>Ga0247804_10000940_pt1 | contig 13542 bp, 10 predicted proteins | sample UWRJL029104C1_FD_181142 | JGI IMG/M metagenome (GOLD analysis project Ga0247804, IMG submission 181142) | Plant litter microbial communities from Arlington Agricultural Research Station in Wisconsin, United States - UWRJ-L029-104C-1 | ecosystem: Environmental > Terrestrial > Plant litter >...
ATACGTGTAAAAGAGATGGCGCATAAGGCTACTGGGCGTAAGTTAGGTCTTGTCGATCGTTGGGTGGCATTGTGGCAGGCTAAGAGGATGTTGGCTAAATGATTACATGGGAAGTGATGCAACTCCCATTATGTAGTCCAATGAGATGTGTCCTGCCTCCCATTAATGCGCGCTGCCCCCCATGAGATGTGTAATGCCTCCTATGAGATGTGTACTGCCTCCCGTGACATCATTAGGCGATATTTGAGGCTGACTCCATGATGCGATGTAGAACCCGCCGCTCATGTAGAGCCGAGAGCTTTTTATGATATTGTGCCTATTCTCAAAGCTCTCCATCCAGTTTCTCACACTGAACGCTCTATGATATGATAAGAGTCTCATCCCATGATTCCAGATGGTCACAGACAAAGTGGCACCGACTCGTGAACGTAGCGAGGCTCGCAAGCAGTTGTTGATCAACTCGGTTTTACTGAGCCTGATCGATCCTGTTCGTGGAGAACCAACTAAATGTCTCCTCGATGGACACCCTGATGCCGACGTTTTGAGGAAAGTTCAACTAAAGGAGAAATTCCTTGACTCATTCGCACTTATCTGCTCAACATCAAGCTCTGGTAAGGAGACCGCTTCGGCTGTCTGCATGGAGCAGAATCAGCCATCTGGAACAATTTTACGCGTGGCTCGCAATCGCGGACTATCACAGCAAACACTTATTGGGCTTAAAAGGGTACTACAAATTCTTATCGCCACTGCAAATAAAGGTATGTAATCATATATGCCGACTGCAACGCCGAGGCTACTCACACTTCGCCTAATGTAGAGAAGCCACCAATGCAAGCCGAGACCGAAGTTCTCGTGGAGGTGGTCAATTTAGACGAAAGCCGCATACTGTCGCTGGTACAAAAGCTTGAGAAAGGCGGAATCCAACGTGTGTTCCAGCTGGCAATCTCCAGGCTCTCTAGTAATGATTGCAACCAAGAAATTCTTGAGGAACCAAATTTTAGGCATTGGGTCAAGACGTGTCCTTTCATGGCCGCATCTATAAACTCCCCTGGGACTTCTCAGTTGGTGTCTTTTGTCAAGTGGGCATCGCAGGCGAGATGGGATTATCCGGAGCATTTGCAGGTCTTGCTCGCCTTTGGCCCAACGCTGAATCCGTTTTATATGGAAGTTCTTCACAAACTTGCTCGTTACTGGGGAGCGATCAAGTCCATGGTCAAACTTGCCATAAAACACCCTGAGGTCTTTGCAGACATTCATGTTCAGGATGTTAAATCTGTTGCGCAGGAGAGTTTCTCACTTCTTCCAGAGAAAACACCTCTCCGGAAAGCTCTCAAGCGACTAGTCAAAGAAGATTGCGAGATGACGATGGATAAATTGGCCCGGCGCTGGGAATCAGATGATGTAGAGGCCAAGTTTCGCAAAGCATGCCGCTTGAAGCTTACCCTCCATGCCGAAATGCAGCTTCTCGATTTCTACGACCGCAACCCAGCTTTGGTGCCCCAGCTACGTTTGATGGGCACGAGTAAGAAGGCCTGCTATCTTTGTCATGAATATCTACTTCGACACCCGCTCCACATTCGCGTATTGGCGTGTCACCAGAAGGTCTACCCTACATGGATGCCACCCTCCTACCGTGATATTTCTGGAGTGGCCAGATATAAGATTTTTAAGGCACTCAGTAAACATATCGAGCAGGTGACCGTGAGAGAGCTGAGGACGGGTCTGGCGGCTTCCCGGCGGCTGATGAACAAGGATTCAACTGCAGGCCCATCTTTGACCGTTACAGCAACTGTACCTACAGAGGTTCTGCGTACATAGTTAGAGCTCTGAACATCCCTTTGCGTACCCTTAAGCGATTTACACCCAACCTATACCCTTGTTTTCGTGATAATTTAATCAGTTATAATAAATCAAATAGAAATCAAAGCTATTCAAAATTCAAAATTTGAACCTAGTTTCTGATTAAGTTATATTTACATTTTCTTTTTTTCCTTTTCTTATACAATAATTTATTGATCTTTCAAGCTTTAGTTTCATTTGTATTCTTAATCAAGTAAAATGTTTTTAGAATCCTGAACTATAACTAAATCTATTAATATACTTCATTTTAATAACAATCTCAAAAGGGTATAAAAACATGGTCTTTTGGTGTAAATCGCTTAAGGGTACGCAACGGGATGCCCCAAGCTCTTAAAACAATATCTACAGTTTGAAGGTGGTAGTATGTTGGGTGGAGGTGCCCAGATGACTTCGGCAGGGCTGTGAGAAGGGCAAACTGTTTAAAAAGTAATATCGATGGTTGCCAGTATATACATAGATCAATTTGGCATGCTAGTTAGAAAGTAATCCACGAGGTTCGAATTTCCATCGGCTACTAAACACGTCCCATATTCCTACTCTTGGCTGCAGGATCTAGCTGTAAGACTTAGCTGCAACTGGCAACTTTAGGCACAGCAACTTAAAATGATACCTCTAAGTGGGGCTTTGGTGCATGATCTGTCGAAAAAGGGGCTCGCACCAATACCAACTGATTGCATGCCAACTATACGTCCAATGTGTTACCGACGCATTTTTAATCAACGGACCAACACAGCCTGCCTACTTAACTATGCAGTCAGCGGGTCTAGAACCAATCAAGATGGGAAACCGCCTCAACGTCTTGCTGGCAGAATCTGCGGGAGGCCATCCACATACCACTCAGCCTTGTCAAGATTTGAGACCGCGCCAGCTCTGAGTTGAAGTTAAAAGAGGGATTGTTGGACATCTATCCTCCGTATAATCTTTCAATTACATCATCAATCACACCATCAAATATGACGGCCGCAAACATCCCAATGGGAGAGTATCGAAAACTCTTAGATATAATTGACAGCCTCCGTTCGCAAGGGGTTAGCCGGTATGTCGACCTTCCCGAAATTATAGTCTGTGGTGATCAGTCTGCGGGCAAGAGCTCCGTCCTTGAGGCTATCTCTGGTATGGGTTTCCCTACAAAAGATGGCCTTTGCACTCGTTTCGTGACAGAGTTGGTCCTTCGCCGAGGTCACAATGAAAGCACAAAGGTATTCATTACACCAGGCCAAGGTCGATATGACAAAGAAAAAGATGATCTCGAGCATTGGCAACCACAGGCAAGTATAGACAAGGAAGGTCTCGAAGCAGTGACAGAGGAGGCAATGAAAGTTATGGGCGTTCCGATTACTCGAAGATTCTACGATGATATCCTCCGCATCGAGCTCACTGGGCCAAACCAGCCGCATCTAACTATGGTAGACCTCCCTGGTCTCTTCAGGGCAGGCAACAAAGAGCAGTCTGACACTGATGTCAACACAGTACGCAGCATGGTTGAAAATTATATGGCTAGGCCGAGGAGCATCATCCTAGCCGTAGTGTCGGCGAAGAATGAGTATGTCCTTCAGGAAGTGACATCAATGGCCAAACACGCCGACCCAAAGGGACTACGTACTATGGGGCTCATAACAAAGCCCGATACACTGGATGTTGGTTCCGAATCCGAAGATCACTGGGTACGCCTTGTCCAGAACACTGAGGTGGAACTTCGTCTCGGATGGCATGTTCTGAGGAACCGCAACTTCGAGCAGCGGGGTTCAACCTCGGCCCAACGTGACGCCGCCGAGGAGGATTTCTTCTCTAAAGGCATCTGGACTGGCGTCAACCCCGAGCACTGCGGCGTGGAAGCCCTGAGGATTAGACTCAGTTCCGTCCTCAAGGACCAGATCCAGTCTCAGCTACCAAGCCTAGTTCAAGACGTGGAGAATGGCATCCACGAATGCACAGAAAAGCTTGCCCGGCTTGGCCCTGTCCGAAGAACTCGGGAGGAGCAGCTGAGATACTTCCTTCGCTTGAGTGAGGACTATACGTCACTGACGAAGCAGGCAACTGACGGCACGTACGCCGACCGCTTCTTTGGCTTGAGAAAGAAGCATGATGGGTATCCTAAGAGGCTCAGAGCGGTGGTGCAGAATCGGCTGCTTGAATTCAGACAGGAAATGTTTTTGAATGGACAGAGCCAGCGAATTGCTGACTCTGAGAGTGAAGGCGAAGATGAAAACGAAAATAGCGAATCGCCCTGCATCCCTAGGTCTCAATACGTTGAAGAAGTCGCGTGTCACTTGAAATTTAGCAGAGGACGCGAGCTCCCGGGCCTTTTCAACCCGCTTATTGTTGGTGATCTCTTCGTAGAGCAATGCCAACCTTGGCGAAAGATTGCGAAAGCTCTGGTCGAGGATATCCTGGAAGCTACACATCAGACGACTCAGCTCGTGATTCAACACGTTGCTGCCAGTGATGTCGTTACTGAGGCGGTCAATTTTGTCCACGAAATGGTAGAAGAGCTCAAGGTCGAACTGGACGCTAAACTTGACAAGTTACTGATCTCAGCCACGCAGCACGCCATTACATACAATCCTCAGCTGACGGACAACGCTCAAAGGGCCCAACAGACACGTCACAAGCGCGCAATTAGGCAGCTAATTCGCAATGTGTTTGGCTCGCAACACTTCGACGACGTGGATAGGAAGATCAATCTAAATCCAGTACAGCTCGTGGACCTCCTGGCACAGGGTCTCGAACCCAACATGGAGCTTTTCGGGAGCTCCACGGCGGTTGACTACATGGAAGCATATTACAAGGCAAGTTCTACTTGGATAACAGCTTCTTGTATACTGACCATAATCCTACGTTCCTAGGTTGCAATGGACAGATTTATCGACGATGTAAGCGTGCTGGTCATTGAAGACTGCCTTATCGGAAAGGTCTCTGGGCTCTTCGGGTCGAGCAAGGTCTTGGAAATGAGCCCAGATGATATCTCTCGCCTCGCAGGCGAGACTACAGAGTCTTCTATCGAAAGGAAGCGTCTGGTAGATAAGCGCAATATCCTTGATGCTGGGTTACGGGGTCTCAAGGGCCTACAAAATCAAAAGCAATTTGCCCCCTCTGCCGAATGGGGTCCGCTATCATCAGAATATGTGCAAGAAAAGTCTGATAAGATTACCCTCGATTCAGAGAGAGCATCAATCGCCAGCTTCGTTCTAACGCCATCCCCTGTGGTTTATTCTCAAGACGAAGTAGACCCTTCCCTTGAGGAAGACTTTCAGTTACATGCCGCTCCAGAATTTCCCAAAGTGCCAAGGTTTGCAAGGCTATCAGCGTACAAAAGTGGCTTTACATAAGAATATTCTGGAAATTTCAGGATTGATGACATGATAGCCAGTTGTCGATTTAGGTTTTAAGTCTGCAATATATACAACAAAGTCTATTATATACATATATACAAACATCTTGCCAAATCACACGTAAAATGACCGTGCAAAAGCTAAAAGCTAATTGCATCTGCTGGTCTATATAGGGCGAACCCCTTTCGATAGTTCGAGTAGCAGAACGAACAATGAGCAATGAAGTTTCTTTAGAACAGGCCACCCCGCCCAGATTTAGTGCATTAGGCATCATAAGGGTCGAGTTTTATATCACATGTTTTGGTGTATACTTCTTAGTCAAGTTTGACTTGGCGTAAAGTAAAGTTAAGCGGGAGAGCAATCTGCGGTTTTGACTAATCTGCAGTAACGTCCAGCATATATACTTTTAGCCTTATATTGTGTATACAAAGCGAGTAGTGGTCGTAAATCGAAGGCTCATTTTTTACTTCTAAGGGTAGACGTAGGTTAGGTCGTAAAACGAATATCTAACCGATGTGTAAGTATATTTCGAAGAAAGCCGGCAAGTTGAAGGAGGAACGCAATCGAGGCGCTGATTATCATGGATAAATTAGATAGAGTACCGCTAAGGTATTGAGTAATGACGGCTGTGAAAAGAAGGACAGGTATTCGCATACAAAAGGTGAGGCGTGGCCTTCCTCCGCCATTGTGAGGTTTGTTTTTTGTTTTGCTACAAATAGTCGAGGGGAAATTGTAGGACATAACGATACCAGGGATGTGCATAAACGCGCTACGCATTGTATAACACACGAATTGTTTCCTATAAAAACCTTACGCCTTATTTCTCCTTCGATGTCAACCTTTTGATTATCTCTTTATGGTGTTTCTTTTATACATTTGATCCCCTTTCCTCCTCGCTTTGAACCCCGCTTCCCTCCGTCTATCCCTACCTCCTATGCTCAATAGTCCAACGGAGGAATGGGATTTGCTTGTCTAACAACGGAGAAGATCAGGGAGATTTGTATCAGTTTGCGCGTCGTATCTAGTACGTGGGTAACTGCCATTTTGGGTGTTTTCGCAGTTGTCCAAAATGACAATAACTGCTTCGAGAACCCCCATGTCGTGAAGCGGGTGACCTACGAATGTTCGAATGGCTAGAATGTTGATTTAAAGGTCCGGAAGTCCTCATCACTTCTACATACTGAGATCTTGGTGTTGTTTTTGGCTCTCACCAAGTTGCAGATGTGTCATTTCATACATAGAGCCGATTTAGGCGCCGTGCCGAGTTGACCTGCGTCAAAATAGGCTTCCTATTTTATTGATTAGGCCAAATGCTAAGAGAACCGTTTCCTGCATCGGGCTAGTCAAATTTCCAGGGATAGAGCTGGATCTTGTTTGCTTGCATCTAACTACTATCATTCATTGCATATTCCAGCAAAATATCATTTAGTATATATATATACTGAAATAAGTTAGTCAAATATGCTCCCGACCCGAGGCCGTCTCCAGTCTATAAGCAACCTTTTACGTGCGATCCCTCTACACCAGAATGTTAGTAGTCTCTCTAGTCGGCATCTCGGAAAGGCACCATACAATATCAAGCTATAAAGACGCTTAGTTAATCTAGAAGAAGTAAAGATATCTAAATATATAGTAGAGAAAGTTGACAAGTGCAAAGCTCGCGATCACGTGCCATTCTGCCAGGAAAAAGAGACTCTTGTTATGCCTGAGACATTCAGAGATCGAGTTATATGTCAGAAATCATATAAGTTTGTTAGTATGTAAAAAGTTGCAATATGTGTTTTGCCAACTAGACTAGTTGAACATTATAATCCGATATTAGGAGGTATCTGGCCAATCCAGATCCGGCCAATCCAAATTAATAAGATGTTGACTAAACCAAGTTTCGGGGTTATATTCAGCTGTGTTAGGAATAACTTCACCCCACCATTCATGTGGCGGCTCTTTCTCTGAAAAGGTTTCCATTCCCGCTTTGAGAGGCCCATCTGACATCCTCATGGAATTCCGTGGGCTCCCTGTACCTGTTCTATGACATGAATTATCTGTTATGCTTTATTAGCCTCTGCACATTTAAGTATGTTTATCGCGTATTGTTAAGAATAGAAAAACGACTTTGACATACGCTGAGATTGCGGAAACTTCGTCTGGTTACGTAAATTTTGCAGGGCTTGTCTGGCTTGGCAAGCAGAATGAATCTGTAGCTCGTAGTGGGCCAATATAGTAATGCAGTGGTCCAGAGACACATCCAAAGTCTCTTGCTTTACTAATAGATTGATGGCGGAGGATCTCTGTGCTGCTATGAGGATAATAGCTACTGCAAATGATACTGTTGATGTTAGATTCTTTTGTAGCAAACTAAAATATCACCTTTAAAATACATACAATAGACGGTGTGCCAAGGTGAAATCCGATAGGGGGTGTCTATATTTTGACGGAGGCTTTCGGCCAATTCTTGTGCATTTCCAATACATAAAATGCAAGCTTGATTGGCGAGCTCTCTGTCTAGTGTTATTGTTCTCAATGAATCAGGCTCAGTAGCCTCATGTCGAAGACTGTTCTGAGTACTCATAAGTAACAAAGGCCGTAGCAGTATAATGCGTGTATAGAGAAACCTGATGCTGGTCAGTTGGACTTTCAGAGTAATTAAAATCATGATGGCTCAGACCGGCAATTTAATATCCGGGATTGGAGTTGGACATTGGAATTCTCCGCATGAATGCTGGAATTAGCTTCTGTGGCCGGTAGCCGCAGATATTCGGGTATGGAATTGTAAAAATCATCAAGTTGGCGGTTGTAAATTAAAGCATTACTTAAGAGCTTAGGTAGATTATTGTTTTTCGACAGCGTCGTCTCGGCGTCGGGTTCGGTATAGAGTGTGATTAGTATTTTATCTAATATATCATACAGTTTCGAAGAAAACACGAATAAGCCCATCCTGGACGGTGTGTCAAGAGGCTGCTGACCATCTCCATCAGCTTGGAGAAACTCGTCATCAATCATAAGTGGACATGGAGTATCCCATGACCGTGTAATCATAGCCGGTCGTCCAAAGGTCATAGCTAAAAGACTATGAAATTTAGTCAGCTAGACGGAAATAACGTATATCATATAGATGAATACCCACCGATCTAATGTAACACAAACATGCCATACTCTCCGCCCGATCTCCCGGTTTACTTGTCTGTCTGGTCGTCTCGCTGACTCCGAATGCAGCCCCAAAGTTTGAGCGGCTCTGATGGCAAGTCCAACAGTGTTCCAGCATCTTTCTGAATATCTGGTAGACTGAAGGTAGACACCCGTGAGGAGCAGCATTTGCAGTACCGGCATTGACGACGTATCTAAAACGTCGTAGATGAAGATTTTCCTGGCTCTTTGGTAGAATTCGTCGGCAACCGCCATTCGCCTATTTGCAGCTACCAAACTACTAAATTGACATCCAAGTGCAAACGTAAGATTTAAGGCAGCGGAAAAGGCAACTTCATCGACAGAATTAGTTTTGTTTGGTCCATTGTATGACTCCGAAGACCAGATCTCCCCATACTGCAACATAAACAATTCTTTGTGAAGGATTGGAAACACCGGATGAACGAATTCCCAAAAGGAAAATAAATAATCATCAGCAGTTTGGCGTCGAGGATAAATTGCTAGGGTCTCATCTCTGTCACGGATTGTTTCTGGTTCTGCAGATACAATTTTTCGATGCTCATGCGGTTGTTTTCCATGCATAACGTGGCGCACAAATGCGATTGTCGAAGACTCCCCATAAAGATTTTCATCGTCGCGGGAAAAGGCAACAGTGGCTAACCCATCCACAACGATGCAGTCATTCGCTGTATACACAGACTGAGCTGGATGGCCCTTAGGATCTGCTGTTGCGGATGTTCGACCATGGCTAGATGTTGCTATAGGGTGGCTAGTACTCTCGGAGCCCGCACTCAGCCTAGCGCCAGAGCTCTCATCTAATTTGTCTTGTAAGCTAACATTCTCAAGACGAAAATACTAGAAAATTCACAACAGCTAAGCTCAAATGACACAAATTTTTTAAATCATGACAAAGTTGACGAGCTCGTGACCTTACCTGATGACTCTAGTGCCGAAACGACAGCTCGACAGTGCTGTTGTTCTAGCCGGCCGTAGGACTTGCTAGTGAAAGTCAGATTTCTAATGTACTGAGCGTGAAATATATTTATTTACTTAAGCGTACTTAAGCTGTTAGTTTCGTAAGTACAATCGGCTTCGAGGCCCCGTTCTAAGCATGCAAGGCAAGCTGGACGACGGCCATCGCACCTCGTTTTTCGATTTCGACACTTATTACACGCTAATTGAATCTTACGACGTTTGGGTCGCGGCAAATCCTGTAGCTCAATCTGCTGCATTTCGACTCCAAGGAGCACGCTTTGGCAGCAAGCACTCTCTAGGTACGAATGCCACAATCACCAAGGTGTATGTATAGAGAGAGGTATATCAGATAGGTACGTTGGCGTGCCCAGCTTTCCTACCAAGACTCAAGACCACTTGGTTACTGCTATCCAGGTAATGTTCCAGTAAGCATTGTAACTCATATATCAGACGGTTCATTTTACAAGAATTTAACTATGCCAGTTTTAATTGGATAAAGCGAGTTCTCCACTTACTAATTAGGCAAGGTGGGCCCTTGGCCCTGGAAATTTTCTGCAAAGGGTATAAGATCTTTGGTTCCAGTTTTTATATGTACTGAGACCCAGTCTGGCAAGTTTCACCTGATTGGCGTAGACTAGCTATTACTGGGGCTATATAGGGCTGGCTGCAAGCCGGGCATAGCTAATGGGAAGTAAGCAAATTAAATCCAATCAACCAATGGCTAAGTGACTCAAAATGAATGAAATAATAAGAAGCTTCAAGTTCTGATTCTCATGCTACGTCTTGATCCTAGAATCGATGCATAGCTTGACTCAAACACTCATTCAAACCTTTCTTCATATATTGACATTGCAATTGCCTTTCTTGACACAATATTTGCAAATGGGGCCGGCCCCGACATTATTGCGATCCCTACATTGATTGCAGGTAAACAATGTCTTGCAACGCCTTTGCGACTGCGTCGCTATAAGTTTTATCAAGCGACGTTTCAAATTGGATTTCGAAGGTTGGATGCGAGTATTTACTCTAGTGCCAAGCCGCGGAGATCGGGATCGGAACGGAGGACAATCATTAAGCTCACCCGATCTCCCCGAGCATTGGAGTTTAATTGTGAAAAAAGCACCATCAAATGCGCTGAGCTATAAAGTTAGACGGCATTCCTACATAGTCTTGCCTCATCTTATCTGTGAAATTGTCTCACGACCTGCTACTGCAATCCGTCTTCACTTAATCAGACTTCCCTTCCTAATTCCCCAATTATGCCCTTTTTAGAACTCAAGAGTGCAAAGCTGCATTATGACACCTTCGGCAGCGGCCCTCCCTTACTCCTAATCCCAGGTGCAGATGGCCGAGGATCCGTCTTCCATAACGTCGCCAAACACCTCTCGCTCCACTTTACCGTGGTATGCTACGACCGCCGCGGCTTCTCCCAAAGCCACCTCCTCGGAGCGCAGGATCTGACCAACCGCCTCTCCATCGATGCAGATGATGCCAGCTCCCTGGTGTCACACCTTTTCTCTGAGCCAGCCTACGTCTTCGGCACATCGTCTGGCGCTATCGTCGCCACACAACTCCTGATTCAGCACCCGGAGCGTGTCCACGCTCTCGTTGCACACGAGCCCCCAGCTTTTGCCTTACTGCCCGAAGAATTTCGCGTTCAAGCTGCTGGACTCGTTGAGCACATTTACATGCTGTATCGCACGCAGGGTGTGCAAGCTGCCATGGACGTCTTCTCAGGCGGACTATCGGCAGGCGAGGACGGTGCGATGATGAGATTCTGTATGGATCCCACACGCGGAGACGAGATCCGCGCGAACTCGATGTATTGGTTTGAGTTCGAGCTGAGGCAGTATACTTCTGCTCCACTGAATGTAGAACGCATCGTGGCGGAGAAGGCGAAATATATCCCTGTCGCAGGAAGCACGTCTGGAGACGGGCCTGGAGTTGGGCCAATAGCATTACTTGCTGGCATGGTTGGGAAGCAGGTAGTGAGACTTCCTGGGGGCCATATCTCTTATATGGTTGATTCAGGGACCTTTGCAGATGCTTTAGCGGCTTTGTTAAAGAGCGTGGACAAAAGTCAGGAAATCCGTGAAGCCAATTAGGAAAAGCCTCCGTGGATTCAAATAGTCTGAAATAGTCACTTGTGAGGTCCTTTATGGCCCAATAGTTAGCTATGATATACTCTAATTAAGACTTGACTGCAAAAAGCCTTTGCGTAATTCCCGTCACTCTTTGCGTCCTTATTGGTAGCCTTTTCTAGATGTTCTTTTCCCTGGGCGGATACAAGGTTGAACAGCCAGGCAACCGAAAATACTCCTATATAGTGGCTAGCGATGGGGATACTACCACTGTGATTAAGCTACAAAGATATTAGAGGAGGGAATTTTATTGACTTATTGAAACTAAGATCAAGCTGCTAATACTCGTTTTATTTTTGCCTATTTTTCACAGCTTTATTTTTATTCTAAGTAAAAATAATTAACAGCCGCTTATCACATTATCTATCTATTTGCTTATCTTTAACTTTTGAGTTATAAATTTTAAAGTTAGCATTCAATCTCAGATATGCCTGCAATATTCCAGGAAGTCATAATGCAATTTACAGAGGCGGGTCGTGTGCTTAGAACTTTGATGAGAACGTGGGGAGAGGCCAACTCACTCATCCAAGATCTTTTCACTAACATTTCTAGAGGCCAGGATACTCAATCTTTTTGTATCGTACCCGCCTACAATCAGTCGATTTGGGTCGTAACAAAGACTTTAATACGATGACCTTCTGTGCTACATTAGAGAGAACATAAAAACAGTAGCGCGAGCTACTTATAGAAGCAGGATTGAATATAATCAGAGGGTATGAAGCTCTAGATGGTATATCTGAGGGCGTACTTGAAGCAGAAGTGCTAACCCATTAGTCATTAATAGACACATAGTCTGCAACCTAGCGTGAACAGTCTACAGTATGCCCTACTATTTTTACTTTATGCTATATAGCTTCTCCTAAAGGTTGTCCCTATTCTAATTCCTTTTGAAACAAGATATTTTACCGAAATATAATGAGCTAGTTCCGTTTATAAGCATATATTTAATTATATTAATATTTAAATTTTGAAATACAATTACTTGAAAGTGAGATTACTTCTGATCTAATTCTAATATTTAATTGCCTTTAAATTGTTTGAAGTCTATTATTAACCTTTGGTACACTTAACTATTTCTTACCTAACAATATAATAATTAATGCAACATTTGCAATTCTGCTTTCTAGATGCTAAGAAACCAGATAACAGAAAACTATTATACATATAAAAGGCAACGAATATTGAAATGCTATCTTTATCGATTTGAACATATAACCAAACATTAGTAGGGGGTTATGTTGACGAATAAAACAAACCCCTAAACCAAAGATTTACTGAGAGAGCAAGAATATTTCTGGCTTCTACCGCCTGTAATTCTTCACTCCTCGCGTTCTCTCTTGTTTCTTTGAATATCAGACTTCCCTCTAATAACTGTGCTGAGATCGAACACAGGCACCCCAAACGGCATATCCACCGACGCCATCATGATTGCAAAGAGGAGAGATACCAGCCTGCCATTGACGCTGCGAAGAAACAACCGCCGGTACCAACCAAGAGATTACACCACGTTCAACATTGCCTAGAGCAAGGTTCCATGCCGCACCACTAAATAGAGAAAAACCTAACGTGGCGCTGGCAAATACTATAACAAAGACGCCGTTTGTTCGGAAAGAGCAAATAAGGAATACAAAGGACAAGAGTGCCAAACATATGGTATAAAATCCTGGATACATAATGTCAGTTCCGAGAAATCATGTAAGCGTATAAAGTATAGCTCTAGAAGAGGCTTACCAAAGGTGGCTACGAATGTCGCAGATTGCGTCTGACTACCGTCTTGGTAATAAGCTGAGATTGCAGCATAAAATGGGGTAAAGGTGACTGCAGTTGTGAGGAAATGTGCTCCGTAGCCCAGGAATACGACGCTTGGGAATGCAGTGCCAAGTAGAAATTCTCCAATCCCAGCCAAAATAAGAAGGAGGCCACCAAAAGAGTAATTGGCACCACTGTATTTTATTTTAGCTAATGCCTTGATACAATGAGAAGACTTTGTAACTCTCACTTTGTCGCTGAGAAGCCACTGGCACCACGCCAGCCCATTAACTCAACAGACAATGTGGTCAGTGCTACACAAAACCCGAGTATCACTACAG
>Ga0247804_10000941_pt1 | contig 13528 bp, 15 predicted proteins | sample UWRJL029104C1_FD_181142 | JGI IMG/M metagenome (GOLD analysis project Ga0247804, IMG submission 181142) | Plant litter microbial communities from Arlington Agricultural Research Station in Wisconsin, United States - UWRJ-L029-104C-1 | ecosystem: Environmental > Terrestrial > Plant litter >...
CAAACTACTATGCTCTATAACTCATGTACACGTACACCAATGCAGGTGTTTATTGATGTTCAAATCAGTAAGGATGTTAAGTATTTGGGTGAGGGTACACAGCCCGAACTATTAGAAGCATGGGAAAGTATCATTGAGGAATACAAAACCCTGACTAAAGACACTTCATCAAACTACCTTTTTGAGTTACGCAAATCAATTGAATATTTAGATAAACGTTTGGTTATTCTACGCACTATATTGGATTGGTTAAAAGACCGCCCATCCGAGGGTGTTGCTGCACTATTATCCGAAGAGTACGGCTATACTTTTGAGGGTGATACCGAGCGTATATGGATGTTAGCAAAACGTGAACTGCACCAATTAAAGATTAAGGAAGCCGAATTAACTAAATTAGAAGCATCCCCCAGCGAAGATCAAACTGAAATGGATTGGATAAATAATATGGGGGTGCTATCTCAATACCAGGGCTTTAAATTCAACCCTAAAATAGAAACTATTGCTGAATATATATCATTGTTAAACAGGTTTAAAGCCGATAATACTCCTAAAAATGGCAGGTAATCAGGAATTAATTGACACCATTGTTGACCCGATTGCGGTCAAACAGGTAGATGATTTAAACTTAAAAATACAACAGTTAGAAGCTACATTTATTGCCGCTTCAAAATCCGCATTGGCATTTAATAGCGCGGCAGGTGGTAGTACAACCAATTCTGCATTTGTTAAAAATGTTAATGAAAGCACAAAGGCTACTCAAAAATTAATTGAAACTAAAGAAAAGTTGGGTAAAACAATTATATCCAATTCTCAATTAGAAGTTGATGCCTATAATAAGTCTAAGCAGGGCGAAGAGGGTATTACCACAACTGTTAATAAACGTAATAGGGCAGAGGCTCAGGCGGCTAATGAGGCAACTGCGCGTAGTGGGAAGGCATTGAAACAATCTGAGCAACAAGCAAAAGAATATGTAAGGGCGCAAGGGTTGATTGAGCGTTTAACAGCTAAGCTAAAATATTATAAACAAGCGCAAATTGAGGCTACTGATCCGCGAGCGGTTGCTTTGTATGCTAAGAAAATACAAGACACTGAAAAGAATATTACTCAATTAAGCAATGCAGGTAAGGACGGCTTTGATAGTTTAGGTAATGCTGTTAAAAAGTCTGGTAACCTATTTCAATCTATCGGCCAAAAAATAGTTACACTTGCTAGGATATTGCCTGGTATCGGAGTTGTTGGTTTGATTGCGTTTGCTACAGAACCGATAATGGAGTACATAGCATCTTTAAATATTTTTACTAAAAAAATTACAGATGCTCAAAAGTTGGTTAAGGAATTGAATGACGTTAATCAAAACGCATCAAAACAGTTTGCGGATCAATCAACTAAGCTAAGGATATTATATGAAACTGCAACTGATGTAAATAATTCCTATGCAGTGCGATTATCGGCAACTAGGGAATTACAACAGGCTTTCCCGAAAACATTTGAAAACCTTACTAAAGAGGAAATAATGAACGGCAAAGTTGGTAAATCTGTTAAAGAATTAACCGAGGATTTATTACAACAGGCCGTAGCTAGGGCATCATTAGATAAAATAACCGAATTAGAGGCTAAAAAACAGGAAATAAGGTTTCAAAAAGAAAAGATAAGAATTGCCAATGTAAATGAGAATGCTAAAACCGAAGCTGATTTAAGCAAACGTACTGTAGATGCTATTAATTTTAGAAACAAACAATTAGGGAAAGCGCCCCTTACACCTGCTCAAATTAAAAATCTTAATATAGGTGTTTATTTAGCTGAAAATAATAAGTCTACTGCCAAAGAATTATCGGAAGCTGATAAGAATATTGAAAAGTTACAAAAACAACAGGATTTTTTTGCTAAAAACATTAAGCCAGAAAATGTTGAGCAAATATTCGGTGATGGGGACGGCGGCGCGGCAGATGAGGCGGCGCGTAAAAAGCGGGATGCTGATGCGAAACGCAGGGCAGCAGAGTTATTAAAGCAGGCCGAAGAGGATTATAAATTACAGTTAGAAAACGAAAAAACTGCTTTAGACGCGCGTACTCGGTTACTAGAGGATTATTTTGACAATGAGAAAAAACTTATAAAAGATGAAGAGGATAGTGTTGCTGAAAGCAATAACGCCCGTTTAGCTAATATAGAGGAATACACATCTAAGGAATTGGATATGTTGGTAGCCCTATATCAAACAAAGGTAATTACTGAAAAGGAATTTAATGAAAGGCGTGAAGTTTTAGAGCGTGACGCTGCGTTGCAATCAATCGATAGTGCGATAACATTAGCTGAAGAGTTATTAGAAATAAACGGCAGTACGCAAGATGAAGAGGACAAATTAGCTAAGCTAAGAATACAGCGATCTAAATTAGTCAGGGATAATGTCATCAATGATATTAAAAAGGAAGCCGAAGCCCGTAAACAACTAAAAGACTTAACAAAACAAGTTGCCGAGGAAGCTGCTCAATTCGTTATAACCCTTGTTAACGCAGGTTTTGAGAACAGGAAAAATAAGATACAAGAACAAATAAACCTAACAGATGAAAATGCTAAGGCCGAAATTGATGCTGTTAATCGTTCACTAATTAGCACATCCGAAAAGGCCGATAAAGTTAAGTTAATCGAAGCGCAGGCAGATGCTCAGAAAAAACAATTACAACGTGAACAAAAACGCGTAGATCAGGAAAAAGCCAAGTTTGATAAAGCTATATCATTAGCTAGGATTATACAAGCTACAGCCGAGGCAGAGATTTCAGCGTTAAGCTATTTGGCAAATCCTGTTACCGCGCCGTTATATCCTGGCATTGCTGCATTAATAGCCGCGTTGGGTGCGATACAATTAGCAACTGTTTTGGCAACGCCAATACCAGCTTATGAAAAAGGTACGCACAACGCTAAAGGCGGTACTTCTTTAGTTGGTGAAAAGGGAGCGGAATATGTTATCACTCCGCAGGGTGCTACTTTCTTAACTCCTGGCAAACCTACTTTAATGGATATACCTAAAGGCTCAACAGTAATACCGCACTTAGAAACTGTTAGAATGATGGATGTTAAGAATTATGTAGGCGGTGTGCAGACGGATATGTCAGGGGTGATACAGGCTATTAATAAAAAACAGTTCACGGCTAAAGGCAGTAGAGTTAATGGTTGGTTGAGCGAAATGAAAGCAGCCCAAACAAATTTAGACAGACGCAAAAATTATTTCAACTAATGGCAGAAGATAGCATTGACCCGAAACGTTTTAAGTTTACCCTAAATATCAGGGGTGTACTTGTTGAGGCAACAGATAACGCACCCGATGGATGGTTAGATACGACTATTACCTATAAACGATCAGCGTTCTATAACGCACTGTTAAAAAGTTTGACATTACCGTTTGGGTTTACTTTAAAGACCGCCTACCTATTACGTAAAGAGTTTTACAAATATGGAATTTTAGCACGGGTTTACCTAACCATTGCTATGTGGCGAAAGCCGTACATATATGAAACCATTTATAACGCTAAATTAGATTTCGGTAAAGCAAAGGACACTAACACGCGCTTTGAGATTGATGCAATAGATAATGATTTCGGTATTCAGTTAGATGCCTTTGAGGATGTAGATTTTGCTATACCATTGGCTGATGATGCCTTGACCGTAACATTGCCAGGACTAAAATTAAAAGAACAGCCGCAATTTATATTCCTGCCATCTAGTGACTACAGGTCAGACGCGTATCCCGCTTTACAATTGGTTAATTATACACCAAATTCCGTAACTGCTTCGGCTAAAAACGCAGGATTTTATGCAGACAGCGTGCCAGGTTGGGTGGCTGCTAATGACAATTGGTTTTATCAGGCGCAAACAGATACAACCGTTAATTTAAAGGGCCACTTAGAGGGCATTGCATTCTCACTGAATACACCGCGTCATTACACAATGGGGATATATAAATCAGGTGTAGGCTTAGTAAAAACATTATACGAGATTAATTTACCCAATTCAACACCTGCTGGTTATAGCTTTGACTTTGATTTTAACATAGATGTTTTAGCAGGTGAACAATTATATTTTTATTGGGAACGTATAGGCAGCACAGTTAGTGTTGATAATGGTTTTGCAGTAGGTAAAGGTGATATGCAATTATCGTATCAAACAATTAGCCCGGATAGCACCTGTAAAGCCTATAGAGTATATACTATTTATGAGAAGTTGTTACAGTTAATGAATACAACTTCACCAAATGTATCCCCTCAACCAGTGCCTAATCAATCTATTTTACTCAATGGCACATGGAAAGATTTAGTTATTACCTGTTCGGATAGCGTGCGCCCCAGCGTTGTAGGTACGATATATCAAATAGGCGATACCTTACAGGCAGGCGGCAGATATTTAGTAAAGGGCGGCAGCGTTACCTATAAATCTGTAGTTTACACAGTTGGCCAGTATTTTAATTATAAACTAGGCTTTGATACGTTTACTAGCATAACAGATGGCTTTGTTGAGCAGGTTTCTGCATTGCCGTCAATAATACTGTCTTTTAAGGCGTTTTACACCGCTATTCGTGCGTTACAGGGCGGCCAAATAGGTTTTGGGCAAGATGGCGGTTTATCCTGTTTAGAAGATATGAGTTATTGGTATCGGGCAGGCATAGGTACACTTAATTTAGGTACGATTAATAACTTTGAACTTAGCCCCGCTATCGAATTAATGTGCAACTCCATTAAAGTAGGTTATAAGGATCAGCAATTTGATAAGATTAACGGTACGCAGGAAGTCAATTCAACCCAACAGTGGGTAACGGATTTATTAAGCCCTAAAAAAGAACTGGATTTGGTTTCACCGATTAACGGTGCGCCATACTTTATTGAGCAGGTTAGAACTACGCCGTTGGATAGCGCGGCATCGCGGTCTGATAATGACACTCATTTCATCTACTTAAAATCAACCCCTGAAATAGACGGAACATATAAACCCCTGCAAATGGATGCCTTGCTATCATACAGCGGCATAGATGACGTTAATTATTATAATTGGATAATTACACCTAAAAGAAATTTATTACGTGGTGGGGCTTATTTGGCCTCTATATTCGATAAAATGAAAGGGTATAATATTAGACTGGCAAGCGGGTTAAAGAATACGGCACTAGTTACAACCGATAGCACAGGCTATCGTGTTGCAGAAAGTCAGGATATAGCAATTGGTAATTTACCTGCTAAAATATTTCAGCCTTACTACGTTTCTGTTTTGGCTGGCTTAGATATGTTTACACTATTCCCTGCACCTTATGGAGATATAAAGTTTACCTTTAACGATATTGAATATACAGGTTTTGTTGATGAGATAAGCAGCGACGTGGGCAGTAATTCGGCACAAACATTTAAGCTGTTACTTACACCTAATAATAATTTAGAAAATTTAGTACATTAGTAGTATGACATTCCGCATCCCAACATTAAACCCTTTGCCATTTTATAACCCAGATTTGGTTGTACCTGCGCAGTATAATAACAGGCCGTTTGCTGATAAAGTAGGCGAAGATTGCTATTATATTAAAAGGCAAAGAACTGACACGGCAGTAAAGATGCAAATCATATCTGATTATGCAGATGTTGAGTTAAACTTTTACGTATTTCACACGCGCGAATTTGCGCTAAACGTACCATTTGCACCTATCGGCATACCAATTACAGGGGCAACGTTTAAGGGCTATGAGTGTACGATTGATTTTTCAGACCTTGCTGAAGATATTTATTATGGTGAAATAACCTATACAGATGAGAATGATAACGTCATTATATGGCGCACCCCACCTATAGATGTTAAAAACGAGCATTTAGACACGATATTGTTTGAATATACCGATGTTGTTAATCGTTTAGGCGTTATTTTCGATACCAAAATAGAGTTTAATTTCAGGGTTGAGGGTATTTTAAGAAACTATCAACCGTCATCAAGTGATGAGGACTATGTAGATCAGAAATATAATTCAATTAGCCTTAACTCTATACCGTATAGGGTGTTTGACCTTTTCATTGGCGCATTTGGCGTACAACAATACCCTGATTGGCTAATTGAAAAGCTAAACTTTATTTTTGCCTGTAAACTAAAAAAGATTGAGGGCGAATATTACAACAAAGCGGACGGGGCTAAATTTGAAGTGACCCGCCCTACTCAAAAAGATGACAGGGGTTATCCAAAAATAACAGTTATACAGGATGAAAATTTAGGTATTCAGGAATATAAAACAGGTGATGAGCCTATAGGAGATTTAATAGTGGTACGAAAATCGTATAAGGTAGGGGATAACATATCCACTAACCAGGTTGTTGCGGGTGTGTTTACTGACAACACTACCTTATGCCGAATTGACCTTTGGAATTATGGCATGGATGCATTTACATTGGTAATTGATGACGGAACGGATGTATTAGGTAGTTTTGAAATTGACGGAACTAATTTAACCGAAGCATTAGAATTAGTTAAGATATTTAACTCTCCAAAGGATTTAAATCTGACAGGAATAGTAGGAACTGATTTGAAGATTTATTTGGTTTACGACCAGTTAGATGCACCTGTTTTAAACCCCGTAAGCGGAGAGGGTGTTTATATGCCGAAAACTATCTACACCTATTATGAGGAAGCCCCAGGGGATGTAGACAACGATTGGAACGTTGCGACAGGGCAAGGTCAACCCGATACACAATTTGAGGGGTGTGTTATGTTAGGTACTAATGGTACTGATGATATTGCAGACATGGTGTTGCTTAATTGGGATAGGTTAAACCCAGCGACATTGCAAACTGTTATCGGTAGTAATGAAGTTATTTTAGTCAGGGATAATCTACCAGCAGAGGGTGTTGAAATGTTTGCAAATCAGCAAAATGATACGCCTAATGACTTTCCTGGGGCAGACGACACGGTTGCTATAGCTGCTGATCCCGCCGCGCAATCGCGCAAGGCATACGCAATGAATAAAGGTAGTATTGTAGCAACTATTGGCAAAACAGCAAATTTAGGTTCGGCTGTCCCTGTTGATATTACCCCACTAGGATATATTGTTTTACGTTTTGTTAAACTATCAGCATAATGGCAGCAAATAATAAAAATCAAAAAGCAGTTGATAGGATATTACACCCTATAGAGGGCGAGGATGTTTCCGTTAGGGACTTGCTATATTTAGAGGGCGGTAGGACTTATATTGACTTTGGTTTAGATAACCTAATTACTAAACGCGCTTTACAGGGGTTAGGGCAAATAAATACCTATGAAGTTCCGGTAACTGCAAGTGGGCTGGTAATTGACTGGCAGAATGATTTGATTGACGGGTTGCAAACTTATGCGCAGGCATTAGGGGACAACTTGCCGCGACCAGTACATTACTTTAAAGACGGGGATAATTACACCGATGGAAACGTAAAGCCTGCTATAGTTAAAACAGCAGGTGAGATAATTACTGTTACGTTTGACTGGGGGTATAGCACGGATTGTGTTATTGTGTTTTAAATAATATCATTAGTAACCTTATATCCTCTACCCAGTCAAATAGTTGATCGTTGGTGTAAATATGCTTATGGCTATCTAAATAATCACATATCTCTACAATATCCCTGTTGCAACGTGCAAGGGTTATTAGTTCGTTTATTTGGGGTGGGGTGTAGAGTATCATGGATAGATTATTTCATCGGGTTCTAATAATTCTTTTAACCTATCTTTAGCCGATTGTAGCGTTGTATGTGATTTGTAATTATCATATCTATACCACACCTCTTTAGGCTTAAGCGCCTGTATATCCCAAAAAGAGCGAATTATATTTACAAGCAGCATAATAAACCCGTAGTCATATTCAAAAGTTTTATACTCTATATAATATAACCCGTGTCTTTTTAGTATTCTCAATTCATCTTTTTTCATAATCAAACTTCATATTATAATCGGGTATTTTCTAGTGGCATAGGGCTATAAACACAGTTAACATAACTCTGTTGCCACTTATTGGGCGCACCCATTTCTCATGCGCTAGTTTGGCGGTTAGTTCGGGGGTGGGTCATAAGGTATTTACAGGAATAACATCAACCCACCTATTATCAATATAATGCTCCATTACAGGGTTGAAATGTAAATTATCTTCATTTACATATTGCCCCTCCCACCTATCAAAAAAATAAGACATTTTATAATGGTCTGCGCTATAAACCCAATTAGGAAATATATCTGACTTTATTCTAAATCTTAATGCTTTCATGCCCTAAAACCTCCTAAAATCAGGTTTAACTAAACTGTGCATAAAGGCAATGAACGGAGTTCGGGTACGTACTAGAGCAACTTCGAATTGCGGGACGTTGCGAACGGTGTATTCGGCAGCATCCCTGCCGATTGTATCTGATAGGACTTGCTTATCTGTCGGCTTGTGTGCGCCTGGTTTTTTAAATTCGTTTTTCATAAAGTTAGTTTTTATCGTGATGTTCCTCTAATGTTTCAGCAAATACTCTCCAAATGTAACCGAATAATAATCCGTATGTTACTGGCAATAATGAATGGTTGCCAAAATAATAACTTAGTGCTATTGTAAATAAACAACCCCAAAACATTAGGTTGCCTAATCTTGCTCTTGCGTTTTTCATAATCTCTTACGGCTTCCTTTGAGCCCGGTTAAAGGTTAATCTTCTGCAAGCCCTTGGTAAAGTTCTTTGCGGGTGTCGAATTTATACACCCTCTCAATACGTGAGTTGTCGCTACATTTTTCAATAGCTAAATCAATCGCCTCTTTAATAGTAGTACTTTTTGATATGCCGTTATAAGAGAACTGCCCATCATCTGCAAGCAATACTATACTTAATTCAAGGTTGACTACAAAGCCTTTATTATTTCTAATGTCAACAAAGCCCACGTGGTCTGTATTTGCCAATTCGCTCGTTGTAATCCTTTTTTCTGTTAACTGTACTTCCGTTTTCATAATTCCTATTTATATATTTGGGTGAGGGGGTTAGTGTATAACATCAACTTTATAAACCCCTGTCAAAGCTAATACAGCCATAACAGTTAAAAATAAACCTACTCCAATCAATGCCCATTGAACCTCGTTCAAGGTGGTAATTTTGTGTGCTATGTTTTTCATGCTAATCTTGTTTTTAATGCGTTTCTTAATCTGTTACTTATATTACCATACTTTACTATTAAAGGCTTAACGCCTAATCTTAAAGCCTGGCTATGTACCCATGTCGCGTTGCTTAACATCTTAGATAAGCAATCGGTGGATAGGTTAGTAGTCATAAAAATAATGTATGTTTTTCAGCATCCATATAACCATCTATCCATAAATCAGCTTCGGGATCGTTTGCCATATAAGGATAGTCAAATATTGATTTGCCATCTTTAAATGCCTGTTCCCCTAATTGGTATGGCGTACTATCCTCGAAAGTACCGCCATCTATGCTTTGGTTATAGGTTATCATAAATTAACGATTTAAAGATGCTTGTAAGGCTGATAGTTTAGCCATTTTAATAGTTGTCATGTCATTACGCACCAACATGCTTTTAAATGCTGTGTCTGACATGCCCTTAGGTTGTACACCTGAATAATGCTTGCCGTTGATTTTGATAGTTTTCATAATTACTTCCTTTTTGATAAATCAAAGATATAACTATACTTTCACTTTTGCAAGAAAAAGAATAATTATTTATCAATTAATACAACTTTTCTTTTTCCAAGTTCAATTCTTTGTCCCTCATGCTCTATAAATACAGGTAATTCAAGTATTGTTAGCTTTTTCATTTGGCTAATGGCTTGAGTTTTTATGCCCCTGTCGGCAGCATATTGTTGAAATGTTTTTATCATATAGTTTGCTTTTTCTTTACAAAGATAAAGAATTTAGTTTTACAAACTATCACTTTAAACAATTATTTTCGTATCATGAAGCAAAAATTACTTTACCTACTCCTATTCCTGCCATTTCTGGCAACAGCGCAAGCACCAACAAATGATAGTACGAAACTAACAGCACCGCCAACGGTTGCCAACTTCACGCCTCAATTTTACTTTAGGGGCGGTAACGGATCAAACATGCAGGTCGGTTTCTATAATTCATTAGCTGGTAAATGGGGGCAGCTAGTAACAGGGTATCAGTTTAATAATTATATAGGTACGGCTACGGCGGCTGCTATAGCAGCGGCAGGAACTACTTATACGGCTGGTTTTGGGTTGGGTTTAACAGGTACGACTTTCAGGGTAGACACAACAATTATAGGTAGCAAAGCATGGGCTAATTTAGCGTTTATAAAAAATAACACTACAAGCACACCCGAAACAAAAACGGTAAATATTAATAATGTAATTGCCGGTGATGGTACTTATGGTATTCTTTCACAGGCAAACCCATATTTAGGATGGGTAGGTGGCGGTTTATGGGGGCTTGACATACCTTCAAAATCTGCCACTAATGTAGGGCTAAGGCTTTCAAATAACTATTCGCAATTAAACAGTTCTAATACGATTGACCTTTCCATTGGTGGCCTGCAAAAAGTTACTGTATCAGGTGCAAATACTACCATAGAAAACACACTTAATCTATCGAGCCTCGCAACTGGTGCTACATCGGATGATATAATAGTGGGGGCATCCGGGGTAATTAAAAAAATAGCTGGTAGCACAAAAGCAAATACAGCATCGCCAACCTTTACGGGCACAGTAACCATTCCGTCAGGCGCTGTCTTAGGAACTCCTACAAGTTTAAATTTAACCAATGCTACGGGGTTACCCTATGCCGGTCTGACGGGAACCGTACCTACTTGGAATCAAAACACCACCGGAAGCGCGGCGACACTAACCACAACACGTACAATATGGGGCCAAAACTTTAATGGATCGGCTAATGTTTCGGGGGCAATAAGCGGAGCTACTACCATTGGTTTTAGTGGCGACATGACACAAAACTCAGCCGGATCACCTCTGTTTATTCAAAACAGAGCCAGTACAAGTTTCATGTCTTTTACTATATATAGAACCGCAGGAACGAACGATTGGCAAATGGGAGAGGGCATTACAAATGCTTTAAATGCTTCAGATTGGGGTTTATATAGCTATGGCCTAGGTAATGTTTTTAATGTAGCTAAATCGACCGGGAATATTACAGCAGTAGGCAGTATGACAGCTAATTCATTTTCGGGGGCGGGTACAAGCTTAACAGGTACAGGCGCAAGCTTTACAGCGGGGAATGCAACAAAATGGACTACGGGAAGAACAATAGGTATAACCGGAGATTTGACATATACAAGCCCCTCTTTAGATGGCAGCGGTAACGTAACGGCAGTAGGAACTTTGGCAACAGTCAACTCAAACGTAGGCACATTTAATAATGTTACTGTAAATGCTAAAGGATTGGTTACGGCAGCATCCAATGTAGCTTATTTACCTGTCAACAACCCTACTGCAACAGGCACATTGACTACCCCGGCAATTAAAATAACTACTGGTGCTACAAATGGCTATGTTTTAAAGTCCGATGCAGCAGGAAACGCTAGTTGGCAGGCTTCGACATCTTCCTATAAAGGAACATGGAACGCATCAACTAATACACCAACAATAGCAGACGGAACAGGCGCAACAGGTGATTATTATGGAGTGTCAACAGGTGGTACTCAATTCGGCAGAACTTTTGTTACTGGCGGGACGGCTGTATATAACGGGTCAATTTGGGAGCCGCTAGGAACTACAGCAGGAGTAACATCTGTAAACGGTTTAACAGGCACGCCAGTTATAAATCCAACGCTAGCAGGTGACAACATAGGCACTACTGGTGGTTCATCAACTATTGATATTTCTACAGCCACAAGCGTAGCTAATAAAATGCCTTTAGCGGGAGGGGCTTTTACCGGCGCAGTCACAGGTACTTCGTTATCTCTATCAAGCACTATTGGAGCTTCTAACTTTAGTGGATCATTTAGCGGTACTTCATCGGGCACCAATACGGGCGACCAAACTACAATATCAGGCAATGCTGGTACAGCAACAGCACTGGCGACAGCACGAACTATAGGAACACTGACAGGGGATGTAACAAGCGCGGGAAGTTCGTTTGATGGAACGGCTAATAATACCAATGCTACAGTTTTGGCAACTGTTAACTCAAACGTTGGTTCCTTCGGTTCATCTACTTCTATACCCACTTTCACCGTAAACGCAAAAGGGTTAATTACAGCCGCTTCTGGTAACGTTGTTATAGCCCCAGCGGGAACATTAACTGGAACAACTTTAGCGTCTAATGTTGTTTCATCATCTTTAACATCGGTAGGGACATTAGGTACATTAACAGTAACAGCGCCCATAGCAGGAAGCGTTACTGGATCTGCCGCTTCATTTAGCGGCAGCCTAGCAGGTGACGTAACTGGTACCCAGGGTGCCACTGTTGTGGGTAAGATAAACGGCGTCGCCCTATCTGGATTGGCAACCGGCATCGTTAAAAACACTACAACCACTGGTGTGCCGTCTATAGCGGTTGCGGCAGATTTCCCTACATTAAATCAAAGCACAACTGGTAGCGCCGCCACGCTAACTACTGGAAGAACAATAGGTATTACAGGAGATTTGAGTTATACAAGCGGGTCATTTAATGGTAGTGCAAATGTAACCGGAACTGGCACTTTGGCGACTGTAAATTCAAATGTAGGCTCGTTCGGTAACGCTACTAATGTAGCTACAATCACAGCAAATGCCAAAGGCTTAGTTACTGCAATAAGTAATACGCCTATTCAAATTGCCCAAAGCCAAGTTACGAACCTGGTTACCGACTTAGCGGCTAAGGGCACGGTGGCATCAATAACACCAGGCTATGGGCATACATCATCAACTCCCATAACCACAAGTGGAACAATAACTGTTGATACTGCAACAGCTATAACCAGCAAAACATTTTTTAATACTAGGATTGGTACCGTTACGGCTACCGCTATAAATCTAAAAGCCAATACCGCCTCTCCAACCTTTACTGGAACTGTTACAATTCCATCGGGAGCAATTTTAGGAACACCTGCCAGTATGGTAGGTACAAACATAACTGGCACTGCCGTAGCTTTAAATATAGGCGGTAATGCCGCTACGGCGACATCCTCTACATCCTTTTCTGGAAGTTTAGCGGGCGATGTTACTGGAACGCAAGGCGCAACTGTCGTTGGCAAAATTAATGGTGTTTCGCTTGCTGCTTTAGGCACCGGAATATTAAAGAACACAACTACTACAGGTGTGCCAAGCATAGCAGTAGCAGCTGACTTTCCAACGCTTAATCAAAACACATCAGGAAATGCGGCAACTGCAACTGCTTTAGCTACCGGAAGAACAATAGCAATAACAGGGGATTTAACCTACACTAGCCCCGCCTTCAATGGTAGCGGAAATGTAACTGCCGCTGGCACATTAGCTTCAATCATAACCGCGGGAGGTCCTACGGGATCTGCAACCACAGCACCGATTATTACTTACGATGCCAAAGGTAGGTTAACCGCAGTATCATCAGCTACAATTACTCCG
>Ga0247804_10000942_pt1 | contig 13518 bp, 17 predicted proteins | sample UWRJL029104C1_FD_181142 | JGI IMG/M metagenome (GOLD analysis project Ga0247804, IMG submission 181142) | Plant litter microbial communities from Arlington Agricultural Research Station in Wisconsin, United States - UWRJ-L029-104C-1 | ecosystem: Environmental > Terrestrial > Plant litter >...
CCAAAGCAATTCGAAGAACTCGTTATCAACATCGACCGCGTGTCACGTGTTGTAAAGGGTGGACGACGTTTCCGATTCAAGGCACTTGTTGTTGTGGGTGACCACAAGACAAAGATTGGTGTTGGAGTCGCTAAGGGTGCTGACGTTCAAGCGGCAATCGCGAAAGCGGCTGACGTTGCAAAGAAGAATATGATTATTATCCCTGTGGTTAATGAAACTATTCCTCACGAAAATGAAGTAAAATTCTCTGGTGCACGCGTGCTTCTTAAGCCTGCTGCCCCAGGTACCGGTATTATTGCTGGTGGTGTTGTCCGATCAATCATCGGTATGACAGGAATCCGTAACCTTCTTTCAAAGTCACTTAACTCTACAAACAAGGTAAACATCGCTTACGCGACTATCGAAGCACTTCGTAGCCTAGTTCCACGAGATGAATGGACTACAACAAAGAACAACGGTTCAAAGAAGAAGGCACCTGTTGCCGCTGCTGCTGAACCAGTTGCCGAGGAGACAAAATAATGAAGTACAACGAACTACAAGTTACTGCGAATAAAGATCGCAAGCGTGTCGGACGTGGTATCTCTGCCGGACAAGGTAAAACTGCCGGACGAGGTACTAAGGGTCAAGGCGCTCGTACTGGTAAGAAGCTTGCACCAATGTTCTCAGGTGGTCAACGATCACTTGTTGCAGCAGTGCCTAAGGCTCGCGGATTCAAGAGTCTTCGTAAGCCAGCACAAGTTGTGTACATTGATACACTCAATGCATTTGCTGGTAAAACTGTCGACCACTTCACACTATATGAAGAAGGATACATTGAAACTCCTTTCCACTCTGTAAAAGTTATCGTTCGCGGTGAAATTACAGAAAAGGTAACACTTCATGTTTCTGGAATCAGCAAAACTGCCGAAGCTGCAGTTATCAAAGCTGGTGGATCATACGTCAAAACTCCAGTTCCACTTCGTCAGAGTACGAAGGAAGCTGAAGCAGCTGACAAAAAATAAGACTTTCTTATTAATAAAGAAACCTTCATTGCGAGGGTTTCTTTTATTTTTGACATTATTTAACTAATAAAGTATAATACTAATTAAGTGAAACGATTGGGGCTAGCCACCTCTTCCCGTCCACCCAGATTAGATTAGCTTTGGCTCTTCTATGACATTCGAATAGTTGGCGACTGCAATGAATGGTGGTAATCCACTGGCTCCTACTAGCCGTGGTAGGTGACCGACGATCACATCGGTTAATGAGAAAGATAGGGTAGCTGCCGCTCGTGAAGGCCAGCATAACCCCGGGGCGGGAGCAGCGTTAATTCGCAACTTAGTGTAGAACTTTTGTTCTCATTTGTGCTCCCGCCCTGCCCTCACTCCATAGCGCTCTATATGAGCGCTTTTTTCTTTGGTATAAATGAAATAATATACTATTGACCAAAATCATTTAATATTCTATGATAGCACCACTAACTTACCAAGCCAGGTAAGAAAGTCGCCGCCAAGTGATTCGGCGTAGGGCCTGTAAAAGCGAGGTGCAAAAATCGACGCTAGTCGTAACACTGAGCATCACAGCCACAGGGAGTCGACTGTCCCCTCGGACAGGCTGATGCCTTGCTGGTAACAATGGTCGGGTCAATTTGTAGAGGATAGGGCGTCACCCTGGAATCTGCAATGGTAGAAAATAGAACCCACTCGAGAAGGGTTCATGCAACAATTACGCGACGCGATGACAAGCGCAGGTGAGGAATGGATTATATCCGTCGTCTCCCCCTAACTGAGAGGAGCCTCAGTCCAACCCGGTCGGCGGGCGTGCAGCACCGAGAGATTGGAGCTTCGCACAGGAGGGTGAGAGTTTAATAGTCGCAGAGCGTCCTTTGGACAGCCGCAACTATACGAACAGCATGTCGCTGTTCGGTCTCTCACCCTCCCATCTTCATTTTTAGATACTAAAAAAGCACTCATTTAGGGTGTTTTATTTTGTCCCACCGCTACAGATGTAGTATAATAGCCCTAATTGATCTGAAATACTGACGAAAAATACTAGGGGACTGAAAGACTACAATGAACTGGAAAACGATTTTTAAATCACTCAAAAACCGCGATATGCAAAAGCGATTGCTTATCGTACTTGGAATTATTATTGTCTATCGCTTCCTGTCGCACATTCCTGTGCCACTTGCCGCACCAACTGAGCTCCGTGAAATTATTAACAGTGTCGTCAGCGGGACTGACTTTGGTGGATTCCTCAACCTCCTCTCTGGTGGTGCGCTGGCAAGTTTCTCTATCGTACTTGTAGGTATGACGCCGTTCATTACCGCCTCCGTTATTACGCAACTCCTTACTAAAGCAATTCCTCGTCTTGAAGAGCTTCATAAAGATGGCGAATCAGGACGAAAGAAGATTAACCAGTGGACACGTCTTGCAACTATTCCACTCGCTATCGTGCAATCCATTGCATTCATTTACATCCTTCGTCAAACCGTTCTTTCGGGTAACTCTACGGTACTTTCAAGTGCGACACCGATTGAATGGATTGTTGCGGTAACAGCAATGACCGCAGGCGCAGTGCTCTTGATGTGGCTTGGTGAACTTATTACTGAACAAGGTGTCGGTAACGGTATTAGCCTCATTATCTTTGCTGGTATTATTAGCCAACTTCCAACTATGCTTTCAACGATCGGTGCAGGCCTCTTTAATACCGATGCTGGCGCTATGAATGTATTTGGATGGTTTACAATTCCGGTGAACCCGACGGTATTCTTTGTGGCACTGGCAATTATTATTGCATCCCTCATCCTGCTGTATATTCTTGTGAAGATTAATGAAGCACAACGCATCATCACGATTAACTATGCAAAGCGTGTCCAAGGTAACAGTAACTATGGTGGAGTAAAAAGTATCCTTCCAGTGAAGCTTATTGCTGCAGGTGTGATTCCGGTGATCTTCGCCGTTGCCTTCTTGTCGCTTCCTGCTTTCGTTGGGCAAGTTCTAAAAGCGGTTGGTAACCCAGCTTACCTCGACATCGCGAATAACTTGATCCTTTGGTTCCAAGCACCGACGCCAGGTAACTTCACAGGTACAACACTCGAAGCATTCATATACCCAGCTGCGTACTTTGCGCTTGTAATCCTATTTACGTACTTCTATACCGGTATTGTCTTTAATGCGAATGAAATCGCAGAGAACCTACAAAAGCAAGGTGGATTCATCGAAGGTGTTCGTCCCGGTACTCAAACAGAGAAATATCTTTCTATGACAGTCAATCGACTGATTCTATTCGGCTCAATCGTTCTCGGACTCATTGCAGTCACGCCATTCCTCGCTGAATACCTTCTGTATCAAATCGCAGGTATATCTGGCACAAACCTCTCAATTGGTGGTACAGGGCTTCTCATCGTGGTCTCAGTAGGTCTAGAGGCACTTCGCCAGATCAACTCTCGTGCCCTAATGGTTACTTACGACGATTATAACTAGTTTATAAATCATGGAGACTACACAACCTGAAGCTGTTCGAAGAACGACATCAGAGTCTGACATGAAAGCCTCGAATGATCTCCGGCTCTATGAATCAATTCGTGCTGACAGAGAGCGTGATGATCACATAGCGTACGCCAGGGATGGGCGAGATAAAATAGTCGAAGGATACTCGCTTGAATGGGTTGTTGAGCAACTCTTGAGTCAAGTACCCAGTTTTGGCATGGATATTGCACTTGTCGTAGAGTATCTAAACTATTTCTTGAAAGAATGTGGGCAAAATGTACGTTTTGACCAAAACTGTAACGTGTACGTTGATGGTGTCGAGACAATACACACTGACGCTGGAGATTTATTTGCAGAAGCTAAGATAATTTATGACAAATGGCTAGATGAAATGGCACTTAATCTGGCAAGAAAAGGTGGCGAATTGCTTATTAACGGGCTTTCGTTCAATTATATTAAAATCGCGATTTCTGGTGACATAGTTTGGTACAAGTTAAATAATACGCTCGTTGCGCATTGTTTAAACGAGTATCTTAATGAACAAGGATCAACTATAAAAGTAGACCCTTACTTAAATCTTATTGAAAAATAGTTACTGCTTACGATTCGATTGTTAAGGCATAAATGATATAAATAGTAAGTCCATGAAATACGTGGACTGGCAGAAGATTGGCAACCTATGAGCACTATAGACGTCGTGAAGCGAAGTCTTGCAAGTATGGAGAGCACGAAAGAGAGCGAAGGTACCCGTGACAGAAATGTCAAAGATATGGTCTTTCCTGATTGGGCCAACACAAAGGTCCTAATGGATGCGAATGCGACAAGTGCTGCTTTGGCCGAGCAGAACAATGGCAATATCGGACTGCTTTTGCAGGCTATCAGTGATATCTTCGAGGAGCTTAACGTTCCTCGACTATCGCCAGCACTAAGGTTGAACGATGACGAAGAGTACATCTTTATCGTCGTAGTTTGACGTGACAACTCGCGTGTGCGCCCCTGATCATCTAAACGATGCAGGGCCTGAATAATCTTCTGCCCTCATCTCTTTGTAGTTAATGAGTTAACTATCAAGAAATGAGCCACTAACAGAGGTAGTGTATTGACTTAAATATGTATTAGTGGTATACTATATATGATTTAGTAACTCGATTGGTCACCAGTCGGGTGAACAACGAACCAAGACAAAGGATATACGAATGGTAAATTCGATTCTTGCTGCCTCCAAGCTGTTCGCAGCGCAACGAAGGTCAGATCTGGCGCACGCCAACAAGTCGCGTGATGCCAACCTGGACTACGCGCTCGACGGAATCGTCTTCAACATGTTTTCTCGTGGCAGCACGAGAGGCATCGAGAAGGAGGATCTCGCCGACAAGTGGCTGCACACGCTGGAGTTCAACCAGACGTTCATCAACCTCGATGACCCGGAAGCCAAGAACTACCGCATGCGCGAGCAGTTCGGACCGATTCTCGACATCTGTGACGGTGACGCAAACCTGCTCCTTGCTGCGTATGCACGCAAGCTCGAGAAGTACTTCCCGATCAAGCACAAGGCTCGCGCCTGGAACCCTCAGCTCAGGTGGGTGGAATACACGCCCAAGCGGCGCAACTCCAAGCCCACCATGAAGCTGACGATCATCCACAGCTGGAAGACCATCAAGACGTCGGAGTAGACTATGTCTCTCCAAAGTCTTAGGTGGGGTCAGAGTATATCCTTTGTCCCCATCCTTGAACTGTTAAATATATCTTTAACGGCTGAAGGATGAGTAGCCATACCGCTTAAATGTATTGACGCTATCGTCAAGTTTGCTACAATAAAACCATAAATCAAAATTACATGCCAAAAACGCGCTGTAATATTCTTGTAAGTGGTTGAACTAACCAGTGGAGTAGTGTATAATTCACTACTGTAACTTATGGTCAGTCAAAAAGAAGTAATTAAAATGCGAGGCAAGGTGGTGGAAGCACTGCCTAATACCCAATTTAAGATAGAGCTTGAGAATGGCCTAAGCATCATCGCACATATAAGTGGAAAAATGCGTAAAAACTATATCCGCTTAGTGCCTGGTGATCAGGTGGACGTTGAGATGACCCCTTATGACCTCACAAAGGGAAGAATCACGTACCGCCACAAAGACGCTTAACGGCGTAGTCACAGATCAAATGTAAGAAACTGGAGTTTTATCGTTCATGAAAGTTCGTGCGAGCGTAAAAAAAATCAGTCCTGGTGACCAGATTGTCCGTCGAAAGGGCATTCTTAGGGTCATCAACAAGAAGAAACCTAAAAATAAGCAAAGGCAGGGTTAAGCATGGCTCGAATTGCAGGGATTGTAATCCCAGCTGAAAAGCAAGTGCAGATCGCATTGACGTATATCTACGGCATCGGTCCACATTTCGCATCGACCATCCTTGCGGCGGCAAATGTTGAGCCGACCACTCGGGTGAAAGATCTCACCGAGGCTGAAGAACAACGACTACGTGATCTAATCGATCGTGATTACACCGTAGAAGGCGACCTACAGCGCTTGGTAACAAATAATATTAAGCGTCTGAAGGACATTAACAGCTACCGTGGCCTACGTCACAAAGCTGGTCTTCCAGTACACGGTCAACGGACTCGCACTAACGCTCGTACTCGTAAGGGTCGTGCAATTGCAGTCGGTGGCGCGCAACCTAAATCAGCAACTAAGACGTAAGGAAGGAACAGATTATTATGGCAGATTCATCTACAACGAAGAAAAAGCAAAAACGATCAGTTCCTGCTGGTCAGTTGCACATTCAGGCAACGTTTAATAACACTATTATTAGCTTTACTGATAAAAAAGGTAATGTCCTTACACAAAGTAGCGCTGGCGCTACTGGATTCCGTGGAAGCAAAAAGGGAACCGCATACGCAGCGCAAGTTGCTGCTGAGAAAGCTGCTGAGTCAGTTAAGTCTCAGTATGGTATGAATTCTGTTGATGTTTTCGTAAAGGGTGTAGGCATGGGCCGAGACGCGGGAATCCGTGCGCTTGGTGCATTCGACATTACTATCGATAGTATTAAAGAGGTAACAGGCGTTCCACACGGTGGCGTTCGTCCTCGAAAGGCACGAAGGGGCTAACATATGGCACGAGATACTTCCCCTATTGTTAAACAATCTCGTCGCGAAGGGTATGCACTGCATCCTAAAGCGCACAAGGTTATGGCGAAAAAGACTGGAATTCCAGGTCAGCACGCCAATGGACGTCAAGGTAAGCCTAGTCTTTACTTGACTCAACTCCGAGAGAAGCAAAAAGTTCGTCGTTTGTACGGTCTTCTTGAAAAGCAGTTCGCAAAGCTCATGAACGAGGCAACTCGTCGTGATGGTCTTGCCGGCGAAAACCTTCTTCAGCTTCTTGAACAACGAATGGACAACGCTGTCTACCGTGCTGGTTTTGCAACTAGCCGCCGTGCAGCGCGTCAACTTGTTGGTCACGGACACTTTATGCTCAATGGCCGCCGCGTTGATATTCCATCAATCCGTCTTAAAGCCGGTGATGAAATTGTTGTTCGCGAAAAGAGCACAAAGTCAGGATACTTTACTGTTCTTGATGACGTCGTTAAAAACTCTAGCCAAGTAACACTTAGCTGGATCAAGAGCGACCCAAAGAAAATGACAATTTCAGTTACAGGTCTTCCGACTCGTGCTGAAGCAGAGCCAGATATTAACGAACAGCTTATCGTCGAGTATTACTCACGTTAATGACTAAATATTAAGAGTAAGGAGCCTACCACAATGTCAAAAGTCATTCACAACCCAGCACTTGCAGGTGTCGATGAGCACAGCGCTACTAGTGCATCGTTCGTTATTGAGCCTCTACAAGCCGGTTACGGTAACACACTTGGTAACAGTCTTCGTCGCGTACTTCTTTCAAGCATCAAAGGTGGCGCTATCGTCGCTTTCCGCATTGAAGGAACAAGCCACGAATTCACTACTGTTCCAGGTATCAAAGAAGATGTCGTCGACATCATGCTTAACCTAAAGAACATCAAGCTCAAAGTTTCAACTGATGAACCAATTGAACTTCGTCTTGAGAAAAAGGGAACTGGCACAATTACTGCTGGTGACATCAAAACCACTGGTGATGTTGAAATTATCAACAAAGACCAAATTATCGCAACAATTGACGACCCAAAGAAGTCAGTTGTTATGGACTTCGTTATTGAATCTGGCCGTGGCTACGAAACAATCGAAGAATCAAGCGTTAACCGCCTACACAGCGACATGATTGCACTTGATGCAGTCTTTAGCCCAGTACTTCGTGTACGTTACAAAGTTGAAAGCACTCGTGTTGGTCAAGAGACTAACCTCGACAAGCTACAACTTAATGTTGAAACTGATGGTTCTATGAGCCCTCGTGAAGCATTCGAAGAAGCTGCCGCTATTCTTGTAAACCAATATACAGCGCTTGCTGGTTCAACAACTGTTGAAGCTGCACCTGCACTTGGACAAGATACTGAAGAAGAATCAAACGAGCTCAACACACCAATTGAAGAGCTAAACCTCAGCGCCCGCACTGCTAACGCGCTCATCAACAATGAAATCCGCACTGTACGTGACCTAGTTACGCTTTCAGAACAAGATCTTCGTGAGTTGAAGGGCTTCGGAAGCAAAGCGCTCGATGAAGTTAAAGATAAATTGGCTGAACTGGAAATCTAGACATGCACCGACACGGATATAAAGGACGTAAATTTGGACGAGAACGCGATCAACGACGCGCTCTACTGAAGGGACTTGCTACAAGTCTCGTCGAGCACGGCAAAATCGAAACAACGCTTCCGAAAGCCAAAGAACTCGTCCGCTACATTGAAAAGCTTGTCACCAAAGCTAAAAAAGGTGATCTTGCGAACCGCCGCCGCGTTATTGCTGGCCTTTCAACCCAAGCTGCTGCTTTCCGTCTTGTAGACGTGATTGCACCACAGTTGACTGGTCGCACAAGTGGTCACGTTCGTGTAGAACGAACTCGTTTACGAGTTGGTGATGGTGCCCAAATGGCTACTATCGCTTTCGTCGACGAGATTAATGAAGTTCCAGCTCCAGCAGCTGCGAAGGAGACCGCATAATGGTAAACGCTAAAACTTTTAGTCAAAAATCTGCTGACATTTCACGTCAGTGGTACCTTATTGATGCTGCACAAGCACCACTTGGTCGTACTGCAACTAAAATTGCAAACCTTCTCATCGGTAAATCGAAAGTAACTTACACACCACACATCGATAATGGTGACTACGTTGTTGTTATCAACGCCGAAGCACTTGTTGTAACTGGTGACAAAGAAACTGGTAAGATTTACTACCGTCACTCTGGTTTCCCAGGTGGTATCTCTGAAGCAACTTTGAAAGAAGTACGTTCAAAGAACCCTGAGCGAATCATTGAAGAAGCAGTGAAGGGGATGATCCCAAAGAACAAGCTTTCAGCTGACCGTATGGCCCGCCTCCGCGTGTTCTCTGGCGAGACTCACACTCATACCGCACAAACACCTACGAAAGTTGAGATGAAATAATATGGCTACACCTATTGGAACCTATTTTTACGGACTCGGCCGACGCAAGAGTGCAACAGCACGAGCTCGTCTCTACGCTGGTAAAGGTACAGTAACTATCAACGAGAAACCTGCTGCTGAATACTTTTCAGACAACAAGTCTCAAATTGCTGAAATTACTGACCCACTTGCACTTGTTGGCAAGCAAAAAGACTTCGACATCACGATTCGTGTTGCCGGAGGTGGTACTGCAGGACAAGTTGATGCTATTAAACTAGCTATCGCTAAAGCCCTCACTACCGCTCATGCTGACCTACGTTCAACCCTTAAGAAAGCCGAGTTCTTGAAACGCGACTCTCGAGAGAAAGAACGTAAGAAGTATGGTCTTCGTTCTGCGCGTAAGCGTGAACAATTCTCAAAGCGTTAGTATATACGCGACAAAAAGGAACCTCTTCACAGGGGTTCTTTTTTATGGTATAATATATAGATAATGAATCGTCCACTAATTGATAGCGAAGCCGTACACACTGCACTGCTGCCCATTCCTAAGCAAACGTATGAGAATGAATATAATCGCTTAGTAAAAGACACTTCACCTCTCGATGAACCATTTGAAGACATGCCTGAAGAAAAAGGTGATGGTATTTCAACTTTTAGGCAATATCACTACCGCACCAGTCATCGCTTGATTGGGTCTGCAATGAAACTTAATTCACAGTCTTTGGTGAGATACCAAGATTTTAAAATGCCTGAAGATGTAACAGCTGAAAACTGCGAAGCGCTTCTGTATAAACGAAAACTTGCAACTGTTTCATTTACCCTGTTGTATGTCACAGAGCCTGGCATTATGACACGAGTCTCCAGCATGCATGCTATCATGTTCTTTCGTAACTACGCCGAGCTAGAATACGCTGGTCCGGTTGGTCTTGCGCACGTATTAAACGGAACGGCTGCTGATAACGATACCTATGAAGCAACATTAGGGGCATTCCATGCATCACAGCGACACATAGAGGATATTCGTGCAGATGAGCAGGCTCATATTGACGAATTATTAAATGGACTTGAATTGCCACCATTTAAAGGCTAGGTTACTGCCTATTTACCCCCAATTAAGCTATAATGAATGAAATGACAAAACCAATCATCTTAACTGGGCTACGTGCAAATAATAACCTGACTATCGGGAATTATTTTGGTGCGATGTTGCCTATTATTGATATGGCAAAAACACGCTCAAAAGACTATCAGATTAATATGTTTATTCCTGATCTGCATAGTTTTACGACACCCGTTGATTACAGTGCATTGAACAAGCAGGTTCTTTTAACAGCGAAACATTTCGTAGCTGCAGGATTGCCCCTTGATAACGATGCAATTTATATGTACCGTCAAAGTTATGTATCTGCGCATAGTGAACTGACTTGGATTCTTGATTGCTTTACAGGTTTTGGTGAAATGAATCGAATGACACAGTTTAAGGACAAATCAAGCGGTTTAGCTGCTGAACGTGTGAGTGTTGGCCTCTTTAACTATCCTGTGCTCATGGCGGCTGATATGCTCTTGTACGGCCCAGAGTACGTACCGGTTGGGGATGACCAAACCCAACATATCGAATTCACACGCGATATTGGCGAACGAATGAACAAACAGTTCGGCGAAATCTTTACTATTCCTAAAACTGTTAAAGAGCAGCACGCCTTTTTTGGAAAAGACCAAGGACTTCGTATTATGGATCTTCAAGAACCAACTAAAAAGATGAGTAAGAGTGATGAATCAGGCAAAGGTGTTATTTTCCTAGCCGATACACCAGAAGCCGCAGCTCGTAAGGTTATGAGTGCGGTTACCGACGAAGAAGCCTACGTTCGATTCGATCGAGAAAAACAACCAGGAGTGAGCAATCTTCTAGAGATTCTTGCATTATTGTCTTCTCGTCCACTTGATGAAGTAGTTAAAGAATTTGAAGGTCAAACACGATACGGAGATTTCAAGGCAGTTGTTGCCGAAGAAGTTCGTCGTTTCCTTGTTGATTTTCAAAAGAGACTCCATGAAGTTGATGAAGAAGCGGTTACTGCAAAGCTTGAGCAATCCGAAAAAGACATGACTGTCACTGCAAATACTACATTGCTCCGCGCCCAACAAGCTGTGGGACTGCGCCCACAACAATCTACCGAACCGAGTTCGAGAAACTAAACTATGTCAAAAACACTTATCCGAGATATCCGCATCGTACTGCGACAATTTGAAATTGCCGGCGAATTAACGATGAAATCACAAATCTCCCTATCGAAAGAAACTGAACTTCGCCAAGGCGTAAACCTTATTACCTTTGTATTCGATAAGGTTCGATATTACTTACTCATCGATGGAAATGCCGATGATGACAAGAACTATATTCTTGAACAAATTCAATCGATGGACTCTGAAGTAGTAGGACACGTCGTTCGTAATCCGCTTGATGATACCCAAACTACCTATGGAATGCCATTTAAAGGTAAGGATGCCTATCTTTTCAAAGTAACTACGCCCAAGCGACGGCTTGATCACGAGCTTGCGAATCGCTACCCGAAAATTACTCGAAGTACTCTGCAGAAATACATCAAAGCAGGACACGTTAAAGTAAGCGGCGTCATCATTACTCGACCAAAGCAAGATGTACTAGAAACAGACGACATTGCAATGGTACCACCTGAATATACTGACTTTAGTGCACAAGAACTCCCTATTATCTATATTGATGATAATGTCATCGTTATTAACAAGCCTACGGGTGTTTTAACGCATTCTAAAGGTGTTTTGAACGATGAGTTCACCGTTGCTGACTTTTTCCGCCGCTATACGACCTTTGGCCTTGAAACAAGCCGTCCGGGTATTGTGCATCGCCTAGACCGTGATACGAGTGGTATTATTATCGGTGCCCGTCACGATGAAGCAGCTGATATGTTAAAGAAACAGTTTGCCGATCGTAAAGCAAAGAAAGAATACATGGCAGTTACGGATGGTATTCCAAAAGAGCCAACAGCGGTTGTTGACCTTCCGATTGGTCGAAATCCGTCTGCACCAAGTACCTTCCGCGTTGATCCGAGTGGTAAAAATGCAATTACGACATATGAAGTCGTAGCGACAACAGATACCCAAGCTTTGGTGAAACTTTGGCCTAAAACGGGACGCACACATCAACTTCGTGTCCACATGCAGTACTTGAACGCGCCAATAGCTGGGGATAGGGTATATGGCAAAAAGAAAGCCGATCGACTATTTCTTCATGCGCATTCGCTTGAAATTACTATCCCAGCGTCAAAGCGTGAAACATTTGTTGCACCAGTGCCGCCAGAATTTACTGATAAATTTCCTAATTATTCATAGGGAAACATTGTGACTACTGCGTATATTCACCCACACACGAAAAAACGCCTTGATATACTGGCCGCAGATTTACCGCAGTCAATTGTTTTTACTGGACCCGAGGGCGTAGGTCTTCCATCTGCCGTTACGTATATTGCCGACAAGCTGAATGCGAAGCCAATATACATTCTGCCCGAAAAAGATGAGAAAATTGATCCAGAAAAGGGTGTTATTACCGTCGATATCATCCGTCGTCTATACGCAACAACTAAAACCGTAGAGACCGGAATTCGAATCATAGTTATCGATTATGCCGAGAGGATGGGTGTACAGGCGCAAAATGCTTTCTTGAAACTACTCGAAGAACCAGGCGTAAACACACATTTTATCCTTTTAACACCGACGGCCTCGAGATTACTGCCAACAATCCAGTCGCGCCTGCAGGTTATTGAAATTCAACCTATATCTTTAGCGCAATCCGAAGATGTATTGAACGAGATCAAAGTAAATGACACAACCAAGCGATCTCAACTACTGTTTATCGCAGCGGGATTACCTGATCAGTTAAAGTACCTTGCAAGTGACGAGAAGGCATTTGAAGCACGTGCACAGATCATCAGAGATGCCCGCACATATATTCAGGGGACAGCATATGATCGACTGAAGCTTTCGTTGCAATATAAAGATGACCGTTCTGGGAGCCTCGTTCTTCTTATCGATGCAATGAAACTTTTACAAAGTTCGTTAAAGTCAGGCAATAATCCCGAACAAGTAAAACTTATTTCTTTACTACTAAAAGCTTACGAACGAATTGAAGCGAACGGCAACGTCAGGCTACAACTTGCCGCTGCTATGGTATACTAAAAACAATGTTAGGCCTACTCGTTATTGCCTTAATTGGTGCCTGGGCACTGTATCAGCGACAAACTATTAGTGAAGTCGCTAGTGACTTGCCCTCTAAACTTTCTGATAAACTTGATCAACTATGGTCAATTGCACAGACTTCTTTACAAGATCGAAAGTACCTACGTGCGGAGAAAGCACTCCTGACAATCCTTCGTGTTGATGAACGAAACGCCAGTGCGTATAACCGCCTTGGTATCCTTTATGCGAAGCAACAACAATACAAAGAGGCTATCGAATGTTTTGAGATCGCTCAGTCACTAGAACCAAGTGCAAGCAGTCTTCACAACGTTGGCCTT
>Ga0247804_10000943_pt1 | contig 13511 bp, 16 predicted proteins | sample UWRJL029104C1_FD_181142 | JGI IMG/M metagenome (GOLD analysis project Ga0247804, IMG submission 181142) | Plant litter microbial communities from Arlington Agricultural Research Station in Wisconsin, United States - UWRJ-L029-104C-1 | ecosystem: Environmental > Terrestrial > Plant litter >...
TAGTCTCCAACCGCAGTTTTCACGCGGACCAACCATCCGCCTTCGCTTTCAACTTTTCAGTAACTGACTTATGGCAAGCAATATCAACGTCGATGACATTAAGACCGAGTTCGGCGCCTACTACCGCGACGGGGGCCAGAACCTGACCCGGGTGCTCAAAAAGCCCTACATCGCCCTGCAGACGGAGGCCCTGTTCGGGCTCATTCCCACCGACGACACGTCGTACCAGATGGCCACCACGGAGCTCAGCCGCGTGCTGCAGCCGTTCCAGGTGGGCTGGACGCCGCTGGGCGACTTCAAGGCCTCGCCCATCGTGATGACCCAGACGCCCTTCAAGGTGGACCTGGAGGAGTACCCCGACAAGCTCGAAGCCTCGTGGCTGGGCTTCCTGGCCGACAAGAACCTCGACCGTGCCGCCTGGCCCTTCGTGCGCTACCTCGTGGAGGAGCACCTCTACTCGCGCATGGACGAGGACTACGAGCTCGACGAGATTTATTTCGGCAAGTTCGTGGCCCCCACGGCCGGCACCGCGGGCGCCGCCCGCACCGGCATGGACGGCATCCGCATCCAGCTCAACCGGGCCGCGGCCGCCGGCAAGATTACGCCCATCGCCCTGGGCGCCATCCCCACCGACCCGCTGGACTTCTGCAACTACGTGGAGGCCTTCGCCGAGCAGTTCACCCTGCGCTACCGCGGCCGGGCCATGGAGGTGTGCATGAACACCACCCTGGCCCGGCGCTACGCCAAGGGCCGCCACCAGAAGTACAAGGGCGACATCGCCGACCCGGTGGGCCGCCAGATTCTGGATGGCGCGGGCAACGCGCTGGTGACGGCGCCGATTGAGTTCACCAAGCACCGCGTGGTGGGCCTCGACTCGATGGGCGACTCGGCCAAAATCTGGGCCACCCACGCCGACAACCGCAAGCGCCTGGCCAAGAAGACGCCCAACACGCGCCAGGTGCGCATCGAGAGCGCCAAGCGCCAGGTAGCCATCATGACCGACTTCTACAAAGGCCTGGGCTTCCCGGTGCTGGAGGCCGTGTTCATGAATGACCAGGACCTGAGCACCACCTAAGGTGCCACACCGGCCGCCCCGCCTCGCGGGGCGGCCCATGGTTATGGAAGAGAAACAGTTAAGTCGTTTTCAAGAAATTAAATACGAGCCCACCATGGCAGAAAACCAAGAAACGCCGGAGCAGAAGGTTGCCCGGCTCGAGAAAGAGTTGGCCGATGCCAACGGCATCATCAGCGAGCAGACCGAGCAACTGGCCACGGCCGAGCTGCGCACCGCCGGCACGCTGCCAGTGGTCAAGCACGAGAAGGAGCAGTACCGCGTGCTGGTGCCCACCTTCACCGACAAGACCGGCGTGAAACACACGGCCGCCGACTTGGCGAAGAACTCGACGCTGATTGCCCAGCTGGTGGCTGAAGGCTCGGGCATCCTCGAAAAGGTCGAGAAGCCCGAGAAAGAAAAAGCGTCGAAGTAGCCCGCCGGCTACTTCCGCCATGGTTTCATTTTAAGCTAAGGAGAACAGCAACATGGCTGATTTTACTGACCTGCCCGGGCCGCAGGGCAAAGACAACACGCCGGGCCTGAAAACCAACATCTGGATTGCAGCCGAGGACGATTTTACCGCCATCAAAGGCGTTAAAACCACCACGCTGCCAGGTGATTCCGTCACCATCGACGGCTCGCACACCTTCCAGGCCAACAAAGGCTTTATCGCGTGCTACACCACCCAGAACACGGCCGAGCTGAAGCTGGACCCGACCGGGGAGCGTGACAGCCGCGGCAAGAAAATCGACCTGACGTTCTTCCACCCGGGCAATAAGAAGGCGGCGGCCGAGTTCGACCGCCACATCAAAAACCGCTCGGCCATCGTGCTGGTGGAAACGCCGGACGGCGACCTGCTGCAGCTGGGCACGCGGGGCCTGGGCGTGGAAATCCTGGGCAGCTACGGCACCGGCACCCTGGGTGGCGGTAAGCGCGGCTTTACCTTCAAAGTGGAGGGCTATCAGAACGGGCTGCTCTTCTACGAAGGCGACATCACCCGCCCCGATGGCTCCAGCATCGACGCCGTAACGGGCGTGGTAACACCCGCCTAAGATGGTAACACAACGACTGCCGGCCGAGGTGGCCGCGCTCTATGAGCAGACGACTCATTCCACGCGCTTCTTCGTGTCGCGCCTGGGCCGCACGGTAGACCTGACCAAGCTCACGCTCGCCGAGGCTGCGGAGTTGGTGGACTTACCCGGTGGCTTCGAGTGGCTGAAGCGCAAGGAAGCGGCCCCGGAGCCGGTAGTCGAAACTACGCTGCCGGCGGCGCCTAAAAAGCGCCGCTCGGCCAGGAAACGCAAGGGCGCAGGGGGAATGTGAGAAGGGAAGCGCGCCCTTGCCAAAACGCCTCAGCAGTAGCTGGGGCGTTTTTTTTCGTCCTTTTTACGGCTACTTGTGCCGGCCACCTTTGCATCGATGGAGGATGTGAGAGAGTGGCTGCAAGGCGAGGAGCGCGATTACGCCGCCGGCGTGGCGCTCTATGAGGCGCACGGTACCAGCACCGTGGTGCGCAACCTGCTGGCCTATGGCGAGACGGAGTTTACGCGGGGCAAGCTGCTGCAGGCGCTGGAGCAATTGGCGGGCACGGCCGCGCCAACCGCGCCCGGGCGCGCCGCGGTACCGGCGGTCGTCGTTGCGCCGGCAGCCAACCCCGTCGCCGCCCCCGACCCGCAGCGCCGCGACTGGTTTGCCGAGCGCAACTACCTGCACCTGCAGCTGGGCCTGGCCACCACCGATGCCCAGCGGCGCGAGCTGGCTTTCCGCATCCTCGACCTGGGCGACCTCATCCGCGAGAGCTACGACCAGGCCGCCGGCCGCAGCCCGGCGCCACCACCGGTGGGCGAGCCTTCGCCGGGCCTGGCCAGCATCCAGGACGAGGGCGAAATCCGCCGGCGACTGGCCAACCTACGGCCGCAGCGCACCAAACTCAAAACCAAGCCCCACCGGGCGGCTGACCTGGCCCGGGTGGAGGCCGATATCTACTTACTGGAAACGAAGCTGAAACGTGATGGAGGAGAATCCCAACTATAACAAAAGCACCGAAACGGCCCTGGACCGCATCCGGGCGTCGTTTTTCAACGAAGAAGAGGATGACGGGCTCTCGATGAGCGACCTGGAGCAGAAGGGCCAAATTGTGGCGACCCACAACTGGTTGACCCAGGGTAAATCGGTTGAAAAAACAGTTGCTGAGCTCTGTGCGCGCTATCCCATCGCCCGGGCTACCGCCTACCGGCGCGTCCGCGATGCCACGGCCTTGTTTGGCGAGGTTACGCGCACCCACAAGGAGGGCGTCAAGCACATTCTCTATGAGATGGCCATGGGCGTGTTCCGCAAGGCCATGAAGGCGCAGGACAAGTTCGGCAACCCCGATTTGAAGGCCGCCAACGCCGCCATTAAAAATATGGCACTCCTGAAGGGACTTGACAAAGAGGACTCAAGCGCACTGACGCCGGAGGTGCTCGGCAGCAAGAGCTACTACCTCACCGTCAACATCGGGGTGGCCGGCAACGAGTCGAAAACCATCGAATTGGGCTCGCTCGATAAGATTGAGCCGGAAACCTACGCCCAAATTGTGGCCGCGGTCGAGCAAAGTGATTTGAGTCTGCAGGGGATGGAAAAGCTGCTGGGTGAGGCCCAGGAAGCCGAAGAAGAGGAAGAAGACGATGACGAAAGCCCCCTCGGTTAAGCCGCTGCAGTTTAACCGGCCGCAGCTGCGGTTCATTCTGACCAAATTGGCCAGCGCGGTGAGCTTGTGGAGCCGGGCCACCGGCAAGTCCACGCTCATTGCCTGGCTGATTCACCTTATCGTGACGAAAATGCCCCGCAGCTGCTGGGGCATCGTGGGCAGCACTTACGGCCAGATTCTGACCCGCACGCTGCCCTCGACGATTGACGCGCTGGAGCGGCTCGGCTACTTCAAGGACGTGCACTATTTCATCGGTCGTAAGCCCCCGCCTTCGTGGGGCTGGCCGGAGCCCTTCCAGCGACCCGTTAAATATGACCACTTCCTCATTTTCTACACCGGCACCGGCTTTCACCTTATCAGCCAGGATGGCAATGGGAGTAGTTCGCGGGGGCTGAACCTGGACGGCTATATCGCCGACGAGGCCCTGCTGCTCGACCGCGAAAAGCTGGGCACCGACGTCATTGCCTCGAACCGCGGCAATAAGGACATGTGGCCGGGCTGCGACCTGCACCACGGCAAGTTCCTGTTTTCGTCGATGCCCTGGGGCGATACGGGCAAGTGGCTGCTCGACGATTCAGCCTACTACGAGCGCGACGGCAAGCCCTTCTCGGCCACCCGGGACGCCATGATTAAGCTCCAGCTCGAATTCGTCGACTCGCGCTCGATGAAAACGCGCCTGAAGCTCTACGAGGAGATTCTGGCTCTGAGCGCGCAGTTGACCTTCTACGCCAACCCCCGAAAGCTCAAGAATAAGGGCAAGGAGATTCCCCGCGGCCTGCTCTACTCGGAGGCCAACATTTTCGACAACCTCGTCAACCTGGGCATTCCCTACCTGGAAGAGCAGCGGCGGGAGTTGTCGGATTTCGTGTTTCTCATCGAAATCCTCAACCAGCGGCCCAAGTCAGTGGAGGCCGGCTTCTACCCGCGCCTGGCGCCCCACCACGCCGAGGAGTGCCCGGCGACGAGCTACATCGAGGGCCTGGAGTTCAACCTGCGCAAGCTCAAGACCCAGGATAGTCGCATGGATGGGGACTGCCGCACGGAGCTACCCATCCGCGGGGCCGTGGACTGGGGCAGCAAAATCAGCGTGCTCACCACGGCCCAGATACACCTGGACGTGCGCCAGTACCGCTTCCTGAAGGGCTCCTACGTCAAGCACCCCAAGCTCATCAACGACCTGGCCGACATGTACTGTCAGTACTATGAGTACCACCTCAACAAGACGTTTGAGTTCATCGAGGATACCGAGTGGGGCAACGCCCGCAAGCCCGATGCCGACCTGACCTACAACCAGCAGTTCGCTGAGCGCCTCAAGAGCCACGGCTGGCGCGTGCGCCACTTCAACCAGGGCCGCGTGCCCAGCTACGCCCACCGCTACCACCTGGCCCACGAGCTGCTCGGCGAGGAGGACCCGCGGCAGCTGGCCATCCGCTTCAACAAGGTCAACTGCAAGGACGTGCTCACGGCCATGAGCCTGGCGCCCGTCAAGCAGGACAGCCGCGGCGAGATTGCCAAGGATAAGAGCAGCGAAAAGAAGCTCACCGTGCCCGGGCAGGAGGCCACCCACTTCACCGATACGGTCGACCTGCACTTCCTCAGCATCGACAAGCACGTGGCCCGGGCCACGCCCAATGCTGCCGGGCTGCTCATCGTGAGCGCCTAAGAGCGTGTTTGGGAATTTGAAAAGGTCATGCTTCCACTGCACTCAGCATGACGTTTTGGAGGCGATTGTAGCAAAATCCAAAAACGCTCTTCGTTGGAGCCGAAGCTGTTTCTTTCTTCCTTCCCAATGGCTGAGAACGTTATTTCTTTCTCAAGTAGGTTCTATCAACGCTTTGCCCAAGCTGTTCGATACGGTACTTTTCCACGGTACCATCGGCATTCAGTGTAAACGTGTAGCTGACCGGCGGCCGAAAGCCATTAACGCTAAACTTCGCCTCCGATTCCGGTGTCAGGTCGAAGCCATTCACCCAAAGGGAATGATGCTTAAACGAAACGTTTGCCTGCTGTCCCTTCTCGTTGAGGTAGGTGCCAGCGTATTTTTGCAATAGCGTATCCGGTAGCCGAAAATCTTTTTTGAGTGGCAGGCGGTAAAGAATTCGCTGCGTTTCTGCTGCCGGTAATCGTTGCTTGCCTGTTCTATTATCGTTGTTCTGCAAGATAATAATCGTGTTGTCGTTGTCCAGGTGCCGCTCGAAGTAAGTCAGAAAGCCGGGCCAGGTGCCGCTGTGGTAGGCGACGTTGCCGTACGGCGGCTCCTTTTTAAGAAACCAGCCAAACCCATAGTCCGTTTCTTCCCCTGACTTCAATGGACTTGACGAAAAAACAAGCTTCTTGTCCGCCTCGGTCAGGAATGTATTTTTACGGAGTGCCCTGTCCCACCTGAACAGGTCGCCGCAGGTTGAATAAACCCGACCCGGCCCGTATATGCCATCATACTGCTTAACATACGCCCGTTGGTCGGCGTCTTCGTAATATGCTTTGGTGATAGCGGCATCGACTGGCCCGCCTTTATGAACCTGAAGCAGCGCGGTATGGTTCATTTTCAACGGTTTGAATAGTCGTTCATCCAGAAATTGACCGAACGGTTTTCCGGAAACCCGCTCAACAATGCTGCCCAATAATATATACCCCGTGTTGGAGTAATCGAATTTCTCGTTTGGGCCCGATACAACGGCAGGTTTCATTGCCTGCAAGCGGTTGATGACGTCGGCGTTCGTCACGACTCTGCCGGCCTCCCACTCCTTGTCGAAGAGGGACTCATAATCAGGCAGGCCGGAGGTATGATGAATCAGCTCGTTGATGGTAATGGTTGGATAAAAAGCCAGTTCGGGAATGTATGTAGCTAGTTTATCCTGCGTAGAAAGCTTTCCTTCTTTAGCCAGCAGCAGAATGGCCGTTGCGGTGAATTGTTTGGAGACAGACGCCAGATAGAAAACAGACGTAGCGTCCAGCGGCCGTGCCAGTAGGCTATCGGCAACCCCATAACTTTTCTGAAAGATGATTTTCCCTTTCCGGGCCACCAGTACATTGCCGTTAAACTCGCCATAGTCATAAAGTTGACTGTATAGCGAATCCAGTCGAAATACGGTTGAGTTTAGTCGGGTGGTTTGGGCCAGCGCGCTGTTTGCCAGCAGGCACAGCAGCAACCAGCTACCAATCATCTTCTTATATGACCGACTAGGAAGCAGTTGAGTTCGATTGGTGAATGATGAGGCGGTAAGTAGGCGCGTTTTCATGTGGTTAACGCAGGTATGCTTGTGGGCCGCGCGTAGTAGGGTACTAGGAGCGTGTTTTAGAATAGGGTAGCGAAAAAGAAACGAGCCAGTAAGTAGCAAGTGGAGTTCCTAAGCTCCGCCTCGCTTTATATTTGACGGCCATCAATCCCTTACTGACTCGCATTGGCAATTTATTGCCTGCGGATTACCCGTGCACCGCAAGCGCCGCCACAATTTACGTGAAATTCTTGATGCCATGCGCTATATCTGTCGCACCGGTTGTCAATGGCGCAACCTGTCGGCGTACTTTCCGCCCTGGCCGACCGTCTACTACTACTACTACTACTACTACTACTACTACTACTACTACTACTACTACTACTACTACTACTACTACTACTACTACTACTACTACTACTACTACTACGCGCCCATCGCCAACCGCTGGGTCGTGGAGCGCACCTTTGCCTGGCTCAATTGCTTTCGCCGGCTCGTCATTGATTATGAACGTACTCCAGCCAGCCACGGAGCCTGACTGTATGTCGCTAAGTTGACGACGTCGTTGCGAAATGCCGTGCCCGCGTAATTTCCAAACACACTTTAAGTGGCAATTGCCACGTGACAACCACGTTTTAGTAGCGAAAAGGCCGTTCCCATGCAGGAAACGGCCTTTTTCGTGGGCTATATCCCCTGCGTCGTCATCGGCAATTGCCATTTTTTGAACAGTGCGCGTCGGGGTGTGCAGCGACTAAATGAGAAAATTCCGACTTCAAAAACGCGAAAAACGGCCTTCCCGATAGCGCCAGTGGGGTTTGCCGTGAGATTGGGGTTTTTCGGCCGAAACGCCCGGCTTTTGGTGTCCTTTTTTCGGGTGCGCAGGGGCTGGAATTTTGCCTCGATGATTGCGAACAGTGTGCGGCTGACGGAGGTGCTCCGGCAGATGGAAGAAGGGGAGGAGCGATTTTCAATCCGGTTTGTGACGGCTGACCGCCGGCGCAAAACAGGAGGAAAGGTGGAGGTCTGGCACGATTGTCAGCTCTCGCGCCGGCGTCGGGAAGTGGGCCAGCGGCCCGCCCCGGCGCCGGCCACCGATTCTCCGAGCCGGATGCCCAGCCACTACGAGAATGCCACGCGCAACATCGTGCAGAGAGACAGCTCACAAGTGCGGAAAATCCACATCTGGCTGATGCTGGAGTTCAACGGGCAAACAGTGGTGTTGGGATGAGTAACCGGGTAGTAATTAGTGCGGACGGCCTCTTTGGGTACACCCAAGGGGGTTCGACCATGGTGCGCCTGAACCTGGGCGCCGCGGCCGCCGGCGTCGGCGGCAAGGCGGGGGAGCGCAACGAGGCACCCACCACCCCGGCCAAGAAGCCGGAGAGTGGGGATTTTGTGCCCTGGGGCGACGATAATCTGTTCCCGCAGGCCGTCATCAAGGACATCGAGAGCAACACGGTGTTGCCCTCGACGCTGGAAAAGAAAACCAGCATGATGTACGGAGCCGGCCTGATGTACGGCATCGTGACGGGCTATAATGCCGATGGCTCGGAGCAGTTTAAGCGCCTGTCGGTGCCCGAAATTGAGGCGTTTGTGCGCGGCAGCCGCCTCAACCGCTACGGTTTCGAGGCCATTCAGGACCTGAACATCTTCGCCAATGCGTTTGCGGAGCTGATTGTCTCCAAGGACCGCAAGACTATCACCGGCATCTCCATTCAGGAGGCGGCCTGGTGCCGCTACCAGAAGCCCAAAAAGGGCGTGTCGCCCGGCATTTACATCAATGCCAACTGGGACAACGGCGGTAAAGCGGACGACGAGTACAGCACGCCGGTGCCGCTGCTCGACCCCTATTACGACGCGGTGGGGGCACTGCAGGCCCGCACGGACGGCTTCAAGTACATCTATCCGCTGTTTATCCCATCCTCGGATAAAGCGCTCTACCAGCTGGCCAGCTGGAACGCGCTGCGCCGCTCGGGCTGGCTCGACGTGGCCAAGTCGATTCCCGAGTTTAAGAAGGCCCTGTTCAAGAACCAGCTCTCGGTCAAGTACCTTATCACGATTCACTCGGCTTATTGGGAGTGGAAGTACGGCGACTGGGAAGGGCTCAGCCGCGACGAGCGGGTGCGCCTGATATCGGAGGAACTTACGGCCTTCGAAGCGACGATGAGCGGCACGGCCGGCGCTGCTAAAACGGTGATGAGCACCACCATTCTGGACAAGCTCACCAACCAGCAGGTGCAGGCCTTCCAGATTGAGGCCATCGACGACAAACTCAAAGACGGTCTTTACGTGGAGGACTCGGCCGAGGCCAGCAGCCACATCTACACGGCCCTGGGCGTGGCCCCGAGCCTGATGGGCGTGAGCCCGGGCAAGGGCATGGGCGCCGGTGCCGGCGGTGGCAGCGAGCCCCGAGTGCTCTTCAACAATTTCGTCAGCACCTCGCGCTTCTGGCTCGACCTGGTGACCGAGCCGCTCGACCTCATCAGCGCCTACAACAACTGGATGGCCGAGGGTCAGCTCATCACCTGGCGCTTTCTCAACCCCTACGTCATGACGCAAGCCGATTCCAAACCCGCCCAGCAAGAAAGCAAATGAGCGCCTTTATCCGCACCGCCGAACAATTCAAGGCCCAGGTCAGCGTCGACGCGCCCCTGGCTGAGGTCGAGCGCTCGCTGCGCATCGCCGAGGGCGCCCGCCTGCGCGAGCTGCTCGGGCCGCTCTACGCCTCCCTGCAGGCGCTGACCGATGCCGAGGTGGCCAGCCTGCTGGAGCCCGGCAGCACTGACGTGCGCGCCGAGCTGCTCCAGCTGGTACAGGGCGCCGCGGCCAACCTGGCCATGGTGCACTACCTGCCCTTCGTGCAGGTGCATATCGACAGCACTGGAGTAGCGCTACTGGTGGACAAAACGGCGTTTCAGTGGCAGATAAACGACCTGAAGGGCGCCTTCACGGCCCTTGGCTATACCGCCCTGGAGGACGTGCTGCGCTACCTTGAAGCCCACCGCGAGGCTCCGGAGCTGGCGGCCTGGGCCACGTCGCCGGCGGCCGCCCGCAGCCGGCGCCACTTCCTGGCCACGGCCACCGAGTTCAGCCTGCACTACGACATCGCCGACTCGCGCCTGACCTACCTGGCCCTGCTGGCCACCCTGCGCAAAGTGGAGGCCTTCCACCTGGAGCCGGTGCTGGGCACGAGCTACTACCAGGCGCTGAAGGGTGAGTTGCTCACCGGCACGCTCAGCGCCGACAGCCAGCTGGTGCTCGACGAGTACCTGCGCCCGGCCCTGGCGCACCTGGTCGTAGCCAAGGCCGTGCCCGAAGTGGGCCTCACGTTCCAGGGCAGCTCGTTGCAGCTCAATATCTACCGCTTCGACGACGCGAACACCAAGGAGGCCGACGCCGGACTCGACGCGCTGCTCACGCTCAAAATCGACCAGGCCTGGAAGGATGGTCAGGTGTACCTGACCAAGTTGCGCACCTTCCTGAATGCCAGCGCCAGCGCCACGCGCTTCGCCACCTACTTCGCCTCGCCCACCTACACCGACCCCACCGCGCCGCGGCCGGTGGTGGGCAATGCTGCTGAAAACAAGACTTACCGCTTCTTCTAATGCTACTGATTCTACCACCGCTGCTGGCCAAAGTGCTGGCTGTATTTGAAAAATACGTCTTCAACGACTGGCAGGCCCTGGGCTTCCTGATGGTCGTGTTCCTGCTCGACACGGCCCTGGGCATGGCCCGCAGCTTTAAGCAGGGCCGCTTCCATTCCCGGGGCATGCGGCAGATGCTGGTCAAGCTGCGCGAGTATGCCATCGGCATCGTCATCGCCCACGTCTTCTGCTCGCTGGAGGTCGACGGCAGCAAGCTGCCCTGGGCGCAGTACATGGCCATGGGCGTGAAGGGCATCATCTACTCCTTCATCCTGCTCATCGAAACCAAGTCCATCGACGAGAACCTGCGCGGGCTCGGCGGCCGCGGCCTGCCGCTGCCGGCGTTCCTGCGCAAGGGCATGACGGACTGGGAGGAAAACGGCGCCTTCCGCTCTAAAGAGCCGCCGGCCGACGCGGAGCCCACGCTCACAGCGCCCGCGTCGGAGCCGGCCGCCACCGAACCTGCCACCTAATTCATTATCCGATGAAGCAACTACTTACCGTCGTGCGGCAGCCTTCCGCCTCCGACTGGACCCTTTCACGCCTGTTCGTCAGGGCCGCTGACTACTGCGCCGGCATTGAGGACGAGGCCCGGCCCGCCGGCCGCGAAGTGTACGCCGAAACCTGCGTGCCGCTGGGCACCTACCCGCTGGGCCTACGCCAGAGCCCGGCCTTCAGCACCTCGTTCTACACCCGGGACGGCGTCAACCTCATCGAGCGCGCCGCCTGGCTGCAGCTCAAATCGGCCGAGAAGCTGCTCTACAAGCCCCACGACCTGATTTGGGTGAAGGGCAGCCTGGAGAAACGCCTCATCCTCTTGCATTGGGGCAACACCGACGACGACACCGCCGGCTGCTACATCGTCGGGGAGAAGCACGGCACCATCGGCCATCAGGCGGCCGTGCTCAACTCGCGCCGCACTTACGTCAAGCTCTACGCCGCCATCGTGGGCGCCATCCGTGCCGGTGGCCAGTCCATCGAATACCGCCTCGCTTAACGACTATGCGCGCACTTCTTCCCTTGGGCCTAGCCCTGCTGCTGCTACTCGGCAGTTGCGCCGGCTCGCGCCAGGCCTCCGGGCCCGGCCTCGACCCGTTGAGCACCTGTCTGGCCATTGCCGACTCGACCGCCGCGCAGCTGCCGGCGTACCTGGTGCCGCCGCCGGCCGGCAGCTCGCCCCGCCAGCGCCGGCAGTGGCAGCGCGCCCAGGTGCGCAACCTGGCCGGCGCCGGCCACGCCCCACGCACGGTGAAAGTCAAGCACAGTGCTGTGGCCACCGCGCCGGGCGCGGTGGCCATCACTAAGCCACGGGCCTCCGTGGCCGCCGGCGCTGGAGCGGTAGCCAGCACCGTGGGCAAGGCCAAGGCCCCGGTAGCCACCGGCCCCAATGCTCATGCCGAACAAGTGCATCCCCCGCGAGCCTTTCCCTGGTGGCTGCTGGGCGTTGTCGCAGCCCTGCTGGGGCTTAACCGGCTGGTGCGCGGCCGCTGGCTGCTGTAACAGGTGCGCCCCGACCGTCACCGGTCGGGGCGTTTTCATGTCCTTTTTAGGCCTTCGGCGCGTGCGGAGCTTTGCGGTATGCATTGTGTAGAAATGGATGGCCGCCCCAGACAGGTGCCGGCCGAATGGAATGACCTCACCCGCCCGCTGCTACTGGAACTGCTGCCGGCGCTCTACTCGCCAGCCGACTCGCCCACGCAGTTGCGCCTGCGGGTGCTGCGGGTGCTGCTGCAGGTGAGCTGGAACCAGCTGCTGGAGCTCACCGACGTGCAGCTGGCCCAAGTGCTGTGGCTCGCCGACCCGTTTGTCGACGAGGTGCGCCTGACCAGGCAACTGCTGCCAACGCTGCAGGTGCCGGGCCGCGCCCGGTGGTGGGCACCCCGCGAGAACTTCCGAAACATGCGCTTTCTGGAGTTCATTTTCGCCGATGCCTACTTCGTGGCCTTCAGCCAGGACCTGAGCCGCACCGACTACCTCGACCAGCTCGTGGGCGTGCTCTACCGCCCACAGCGGGAACCCTACCGGCCCAAGGCCCCCGACTACGCCGGCGACCGACGGGAGGAGTTCAACCCGGTGCACGTGGCCAAGCGCGCGGCCGGGCTGAAGAACCAGCTCCTGGCCGAAAAGCTCGCGGTGTACACGTGGTACCGCGGCTGCCGCGAGCAATTGGGGCAGGAGTTTCCGCAGGTCTTCCGGACGCCGGACGAGGAGGCGCCCGACCCGCAGCAGGGCGGCTGGGCCAAAGTCGCCCGCGACCTGGCCGGCGGCATCTTCGGCAACCTGCAACAGACCGAATACCAGCTCGTGCGCGACATCCTGGCCAAGCTCCAGGATGATGCGCAGGAGGCCGAGCGCCTCCGCCAGCAAGCCAAATCCACCACTCCCTAAGTTCATTATGCGTTTTTCCGCCTACACCCAACTCTTCCGCGACCTGGCTCAGCGCCACGTCGCCCTGCAGGCCACCGAGGCCAACAGCCGCTTCCTGCGCGTGCGCATCGCCAGCGACCCCATTGCCCAGCAGCTCGACCTGCACGAGTTTCACAACTCCCTGCGCTCGAAGCTCAATGCCCCGCCAGGCCAGGCCCTGTTCGTGTTGCAAAACTATACGCTGGACTACGGGGACAACGAGGGCGATTATTTCACCCGGCAGCCGCAGGGCGCCTTCTGGGTGCTGCGCCGCGAGTCGCCCACCGACACGGGCGCCATCGAGGCCGCCATCGACGCCTGCGAGGCCATCGCCGAAGAAATCCTGGCCGCCGTGGTGCACCAGCAGCAGCAGAGCTACCAGGTGCGCATCAGCGTGGGCGATGCCTACGCCGAGCACATCGGCCCTATTGCTAACCAGTATTTCGGGGTCTGCATGCACTTCACCTGGCGCGAAACGGCTACCCAGGACCTGACCTACAACC
>Ga0247804_10000948_pt1 | contig 13491 bp, 7 predicted proteins | sample UWRJL029104C1_FD_181142 | JGI IMG/M metagenome (GOLD analysis project Ga0247804, IMG submission 181142) | Plant litter microbial communities from Arlington Agricultural Research Station in Wisconsin, United States - UWRJ-L029-104C-1 | ecosystem: Environmental > Terrestrial > Plant litter >...
TTGGCGGGTAGGTCGGCACCCTGGCGGGGCTGCGGAAACTCGTTGGTCGGGTTCTGGGGCGTCCAGTAGTCGAGGTTCACCTGGTTGCGGCGCGAGTCGAAGGTGGTGAAGTAGGTGCCGGCGTATAGCAGCGGGTCTACGATGGTGGCGCCCACGCGGGTCATGCCTACGCCGGTCAGGTCGAAGCCTTTGAAGCGGATACGCTGAGTCATCCCGGCTTCGAAATCCGGCTGACGCGAACCCAGAATCTGACGGTCGGCGGCCGTGATTTTGCCGTCGTTGTTGAGGTCTTCAATCTTAATCTGACCCACGCGGCTGCCGGCAGCGGTGGCGGCGGTTTCCTCGCCGGTCTGCCAGATGCCCACTTTCTTGTAGCCGTAGAACACGTACAGCGGCTGGCCGATGAAACGCTGGTTGCCAATGTCATCCAGCTCCTTGCCGTTCGCATCCTGGAGGTCCAGCGACAGCACTTTCTCGCGGTTCATGGTGAAGTTCCAGTCGGTGCTCCACTCGAAGCCGCTGGCGCTTTTGGCGCGGATGTTGGCCGTGGTCAGCGTCACTTCGAGGCCACGGTTCTGGGTCTGGCCACCGTTGCGGGTAAACGAGTTATAGCCGGTGGCCGTGGGCAGGGCGTCGGGCAGCAGCAGGTCGCTGGTGCGCTGCTGGTACACTTCCACGCTACCCGTGATGCGGTTTTTGAAGAAGCCGAAATCGAGGCCGAAGTTGGTGGTGGTGGTGTATTCCCAGCCCAGGTTGGGGTTCGGGATAGTGTTGGCTACCACGCCGGCCGCGCCGGTACTGCCGTAGTTATAGTAGCCGTTGCCAAGGCTCGATTGCAGCGAGCCCAGGGTTTGGTAGGGGTTCACGGCGGTGCTGCCCACGCGGCCCAGGCTGGCGCGCAGCTTCAGGTTGTCGAGCCACTCCGCGTCGCGGATAAACGACTCATTGGCAATATTCCAGGCCACGGCGGCCGAGGGGAAGGCCTTGTATTTGTTGCCCGGCGCCAGGCGCGACGAGCCATCGACGCGCACCGTGACGGTGGCCGAGTAGCGGTTGTCGAACGAGTAGTTGGCCCGGCCCATGTAGGAGAGAATGGTCCACTTCACCGGCTGGGTCGGGTTGTTCACGCCGATGGGCGTGCCGGTGCCCAAGTTGTTGTCGAACTGGTTGTTGGCCAAGGTATTTTGCACCGCGCCGCCGAAGCCGTCCACGCGGTACTGCTGGGCGCTGTAGAGGCCGGTCAGGTTCAGCTCGTGCTTCTCGGCAAAGGTGCGGTTGTACGTCAGGATGTTCTCTGCCAGCAGGTTGAAGGCCAGGTTGGTCGATTGGCCGGCCTGGTTGAAGCCGCCGCCGCGCTGGGGCGTTTGCGAGGCGTAGAAGTAGCCGTAGTTCTCGTTGCGGGCGTCGAGGCCTACGTTGAGGCGATAGTCGAGGCCCGGCAGGATGTTCACCTGACCGTAGAGGCTGTTGAAGGTGCGCAGGCGGCGGCGCTGCTCCTTGTGGGCGTTGGGGGCGTAGAGGCCCAGTGCGTTAGGCTGCGACTGGTCGTTGTTTGGGTACAGAATCGGAATGCCGTTGGCATCGTAGGGCGGAGCCAATGGGCTCACCACCAATATCGAGTTCATGATGTTGATGGTCGGGTCGTCGTGGTTTGTGAACGAGTTCAGGGTATTGAACCCCACCTTGATGCGCTTGCCAATCTGCTGGTCGAGCGTGCCGCGCAAGGTGTAGCGCCGGATGCGCTGCACCGGCACGATGCCCGTCTCGTCGTAGTAGCCCAGCGAGGCCGAGTACTGCGTCTGCTCGGTGCCGCCGCTGAGGCCCAGCGAGTGGTTCTGGATATGGCCTTTCTGGTAGAAAGCATCCTGGTAGTCAAAGCTCTTGCCGGCGGCGTAGTTGGCGCGCTCTTCGGCGGTCAGGAAGGAGGTGGCGATGTTATTCGGGTCGAAATTGGGATTGGCGGCCAGGTAGGCCTGCTTGCGATACTCGTAGTATTCCGCGCCGTTCATCAAATCGTAGCGGCCGTAGGCTTCCTTCTGGCCATAGTAGCCGTTGTAGGTCACGCGGGCCGCGCCGGTTTTGCCGCGCTTGGTCGAAACCAGGATAACGCCGTTGGCGCCGCGCGCCCCATAAATAGCGGTGGATGAGGCGTCTTTCAGCACTTCCACGCCGCTGATGTCGTCGGGGTTGAGGTCGTTGAGGCTGCCGTCGTAGGGCACACCGTCCACCACCAGCAGCGGGTCGTTGGAACCGGAAAACGAGCGGTTGCCGCGAATGCGGATAACCGGCGTCTGGCCCGGGGAAGAGGTGGCGCTCGAAATCGTGACGCCGGCCGCGCGGCCCTGCAGGGCCTGTCCCACGTTGGCCACCGGCACGTCGCGTAGGGCTTTTTCATCTACCGATGAAATGGCGCCCGTTACCTGGCTTTTCTTCTGGCTGCCGTAGCCCACCACCTGCACTTCGTCCAGGGCCTGGGTTTCGGCGGTCAGCTGGGCATCCACGCGGCCGGAGGTGCCGATGGCCACTTCCTTTTTCTGAAAACCCACCGAGCTAAATACCAGCGTGTTTTGCCCGTCAGGCACGTTCAGGGTGTAGTTGCCGGTAGCGTCGGTGCCGGTGCCCACGGTGGTTCCCTTCACGATAACCGTGACGCCGGGCACGCCCTCGCCCTTGGCATCGGTGACGGTGCCCGCCACGCTGCGGCCCTGCGCCCAGGCCGCGCCCGGCAGCAGGCTGCCCGCCAGTAGCAGCACCGCTGCCAGTAGTTGCGCCCAATGCCGAACCCGGCGCAGCGCGAGATTAGATAAACGTTTTTGCATGGTGTTGAGTGGGTTTTGGAGGTTTGTGTACTGAGAAAAATTGCGGGAAAACGACCCTAAAAGCCGATGGAGTTGCCGCCATCCACGGGCAGCGAGGCGCCGGTGATGTAGCCGGCGGCTTCGGAGGCGAGGAACACGGCGGCCAGGCCAATATCCTGGGGCTTACCGAATTTGCCCATCGGCGTGCGGCGCATGGCGCGGTCGCGGCGGTCGGGGTCCGAGTTCATGGCCGTGCGGCTCATCTCGGTTTCGATGAAACCCGGCGCGATGGCATTCACCCGCACGTTGTCCTTCGAGAACTCCGAGGCCAGCACCTTCACCATGCCCTCTACCGCCGACTTCGAGGCCGCGTACGCCACCACGCGGTCGATGCCGTAGTAGGCGGCCATCGACGAAATCATCAGGATGACCCCGCGCCTGCGTGCCACCATCCGTTTGGCGCACACCCGGGTGAGGGCAAACACGGCGTTCAGATTGGTGTGAATGATGCGGTTAAACTCCTCGTCAGTAACCTCCAGCGCCGGCTTTTTCATGTTGATACCGGCGTTGTTCACCAGGATATCGATGGGGCCGTAGGTCGTCTCAATCTCCGCCACCAGCCCTTCGAGCGACTCCAGGTCGCCTACGTCGTTGGCGAGGTAGTGCGCGGTTGGTCCGAGCTCGGCCACGGCGCCTTGCAGCACTTCCTCGCGCCGCCCGGTGATGATGACCGTAGCGCCGGCCGTAGCCATGCAGCGGGCTATTTCCAGGCCGATGCCGGTGCCGCCCCCGGTGATGAGCGCCAGTTGGCCCTCCAGCGAAAACGGGTTGGCCGACTGGCCGTCGGGTTGCAGGATGGTGGCGGTGAGTCGTTCAGCAGAAGTCATGATAAAGTATTGTTAGCGTAGTTGGTAGATGTCAGCCTGCTCCTTAATTTCGGCCAGCGAGCGGGTTGGTTTGGGGAAGGGTGCGGGGATGGGCCGCCGCGCAAACGTCTGGAAGTAGAGCACGCAGGCGTCGCGCCACCACAGGGCTTCGCGGTGCTGCACCTGCAGGCGGGCGGCCACGTCGGCGTGCAGTTCGGCATCCACGGCAGGCTGCACGGCGGCCCACTGCCGCTGCATCCAGAGCACCGAGTCGGCGCCGGTGTAGTAGCGGGTGCAGAGCTCATCCCAGAGCGGACGGCCCGTGCTCAGCTTTTGGCCCCAGGGCAGGTGGTGAAACCAGAGCAGGAAATCGGGCGGGCAGGTGGCCGGATTGCCCCAGCGCTGCCGCAGGGTAGGGGCGTAGAGCGCCAGCGCGTTGGAGCCATTGGCGGTGCGGTCGAAGCCCAGGCCCACGGAATCAGCCCGGTGGTAATAGATGGCGGTCCAGTCGGGCCGGGCGCTTTTGGCCAGCCAGGGCTCAGGACCGTAGTGCAGGTTCTGGCCCATGATGTGGTGCAGGCCCAGCGGCGTGGTGTAGCGCACATAGATGCTGCGCGACTCGTTGAGCACCTGCGTGATGCTGCGCACGGCGGCGGGCTCCTGGGTCAGGGTCATGCGGGTCCATTCCTCGGCGATGGCGGCGGGGCTGAGCGTGTGGTCCCAGGCCAGGCGGCCGAAGGCGTACCAGTTGGCCTGGCCCACCGGGTGGCCGGTCCAATTGCGGTCGGCGCCGATGTTGGCCACGCCCGCGATGCCGCTCACGCTGTGGTTTTCGAGGCTGCCATCCACCACTTTGGCCACCGTCGAGCTGGGGCCTTTAGCGTAAGTATCAGCCATTAAACACTCCTTGATGAGCGGCCCCAGGTACACGAGGTGCGTGGCAAAACCCAGGTATTCCTGCGTCAGCTGCACCTCCAGTATCAGCGGGGTGCGCGGCATGGCGCCAAATAGCGGGTGAAATGGCTCGCGGGCCTGAAAATCAATTGGTCCGTTCTTCACCTGCACCAATACTTTGGGGGCAAACTGGCCGTCGAGCGGCTGGAATTCCTCGTAGGCCTGCTTGAACCGGTCGCCGCTACCGGCCTGGTACACAAAGGCCCGCCACATTACTACGCCGTCGTGCGGGCCGAGGGCACGGGCCAGCATGTTGGCCCCGTCGGCGTGGTTGCGGCCGTAATCCTGCGGGCCGGGCTCGCCCTCCGAGTTAGCCTTCACCAGGAAGCCGCCAAAGTCGGGAATTGCCTTATAAATTTCGTCCGTGCGGCTGGTCCACCACTGCTGCACCTTGGGGTCGAGCGGGTCGGAAGTCGTCAGGCCGCCAATGACTTTGGGCGCAGCCCACAGCACCGACAGATATACCCGGATGCCATACGGCCGCAGCACGCCGGCCACCGCCGCCACCTTGCGCAGATACTCCGGCGTGAGGTAGCGGGCGCTGGCATTCACATTGTTCAGCACCACGCCGTTGATGCCGATGGAGGCATTGGCGCGGGCGTAATCCTCGTAGCGCGGGTCAATACGCTCGGGCAGCTCCTGCCATTTCCAGATGGACGAGCCGGCATAGCCGCGCTCCACCGTGCCATTGGGATTGTCCCAATGGTTTAATAGCCGATACTGAATGCGAGGGCTGCTGCTCAGCGCCAGATTGGCCACTGGCTGCCGCGTCTGCAGTTGCCGCAGCAGCGCAAACACGCCGTACAGCACCGCCGCCCCGCTACGCCCCGAAATCACCAGATTTCCGCTCTGTGTTCCGATTTGGAAGCCCTCAGAGCTGCCTTTTATAGCGGAAGTCGCGTCAGCTTTCTGCTTTCCCGAAACGTTTGCGGTACTCGCTTGCGCCGAAACGTTTGCAGTCGGGTCGATGCGAAGAATTATCCCGCGTTTTGTACTATTTTTCTCCGCCTGGTTCAACACCGGTACCGGCTGGTCCAGCAGACCCTGCAGGCCGCGCTGCAATTCGGCGGCGGCCGTCCGCAGCACGATATCCTGACCTTCGGCCACAATGAACTGGGCCGAAGCCTGATACTGTGCCTTCAGGCTTGCATCGGCCACCCGGTCATACTTCAGCCACAGGCGGTAGCCGTCGTCGGCTACGCTGGGCTGCGTGGCGGCAAGTAGTAGCAGGAAGAACAGGGTGAAGCGAAGTAGCATCGAAACGGGTGGGATTGGCGGTAGAAGTTCTTAGGTGAGTTCTGTTAACACAAATAATTGATTATCAATAATTTTTGTGGATGCCAGTTCTCGCCGAATAGCGTATTCCAAACCGCGCAGCTCCGCTAGCCCGTGCAGGCGGCCGATGGCCGAGTAGCCGGGGTAAGTCTTCTTGTGCAGGTCGTCGAGCATCTGGTGGCCGTGGTCGGGGCGCATGGGAATGGCGCTGGCGCCCTGGTCGCTGGCGGCGCGGCGCTGCTCTTCCAGCAGCAGCTCGCGCACCACGGCGTACATATCCACGTCGCCTGCGAGGTGGTCGGCTTCGTGAAAATTGCGCGGGTTTTCCTCGCGCTTCGTGGCCCGCAGATGGATAAAATGAATGCGTGAGCCGAAACGCCGGGCAATGGCTGCCAGGTCGTTATCCGCCCGAACGCCCAGCGAGCCGGTGCAGAACGTGAGGCCGTTAGCCGACACATCGCAGGCGGCAAACAGGGCGGCAATGTCGTCCGCCGTGCTCAGCACGCGGGGCAGACCCAGCAGCGGGAAGGGCGGGTCGTCGGGGTGGATGCAGAGGTTGATGCCGACCTCGGCGGCTACCGGGGCCACTTGTTGGATGAAGTAGTGCAGGTTGGCGCGGAGCGCCGTCGCGTCGATGGCGGCGTACTCGTTCAGTAAGCCTTGAAAACCAGTCAGCTCAAAGGCTTCTTCGGAGCCGGGCAGGCCCAGCAGGATGGTATTGGTGAGGCCGGCAATTTCTTCGGCGCTCATGGCAGCGTGCTGCTGCCGGGCGGCGGCAGCCACGGCAGGCTCATAGTCGGCCTCGGCGCCCGGGCGCTGCAGAATGCAGAGGTCGAAGACAGCAAAGTCCTGCCACACAAAGCGCAGGGCGCGCGAGCCGTCCGGCATTTCGTAGCTCAGGTTGGTGCGCGACCAGTCTAGCACGGGCATGAAGTTGTAGCATACCGTGCGCAGGCCGCAGGCCGCCAGATTGCGCAATGACTCCTGATAAGCAGTAATGTAGCCCTCGCGGCTGGGCAGGCCTTTCTTAATGGCCTCGTGCACGGGCAGACTTTCTACCACGGCCCAGTGTAGGGGCGTGTGGGTAGCGTTGTCGGCCTCAATCAGCTGCTGGCGGGCCCGGATTTCAGCTACCGGCCACACGGCGCCCACGGGCAGCTGGTGCAGCGCGCTTACCACGCCCGCGCAGCCGGCCTGCCGGATGTCGAACAGCGAAACCGGGTCGTGTGGCCCAAACCAGCGCATCGTATGAAGCATGAACGCGACAATAAAAAGTGCAATTTTAGAAGGGCAGCGGCCGGTGGTGATGCCGGACGACTGCAAACGTGCCCGGAGAATGATTCAGCGGACTCGGAGTCGAAAGTAGAACATGATTTGGTAATCGCAACTGAAAAAAACGGCCCATTTTCAGCGGATTAGCGGAATAACTATCGGCAACGTTTCCGAAAACGTTGCCGATAGTTATTTTTCCGATAAATTCCCCAAAAAAAGTTTTGGCTCCGGCGCCTGTCCAATTGCCGGGGTGCTCCTTTACTCTCCGTTTTTCCTAGCCCATGGTCTGCTTTAAATACAATTTATCGTGATAAGCTGCGTCAAATGCCAGCTCACCGAGCCGGTGCTGAAGGCGGGGTTCGTGCGAGGGCGGCAGCGGTATTTCTGCAAGGCCTGCAGCTACCATTTCACGGCCGAGAAAACCGAGCCCACGCCCAAGCGCCGGGCCCAGACCACCATCGGCGACATTGCCAAGGCGGTGGGCGTGGCACCGTCCACGGTATCGCGGGCCATGAATGGACACATCGATATCAGTCCCGTCACGCGGCAGGCCATTCTCGATGCTGCCCGACAGCTCGACTACCACCCCAACCTGCTGGCCCAAAGCCTGAAAAGCCGGGAAACGCACACCATTGGTGTGCTTATCCCCGACATTGAGCGGCCGTTTTTTGCCACCGTGGTCAGCGGTATCCAGTCGGTGGCCACCGAGGCGGGCTACCGGGTAATGATTTGCCAGTCCAAGGAGTCTTATCAGACCGAGGTGAGCAATGTGCAGGCCCTGGTAGCCAGCCAGGTAGATGGCCTGCTCATTTGCCACTCGCGCGAAACCAAGAACTTCGACCATGTGAAGCCGCCGGCCTGCCGGGGCATTCCGGTCATTCACTTCGACCGGGTGAGCAACGAGGTAGACAGCGCCAAAGTCATTCTGGATGACTGGAATGGCGCCTTTACCGTCACCGAGCATCTCATTCAGCAGGGGGCGCGACGGGTGGCCATCCTGGCCGGGCCGGCCGAGCTGCTCATCAGCCGCAACCGGCTGGCCGGCTACCAGCACGCGCTGAAGCGCTACCAACTGCCGCTACGACCGGAATACGAGGCCCACATTGAGTTCCAGACCGAGGAAGCCGTGGCGACGCTGGATGCCTGGCTGGCGCTGCCGGAGCCGCCCGACGCCATTTTTGCCGTCAACTACACCAATGCCTTCGACCTGCTGGTGGCGCTGAAGAAGCGCGGCGTGCGCGTGCCGCAGGATGTAGCGGTGGCGGGCTTCGGCGATGAGTTTATGGCCGCTATGATTGAGCCGGGGCTGACGACGGTCGATTTGCACCCCTACCGCATCGGGCAGCAAACGGCCCGGCTGTTTCTGGAGCAGGTGCAGCAGCAGGAGAATTTCCAGCCGCGCACCTTCGTGATTTCCGGGGATTTGATTATCCGGCAGTCGTCACTAAAGGGCATGGGCGAGACGTTTGCGCTAGGTATTTAGCAGGGAGTAGCGCGGACTCTGTAGTCCGCGAGTGTGAACGTTCGCATTAGCGGACTACAGAGTCCGCGCTACTGATACGCTATTATAAACAACCCCCGCCCGCCCGGGTTGACTTGCAACGACGTCGCCCGCCCAACACCAGCGGGCCCAACTACGTATTGCCTGCTTCCTTCACTCCTTAATCTATTACGTTCATGCTCAAACGTGATTTCCTGCGAAATACCTTCGCCCTGGCCCTCGGCACCCTGGTAAGCCCCGCCCTGCTGGCCCGCGCCAAGGACGAACGGTTTCTGCGCGACGCCCGCGCCACGCCCATCGCCGACGGCCCGTTCACGCTGCCGCCGCTGCCCTACGCCTTCGACGCGCTGGAGCCGCATATCGACGCCCGCACGATGGAAATCCACCACGATGCGCACCATAAAACCTACGTATCGAAGCTCAACGACGCCGTGGTGGGTAAGCCCCAGGAAAAGATGACCTTGGAACAGCTCGTGGGTAGCGCCAGCAAGCAGCCCGACGCCGTGCGCAACAACGCCGGCGGGCACTGGAACCACTCGTTCTTCTGGCCCCTGCTGTCGAAATCCGGCGGCGGACAGCCGACGGGCGCGCTGGCCGCCGCCATCACCAAGGACTTCGGCTCGTTCGAGAAGTTCAAGGAGGAGTTTGGGAAGGCGGCCGCCGGGCGCTTCGGCTCGGGCTGGGCCTGGCTGAGCCTGAACAAGGCCGGCAAGCTCTTCATTTCCTCGACGCCTAACCAGGACAGTCCGCTGATGGACGTACCGGGCATCGAGCGCGGCACGCCGGTGCTGGGGCTCGACGTGTGGGAGCACGCCTATTACCTGAAGTACCAGAATAAGCGGCCCGACTACGTGGCAGCGTTCTGGAACGTGGTGAACTGGAACCAGGCCAACACGAATTTCGAGAAGGCCCGCAAAGGCTAAATCTGATTCATTGACTCGCTAGCCAACCGTGCCTCCCGCCATAGGAGGCACGGTTTTTTGTGGGCTTGCCAGCAGGTGCCCAACGGGCGGCTGCTCAGACCGCTTACCTGGCTGCTCGGCCGTACTGCCCGGGCAAGTAGCAGGTTAAAAAGCAATTAAAAACTTGCGGGCGAGGGTGTTTCAATAGTAATTTCACTAAAAATTCACTCTGAGAAGCGAACCAAATGCCCGGAATCGGGCTTGACTTCCTGGCGCAACGGACAGCTACGCGGCTACTGGGCCGATGATAACCAAGAGCGGGACAACCAGCCACTACCTCAGCCGTACCAGCCCCTGCCACGACGGTACTTACCCAACTACCTGAGCGTAGCCGACCGCCCACGCCCATTCTTTTACCGACCAGCTTTTGCATGGCCTCCAAAACTAAATTAGCCTTACCCCCGCCCACGCCCTGGCAGCGCCTCACGCGCATGCTCGACACGGAGCGGGAAACGATTCGCTACATCTTTTATTACGCCATCATCACGGGCCTCATCAGCCTGTCGCTGCCGCTGGGTACGCAGGCCGTGTTCAACATGGTTTCGACCGGCGCCGTGTTCAGCAACACCTACATTCTCATTGGGGTGGTGGTGCTGGGGGTGCTGCTGGGGGGCATCCTGCTGGTGGGCCAGATGACGCTGGTAGAAGCCGTAGAGCAGCGCCTCTTCGCCAAGGCGGCCATCGAGTTTGCCTACCGCCTGCCGCGCATCAGGCCGGAGGCGCTGGAAGGCGAAAACCCACCCGAACTGGTGAACCGCTTCTTCGACATTCTGACCATTCAAAAGGGCCTGACCAAGCTGCTTATCGACTTGGTATTCGCGGGGTTTCAGATTGTGTTCGGGGTGCTGGTGCTGTCGTTCTACCACCCGGTTTTCATTGGGCTGGGCATCTTCATCATCCTAATGATGATAGTGGTGTACGTGATGAGCTACCGCCGCGCCCTGCGCACGAGCATCGACGAGTCGGCGCACAAGTACGAGGTGGTGGACTGGCTGGAGCAGGTGGCGGGCCAGCTGCCGCACTTCCGCGGGAGTGCTCTGGAGCGCAAGCGCGCCCTGGTGCGCACCGACGAGCTGACGGCCGAATACCTGCACGCCCGCAACAGCCACTTCCGGGTGCTGAAGCAGTACTACTGGTGGTCGGTGGCCGTGCGCACGCTCATCACCGGCGGGCTGCTGATTGCCGGCACGCTGTTCGTGGTGTCGCGGCAGATGACGCTGGGGCAATTCGTGGCCGCTGAGGTGCTTATCGTGCAAATCAGCGCCTCGATTGAGAAGCTGGTGGCGGGCGTGAGCACCGTGTTCGACGTGCTGACGGGCGTGGAGAAGCTGGGGGCCGTGACCGACCTGCCGATGGAAGAAACCGACAAGACCGACGTACATCATGCTTAACATATCTAACCAGAGCGTAGCCCCGGAGGTATGGGAAAACGAGCCGCAACAGTCGTGCAAGGAGCTGATTGACCACCGCGGCGGCCGGCGGCTGGCCCGCGTGATGCTGGCCATCGGGCTGGTGTCCATTATCATCCTGTTTCTGCCCTGGCGGCAGACCATTCAGGGCAGCGGCAGCCTCACCACGTTGCGCCCGCAGGACCGCCCGCAGACGGTGCAAAACCAGATTGCCGGCCGCATCGAGCACTGGCACGTGCGCGAGGGCCAGCTGGTGCAGGTGGGCGATACCATCCTGACCATCTCCGAAGTCAAGGACGAGTACTTCGACCCCAACCTGCCCGAGCGGCTGCGCGAGCAGCTGGCCGCCAAAGAAGGCAACGTGACGGCCTACGGTGCTAAAATCGAAGCCACCGACCACCAGATGCGGGCCCTGCTCGCCACGCTGCAGGTGCAGCTCGACGCGGCCCGCAACCGCGTGACCCAGGCCCGCAACACCGTGCGCATCGACAGTGCCGATTTGGTGGCCGTGACCAACTTCTACCAGATTGCCGAGAACCGGCTGGCCCGCTACGAGGAAGGCTACAAGAACGGCCTGTTCTCCCTCACCGACATCGAGACGCGCCGCCTCAAGCTGCAGGAGGACCGCGCCAAGGTGACGGCCCAGCGCAACAAGTTGCTTAACTCCCAGCAGTCGCTGGCCAACGCCATTATCGAGCTGGCTAACCTGCGCGCTAAGTACCAGCAGGACCTGGCCAAAGCCGAATCGGACCGCAGCTCGGCCGTATCGAGCCGGGTAAGCTCGGAGGGCGAGGTGGCTATCACGCGCAATAAGATTGCCAACGTGGCCGTGCGCCGCGGGCTGTACGTGGTGCGGGCCCCGCAGACGGGCTACGTAGTGCGGACGCTGAAAGCCGGTATCGGCGAGACGATTAAAGAAGGCGAGTCCATTGCCATGCTGCAGCCGGAGGCGCCGGTGCTGGCGGCCGAGCTCTACGTGCGGCCGATGGACGTGCCCCTCATTCAGCGCGGGCGCATGGTGCGGCTGCAGTTCGACGGCTGGCCGGCGCTGCAGTTTTCGGGCTGGCCCTCGGTGGCGGTGGGCACCTTTGGGGGTACCGTGACGGTGATTGACGTAGTGAACAGCCCCAATGGCAAGTACCGCCTGCTGGTGCGCCCCGACCAGCACCACGAGCGCGACCACCTCTGGCCCAAGCAGCTGCGCATGGGCTCGGGCGTGTACGGCTGGGTGATTCTGGACTCGGTACCGGTGTGGTATGAAATCTGGCGGCAGCTCAACGGCTTCCCGCCCAGCCTGCAGGAGGCGCCGCAGGATGGCTCGCCGGTGAAGGCAGGCAGTAAATAGGGACGTATGATGAGCTTTCGAACCTTTGCCGGGCGCCCCCGGGCGCGCCGCCTGCTGGCGACTGCCCTTCTCCTGCTTCTCGGAGCACTAACCGCCCGCGCCCAGGACCCCCGCCTGCCCACCCAGAAGCCCGGCCTCGAACCCGCGCCGGTGCAGACCCAGCAGCTGGCCCAGGACCGCCCGCCGGCCGACACTGCCCACGTCTTCGCCCTGCTGGATTTGGCTGAGCTGGTGTTTACCAGCCACCCCATCGTGAAGCAGGCTCAGCTGCTCAGCGACGTGGGCCGGGCGCAGGTGCTGGAGGCTCGCGGCGGCTTCGACCCCAAGCTCAGCTCGGGGTTCGACCGCAAGCTCTTCGGCGGGACGGACTACTATAACAACTGGGCCAACGAGCTCAAGGTGCCCATCTGGCCGGGCGGCATCGACCTCAAGCTGGGCTACGACCGGATGGTGGGCACCTACGTGAACCCCGAGCACCGCACGCCGCAGCAGGGGCTGGCCGTGGCCGGCCTGTCGGTGCCGCTGGGGCAGGGGCTGCTGATTGACGCCCGCCGCAACGACCTGCGGCAGGCTCGCTGGATGCAAACCGCCGCCGAGGCCGACCGCGTGAAGCTGATTAACGAAGTGTGGCTCGATGCCCAGAAGGCCTACTGGAACTGGTACTTCGCCTACGAGCAGACGCGGCTTATCGAGGAGGGCGTGGCCCTGGCGCAGACGCGCTTCCAGGGCATCAGCCGGCGGGCGCTGCTCGGCGACCAGGCGCCCATCGACTCGGTGGAGGCCCAGATAACCGTGCAGGACCGCATCGTGCAGATGCAACAGCAGGTGGTGGAGCAGCAGAACAATTTCCTGCTGCTTTCCAACTACCTCTGGAACAAGGACAGCCAGCCGGTGGAGCTGCCGGCCTACGCGGTGCCCCAGCGCCCGCCCATGCCCGTGGTCGATTCGGCGGAGTTCGCCCGCCTGCGCGACTTGGCCAGCAACCGCCACCCCACGCTCATCAAGCTCGACGCCAAGGTGCGGCAGCTCAGCATTGAGGAGCGCTACCGGCGCGAGCTGCTCAAGCCCACGCTCAACGTAAGCGGCTATTTGCTCAGCCGGGGCGACTT
>Ga0247804_10000950_pt1 | contig 13484 bp, 11 predicted proteins | sample UWRJL029104C1_FD_181142 | JGI IMG/M metagenome (GOLD analysis project Ga0247804, IMG submission 181142) | Plant litter microbial communities from Arlington Agricultural Research Station in Wisconsin, United States - UWRJ-L029-104C-1 | ecosystem: Environmental > Terrestrial > Plant litter >...
GCGGCGAAGTCCACGAAATCGTGGATGAAGGCCGTGTGGATGACGCCGTCGGCGGCGGCGGCGCCGCGCCGCAGGCTGCCGAGGTCGTCGAGCGAGCCCAGGTGGACCTCGGCGCCGGTAGCGGCCAGCTTCTTAGCCGATTCTTCGGAGCGCACGAGGCCGAGCACCTGATGGCCCGCGCCGAGTAATTCCTGAACGACGGCCGAGCCGACAAAGCCCGTGGCGCCGGTGACAAAAACGCGCATGTGATGATGGAATGAGGGTGATTGAAAGTATGCTGCAAAGGTCCGGCGGCCCGGTAGCGGCCGGTTTGCGCAGCTCAAACCATCTACTGAATAATTCAAACAACGCCGCTAGTCGCGCAGCGCCCCCGGCACCAAGCCCGTCTGCCGCTTGAAGAAATTGCAGAAGTGCGCCACGTCGGCAAAGCCCAGGCTGTCGGATATTTCCGAAACGGTCCAGCTGGTTTGCTTCAGCAGCATCCGGGCTTCCTGGGTCATGCGGCTGGCAATAAGGGCGGTGGTGGTGTGGCCGGTGGTTTCCTTCAGCACCCGGTTGAGGTGGTTGACGTGCACGGCCAATTGGCTGGCATAGTCGGTGGCGGTGCGCAGGCGCAGCTGCTGCTGGGGCGTTTCGAGGGGAAACTGGCGCTCCAGCAGCTCGGCAAACTGCGCCGTGAGGCGGGCCGGGGCATTATGCGCCGGGACGGCGGTGTGCGCGGGCAGCAGCTTCTGCCCCAGATGAATCAACTCCAGCAGGTAGGCGCGCAGCAGGTCGTATTTGTAGGCGTAGTCGGAGGTAATTTCCTGCGTCATCTTCTCAAAAAGAGTAGCCATAGCCGCATAGTCGGCCTCGCTTACCGGGATAACCGGGCAGATACCGGCCTGGAAAATCGGCAGCTCGTGCAGCCCTCCCCCACCCTTGCCAGGCAGCAGAAAGTCTTCGGTGAAAACGCAGAAGTAGCCCACCTGCTCCAGGTCGTGCGGCAGCCAGCGGTAGGGCACGCGGTGCGAAGCAAACCAGAGAGCTTTCCCCTCAACTTCAACTACTTGGTCGGCGTACTCGATGCGGCTATGGCCGTCGATGAGGCTGATTTTGTAGAACGTGCGCCGGTCGAAGTTCATCGGCGGCCGGCCGCGGTAGCTCAGCATCAGGTCGGCCACGTTGAAGACGTTGAAGTGGCCGATTTCGCGCTGCGTATCGGCAGGCAGCAGGGCGCCGGCAGCGGGCGCGGCGCGGGCGGGCAGGTCGCCGAAGGGAGAAGTGGCCATGGGTACTTGCTGTAAAAATCAAAGGTACGCCACCCCCTAGCGGTAATTGCAGGCCGCCGCTGGCTGCTGCACACCGCTTAGTCTACCAGCAGCTGCGTAACGGCCGCCGGGTTGCGGGCCCAGGCGGCGGTGTAGGCCTCATCGGCGGCTGCTTCGTCCTGCACCAGTTCCAGCTGCTGCGCTTCAGCCTTCGCAGTCAATAACTGTCCGATAGTCAGCTTACTTTCCAAGCGGCGCAACAGCAGGCGCACGCCTTGCACGTCGAGCTGCTGCACCACCTGACCGTAAAAAGGCAGCTCCAGCCACACGATTTCGCACCGGGCCACATCCAGCACCCCGAATACCAGGCCTTTGGTGAGGCCGCCGGTCACGCGCACCTGATGCTGCACGCACGAGGGGTCGTACGCCACACCGCTGCTGCTGATTTTCATCGGGTTGGCGCTGTTCATCCAGCCCACCACGAGGTTGGGCGAAAGGCTGCCCGCCGTGTAGGCATTGCAGGTGAAAGTGACGTACTGCGCCCCGGCGTGCTGCAGAGCATCGAGGTCGAGCTCGATGTATTCGGCCGTACCTACCTTGTTGGGAATGTGCTGAATGTCGCCACTGTGCTGGCAGCCGGTGGCCGTCAGGTTCGAGTAGGAGCAGATTTCCAGCCGCTCGGCGTAAGCTATTTGGCAGCTCAAATCCATGTCGAGGTGCTGGGCGGGCAGGCCCGTGCCCCACTGCAGAAACAGCCGCACGCTACGGCCCTCCACCTCGAAGCGGGTGCCCATGAGCGCAGCGGGCAAGTCCTGCACCGTTTCGCTGCGGTCGCCGATGGCTAGTGGCATTTTAAACAGCACCGGGTCGATGAACATCGTGCGGCTAGTGGTGGGCTGGGCCGCAAAGCGCCGCCGCATGGCCAGCTGGCACAGTTCCTCCACATCGGCCCGCATGGCGCTGATTTGCTGCTCATCGTAGAGGTCCAGCAGCGCGTTGGTCGGGATGGATTTGCTGACGCCGCCCAGCGGTTTCACCAGCCGCCGGGCGCCGGGGGTGAAATAGGTTTCGGCGTACATACCCAGGCTGAGCACCAGCCGGGCGGGCACTTTATCAATCACTTCGGCGAAGGCGGCCACCACCGGCGCGGCCCCAAACCAGAGCATGTTAGCAAACAGCGAGCGGGCAAACAAGCCCGGCCGCTGCTGCAGCAGCGCCAGCGTCGGCCCCAGCTCCGAGCGCAGCCGGAAGTAGCTCACGCGGCCCTGCCACACCTCGTAGGTCTGGTTGTAAAATTCATCCAGAGTTTCACGCAGCTTGCTCATATTTAGCTTTTTGCTGCATTCCGCCAGGCGCAGCGCCCGGATGAAGCGCACCCACATGCCCCGCTTGGGGTGCATGATTTCGCAGAGCTGCGTGGGCGTTTGGGGCAGCGCGTTCAGCCACTCGGCTACCATGCGGCCCTCGCGGCGCGTGTACTTGAGCTTGAGGTCGGTGCGGGCTTGCTTTTTGGTCTGGGCGCTGTGGTCAAGCAGCGGACTGAAATGCAGACTGTTCACCTGCTTGCGGTGCTTAATGGTGCGCGGCTCCACCAGCTGCAAAAAGCCGGTGTGCTTGTACCAGAGGTAGCGCAGCACGTCGGTGGGTGAGTCGAAAAACGCCTGGGCCTTGGGGGCGCGGTTGCGGCTCACGTAAGCGTCGATGACGGCCATGCGGGTTTCCTTCATGGCGATGGGCACGCCCACGGGCACCGGCAATTCCTCCAGCAGCAGCGTCAGGCTGTCGATTTGGGTGGCGTCGAGGGCGGTTTTGGACGTCAGCAACTCGCGCAGAAACTGGTCGAGGTCGGCCTTTTTCCATAATTCCAGTACCTTGAGCTTACTACCCCGGGCCTTGAGGGCCAGCGTTTCGACGCGAAACGGGGTGCCGCAGAAGGGGCAGCCGTTGTAGCGCTCCAGCGGGAAGGTATTGGGCGGGATGACGTGGCCGCAGGGCAGGCACACGCCTTCCGTCTGAAACACCGAGGCAAACCAGGTGAGCAGGTGGTCGAGCGGGCCTTCGCCGGTGGGCGTATCCCAGTTTTTCACCAGCGGCGTCCAGTTTTTCTTCACGCCCATTACTTCCCGAAACGTGTTCAGCAGCCGACTCTGGAAGCCGGGTGTGGTGGCGCTTAGCGCGTGCAGCAAGTCTTCGGAGACACCGTAGCCCAGGCGGGCCAGGTTGGCTACCAGCAGCGCGGTGGTGGCAGGCAGCGTCGATTGCGGCGCGGCGGAAGAGGGTTCCACGTACACGGCCTGTTGGCGCAGGCTCACCTTCACGAGCGAGGCATTCATAAGCAACGGCGGGCTGGAGTGGGGCGCCGCGTCCGCCGACGGGCAGCGCCGGGAGCCAGGTAATTGAGCAGCTGTTTTTCCAAAAAAAGAGAAGTAAGCTGCGCTTGACCTGGCACCATTCCGACGCTGCCCGTTTCAGCGGCCAGGCAGCTGAAACAGGCAGGTGGCCCGGGGGGCCAATGCCTATTCAGGAGGGCTAACGGGAATTGGCGGCGGCGGGTTGGCGGCTGCCGGTCCACTGCCCCCGGCGTCGGACCGGGGCGGGCCTGGCCTCACGCCGCTTCGCAGCTACTCAGCCGTAGTTTTAGCGTAGGAGTCGAATGAATTACTGTTCAGCCTGCTCGTTTTGCAACCTCGCCCGATGATTTTACCGACCATCCGATTGATTCCCCGAAGCCGCTGGCTGCTAATGCTGCTCATTGCCACGGTGCTCGGCGGCTGCCAGGCGCCGGAGCCGCCCGCTCGCATCACGGCCGATAATTATCTCACCACTATTCCCGACCCCAAAACGCTGGGCGAAAGCTACGTCAGCGACCCCGACAGCGTGCTGGACTTTGGCACCGTGGCCACGCTCAATGCCCGCCTCGACAGCCTCGACCACACCGGCCGCGCCCACATCGACGTGGTACTGGTGCGCAGCATCGGCGAAGCGGTGCCCAAAACGGCCGCCACCGCGCTGTTTAACCAGTGGAAAATCGGCGACAAGGCGACGAATAACGGCCTGCTGATGCTGCTGGTACTCGACCAGCACCGCATCGAGTTCGAAACCGGCTACGGCCTGGAAGGCGACCTGCCCGACGCTATTTGCTACCGCATTCAGCAGCAGCACATGATTGCGCCGGCCCGCGATGGCCGCTACGATGTGGCCGTGCAGCAGGGCGTGGCGGCCCTCATCCGGCAGCTGCGGCCGGCGGTGGTGACCAACAGCTCGCCCGGCCACGCCTCGCACTTCGATAGTGTGAAGGCCCGCGTTGATAGCCTGGTAGCCGCCCAGCAGGAGGCCATGGACCACATGTTCGACGTTACCCCAGTTCAAATCGAGGACCCCGCCGTGAGCCTTGCCGAGCAATCGGAAGACGACTCCGACTCCACCGCCGGTTTCTGGATAGTGAGTATCGGGCTCTTTGGGCTGTACCTGACGCTGGCCTACCTCACCATGCGGGGCCGCCGCAGCTGGTGGCCGCAGGCGCTGGGGCTGGCGGGGCTGGCCGTAGCGCTGGTGGTGCTGCAGGGCCGGTGGGAGCTGTCGTACTGGGGGTTGCTGGCTGTGGGCTACCTGCTGGCGCTGGTGTACCTGCATGGCTATTTTGGCTGGCTGTATTGGCACAGCCGGCAGGCCGACTGGCAAGCGTTGAGTTCGCACGAGCAGCACCAGCAGCTGGCGCAGACGCATCACCACCTGGGATTTACGGCTTACTTTTTTCCGCTGCTGCTGGCGTTCTACTGGCCCTGGCACCGGCGGCGCCTGCAGGCCCTGCGCGATACGCCGCCCCTGTGCCCCACCTGCCTGCAGCCCATGCTACGCCTGAATGCCGAGCAGGAAAAAGCCTACCTGGCGCCCGGCCAGCAGGCCGAGGAAAACTTAAAATCAATTGACTACGACGTATGGCACTGCCCTGGCTGCGCCACGCACGAGCAGCTGGCTTACCTGAACCTGCACAGCTCGGCCGAGCCCTGCCCGGCCTGCCAGCACCGCACGCTGCTGTTTGTCGAAAACCGCACGGTGCAGGCGGCTACCACCAGCTCGTCGGGGTGGGGCTGGCGCATTTCGCGCTGCCGGTTTTGCCAGCATGAGGAGAAGGAGCGGTATACCATTCCGCAGCGGAGCAGCTCCAGCAACTCGTCGGCGGGCGGGTCGTCGTCGTCGGGCAGCAGCTCCAGTAGCTCCAGCAGCGGCGGGTCGTCGGGCGGCGGCGGGGCCGGGAGCAGCTGGTAGCGGTATTCCATTAATGCGTCAGCGCGAAGTCGGCTGATAATCCAATGGCAGCAGGTCGCCCATCTGCTGGAAGCCCCAGTAGCCCTCCGTCAGCAGCGCAAGGGGCTCGACGGGCACGCCGCTGGCGTCGATTTCGGCTTCGGCGCCCTGGGTGCGGTGCAGCACCGAGGCCTGCTCGCGCCCCGGCGTGAGCGTGAGGCTCAGCTGGTGGTAATTCGCATCGGGCTTGCCGCGCGAATAGGTGACGGCCAACAAATCACTAAATCGCAGCCAAACACGCCCGGCCGCCGCCCGGCGGTAGCTGGCGGGCGGCAGCAGCGGCGCGTAGAGGAACGACTGCTCGCGGGGCTCCCGCAAGGCCTGCCAGATGGAGTCGGGCAGGCTTTGCAGCAGCGCACCTGGGGTTGCGCGGCGCACGCTGTCGGCCACGGCCCGGCGGCGGTTGGGCACCCGCCGCAGCCGCTGCACCTCGAAGCCCGCCTCGGCCACGGTATTGGCATAGGCACTGCGCAAAAAGTGCAGGTAGGAGCCCGCGTAGGCGCGCTGGCGGTTGGCGGCCCAGCGGCGCTGCCGCCCCCGGCCGCCCGGCAGCTCCCGGAAGGCCAGATGACTCAGGGAAGTAACTTCCATGCCCTCGTCGGCAAACGCGGCCCGGAAATCCAAATCGTAGAAAGTGAGGCGGTAGCCCAGGGCCAGATTGTCGATTTCCAGCGGGCGCGGCGCCGTCGCGCTCAGCACGTTTCGCTCGTTGTCGTAGTCAATCTGCAGGGCTTCCGGGTCGCGTACGCGGCACTGCCGGGCGAAGGTGGACGTGCCCAGAAACAGCTCCAGAAACCGCTGGTAATCGGCCGTGCGGTGAGGGTTGGGCCGCACCACCACCTCCGCCAGCCGCTGCGCCGAGGGCGGCAGGCTGATGTCGGCCACTACTTCGGCCGTGCCCACCACCAGCGGGCGCTGCCGTAGCTCGTAGCCCAGGTAGGTGGCGGCCAGCTCGTAACGGCCGGCCGGCACGGCCGCCAGCGTATAGCGGCCCTGCGCATCGGTGGTGGCGCCCCGCGTGGTATTAGCCAGAAAGACACTGGCAAACGGCAAGGGCTGGCGCGTAAGCGAATCGCGCACCGTGCCGCGCAGGGTGCTTTGGGCGGTGGCAGCCTGGGCCGCCATGAGGCTCAGCATTAAGACAAACAGGAGAACACGCATAGCCGCAGTAGCAACGGTGGGCGGGCCACAAAAAAGCGCCGCCCCAATAATTACGAACAATTCGTAAATCTACGGAACATTCGTAATTATCGGGCCTTAATTTTAGCTCCCATAGCGGCTCACGCTGCTACACCCACTCCACGCCTTGCCGCAGCCAGGCCAGCGTCTCGGCCTCGGCCGAGCCGGGGGCAGGCACTTTGTTGTAGGGCCACTCGGCCTGCGGCGGCAAACTCATGAGGATACTTTCGGTACGGCCGCCGGTTTCGAGGCCGAACTTCGTGCCTCGGTCAATGGCCAGGTTGAACTCGGCGTAGCGGCCGCGGCGCACCAGCTGCCAGTACTTTTCGCGGGCGGTGTAGGGCAGGGCGCGGTTTTGGCGCATGAGGGCCGTATAAGCGCGGCCGTACACTTCGCCCACATCCTGCACAAAAGCGAATAATTCCTCAAAATCCCCGTCCTTGCCCACCGTCAGGCGGTCGAAGAAAATACCGCCGACGCCCCGGGTTTCCTGGCGGTGGGGCAGGTAGAAATACGCATCGGCCCAGCGCTTGAAGCGCGGGTAGTACGTGGCATCGTGCCGGTCGCAGATATCCTTGATTTGCTGATGAAACCAGCGTGCCTGCGCCTCGTCCACGTAAATCGGCGTCAGGTCGAGGCCGCCCCCAAACCAGGCTTCGCCGTTGCCGGCCTCGAAGTAGCGCACGTTCATGTGCGAGATGGGCACGCGGGGGCTGCGCGGGTGCTGCACCACGCTCACGCCGGTGGCAAAGTAGCCGGGGGCGGGCATGAGCAGCTGGCGGGCAGCCGCTTCGCTCATCTCGCCCCACACGGCCGAAAAGGCCACGCCGCCCTTTTCCAGCACCCGCCCCCCGGTGATGACGCAGGTGCGGCCCCCGCCCCCACCCTCGTGCGTCCAAAGGTCTTCGCGGAAAGTGGCGCCGCCGTCGGCGGTTTCGAGCTGGCGGCACAGCCAGTTCTGGAAGTCGCGCATCCAGGTTTCGACGGTGGTGCGGGCGGCCAAAGTATCAGAAAAAGAGTTGATGAGCATTTGATTTTAAGAAGCTGATAAATGACCGGTTGGTGTTAGGTGTTGGGGATTCAGACAGCAATTCCCCAATACCTAACACCCAAAGCCCAACACCTAAAAAGCCACCGTCGAAAACCTAACCAAGCGCCCCTCAGCCGCCTGCCGCAAAGCACATTGGGCACAACACGCTTCACTTGGCAGGGTGCTGGTGGGCAGCAGCAGCACCGGAATGCGCAGGTGGTAGGCGTTGGTTTTGGCGTAGTGCGGGTTGAAGAAGCGGCGCGTCAGGCAGCCGTCGGCGGTGGCCAGCACCAGTAGCTGCGCCGCCTGGCGGGCGACGAATTCGCTGAGGCCTTCCAGGGCATCATCATCAGGCAGCAGGTGGATGGTGGCGGCGGGCAGCTGCGCGTGGGCGGCCAGCAAGGCTTTTTTCAGCGGCGCCAGGCCCGCGCTGCCGGGCGCGTGAAACTGTACCAGCTCGAACTGCGCTCCCACCAGGCGGGCCAGCGCCGGCAGCCCGGCCAGGCGGCGGCCATCAAGGCGCGTGAAATCGCCGGACACCACCACGCGGCCGGGCAGCTCGGGGCGGCCGGCGGGCACCAGCAGCACCGGGCAGCTCACCTGCTCAGGCAGCAGCGCCAGCGGTGCGCTCCCGGCAGTGGTAGCGGCACAGTCGGTGAGGGTTTGGCCCGCCACCACCAGGCTGGCCTGGTAGCCCTGCACCAGCACTTCGAGGCCGGTGGCCAGCGGCTCATTGGCGACGTGAAAATGGTAGTGAATGCGGCGGCCGCTCTGGCGGGTAAGCTGCTGGTAGCGCAGCCGTTCAGCCAGGGCCGCCAGGCGGCGCAGCAGCGCTTCGCGCTGCTCGGGCCCGGGGCTCGGGCCGCCATGCACCAGCACGATGTCGGCGGGCAGGCGCAGGGCCAGCTTGTTGGCATACACCAGGGCGTTTTCCGACGCAGCGGTGAAATCGATGGGCACGAGGATGGTTTGCATGGCGCGTGGCATTGTTAATCGTTGTTTAGCAATCAGCTGGGGGGGGGGCGGAAACCAGCTTTGCGAGGCCGATTAGGCAGCCGGACTACCCGACCAGTATGCGGTACTGATTCAACAGCCCACCTCCGGCAACCACAGTAAATCAAGCCGCTACCGCTTCGGCGGCTACGGGCGGCGTTAGGGTGGGGCGGCTGGCGCTCGTTGTGGCTGCCGTCAGTAGCGGGGCAGGGGCTGGTTTAGCGGCTTCAGCATAGCTGCGCTGCGCCGCCGAGGCTGCCGAAACGCTGGTAATCATGGCCATCAGCAGCACGATGAAGGCGGCGCCCCAGGTTATCCAGCCTAGCACGTCTACGGGCTGGGGGCCGGCGGCGGCAACAGGGGGTTGGGCAGCGGCGGCGAGGCTGGTCAGCAGGCCCGTAATGGTTAGCAGCGAGGTATGCAGGGTTGGCATAAGATGTGGTGGGTTTGAAAAGTTTTGGCTTCGGTAGCCGCGGTTCACTCGTAGCAGCGCGGCCTCTACCGGTCGGCACCGGAATAGCACCGCCACAAAGCTCCGGCTGCCTGAATGCCAAACCGCTGACGCAAATCAAGTCGGCGCTTGATTCACATTATGACCATCGCCCGGCGCTGTGCCGACCTTTGAGCCGCCAAACCGCCTTTGCATGCTTAAGTCCACGCGCTTCCCCATCGGCCTGCTGCTACTCGCCACGCTTTTCAGCTGGGCCGGGATGGTCGCAGCTATTTCCTTCCTCGAAGCGCCCCTCAGGTTCACGGCCCCGCACATCACCGTGCCGCTGGGCGTGGGCATTGGCCGCGTCGTGTTCCACGCGCTCAATAAGGTGGAAATCGCGCTGGCAGCGGTGGCAGGCATCTGCCTGTTGCTGCGGCCGCTGCCCGGCGTCACGCGCTGGGGCCTGGGACTGCTGGGCCTTATTCTGGCATTGCAAACGGGCTGGCTGCTGCCGGCCCTCGATGTGCGGGCCACGGCGCTGCTGGCTGGCCATACCCCGCCACCCAATCACCTGCATTTGTTGTACATCGGCACCGATGTGGCGAAGCTGCTGGCGCTGCTCGTCACCGGCTGGACCGCCGGCGCCGCCCGCCGCTCCGACGACCTGGGCATATAGGCAGCCGTTGCCAGCGCAAGGCCAACTGCCGATTTCCGCAGAACTTGCGGGCCCATTGCCCCCGCTTCGCTCATGCCCTCTCCCCCGCTGCCCGCCGCCATCGCCAAAACGCTGTTTGAGCAGGCGCCGGATTTTCTGGGCCTCTACGCCGTGGCGCGGGGCCGGTTTGTGCGCGTGAGTCCGGCCGGGGCGCGGCTGCTGGGCTTCGGGTCGGACGCGGAGTTTCTGGCGGCGGAAGTTGCCCTAACGGGCCCGGCGCTCACGGCGGCCGATTGGGCACAACTCATCGCCGCCGCCGTACACACCGGCCCGCAGGAACTGGATGTGGAGCTCATGACGCACGACGGCCATCCCTTAGTCGTGCATCTGACCATGAGCTCCTTTCAGGCCGAAGACACTGATTACCTGCTGGTGCGACTGGGTCAGCCGGGCCGCCTGCAACAGGCCGAGCGCGCCCTGGCCCAGAGCGTACGCCGCTTCGAGGCCGTAGTGGCCAATGCCACCATCGGCATCATCGTCTGCGACCGGGCGGGCCGCATCGTGTCGGCCAACCAGATGGCGCACCAGCAGTTTGCCTATGCCGAGGGCGACCTGCTACAGCTGAGCATCGACACGCTGGTGCCCCGGGCGCCCGGCCGCCACCACGAGCGGCTGCGCGAATCATTCAACACCCAGCCGGCCGTGCGCAGCATGGGTGCCCACCGCGGCGACCTCGAAGGCCAGCGCCGCGACGGCTCCGTGTTCCCGGTCGAAGTCAGCCTAAGCTACTTCACGCTCGACGATGAGCTGTTCGTCGTGTCTTACGTGGTGGATATCACCGCCAAGCGCACCGCCGACCAGGCCCTGCAGGCCGAGCGCCAGCGCGTGGAAGGCCTCAACGCCGAGCTGGAGCAGAAGGTGGCCGACCGCACCCAGGCCCTGCTCAGCACCCTGGCGCAGCTGGAGCAGCGCCAGAGCGAGCTGGCCCAGGCCCTGGCCGCCGAGCAGGAGCTGGGCGAGCTGAAATCGCGCTTCGTGAGCATGGCCTCGCACGAGTTTCGCACGCCCCTCACGGCCGTGCTTACCTCGGCCTCGCTCATCGAGAAATATCCCGCTGCCGAGCAGCAGGACAAGCGCGTGCGCCACCTCGAGCGCATCCGCACCTCGGTCACGCATCTCAATGATATTCTGGAGGAATTCTTGTCCGTAGGCCGCATTGAGGAAGGCAAGGTGGAAGCCCGCCCGGCCCGCATCTACTTCCCCACCCTGCTTCACGAGGCCATTATCGACGCGCAGGGCCTGCGCAAAGCCGGGCAGATGATTGAGAAGCACATCGACTGCTCCGGCCCGCTCTGGCTCGACCCCTCGCTGCTGCGCAAAATCCTGGTCAATCTGCTCTCGAACGCGCTGAAGTACTCGGCCGAAAATACCACCGTAACGGTGCGCGCCAACTGCCAGGACGGCCTGCTCACCCTCAGCGTACAGGACCAGGGCGTAGGCATTTCTCCTGAAGACCAAGGACATTTGTTCGAACGCTTCTTCCGGGCGCGCAGCGTTACCAACCTCCCCGGCACCGGGCTGGGGCTCTACATCATTGCCCGCTACCTGGAGTTGCTGGGCGGCACCATTGCCCTGCGCAGCGAGCTGGGCCGGGGTACCACCGTCACTATCACCGTGCCGTATGAAAACCATTCTATTAATTGAAGACCACGATATTATCCGCGAAAACACGGCCGAAATCCTGGAGCTGACCGGCTACCGCGTGCTGACGGCCGAAAACGGCAAAACCGGCGTGGAAAAGGCGCTGGCCGAGCGCCCCGACCTCGTCATCTGCGATATCATGATGCCGGTGCTCGACGGCTACGGCGTGCTCCACATCTTCAACCAGAACCCGCAGCTGGCCGGCATTCCCTTCATCTTCCTCACCGCCAAAACCGAACGCGCCGACCTGCGCCGCGGCATGGAGCTGGGAGCCGACGACTACCTCACCAAACCCTTCGAGGAAAGCGAGTTGCTGAGCGCCGTCAGCAGCCGGCTGGCCCGTTTCCAGCAGCTGCGCCCCGATTACGCGCCCACCGCCGAAGGCCTCACGCAGTTTCTGCACGATGCCCGGCAGGCCGACGGCCTGGCCAGCCTCACCGCCGAGCGCCGCCCCCACCCCGCCCCGCGCAAACAGATTATCTACGCCGAGGGCGACGAGGCCAGCCGCGTGTATTTCGTGCAGAGCGGCCGGGTGAAAACCGTGCGCAACACCGCCAACGGCAAGGAGTTAATAACTGCCTTCTACCAGGCGGGCGAGTTTTTCGGCTACCCCGCTCTGCTGGAGCACACGCCCCAGCCCGAGTCGGCCGTGGTGCTGGATGACGCGGTGCTATTGCACATCCCGGCCGACGAGTTCAACGACTTGCTGCTGCGCAATACCCAGGTCAGCCAGCAGTTTATCCGCCTGCTGGCGGGCCGGGTGCGCGAGCGCGAAGACCAGCTCACCGGCATGGCCTACCACTCGCTGCGCCGCCGCGTGGCCGATGCACTCCTGCAGCTGCACGCCCAGGCTGTGGCCGCCCAGCCGGCTTCTCCACTCATCCACCTCTCCCGCGAGGACTTGGCGGCCCTCGTCGGCACCGCGCCCGAGTCTTTGAGCCGCACGCTGAGCGAGTTCCGGCAAGATGGCCTGCTGGACCTGACGCCCAAAACCCTGCAGGTGATGCAGCCGGATAAGCTGCGGCGCAGCAACTGGTAACGCCGCTAAAAACATGCTATCCTCCATCCTCTTTTACTCGCTCGACAAGGCCATCCGCAGCTACCGCCGCATGGCCCAGGCGACCCTCGACCGGGCCGGGCTCGACATCACCATCGACCAGTGGCTGGTGCTGCAGGTGCTGCTCGAACACGACGACCTGACCCAGCACGACATCGCCGAGCGGGTGTTCAAGGACCAGGCGTCGGTGGCGCGCATCTTGGCGCTGCTCACCCGGCGCGGGCTGCTCTCGGCCGTGCCCCTGCCGCACGACGGCCGCCGCACCCAGCTGCGCGTCACCAGCCAGGGCCAGCGCATCCTCGATGCCGTGCAACCCATCGTAGTCCAGAACCGCGCCATCGCCCTCGACGGCATCAGCCCGGAAGAACGGACTCAACTGCAGCATTTACTGGAGCGTATTGCCGGCAATTGCGCGCCGCCGGTTTAGCAAAACCACTTAGCAGACATACTCCGGAATTCCGTTGGGTTAAAAAAAACATCCTTGCCGAGGCAACCTTTATGATATATCATAGACCATACAAAAGGCAAACCTTATCCTCCTGCAAAACCTGTTTTCGTTATGAAAGCACTTCTCCCGTCGCGGCTCCTGATTTTGAGCGCCTTGTTAACGACTGGTTTCCTCAATAATCTACCCGTGGCGCGGGCCCAGGCGCCGGCCGAGGTACGTGGCACGGTGCAAAGCGTCGATGGTGCGGCCATCGAGTACGCCACCGTGACGCTGCACCGGGCGGCCGACTCGCTGGTCGTGAAAACCGAATTCAGCGACGCGAAGGGCGCGTTCCAGTTTGAGCGGGCGGCGGGCGGGCGCTACCTCGTTTCTGCCGCACAGGTGGGGTTTGAGCGGCGCTGGTCGGCGGTGTTTGAGGTGGCGGGGCAGA
>Ga0247804_10000951_pt1 | contig 13483 bp, 12 predicted proteins | sample UWRJL029104C1_FD_181142 | JGI IMG/M metagenome (GOLD analysis project Ga0247804, IMG submission 181142) | Plant litter microbial communities from Arlington Agricultural Research Station in Wisconsin, United States - UWRJ-L029-104C-1 | ecosystem: Environmental > Terrestrial > Plant litter >...
ACCTTGTCGAACTTGATGGTTTCTTTCTTACCGTTTCTTTTAATTACGTACATAGTGCTTCAAAATTTATGGGGAGTTAGTGATATTTGTTTGGATAGTTGTCGCTTAAAAATCTTCGTCAAGACTAAAAGCGTTGTTGTCGGCGCTGGTATTCATCACGCCCGATTTTTGATAATCACCCACGCGTTTTTCAAAGAAGTTCGTCTTGCCCTGCAGCGAGATCATTTCCATGAAGTCGAATGGATTGGTGGTATTGTAAATGGTTTTATACCCGAGTTCCGACAGCCAGCGGTCGGCTACAAACTCGATGTATTGCTGCATCAGCTTCGCGTTCATGCCGATGAGTGCCACGGGCAAGGCTTCGGTGATGAACTCTTTTTCGATCTCTACCGCATCGGTAATGATCTTGTGTACCTGTTCTTCGCTTAATTTATTTTCGAGCATGCCGTATAAGAGACACGCAAATTCGCAATGCAGTCCTTCGTCGCGGCTGATGAGTTCGTTGCTGAACGTGAGCCCCGGCATCAACCCTCTTTTCTTCATCCAGAAAATAGAGCAGAAGCTGCCGCTGAAGAAAATCCCTTCCACGGCGGCAAAGGCCACCAGCCTTTCGGCGAACGTACCGTTGTTGATCCAGCGCAAGGCCCACTCGGCTTTCTTCTTTACCGCCGGAACGGTATCGATGGCATGGAACAACCGGTCTTTTTCCTTGGGATCTTTTATGTAGGTATCGATGAGCAAAGCGTAGGTTTCGGAATGGATATTCTCCATCATGATCTGGAAGCCATAGAAGCAACGCGCTTCGGGCAACTGTACTTCGCTCATGAAGTTCACCGCCAGGTTCTCGTTCACGATGCCGTCGCTGGCAGCAAAGAAGGCCAGTACGTGTGAAATGAAATGGCGTTCGCCGTCGTTCAGCCCTTCCCAGTCTTTACGGTCACCGCTCAGGTCGATCTCTTCCGCGGTCCAAAAACTCGCCTCGTGTTTTTTATATTGTTCCCAGATCTTTGGATAGTTGATCGGCAGGATCACGAACCGGTCCTTATTTTCCTTCAATAACAATTCTGTCTCCATTACAAGTTGATTAAGCAATTAGCAAAAGCCAGGGACTAGAGGTGGAGCTGATTACAGAAGGAAGTATCCTTTTAATTTGTTCTCAGTTCGGCGCCTTTCACCCGAAAGCATAAAACATATATAGCGATTACGGCAGGTCTTCTGACTTGGCTATGCCGGACACCTTCCCATCACGCGTTGGCGCAACAGTGGTTGAAGATCCGGCACGGTAAAATTTTTGTATTTCTATTCCTTACCACACCTTACAGCTACGGGGATAGTTCCGGACTTGCACCGGTATTCCCTTTTAATGCAGTTTTAAACGATCAGCAACTGCAACCATAATTCTTACAAATTAACTGAATGCTTGGTTTTTTAGCCGCGACAGTTATGCACGGGGCGGGGAAAACTCGTTGAATGCAGGAGTGGAGGGGCTTAAGACTGATTTGGTGCCGTTTGGTGGATTTTTTTATTTGGAAAGAAACAATGTGACAATTTGAAAATATGAAAAGGTGAAAATGTATGCTGGCTTTTGATGTATTATACATAGCAAGGCTTATTAAATTACTTTGTTCAAAAAGAATTTTCATATTGAGCAATTTTCACATTTTCATATTAAAAAAGCCGCAGTTCACACCGCAGCTTTTAACTTTATAATTTTGACTTTTAACTTAGTTATTCAGCATCAACGGCATCACCAGCATCAGCAACTCTTCGTTCTCTTCCTGTTCCGTTGGTTTAATGATGCCCGCTTTTGTAGGCGTACTCAGTTCCATATTGATCTCCGTGGTATCGGCGCCCCCCAGCATTTCAATGAGGAAGCGGGCGTTGAAAGCGATCTGCAGGTCTTCACCATCGTACTGGCACGACATGCGTTCGTTGCCTTCAAAGCTGAAATCAACATCCTGCGCGGCGAGTTGTAATTCGCTGCCGCTGATGCTCAGCGCTACCTGGTTGGTGCTTTTATTACTGAACACGCTCACCCTGCGCAACGCGTTTTGAAAATCATTTTTATTCACCGACATTTTATAAGGATTGTCGGCCGGTATCACCACTTTATAATCGGGGAAACGCGCATCGATCAGGCGGCACACGAGTTCTGTTCCGCCATGCACAACAAACAAATGATTGCTGTTATAGGAAACCTGCAGTTCATCGTCGTTGTCGGGCAGCGCACTCTTCAACAGGTTCAACGGTTTTTTAGGAACGATGAAAGAATCTTTTTTGGGACAACTTACATCGGTGCGCGTGTAACGTACGAGGCGGTGCGCATCGGTAGCCACAAAGGTGATGCTCGTTTTATCCAGTTCAAAATATACACCTGTCATGGCCGGCCGCAGGTCGTCGTTGCTCACGGCGAACAGCGATTTGTTGATGGCCGTTACCAGCGCAGTAGAACTCATGGTGAAAGAATTGGCATCATCGGCTGCGGGTTCTTTCGGGAAGTTATCGGGGTTTTCGCCCATCACCTTGTACTTGCCGTTGTCGCTGGTGATCTCTACGGCGAAATTCTTATCGATGTTGAAGGTAAGCGGCTGTTCAGCGATGTTCTTCAGTGAATCCATTAGTATTTTGGCCGGGATACATACTTTACCGCTGTCTTTCGCTTCAATATCCAGGTGTACTTTCATTACCGTTTCCAGGTCGGTGGCCACTACCGTCAGCTTGTTCTTTTCTATCTCGAACAAAAAATCTTCCAGGATGGGCAATACCGTGTTGGCATTGATCACACCACTGATCTGCTGCAGGTGTTTCAATAGCGCCGATGACGAAACGATGAACTTCATAGATAATTTCTTTAGTTGGCAAATATATATAAATTAAGCTGGCAAACATAGAGGAAGAATAGATGGTTGTTTGGTGTTCCGGGTTTGGTGTTGGCAGCATCCAAAAATTACGCATCTTCTATTCATTTAGGTGTTTTAAAAAGTGCGGGATACTTTCCTGTTTTAAATACCTGCAAAATTTGCAATTCGTAATTAGTAATTCGTAATTATTAATTTACCTTAGTTTTCCTTAATTCTTAGCGTATGCTCGACAAACTTTTCAACTGGGGCAAAAAGGAAAGCGCCGCCCCAGAGCCTGACGTGATCTTTGGGCGTTACAGTGATAACAACAAAACGGTAGAAAAAACAAGCCGGTGGACGGATGCCGACAAACTTTTCAAAGACGGTAAATTCCAGGAAAGCATCGACGCTTTTTTTGATTACCTGCGCGACGATGCCGCCGACAACGTGATCCTCAAACGCCAAGCCGGTTCAGATAATTTTACCTTCGAGATCGCGCAGGGCTCCAAGATCGTGCGCGGCAGCGGCAACGCAGAAACCCTGCAGGCGGAAGTAACGCTGGCCAAAATGCCACAGCCTTCCGTACCCGTGATGCGCCGCCTGCTCGAACAGAATTTTTCGCTCTACTATAGCCGCTATGCGCTGGACGGCGAACGGTTGTGCATGCGGTTCAACAGTTCGATCAGCGCCGCCAATCCCAACAAATTATATTACGGCATGAAGGAACTGGCCACCAGGGCCGATCGCCAGGACGACTTGCTGGTACAGGATTTCAGCAACCTGCAGGCGTTGGATACCGATCATGTACAGGAGCTGCCGGCAGCAGAAAAGAAAATTAAATACAGGTTCACGCAGCAATGGATCGGCGAAACGCTGGACTATATTAAAACCCTGGATGCGGATAAATTCAGCGGCGGCATTTCGTTCTTACTGCTGGTGCTGGTTTACAGGATCGATTACCTGGTGCGACCGGAAGGAAGCCTGCAAACCGAACTGGAAAAGATCCCTTATTTGTATTTTGCCAAGGACGAAAAACCTGCCATTGAAAAGAACCGCCTGATGGTGGAAGCGTTTGAAAAATTCCGCAGCCGTACCGAAGAAGATTTTACCAAAAATCTTTACCGCACGCGCAGCAGCTTTGCCATCGTAGCGCCGCAGGTACACAAAAGCATTGCCGAAACAATCGCCAGTTCCAACAATACCATGCTGTGGTACCGCGACAATGCGTACCCGGTCATCGCAAGGCAGATCTGCGAATACGGTTTGTCGTTTGCCCAATATACTTATAGTGTTCCCAAAGCATTGTCGCAGTTGTTGCGCCTCTTTATGCAGGTGAATTACAGCGATTATTTCGTAGCGCTTGGCTTTACCAAAAGGCTGTACGATCCTACGCCGCAAACCTTCGACGATTCGGCGATCAAGATCGCCATCCAGGCCATCAACACCGAATGGCAAAAGAAATACCCCCAACTGAATTTTGATACCACGCGTTTGCTGTTTACCAACCTTGTCGATTTCAACTATTCGTTTACCAACGAAATAGAAAAACTGAATTTCGACGCCTAACTATTTAACCACGCCAATCATTACACTGTATGCCAACACAGGACATCATAGAAAAATACCAGGGCGCCATCATCCAGATCGCTACGCAGGGCGGCACGGGCACCGGGTTTTATGTAAAAGAATTCGACCTGATCGTCACCAACAACCACGTGGTGGACCAGTCGCCCGAGGTAACCATCCAGGGAAAACTATTTCCAAAGTCATTGAGCCGGGTTTGGTACACCGATAAAAAACATGACCTTGCTTTTTTGGAACCGCCGGTTGGCGCCGTGTTGCCCGACATTGCCCTGGGCAAATATGAAGGCATGAAAGACGGTGACGCCATCGTTGCCATCGGCCACCCGTATGGGTTGAATTACACCGCCACGCAGGGGGTGATCAGCAAGGTGGACCGGGTAAGAGATGGATTGAAGTTCATCCAGATAGATGCGGCCATCAACCCCGGCAACAGCGGCGGCCCGCTGGTGAACGAACAGGGCGAGATCGTAGGCGTTAACTCCTTCATCATCCGCGGCGGCGATAATTTAGGTTTTGCTTTACCTGTAAATTATTTGCGTACGGCATTGCAACTGTACCAGCCCAACCGCGGCAATCCCGGTACCCGTTGCGGCACCTGCGATTTCCTGGTCACTACGGCCAACCTCGATGCCGGTAAATACTGCCCCAGTTGCGGCACCGAAGTAAAGCTGCCCGAAATGCCCGAAAAGGAAGTGGAAGTAATGGGCATCGCCAAAACGATTGAAAGCGTTTTAAAAGAACTGGGTAAAGACATCAAGCTGGCCCGCAACGGCCTCAACAACTGGGAAGTAACGGAAGGCAGCGCGAAGATCAAGATCGTTTACAACCCCGAAAATTTTTTTATTGCCGCCGATGCCTACCTCTGCCAGTTGCCGTCCGACGGGCTGCGCATCAAACCGCTTTACCAGTTTTTACTAAGTGAAAATTACAACCTGAACGGCCTCGTGATCAGTTGCAACGGCCAGAACATCATCCTCAGCTGTATCCTTTACGATATGGACATGACCGTGCAGCACGGCAAAGAACATTTTGAACGCCTCTTTAAAACCGCCGATGCTTATGATGACCTGCTGAAGCAGGAGTATGGGTGCTTGGAGCGATTGGTAGAGTGAGATAAGGTTGAAGATCGTTAAAGTTGTTGAAAAAGTTGAAGGAGGCTTTTGCGTTTAGAGGTTTAAGAGTTTAGAGGTTCAGGAGTTTAGTTTTAACGCATCGCCCCGGTTCGTGGCTCACGAACCGGGATTTGACCAGGGTACGTTGAAAGTTGTTGAAAATAGTTGAAGAAGGCCTTATAGTTTAGGGGGTTAGTTGGTTTAGTTTAACATTCGCCCTGCCTTGTGCCCCGGGTTGGGCCCACGACCGGCATCCCAAATTACCCCGGGATTCGTTGCCTGCTTTTAACCAACGGCTTTTTTAACGCGCACATCCCTATATATCACGCCACTGCTCCGCCAGGAGCAACATACCGGTAACAGCTACAATGAATGCCTGCCCTGCGCTCCGTAGGTGAGCTATCAAAGTTGCGCAGCAGCTTTCCCTTGCCTTGCTTTCCACAACAGCATACAGTCATACAAAGCAGCAAACCTTTCATAGTAAAACCTCGCGTCCTTGCTCCTTAGCGTCTTTGCGTGAACCCCTTTTGTTTTTAACTTTTGACTTTATCCGAAATCTTCCCGGTAATTTTTTTTGTTATAAAAATATTAATCGTATATTTACGATATATAATAAAGCATGGCCCAAAACAAAAAAGCAGCATTCAGTAAAAAAGAAAACGAGTTGTCGGATTTCGCCAACGCCATCAGTCACCCGGCCAGGGTGGCCATCCTCAAGCAAGTAGCCGCAAGGGAAACCTGTATCTGCGGCGAGATCGTGGAAGTGTTGCCACTGGCGCAATCCACCGTTTCGCAGCATTTGAAGGAATTGCTGAAAGCCGGGCTAATAACCGGTACAGTGGATGGTGCCAGGTCCTGCTATTGCATCAACTGGAAAACATTTGAAAAATTTGAAAAGACCTTCAACGGGTTTTTTTCCAAAGCCAATGTGAACAACCCAAAATGTTGTTGAACTAAAAAATAAACGATCATGAAATTATCAGCCATCAAAACTCATTTAGCCGGCGCGGAAGCCGTTAATTTTTTATTGCCCGGAGGTGATTATGTACCGCCTCATTTTCACGTAACGGAAGTGGGATTGGTAACCAAACATTTTATCGATTGCGGCGGACAGGAACGCCTGGAAAAAACCGTGAATTTCCAATTGTGGGATGCCAACGACCTGGAACACCGGCTGAAACCACAAAAGCTGCTCAACATCATTGCGCTTTCAGAAAGAAAATTGGGCATCGGCGACCTGGAAATAGAAGTGGAATACCAGGCCGGTACCATTGCCAAGTACGGGCTTGATTACGATGGCAAAGATTTTCGCCTGCTGGCCAAACACACCGCCTGCCTCGCAAAAGAAAAATGCGGCCTGCCCGAACCCGTTGGTACCGGTAGTTTATTAACCGAACAAAAACAAAACGGCTGTGCACCCGGCAGCGGTTGTTGCTAACACATGAACCTTATCAATATAACACCTGCGCATTACGACCGGCTGGCCGCCATTTACCTGGAAGGCATCGCTACCGGTCATGCTACTTTTCAAACCACTGCCCCGGGCTGGACCGCCTGGGATGAAAGCCATTTGCCCCACAGTCGCATTGCTGCTTTCATTGATAACGAAATGGCCGGTTGGGCTGCGCTGAGTCCCGTAAGCAGCCGCTGCGTGTATGCCGGCGTGGGTGAAGTAAGCATTTACATTAGCGAAAAATACCGCGGCAAAGGCATCGGTAAAGCCTTGCTTACGGAACTCATTGTCCAAAGTGAAGCCAATGGTTTGTGGACGCTGCAGTCGGGCATCTTCCCTGAAAATACCGCCAGCATTAAACTCCATGAAGACTGCGGCTTCCGGCAGATCGGCTACCGGGAAAAGATCGGTAAAATGGAGGGCGTTTGGCGCGACAATATCCTGATGGAAAGAAGGAGCAAAACCGTTGGACTATGAAACAAAAAATATTAAACTATACGCTGCGCCACAAAAGATTCCTGGTCATCCTTGCAGGCATTGTACTGTTGAATATGCTTTATGGAATGGATATGCGCTTCACCATTATTAACCTGCTGTGGATATTGATCAGCGTTGTAAAAATATAAGAATGAAAAAGATCCTCGTATTGTGTACCGGCAACAGTTGCCGCAGTCAACTGGCCGAAGGTTACCTGCGTCATTTTGCGCCAAAGGCACTCGTATACAGCGCCGGTATAGAAACGCATGGCGTAAATCCAATGGCCATCGAGATCATGAAGGAGGATGGCATCGACATATCGCAACACAGTTCCAACCACATCGATGAATACAGGGATATCGATTTTGATTTCGTGATCACCGTTTGTGATCATGCGCGGGAAAGTTGTCCCTTCTTCCCCACCCGGGCAAAAAAATTCCACCAGGATTTTCCCGATCCTGCAAAAGCCACCGGTTCGCCCGAAGAGATTAAAGAAGCTTTCAGGAAAGTAAGGGACAGTATCAAAGCATACGCTTATAATTTTGTGCAGGAGGAGTTGCCTGAACTTTCATTGAAATGATTTGATAACAGGCTATGAGGTTCAAATTATATGAACCTTCTTATAAGTCTTTGGATTAATAAAGTTGCGCAGCTGCTTTTCCCTTGCGACCTCCTTCTTCCTATTACCAGGAACATTTGGCGAAATAATAACCCCTGTAAACTAAAACTTCGCGCCCCTGCTCCTTCGCGTCTTTGCGTGAAACCCTTTTTTGTTTTTCCTTTTGAATTTTGACTTTCTCCGAAACAGTGTATTTTTATAACGGATGCCAAAACTGCTTCGATATCTCTTTTTTATCCTGCTTATAACCTGCAGCGCGGCCACTGCTTTTTCACAGAGCACTCAAACCATCGTTTACACCACCAAAGACGGGCTCGCCAGCAACAGCGTTTACCGGGCACTGTTAGACAAGCGCGGTTTCTTATGGATCGCTACCGACCTCGGCGTAAGTCGCTTCGATGGAAAGATCTTCCGCACTTATACCACCACCCAGGGTCTGCCCGACAACGAGATCATCGACCTCATGCTCGACAGCACCGGCGTCGTTTGGGCCATCCCTTTCGGCAAGGGGCCTGCTTATTACAACCTCGGGAAAGACCGTTTCGAGAACAGCGATACCGATCCCGAAATGAAAAAGATCGACCTGGCCAGCAGCAGCACCGCCAACGTATTGCAAAATGGCGGCGTAGCTTTTTCCAATAACCGCTACGACATTTTTATTTATTACAAGGGCATTACCCGTTTATACGCCAATCGGCCCAGGGGCAAAATACCGTCGCCCACCAAAATATACGAAGTGCAACCCGGTAAGCTACTGCTGGTTTGCAGCGATTCGTTCCGCTACTTAAGCAATGGCATCATCACTACCGGCAAAGCCCTGCACGCCATAAGGAGCGTTTGGTGCGAGCGGGTACGCGACACTTTGTACATCGGCGAAAAAAATGCCGTGAGTAAAATTTTGCTGGATGCCGCCGGCAACACTACGTTGCTCCACAAACAGGTATACCCGTTCGACATCCGCATCCTGGGTTATACCGGTAAAAAACCGACCATCACTTCGGTGAACGACATTACTTATCTTTTAAACCCGGGCACGCTTGAACTCGGGGAGATCATTGCCAGCGGCTCCAACGTACGGAACGTGTTGCAGGATAATTATGGCAACAGTTGGTTGTGCACGCGCGAAGCCGGTCTCATTAAAGTGCAGCAGAAACGCATCGCTTCTTTTACCGCGTTGCCGGCGCTGCAACAAAACTTCAATACCATCGCCCGCGTGGGTAATAACTTCATCACGGGTAATAACAAGGGTGAAGTGTTTGCATACGATGGCATTTATGGCCTTTCAAAAACAGCACTTTCTGCTGAAGTCAATTCCGATACCTGGGTAAGAAAGATACTGGAAATTCCCGGCGGCATTTATGTAGCCACGCAAACGGGTTCTTATCTTTTCAACAAAGCAGGCAACAGGGTACTGAACAGTTTTTCCGCGATGGCCAACCGCTCTTCCAAAGCCGTGGTAAAGATCAACGACAGTACGCTGGCCATGGGCACCCATGGGTCGGTGTACAGGATGGCGTTGCCAAACTTCCGCATTATCGACAGCATTCACAAACGCGTGGTAAGTCTCGCTGCCGGCGAAAACGGCCAGGTATATGTTGGCTCCAACGATGGGCTGTATCGCTGGGAAGACAACCGCCTGGATTATTTCGGCGACCGGCGGAAAGGATTGCGTTACAAGATCAATTCGCTTTGCAGTACGCCGGATGGTTTGCTGTTCGTTGGCCCCGGTTCCGATTCGCTCTTCGTGGTTAAAGATAAAGTGATCGTTGCCGCCATTGCGCTGGGCGACATCATCCCGGGCAACACCTGCAAATCTTTGTACAGCAACAGGGCGGGCGAAGTGTGGCTGGGCACCAACAAAGGGCTCAACCGCATCATCTATAAAATGAACGGTGGCGACTTCGCCTGGAGCAATACTTCTTTCGGTACAGCCGACGGGCTGAGCGGCGAACAGGTAAATGACATCTTTATTTCCAAGGACACGGTTTTCCTGGCAACGAACGGCGGCATTAGTTTTTTACCGGCCAGCATGCAACTGCCCGTGGCCGACATCACTACTTTCATCACGCGCGTTACAATTGATGGAAGGGATACCGCCGTGGCTGCTGCGTACGACCTGCCCTATGATAAGAACGACGTGACGATCGAATATTCCGCGGTGGACCTGACGGGTTACTATCCGACCTTTCAATACAAGGTGAACGACGGTAACTGGCTGAAGCTGGAACGTAATGTGCTCGAACTGAAAAGGCTGGCGCCGGGCGTGAACAACATCAGCATCCGCGCGCTCAAAAGGAACGGCCTCGCTTCGTCGCAGGTGGCCACGGTGAATATTTTCATCAACACGCCCTTCTGGAAAAATGGTTTGTTCTGGCTGGCCGTGGTGCTCGTGCTCTTCTTCAGCATCTTTTTCTTTTTACAAAGAAGGAATAAGGAAAAGCAACAGGCCGCGGTGGAAAAAGTGGTGACGGAAAAGAAATTGTCGGAACTGGAAATGCAGGCGCTGAAGGCACAGATCAACCCGCACTTTGTTTTCAACTGCCTTAATTCGATCAAGGGATTTTTATTCGAGGAAGATTTTAAGCAGGCCGACAAATACCTCGACAAATTTTCCGAGTTGCTGCGCAGTACGCTGGACAATTCTTCTTCGTCCCTTATTGCTTTGGAAGAAGAAATTAAATACCTTGACAATTATTTGCAGCTGGAAAAGCTGCGCTTCGACGATAAGTTCACCTACAAAGTAACGGTGGAAGAAGGCATCGATAAAAGATCAATCTTTGTACCCGCTATGTTACTGCAGCCATACGTGGAAAATGCGATCCGCCATGGCATCCGTCACCTCGAAAACAAACAAGGCCTTTTACAGATCAGCGTTACCGCAAGCGGCAATGGCATACAATGCTCGATAGACGACAACGGCATCGGCAGGGAAAAAGCGATGCAATTGCGCAACGCCCTGCACACCGAATACCAGAGCCGAGGTATGCAGATCTCTAAAAGAAGGGCCGAACTGTACAACATTGAAGAAGCGATCGTGGACAAAAAAGATGCGGCCGGCAACGCTGCAGGCACAACGATCCTCTTAACCATACCGGGCGACCTTAAACCATAACCACCATGACCAACCTAAGCTGTATGATCCTCGACGACGAGGCCCGCAATGCGCAACTGCTGAACAAGATGCTGTCGAACTATTGCCCGCAGGTGCAGGTACTGGCCACCGAAACCGACGCGGTAAAAGGGTTGGTGATGATCAAAGAATTACAGCCGCAACTGCTTTTTTTAGACATCGAGATGCCGCACCTCAACGGCTTTGAAATATTAAAGCAACTGGAACCGGTGAACTTTGAAGTGATCTTCGTAACGGCCTATAGTCATTACGCCGTAGAAGCATTCGACCACCATGCCATCGGTTACCTCACCAAGCCCATCAATACGGAAAAACTGATCAGCGTGGTAAATGCCGCCGCCGCCAGGATTGAACAGAAGGCCTTCAGCAAAAACTTATTTTCGCTCATCGAGCAGTCCAGCAAACAAACGCAGGCGCAAAAAATTCCTTTGTCCACCAGCAACGGCCTGGTATTCGTAAAGCTGGCCGACATCATGTATTGCGAGAGCAGCGGCAATTATACCTGCTTCTTTTTAAACGACGGCAAGAGCATCCTTGTATCCCGGCAACTCGGTGAATACGAAAAATTGTTGCCCGACAGCGACTTCACGCGCATCCACGACAAGTACATCCTCAACCTTTCGTACATCAAAGAATACATTAAGGGCAGTGGCGGCGATGTGGTGCTGGAGAACGGCAAGGAACTGCCGGTTGCCTCGCGCCGGAAGGAAGATTTTTTATCGCGGTTTGAGAAGTGGATCAAGCGGAAAAGTTAATATCCTTTACCGTCTTTTCCTCCCTTTTCTCCTTTATTTTCAGTCCCTGTTATTGAACTTCTAAGATCCTAACCCCATCATTACTTTGTATTCAATCACATGTAAAGCACTTATTCATCACGTATAAACACTTTTTTTGTGATATATAATGATTTTATGTATATTAACTACGTTTATTATACTGTAAGACTGCTGGAAGAACAGTGTAGGTAGGCAATCAAAGCTATTAAAACTATAAATCATGGCTACAATAACTCCAAATGGTCGTTCGGGCAGGGTTGGAAACGAAGTATATTATGTAAGGAATGGTATCCAGTATGTACGTAAAAGGCCGAGGAAACGGAGTAAGCGCCGGCTGCCACTCGAAACGGTAACAACGTTTTCCAGGATCTCTATGCTTGGCACGCCTATGATCGCCTGCCTGTTGCAACAGCTGCCTTACCTGCCCGCATTTAATAGTTACAATGCCGTGCGGGGTTTCATGCGTAAAGAATATGATGCCAACAATACTGCCGGCAACTGGCCATTAGAGGCAGGGAGGATACTTTGCTGCCAGTTGAACCCTCAATGCGACCTGCGCAATGTACTTGCCGCGGCGGTTGAACTCAGTTGCGATGCAAAAGGCGTGGTAAAATTGCTCATCCCGGAATTAAAAATTGGCCGCGACCTGGCTGTGCCCGCCGGCGCGGTGCGGGTAAAAATAAAATGCGTTGTGGTAAGTTCCGTATTCGAACCTTACCGGGATCAGCCGCAGAGTTTCCTGGCAGAAACAATAATCGCTTGCCAGGCTAAAACAATATCGCCGACAACACTGATATTGGAAACAGGCGCTCCGGCAAAGCACCTGTTGCTGGCGGCACTAGCGTTGGAATTCAGCACGAGCCTTGCAGTCGGCGCTCCTTTTATGAATGACATGGATCGCAAACCCGTTGCAGTGTTGGGCATGGGAAGGGTGGCTGATTAGGATAAGGGTCGAACGACAAAAAACTGGAGCGCTATGTCCGTTCACTCAACAAATTGGAAAGTGCGGCCATTGGGCTGTCGGCTTATTTCCTGCCTGGGCTTCTTTTGGTGGCTGGCACCCTTTGCCAGCGCAAGCAATTGGGTTTAACGACACCGGTTTCCTGTTGGGCATTGGCATATACTTTCTCATGCTCATCGGTGCTATAGCCTCCAGTATTGGCGAAGAAACCAGCAAACTGATACGGCCAGTGCTGGTGGATATTGCCGGTCAGCTACGTATTTTGCTGAAAACATTGCAATACTGGCAGCCCTCTTCTATTGTGTTTTCTTACCTCCATCGGTTCCTCTTTGTTTTTTACCTGCCATTGCGGTTCTTCCTGTTGTTGCGACCACCATTTAGTAAATGGGAATACGTTTGGTTTGTGATCTCTTTTGGCATGATGGTAAGGAAGAACTTGGTGGGGTAATGCCTTTTGGGATAGAAGGAGAAAGAAAACAATTAGCGGTATATATTATATTTGATCAAAAACTTTAATTATGTGCTTGAAAA
>Ga0247804_10000952_pt1 | contig 13464 bp, 17 predicted proteins | sample UWRJL029104C1_FD_181142 | JGI IMG/M metagenome (GOLD analysis project Ga0247804, IMG submission 181142) | Plant litter microbial communities from Arlington Agricultural Research Station in Wisconsin, United States - UWRJ-L029-104C-1 | ecosystem: Environmental > Terrestrial > Plant litter >...
TCGAGAGCCTAGCTCAGATGTCTCTCCCAACAGAACTGCGTGGCACCAATGCACGCGGTGTAGATATCCAAGAATGGATTGAAAACAGCTCCGAGAGCTCGGTATCCTCCAGTCCACCATCCTCCTCACAGTCATCTCAGGAAACCGTATTTGGCCTTGACAACTCATCAAGAAGTACAAACTCTGCATACGATTACGATAAAGAGAATTTAGAATGTGAAAAGAAGTTCGCCGAATACATAGCAGAGGTTGGAGTAGTAGAGGGTGAACATCCAGCTCAAAATGATGATCCGCTTCTCAAAGACTTGCCATGGCATGTGAGGAGAGTGGTTAGCTTGGACGACGACCCAACTCTTCCCACGATTACCTTTCGCTACTTTCTACTCAGCTTCCTCTTTGTGATCCCCGGCGCATTTCTTTCTCAGATGTCATACTTTCGCACAACTTCCGCGCCATATTCCATCTTCTTTGTGCAAATAGGTTCCAACTATGTCGGACAATGGCTCGCCGCTACGCTTCCAGCTTGGAGGGTCTCCATACCGCGCACAAACATAGGATTCAGTCTAAACCCAGGTCCATTTAGTGTGAAGGAACATGTTCTCGTTGTAATTTGCGCCGCCTCGGGAGCGACCTATAACCTGGCTTACAGTTCCATATCGATAGCAGAGTTGTGGTTCGACTACAAAGTGCACCCGACTATTGCAATCATTTTCATGTGGACGGTCGTCTGGATAGGTTATTCCTATGCTGCACTTGCTCGCTCATTCCTGGTCTATGATCCTCAATATCCTTGGTTCCAAGCACTATGTCAATCCGCACTATTCGAGACTCAGAAAAGACAGAGAGAGAATCCAAGTCCAACTTCCCGAAGACAAATGATCGTATTTTTTGTAGCGCTATTTGGTGTCTTCATGTGGCAGTTTCTTCCGGCCTTCGTCTTTCCGATGCTGAGTTCTTTGGCAGTTTTATGTTGGATTGCTCCCAACAATGCTACTGTAAATTTTATCGGCTCCGGCTTGGGCGGAATGGGATTTTTGAACTTATCATTTGACTGGTCCAATATTGGACATCTCGGCAACATGGGCAGCTTATTCCTAACTCCATGGTGGACCCAAGTTATTGTATTCGTGGCATTTGTCCTCAATTGCTGGGTACTCATACCAGCATCAAAGTGGGGAGGTATGTCCGAATGGAATCACAAGTTGATGTCAAATCGACTCTATCAAGGTGAGTTTAGCAACAATATCCCTTTCCTCCTACTGATAGCATTCTAGGGAATGGAACACTGTATCCAATCGGTAAACTGATCACACCTCAATATGACTTCAATGCGACAGCATATGAGGAATATGGGCCTATCTTTATGGGTTCTCAACAGTTGTGGAACATGTTCTTCGACTATGCCTCATTTACGTCTGCATTCTCTTGGGTACTTTTCTTCGGATGGCCTCAGCTGAAGGCGATGTGGACGAAGTGGCAGGCACGACGAGCTAGCGGGTGGAAGATAAGCGTCAACGATCAGTACCCAGACCAGCTAAATGTGCTTATGCGGTCATATAAAGAAGTGCCAATATGGTGGTTCATCGCTCTCTTCCTTTGTTCTTTTGTTCCATCAGTTGTAATTCTTGCAAAAGGCTATTTCTTCATCCCTCTGTGGACATATTTCATAGCTATCCTTACAGGCGCCGTTGTCGTTGTTCCTCTTGGCTGGCTTTATGCACTTTCCAACTTTCAACTTGTAAGCAACCCCCTTATGCTCACTTCTTTGCTAACAAAATTTTAGCCGACAGGCTCCACTAATGAGCTTCTCTATGGTCTTATGGTGAACAGCGTTCAAGGTCATAAAAACCCAGTTGGGGCCTCCATATATGGTACAATTGCTGGTGACGCGTGGTATCGTGCACAATATATGCTGCAGGATCAGAAAATTGGCCACTACATGCACATCCCTCCGAAGGCCGTGTTCTTCTCCCAAGTGTTTGGTTCATTCATCGGAGTACCGATAAATTATGGCGCTATCCGCTGGATTCTAGACACCAAGGGTGAGTATCTCACCGGTGTTAAGGTAGACCCCAAACACCAATGGACCGGACAAGATCTTGTGACAACACTAAGTTACTCAACACAATATGTGCTCATCGGGCCAAAGAGATTGTTCACTCAGGCTTTATTTCATCCAGTTGCATATGGCTTCTTAGTTGGTGCCGTGGTTCCAGGCATTCTCTTCCTACTCCATAGGAAGTTTCCCAAGTCGCCTTTACAGTTCGCTCTGGTAAGATTTCAGTTCAAGCCGCTTATAGTAAGACCTAGCTAACACCAGACCAGTGGAACACAACTATCTTCTTCTGTACAATGTCGAATTTCTACGGCAACGTTTCGACAGGATATCTTTCTGCAATCATAGGTGGTTTCGTAGTAATGTATTGGGCCTACAACCACCATTATGACCTCTGGGCGCGGTACAATTACATCTTTGCAGCTGCTTTTGATGCAGGCTTCAACTTTAATATGTTGTTTATATTTTTGGTGTTTGGTGCTGGCAAGATTGTAAGTTTTCTTTATAAACCCAGCCAGTCTATGGACTTGGAGATCCTTCGCTAATGACTGTGACCCAGATTGAAATGCCTTCCTGGTGGGGAAATGACTCTAGGAATGTCGAGAGGTGTTTTGCCCTAGACAAATGAAATAATGGAAATGGATGTTTATTTTGGGAATGTAATATGAAGCGAAATTAGCGGGCGTTGGAAGGTGGAGCTGACCCAGGAGGGTCCTGTATACCCAAATTTCTAAATGGCCTATGTTAGTAGTTGTATACCTAGAAATTAATGAACATTTGCTTGATTTTGAAAGAGTCCATAGCAGGGTAAAGTTGTTGTTGAGTGGGATCGATCGCACGCTCTGCGGGATAGCAGATGTGAAGTTTGGATGCCAAAATGAGCAAACGAGATGGTTCAATATGTAGTCGCCCTTCTCCCTGTCTTTCTTCTTCCATCAAGTCTCAGGAATGGAAAGAAATGCAGCCTTCGCAAGCCCCACGAGTATAGATGTCATTGTTCTATTGACACGAATCCGAGTTCGCTCTGCAACGGCAGCCAATTCTCAAAATTTGCTCCCTGCAGGAGTTTCACCGGCTGGATCATTTTGCTCAAAGAACAAAAATGTCGAAAGTAGAGGGGAAGATTGATCATGTTAAGGCATGATAAGACTGAAGAAGGGGTCGTCTATGGCTAAACGCTAGAAGACTTGCTTGCTTGCTACCTTCCTTTTCCTCTCCTTCCGAGTTGAGGTTGCCAAGATTTATTTGTACACCTTCATCATTGCTATAAGCACTACTCCTCACGGACTTGCCACGAGCGTTGTGATATCTCCACACCCATATTAGTGCTAGGCGAGTCTCATATTATGGTAGGGAATGAGCTTCATGTATTGTATAAACTTGCATGAGGAAACGGTATTGTAAATCGTATGATATACAGATTTGGTCCGGCGGCTGGCGCAACTTGTCTCTCTGTTTTACAAATCAGTACGATCTACACGACTTTGGTGGCAGTTCTCCGGTATCTCGAGAGATATCGAGTTTTAAAGGTGATGTTTATCAATTCATGACCAGACAGAGAGAGACTCAGGAAGTGCACAAGCATATGAGAGCTCTGTGCTTCTTTGACTTTTATTACTCCTAAACCAGCCTAATCTATAATTGGTACTTAATAGGTAAACCTGTTGACTCGTCCATCCCTGCGCCAGGAAGGCTTTTAATCATTATACTCGACCGCTACTAATACATTCATATTCCACAAATCGGACCAGCTTTAAGCCTTTTCGTTTTCGTTGCCGTTTGTCGCATCTCCATTGGCGCCTGTTGCCTCCGTAGCTTCACCCGTACCTGCTTCGCTCACAACTTCTCCGTTAGTTCTTACCCGTTTACTTTCCTCTTCATGTCCATTTGTCTCATCCCCTTCGGTCGCATCTCTTGATCTCACATTTCCCGCGCCAGGACCCAATCCCTTTATCCAAACTCCATCATCGTCAAAGTACTCGTGAACATTCTCCGCGGTGATCCAGCCTGAGCTTCCAGGGAAAGCAGGTGGTAATCCGCCGCTAGGTGCGCCCTGTTGAACGCCTGGTAAGCCACTAATCCCAGTATATCCTACACTACCTTCAAATGCAATCCGGTCGTCAAACCCATCCTCCATGTCCTCATCGTCTTGTGATGGGGGGTCTGGATTAAGGTCTGAGCATACCTGGATTGCACTATAAAGGCCATCAACTTCTTCCGGTTTTGGAACAATGTAGAGCTCGATTGGGCGGAGTTCCTCTTGGCCAGTCGGCTCTGCACCTGTATAGTCGAGGTGTACTAGGAGGGCCGGCTCATCGTCTAACTTTGCGGTTGCAACAAGAGGCATATCTGGGTAGGGGATTTGTATGCCTTTTCCAAGCCTGTTATTGAACATGATGTAGTTTCTATAAAGCGATTAGTATTCCATTGGTACATGAGGAGGAATACATACTCAGACGTTACCATAATATCAACCTTTTCCTTAATGCGTGTGCGGTCTTCTGGACTTGCAGCACATGGCAGATGAAAGATATCAGGGGCGGGAAAGTGGTGAGCAGTCATAACTACAGTGGCATCCGTGACCCGAGAGTATAGGACCGGTTTTCCAAGATAGAAGCTTTCGGGAGTTTGGGATTCATGTTCTTCTCTGGTTTTGTACGACTCGGGCAATGGTGCCTCGAAGATTGTGGTTGCAACCATGGTGGGTGACTATTGAACTGAAGCTAGGATGCTTCTAGAAAAAACCAAAAAGAAGATAGAGATTGGTATCTGTTGTTGGCGTGCGTGTTTGATAATTGGGTTTGTTGATGTACGAGGCAGCTACACAAGGCTGAGAAACTTCCTAATTCTTCAGGGACTCAGCCGCTAGTGAGGCGGGGGACATGCTAAGCGAGGAACCCCTTGTTGACCGTGTGCGCTCGTCACCGATGAGGAGGAGGAAAGATATCGCGTACTAGATATTCAACGATATTTAATTCTACTTTATCATGCTTCATAGTCCGAGACTATTTCTGATCTAGACTATATGCCCGAGTTCTTTGAAGGTTATGTGAAGTCCCTGCTTTGGGCTACCATGTGGCCAACTCATCATGAATGTAATATGAATAAGTGGTATGAAATGTAGATACTGGTTCTTTGGAAGGAGCAACTACCTCCTTACGGGTCTTGAGTAGATATTTTTTTATTCCCATACACCTTGCCAGGGAGACCTTCAAATTCTATAAGTCTTAATATTTTCACATTCTTAGAAAACCTTCAGAATATCATTCAAACCCAATAAACCAGAACAACTAATGATTCCATTAAACGGTAACCCTAGTTTGGAAGTCTGGATTCTCTTTGTAACAATACTACTAGATTAACTGAATATATATAATTTCTGTTTGGAGAGTGCATATTTTCTGATGATTATTACGTCATCCCACCAAAAGCCATTAGCGCAGCACTTCCAACCACGACCGTTCCCCAAAGAGATATGCTTAAGCCATTTGCCTGGTTTGCTTCGATAGGTGTAGGTGTAGTAGTGTTCGTGACCAAGCTATCGTTTTTCGTGAGGTAGTAGTTGGCAGCAACAACCTGTCCCAACGCTGTATCTGCTACGAACTTTTCAATATCAAAACCAGCTCTTGCTTGAATTATCGGCAGGTATTCCGCAGGAACAACCAGTGGGTTTGCAAAGAGTAGTTGGATGTATCTATGAGCTCTAGATGGGACCTCGGGTGGGGGACCTGGTGCTCGATATGTAGCCACAGCAGTTGCGTTGGGAAGTGACAGCGGAGTGGCAGAGGTGATATTGCCTTGTAGCCAGTGTAGTACTTGGCGTGCTGTTCCATTAGGATTCCTTGCATCAGGATCAAACATGATCAGAGTGTAGATTGTCGACGAATCTGACGCCCCGGAAAAAGAGATCACTGGCTGCGGGTTGGCTCGCACAGCTGCGGATTATAATTAAATTACTGCTATGAATACATCAAGGAGGTCTTACTGGCGAGATCAAGAAGCTGGCCAGGCACAATGTCGGTAGTAAATGCAGGATAGGAAACATTGAGATGATTTGTTGATGCGATCGAGGGAAATTCAAAGTTTGGGGGAGTTTGAGCAGAAACAAAGCTTCCGAACATTAACGTTGCGATAATATTAGCGTACATTTTGTTTTACGGTTGTAGGAATGAATAGTGGTTGTATTGACATGACAGAATTGGAGCAAGCTTCTGGGGACTGCACCTATATACACTTATGGCTAAGCCCATCGATCTATTGCATCATGTAAAGTATCATGTTGGATCGTGCTTTATAGGCGACCAAGACGCTAGTGAAGCCTATGACACCTTGGATGTCCCTGCCAAGCCTACTTTTGCCAGTTTAAGTTAGCTCGTAGAGTTTCGGGATGGTGAAGCTACTTGGCGAATAGGAGAGCGATAATGGCTGAATGGGACAGCTATTATATGCGCATATGTAAGCATAGGTTATAACAAAGTCCGTATTATACATCGCTCTGAGTATATAGGGCTGAGTATATTGGATCGTCTTGGGGCATATAAGATAGTACCACCGTTGGTGTTACATATAATTGCACTTGACTGCACAGCCACTCAGAGCGGCGTAGTTCCGCTAACTCCGACAACAGTCAGCTTGTGTTATATATCTTGCCTTCCATCGCTCTTCCACCCTCTATAGGAGAACGAGTAGAATCTAACATGGGTCGAGAGAAGAACCAAGGCAGGTCAAAAGGCTGCGCTAATTGTCGCCAACGCAAAAAAAAGGTAGCCACCAACCATATCCCCGTAAGCTTCCTCGTGCATACTGACTGGTCTTTAGTGTGATGAGAAACTTCCTAAATGTTCACCTTGCCTAGTATCAAATCGGGAGTGTTTGGGATCAGCTGATGGCATGGTGTTTGTTAACACCACGGATAAGCCATGTAAACCAAAGGGAAAGCCACGCCACAAAGGTACAGTTCGGAAAGCGCTCGGGACAGAGTTAGCTACAGCCACCCATGAGAAATCACAAAGCACATCAGACACTGTAACAGCCGACTCAATTATCGAACACTATGTGCGAAACTTAATGAGTAAATCAGCAAGAACGTCAACAAGCCCACAATCACTTCTTTGCCCAAACTTGTCATGTGCGAGTATCTTCACGCAGCAATTTATTGAGAATTGGATGAATGTGTCCAGTTGCGGCGGTTTGAGTTGGGTTCCCTCCCTCCGACTTATACTACCGGACAGATCGTTCGCTTCTGTCGAAAAGTCGATCGTAGCAGCTTCTCTAGCCTACTATGGCATAGTTGCAAAGGATAAAGCTGCAGGTATGGAAGCTCGCAGGCTTTATGGTCTGGAATTGAGCAGGCAGAGAAACCGGCTGAATTACCTGAAAGCAAATGGGGAAACACCAACTATCGCAGATGTATGTTCATCATTGGCACTGTCATTCTTTGAGTTGGTAGAGAGTACTGGGCCCACTGGATATCTACAGCACATTATGGGATCCGAGGAGCTTTTAGCAATGATTGGCCCTGAAGGATGTACTTCACCCGAACTCTTTACTCTCTTTCGAATCGTGAGAGGAGAAATGGTAATCTACCCAATCAACTTTCTTTGGCTCCTGTTAACTTCATAGATCTATGTCTCAATTCGACGCCGTAAGCCTTCGGTTTTCGCACAAACTAAGTGGATGGCACTGCCATTTGCTACTCACACTCGCACAATTGGGGATAGACTCGGAGATGTTTTCCTACTCTTGCCGGCTCTACTATCCAGACTGGATAAGATGAAATCTCCAGGGAATGACCCAGATTTGAAAATTGATGCCGACTTACTGTTGTCGGAGCTAGCTGGGATGCATGACTTTTTCCAAGCTGATATGAAAGGAGACATCAATTCTTATGCAAATTCCGAAGAGTTCAAGAACAACCCCATGCTATTGGTAATAAAAATATTAATAAGCATACTTCACCATACCGCAGTTTTACTTGTTGCATCTGTATCCCACAAAGCAAATTCGGATTCTTTGATAGATTCTGTGACTATGGCAGCACGATGTGCTGCTATACTCAAACAGGTTGATGACATTTTGTCAATGAACATCGAGGGAATCTTCCCAAGCATAGTTACAAGCTTGATGGTCGTAGTTATCTGGAGTCCTATCGCTGAACAACGGGAAGCTGCTCGCAATGTTTTACAGCGGAGAAAGGATGAAAAGGGGATTGAGGATTGTCTGAATACTTTGATCATGGATTCCATCCAGTACGGAGAGAAGCCCGCCCATACCTGGATTGAGGCCACCAGTGAGTGAAACCGGAGGTGTAATACCGCAAATTTGCCTGACGACGGAGCCGTAGCTCGGAAAAAAAATGTCGCCGCAGATAAAGAATTTGAGAAGATAATAACAGGGGTAGGTTTCCGGCCTGTACACTATGTCCCTACAATCTATCGTGTCTGAACATCAATTTCATCTCGCATCGATCTGACTGTTTTTTTTTAGTGTTTGTTTAAGTTCAACATTACTGATCTACTCACTGAAGTAGTAGAGGACTCGTTGTCAAGAACATGGCGGCAGACAGAGCCAGTGTCGATATACATGCCCGGAATTATCGGAAGTTTGCCCACCGACTCTTAACGTGAATCACACATGTAACTCGTTATGTGGTCTCTATCGCCCTCAAGGTCTACGCTCAACTTTCAGGAAACGAATCTTGAATCCATATTATAGAACTCCAGCCTCAGTCACCATGTCAAACTCGCTCCAGCCCGAGAGATCATGGAAGATAAAGTTGGCCACCCACTGCTACTTCTATCTAGCACGTCGACCACACCGCAGTCAGATTACGCTACACTAAAAATCTGTGTCCATATTTCAATCGGAAGACAGCACAAGCAGCATCTACTCCTAGTTTGATGATTTCAATATATGTCTCATTCAATGACTCTGCATTCCTAACCACCAAGATCACCACAGCGAATCGCATCCAGTATCACAGACCTTGGAAGAATGGAAGATGGTAGTTTGTAAGATATTTATGCGATCAGATGTTGTAGGGAAATTGGTGTATCTAGACAATATAAGCCATAATTTGTCATGTGTAGAAATCGTACTTTTCACGATTTTGCAAACAATCAAATTATCTTATAGTCTGCAGATTATTGTGCCAGAGAGCTATTTTATTGAAAGTAGGTTAGAGGTTGAACGAGAACAACGACCAATTGAGAGAATGAAGCGATAAGCAATGTTATCAGTAAAGACCACTTGGAAATCCATGGACAGGCGTAGCCCCTCTTGCGTGACAGTAGATTGCAGCACAATATAACCAGGGATGGAAGGCTAAACAGGCACCCAACCATTCTTCAACGAGACGAGTAAGCGTAGCCAGTCAACATCAACCGGGGTGTCCTTCCACACAAGGATTATCAACACCCTATGCATGTTGAGGTCATAATTAAATAAGTAAACAAACCCATTGATAATAACGAAGTACCGAAGCTTCCAATTCACCTACATATTGATCTGACTTTGTGAAGACTGGTCGGTGAAAGCACTCAGATTCCCTTGACATGGCGACTCCTTCTACTCCATCCACCCCACCAAAGTCTCCGGGAGAGCGCCTCTCCAGTTTCTTTGACAACTTCCTGAAAACCGTAGCTGGGATATGCACATTTGGAGCTTCTCTCACCTTCTCGAAAATCATATCCGATCCGGTTGTCCCCTGGATCAACTATGGCTTCTCACACTTCCAGGTCCAACGCTACATTGCCATCTCGTGGCTGTGCTTCATTCTCGGTCTCGCTATTACATCTTTCGCAGCCTCGGCTCTCTCTCTCTGGCGCCCGAAGCTTATCAAAGCTTTTGGGACCGTGGATAGTGACGGTAGACGGACTGTGATGTGGTGGGCTACAGCCGTCAGTAGTGTTTTGTTTGGACTCTTGATGGCAGCGTTTATATTCCTAGGATTGGTAGTCGTAGCCTATGCAGGACCAGTTGGATGGGCCGCTGTTGGTGCTACGACGTTTTTTGGAACGTTAGGTTTTGGAAGCATCATCTGGCAGAGCCCGCTAGGATCCAATCCACCCAAAGGCAACAGCTGGAGAATGGATGCTTCGAAGCTTGAGCCTCAGGCTCGCAGAGTTTCGTATCATGAGCACCATGAGCAGCAAGATGTCGTGAGAAAATCAGACGACGAAAAGGACGTCACACTCGGAATGGCGAGGGGGAATGAGCAGAATGGCTATGGGTGGGGGAGAGGTCACAATACAAGGCGTCACTCTATTGAGATACCAAGTTATACAGAAGAGCTGAGGAGGAGTAGAGCGAGCAAAAACTCGAGTGGTAACTATCATAGCGGTGTTCGAAACTTCTGAGCCTTAAGCTATTAGTCGCAGATGATATCTGAGAATAATGGTCTCCCGCCAAATGCTGTGCATGAATGTGATTCTGATCTGCTCAGAGACCGACCTTGAGTAAGCCAAAGTATCTCCTGAATCTTTTAGGAGTCAAGAGGTTTAGGGGCGGCGCTGAAAAAAACTCAACCGTTTTCTTACTGTCTACCCTCTAAAGGAGAATTGCTTGGTCAAAGATGGAGCAATCTATGCTTTCTAACTTTACACGGTTTCAGGGGGTGAAAAAGCACCCGAAATCACCAAACGTGGCTTGAGAAGAATAACACTACGTATTAAATATCCCTCACGATACCAGTCCCTCGAAAGTCGCGCCGCAAGAACATTCTATCATTTTGTCATTGCTAGATTATCAAGGTATCACTGAGCTAGAGTGCATTACTGATCGTTGCTTGGATTTCGGCGGATCTTTCTTCACTTTGGTGCTGGCTCAAAATCGGTCCTCTTGGATTGCGGGTTCAATAGGTTTAGATCGAGACACTTTCAAAGTCTTAGGAGCTTTGAAATAGTAGAATATTCGAGAAAATGTTGATGTTGAAGGTAGTGGCATGTTGGAGGTTCACTTTATAGTTATGAATGAGTACTTGCTTTAAGACACAACGATACGCCGTGGTTTTTGTGGATTTGCTTTAAATCTATGTCTTCTCTGACCGATACTGACAGGGTTCCACAAGAATAGGTCAATCAAGTCTAAATGTCTAGGAATCTTGAATATGACAAGCTTCTTACAACTACGACGGTAGCTTGACTGTGCTGCAGGCTAGATTCATTATGCTTAGGTATATCAATACAGATAAATGAATTATTTATTATCAATTCGAACAAGTAACAACTATAATATACTAAACATTAAACTTCTATCTTAGCAGCCAGGACGTCTTTCCTATGGTCCTCTTCCAAACCTTCTTGAATCTGAGCGTCAAGAACAACCCGTGGCTCCAGCGAGTTACGGAAACAGATGTAGAACGTACACCCAGCTACAAAAGTGATAATGGCCAAGGATGCATACATCCACAAGATTTCCGGGTCTTTTGTAACAGGGGTGAAGCTAATGCAGATAGCTGCTGCGATACCAATAGTAAGCCAGAACAAAGCTGATACGAAAGATCGTAGAGACTCGGGTGCCTTTGTAAACGCAATCTCGAGCCCAGTGACAATTACAAATGCTTCGGAGAAGGCAACAAGAATATAGGCCGGTGCTTGTATCCAAACGTGAATAGAGTTAGGCTCTGAAATATAGATGTAGTGTTGGAGAACGGCTGCGTAGACCATTGCGAATGCGCACATAATGAAGCCGGTGGTTATGCGTGCGACCGGACGGAATTGGATCTTCCATTTGCGTAGAAGTGGGTATACGCAAACTATTAAATCTGTTAGTTGCAAGGCAGCAAGAAAGCGAAATTTATCAACTTACAGTCCAACAAGGGAATGAATATAATTAACGCGATGGGGTCAAGATTCTGCAATAGATCGTTGGGGGTACCGTGAAGTGCCATAGTTCCAGCTTGGGAGATAAGATTATTCCAAATCTGAATCCAACTTATGAAATACAATGGAAGGAAGAGGAAGAACTACAATGTTGGGTCAGTTTCTTCTCAAGAGAGTATGGCAAAAGACTTACCTTGCACGCGGTTATGCCTGTTCTCACGCTCTCCACTCGATCATCAGTGTACGAGGACATCTGAGCAAAAGCGTAGTTGTCTAATCTACCATGCTCCCTCAGCATGCTAGGCTTTGCATTTTCAAATCCTTTCTCTTTGATCGCAATTGAGATTGTGCGTGCAGCATCAATGATTGCTGACCCGGAAGGCTTGGTCTTGACGAATTTCTTATTGCTTATTACAAATATAAATGTAGATAAAACGATGGCACTAGGTGAAAGTCAGCTTGAACTCGTAGTCAGATGTGACGAAGTACTCACATCAATGGGATAAGAAAGGCAAGCCAGAACGATACTTTAGCCTCGACATTGACAGTGATCAAAGGTGACAAGGCACCAACATTAACTGCCCAATAGAACCACATAAACATACGTTCAACGGTAAGCTCAGGGTCCACGATTACACGCTCGCCAGACTTGAGTGTTTTCACAAACGAGCCAATGTTGCGGTACTGCTCAGCGCACATCGGTGTCACATTGGCTTTAATGCCACCAGTACCTAGACCTATTATGACCATTGCGGTCACAAGTCCTCCAAATGCTGCTCCTGATTTGATTGAAGCAGGTGTTGCTGTCGCGACGAGAACTGTGAGGCCAACAATATAAATGCCGCATGCAAGGCAGATGGCTTTAAACTTGCCAATAAACTGGTCTAAACTCGAGTCAGAATTATAAATCTACCTGAAAAGTTTTGATAACATACCTGCGACAATAGCTCCAATAATTGTAGAGGCATATGCCCAGAACTTGAAAAAATTACCAAGTGCAGATGCAGTTGCCTGTCCTTTACCCAAGGCACCTGGAAGATCCGAACTAGGGTCATATGGGTTGCTAATGAATAGTATTAGTTGGATATTACTTAAACAGGAAGAACAAGATGGCACAAGAATAGATGAGCTCAAACGCACTTGATATAGTTTTGGAGCGGTCCACTAAGTCCAAAATATGTAAAGCGTTCTCCAAGTTCAACAATTATAATCAGTAGAACCACCCAGGGAATGCTATCGGGTATCCTTCTAAGTGTTTTATCGTGGAGCTCATTTTCTGATAGAGCAGAATGCGACAGAGGTTCTGTAGTCCTCAAATCAATTGGAATTGGCTCCTTGGTGGACGACATGTTGGATTATAGTGATTGGTTTGCTTCAGAAAAGAATGCGGAGAGACACCAAGGGTCTGGTTTATATAGATATAGACATGTATTCTGGTGTCTTCAACCCCGGATTCTACTTCCAACCCGTCATATGTAGGCTAGTGAAGTGGAAACGAATGCGGGCGTAGATAGGCATTTGAAAAGCTTCAATTTCCAGCTTCAGTAACTATCCATCATTAGAAGAGTGGTGGTGTGTGGGGCAACA
>Ga0247804_10000953_pt1 | contig 13443 bp, 8 predicted proteins | sample UWRJL029104C1_FD_181142 | JGI IMG/M metagenome (GOLD analysis project Ga0247804, IMG submission 181142) | Plant litter microbial communities from Arlington Agricultural Research Station in Wisconsin, United States - UWRJ-L029-104C-1 | ecosystem: Environmental > Terrestrial > Plant litter >...
AAACGCTCCTTCGACGAATCCATGCGCGGCAGCTTCTTTGGCATTGGCGCGGTGTTGAAAGAAGATGACGGCAAGATAAAAATAGGAACGCTCGTATCGGGCGGACCGGCCTGGAAACAAGGTGAACTGAAAGTAGATGACGAGATCATCAAGATCGGTGAAGGAAATAATGAACCCGTGGATGTGACCGGTTACTCTACTACCGATGCGGTGAAACTGATCCGCGGCGCTACCAAAGGTTCCATTGTAAAACTCACTATTAAAAGAGCCGACGGTTCCATCAAAGTGATCGCCCTGCAAAGGGACGAGATCAAGCTGGACGATACGTTTGCGAGGAGCGCGGTGATCAACGGCCCTAAAAAGATCGGTTATATCTACCTGCCCGAATTTTACATCGATTTCAACAATCCCGATGGTGCCAAATGCTCGGAAGACGTGGCTAAAGAAATAAAGAAATTACAGGCAGAAGGCGTGGAAGGCATTATTATGGACCTGCGCGGCAATGGCGGCGGTTCTTTGCCTGAAGTGGTAAAGATGGTCGGCCTCTTCATTGAGGACGGTCCCGTGAGCGTGGTAAAAGGCAGGGGAGAAGAAAGGCCTTACCAGTGGAAGGATCGCGATAAATCAGTTTTATACAGTGGGCCGCTGACCGTGATGGTGGATGAGTTCAGCGCAAGCGCTTCTGAAATATTTGCCGCTGCCATACAGGATTACAAGCGCGGCATCGTGATCGGCAGCACTTCTACCTATGGTAAAGGGACCGTACAGCGCACCATTTCGCTGAACCCGGAAAACGACAATCCTTTGTTCGCCAATAAAAAAACGGAAGACCTCGGCAGCGTGAAACTCACCGTGCAAAAGTTTTACCGCGTGAATGGCGGCGCCACGCAATTAAAAGGCGTTACGCCCGATATCGTACTGCCTGACCGTTATGAGAACCTGAAGCTGCGTGAAAAAGACAATACCGATGCGTTGCCCTGGGATGAGATCGGTAAGGCGGATTACAAACCGTGGACAAGTACCATCAGCAACGATGCGATCGTAAGCAACGCATACCAGCAGATCAACACCAACACAACGTTCAGCAAAATAAAGAACAGCATCGACCTGCTGGATAAGTATTCCAATAAAAGCGCTTCGCTTAGTATCACCGGTTACCGGGAAGAGCAAAAGCAATTAAAAGCTGCTTACAAAGACCTCGATAGTTTATATAAATTACCCAAGGTGATGACCGTAACCAATATTGTGGCCGATACCAGCGCCATCAACGCAACGAAAGAGAAAAGTGAAAAGAATGCACAGTGGCTGAAACGGGTGAGCAACGATATTTACATCGACGAGACCGTGAAAGTGATGGACAATATGATCACGCAGGGTGTTACGGCGAAGACCAATTAAACCGGAAGCAATTTATTTTTTTACCGCTGCCATTAAGGACAGCGGTATTTTTTTGCCATATTCCGTAGTTGCTTGCTGTATTAAATTATTGCCATAGAAATTTGGGCGATTTTGTTTTTTATATTATTTTTGTGCCCGCTTACACAATAACGCTATTACCCTGGTCCCATATCATACGAATTTCCTACCCCTGTCCTATATGTTCAACCTGGTTTAATATCTCCTGGAAAATTATCCTCGTGATGGTAATGCATCACCGCTTATCCTGTAAAAAACTATTTGTTTACCCCAAATTGTTTTTTAACCTCTAAACCTCGGGACATGAAACCCTCTACAAGACCTGGCCGGCAAATATATTTTGCTGCAGGAACAATTATTATGCTGGCATTATTGATCGCCGGCTCTTTACATGCACAGGTTGTAAAACCTTACGCTTCCATTTATTCCAACAGCATCAAAGGTGGCCATACCATGTTTGGCAATACGATCACCGCCATCTTCAGTTCGGGAAGCGGCAGCACGGGTACCGTGAACAGCACGGCCATGAACGATTTCAGCACCAGTGGAACCGGCAATTATACCAATGGCCGCACCAGCGCCTATGGCAACGACGAATCCAATATTCAATGGGTGGATGTGGACGGTACCCTTGCCAATACAGCTTTACTCGCTTACGGCGGCGCCTGGAAATACTATACCAACGGCAATTACAGCAGTGCACCTGCGAATATTTCGGGCAACAACTGGAAACAGGATGCCTACAGCGAAGCCGCCAACTGGACAAACATCAACGCGCCCTTTGGTTTAAATGAAACGGGTGTGAACGAACCGGCACCGGATAACAGGCGAACCTATTACCTCCGCCGCGACATCAGCATCAGCAACCCTTCGCAATATGCCGGCATCCGCTTGACCGCGCAATACGATGATGGATTTGTGGTGTATGTGAATGGCGTGGAAGTGACCCGGGCCAACATGAACGATGCAGGCGCCACGCCGGTGTACAGTGACCTTGCCGACGACAGCCGCGAGTACGAGGACGGCGATCACGTGATCACCATTCCCGCCAGTGCATTCAGCAATGGTAACAACCAGGTAGCGGTGGAAATACACCAGGGCAGCGCCAACAGCAGTGATCTTTATTTCAATATGAAACTCGATGGGTTACCGGTCAATACTTTTAATTCTTCCACAGCCGACCTCGTTATGCCGGCAGGTACCAATACCATCAAATTCGCAAGGTTGTACTGGGGCGGCCGCATCACCAGCGGTATGGGTGTTAACAGCAATGTGAACCTGAGGAGCGTGAAGATCCGCAAAGGTACCAGTGGCAACTATACGGCCTTAACGACAGCTGCCACATTGATCGACAAATCGCTGATCACCGGCACGGATACGGCTTACCAGGCTTTCATCGACGTGACCAGTTTCATAGCTTCCAACGGTGCAGGTACTTATTCCGTGGCAGATATTACCACGGCTACCGGCTCGGTTTCGGGTGGCGGTTATTACGGTGGCTGGAGCATCGTAGTGGTGTATGAAAATCTTTCACTGCCTTATTCCAGCGTACGCGTGTACGATGGCTTTATACAGGTATTCAATGGCGGCTCTTCTACCAACCAGAGCATTACGCTCACCGGTTTGAACGTGCCTTCGAACCCGCTGGTGGCTTCCGATGCCTACATGACAACAATGGCCTGGGAAGGCGACGCCAACCTGGCCGCATCCGCTTCAACGCCGGCCGGCGATTACATCAAACTCAACGGGTTTAATGTAGGCGATGTTTTGAGGCCCAATGCAGCCAACCCCGCAACCAATGTATGGAACGGTACCATTTCAAAGAACGGCGCGCACGTTACCACCAAGAATCCCGATTATAAGAACCAGATGGGCATCGATATAGATGAAGTGGAAGTAGGTGTAAACTACGGTATACTCGGCAACGCCACCAGCGTTACAGTTGAATTTGGTACGGAAGCCGACCAGTATTTCCCAAGCCTTTTTGCCTTTACCATGCGCACGAAAGATCCCAGCATCATCATCGACAAAACAGTTGCCGATAACCTGGTACCCATCGGTATATTGCAAACCAATGAAACGCTTACCTATACTTTATCCGGCGTCAACAATGGCCCGGGTATCGCTTACCAGACGGCCATCGTGGATACGCTGCCTTCCAATATCACGTACGTGCCCAACAGCCTGAAAGTGATCTATGCACCGGGCTTCGTGAACGATGTAATACAAACCGATGCGGCCGATGCGGACTTTGCTTTCAAAGGAACCAATGGCGGCAAAGAATACGTGAAGTTCTTTATCGGTACAGGTAAAACGAATGTACTGGGCGGCTCTTTGCTTACCGGGCAAACGTATGCCGTAAGCTTCAAAGCCATTACGAGTTCCAATGTAAACCTGCTGACCACCGTAACCAATACGGCCCGGGTAAGCGCAGTCGGTATTTCGGGAGAATTGTTTACCGACGACGGCAGTGTTGCCATCGCTCCTTCGGGAGGCACAACACCGGTGAAGATGACGGCTTTCACCGCTAAGAAACAGGGATTGAACGGGCTGTTGAACTGGACCACTGCTACAGAAATGGACAACGATCATTTCGATATCGAACGCAGCACCGATGCCGTAACCTTTATAAAAGTAGGTATGGTGACCGGCAGCGGTACCGTTACCACTTCACGGAGTTACAATTTCAGCGACCCGCTGGTAGGCGTTACCGCCAAAGTGGTTTACTACCGGTTGCGCATAGTCGACCTGCATGGCGGCGTTACGTTCAGCAAAACCATAGCGCTGCGGCTCGATGGTTCCGTAGCGGTGGACGCAGTTACCGTATATCCGAACCCTTTCAGCAGCAATGTAAAACTGCAGTTGCGCAGCAGCAGGGAAGAGGACGTGACAGTACGCATATTCAATCCTGCAGGCCAACTCGTGATCAAACGCGCAGTAACCCTGCAGCCCGGTGAGAATGTAGTGGTGATCAAAGACCTCGAATCACTGGCGCCCGGGCTGCATTTACTGGAACTTCAAACCAGCGATGGAGTGATCGCACAAAAGATCATTAAAAAATAGAATTTTAAAACCAGGCAGATAAAAAAAATCCCCGCGCTGAAAAGTGACGGGGAATTTTTTTATGAAGATGTATCAAAGATACCTTTCTTCTATCACTTTTTTATGGTGGTAGAAATGGCCCACCAGGATGAAACCGATGCTGGCTACACTGGTTGGATTGTTGTTGGCCGTACCGCTGCTGTCGAGGTCTGCTGCATTGAAATGTTGAAAAAGCAATTCGGCACCTTTCCGTACCACCATAAACTCTTCCACCAGGCTTTGCCAGCTCCGGTCGTTGGCGTGTGAATTTTTAGCGTAATCGTCTTCCTCGAAACCCGCGATGTTGTTGGGGTCTTTGCGGGCAAAACAAAGAGCGCGGAAACAAAAGATGCGTTCCGTATCTATGATGTGCTGTAACATTTCGCGCAGGCTCCATTTGCCCGGTGCGTATGAATACAACGATTTTTCTTCGCTGATGGAACCCAGGAAACCCGGCAATAGAGCGGATTGACTGGCAAAGGCTTGCAACAGGTCTTCTTCCGGCACCTGGTCGATGTAACGTTGGAAGTATTCGGGGTAGGTGCCTGGGGTTGGTTTTGGCATTGTGTATTATTTAATTTAAAAAGAAGGACAAAATAAGAATAAAAAAATCCTGGGCTTTTACATCTATCAACCGAGTTGAATAGAGGTTATGAGTTATGGGTTATAAGTTATGAGTGTTGCTGGTACTGTGTCAATATAATTCTTATTGTCTCCTACCAACCCATAACCCATAATTCATAACCCATAACTGTTGGATTATTTTTGAATTAACCTTTTTTCGGCGTCACCATCTTCGGTTTCGGTAACACTTCTTTCTCTTTCTTCCGTTCTCCTTTCAAAGTACTGGCCAGTTTCAACGCTTCATAAGCATTCACGAGGCCGCCGGTGCGCGAGAGTTCGCTCATGTCAACCCTTTCATCCGTACCAGGTTTTTTTACTTTTTCGCCGGGCGACTGTGCCGATTTTTCGATCACGTATTTAAGCTGCTTTGCCGACAGGTCGGGGAAATATTCCAGCGTCAATGCTGCAATGCCTGCTACCAACGGGCAGGCCATGCTGGTACCGCTGGCAAATCCATAACTTGTGCCGCCGGGAATGGTAGAGTATATCTGTACGCCCGGTGCAAACACGTCTACGTTCTTTTTACCATAGTTGGAAAAAGAAGCTGTAGTACCGCCGTTGTTCTGGTTGCCGCTGGCGCCCACGGTAATTACATTGGTTGCCCTGCCTTTGTTGTTTTCATAGTTGGGATTGGGATAGCTGGCTTCGGTATCCACGTTTTGATTCGCGTTACCCGCCGCTACTACCAGCAATACATTTTTACTTTCGGCATAACGGAAAGCATCGTCCACCCATTTCTTTTCCGGCGAAAATGCCTTACCAAAACTCATGCTGATCACCTGTGCGCCGTTATCGACTGCATAACGGATGGCATTGGCAATGTCCTTATCGTGTTCGTCGCCATCGGGTACCGCGCGCAGCATCATGATGCGCACATTGTCTGCAATGCCGTCAACACCCTTTTCATTGTTGCGGATAGCGGCAATGATACCGGCGCAATGCGTACCATGAAAAGGCGTGGAAGCCATGATGTCGTTGTTGCCGTAAAATCGGTCGTTAATGTTATTTTCATTATCGCGTACGATGTCCTTGCGGTATTCCGGCGGTGCTGTTTTTTTAGCGGCATCTTTCTTTAATTCGCCGTTCACGTAATCGCTGAAGCCGTCGATGAATTCCTTGTTGGTAGATTCCAGCATGTCGTTGTCCTTCATAATAGAGAATACCATTTCTTTGGCTCTTTTTAGATCCTGGTCGGCAGGGCCATAGGCCTGGAGGTCTTTGCCGGTATAAGTGGTTTTACCGAGACCGGCTTTCAGCATGCTGTCGGCCATCTTAAGGCTCACTATTGCAGTGGCCAGCATTACCGGGTCTTCCTTGGTTTCTATCCCAACGGTTTTTTCTTTCGCCTGTTGCCACATGCGGAAGGTATCCAGGTCGGCGCCCTTGATATCGGCTTCGCTCTTTCCTTCATACTTTGTTTTCCAGCGGTGGTAAACGCGCGCGCCTTCATAGCTGTCTTCGTTCACATTGCGCCCATCTTTGCCACCCAAAAAATTCCAGCCGTGTACATCATCCACGAAACCGTTCTTATCGTCGTCGATGCCATTATTGGGGATCTCCCGCGGGTTGGTCCACAGGATCGCTTTCAGGTCTTCATGAAGCGTGTCGATGCCGCTGTCGATCACGGCCACCACCACGGTCTTGCTTTTTACTTTTTTACTTTTAAGGAAATCGTAGGCTTTGGCAGCACTTACGCCAGGTATGCCGTCATCTGTTTTGTCTTTCAGGTGCCAGCCTTTGTCGCTCGGGGCTTTTTGTGCCATCGCGCTTACCGAAAGAAAAAGCGCTGCGAATAAGATCCGGAAATATCTGTTCATAAGATCGAACTGTTTGTTTGGAACGAAAGTAAATTTTATCATATATTCTTCTATACCGTTCATCCGGTATTTGGAAAACTTTACAGGTCAAATTTTATGCCCTGCGCCAGCGGCAGTTTATCCGTGTAGTTGATCGTATTGGTCTGCCTTCTCATATACACTTTCCACGCGTCGCTGCCGCTTTCCCGGCCGCCACCCGTCTCTTTTTCACCACCGAATGCGCCGCCGATCTCTGCGCCGCTCGTACCGATATTAACATTTGCAATGCCACAGTCGCTCCCGTTCTGCGAAAGGAACCGTTCAGCTTCCCGCAGGTTATTCGTCATGATGGCCGATGACAAACCCTGCGGAACGCCATTCTGCAGCGCAATGGCTTCATCAAGGGTTTTGTATTTCATGATGTATAAAATGGGCGCAAAAGTTTCGTGCTGCACGATGGCGTAGCTGTTCTTCGCTTCGGCGATGCAGGGTTTTACATAGCAATTGCTTTCATAACCCTTGCCTTTCAGTACGCCGCCTTCCACGATGAATTTACCGCCTTCGGCTTTGCAACTGTCGATCGCTTCCAGGTAAGATTTTACCGCGCCGGTATCGATCAGCGGGCCAACGTGGTTCTTCTCATTCAGCGGGTCGCCGATCTTGAGCTGGCCATAGGCGTTCACCAGTTTTTCTTTGAACTTGTTATATACTTTTTCGTGGATGATCAACCGGCGCGTGGTGGTGCAGCGCTGGCCGGCCGTACCTACCGCCCCGAATACGGCCCCGATCAGGGCCATGTCGAGGTCCGCTTCTGCGCTGATGATGATGGCATTGTTGCCACCCAGCTCCAGCAGGCTCCGGCCGAGCCGTTGTCCGACCGCTGCCGCTACCGCTTTGCCCATGCGCGTACTACCGGTAGCCGATACGAGTGCTACGGCAGGGTCGCTGCTCATCCATTCGCCGGTATCGCGACCGCCGATGATGATGTTGCTAACGCCTTCGGGTACACGATTTTTTTTGAAAACAGATTGAATGATGTTCTGGCAGGCGATGGCGCACAAAGGCGTTTTCTCACTTGGCTTCCAGATGCACACATCGCCGCAAACCCATGCCAATGCAGCGTTCCAGCTCCATACGGCTACAGGGAAGTTAAAGGCGGAAATGATGCCTACGATGCCAAGCGGGTGGTATTGTTCGTACATGCGGTGCCCGGGCCGTTCGCTGTGCATGGTCAACCCGTGCAACTGGCGCGACAATCCAACCGCAAAATCGCAGATGTCGATCATCTCCTGTACTTCGCCGTATCCTTCCTGCAGGCTCTTGCCCATTTCATAGCTTACCAGTTTGCCCAGCGCTTCTTTATTTTTCCGCAGTTCTTCGCTTACCTGCCGTACGATCTCGCCTCTTTTCGGCGCGGGCCAGGTACGCCATTCGGTAAAGGCTTCCTGGGCTTTGGCCACGATGGCGTCGTAACTTTTACGGTCCGTCCCGGTAACGGAAGCAATGAGTTTGCCATCCACCGGCGAGTAAGAATCTATTTTTTCTCCTTTGCTTTTTAACCATACGGTACCGGTGGAAACGCCGCTGTTGCCGGCCTGTATCTTCAGATCTTTCAGAAATTGCATATCGTTTTTTTTTGCAAGTTAATCGATTCGTATTTGTTGCCCTAACACAGCCTTTTTTAGGGGAAGGAAAGGCCATGGCGGGGAGATCCGAAGTCGAACCTCAAACCCACGCTGGTCCAGCTTCCCGGCAGGCGGCTTCCCAGCAGGTCGCTGTACATTTTGTTGCCAAGGTTATTGCCCGAAACGAAGGCGGAAAGGCAGTTGAAAAAACGGTATTGTACCTTGGCGTTGACAATAAAATAATCCCTGCTGATGCTGGCGTTGATGCCCGAAGCGGCTTGTCCCGCCCTTTGTTTGTAAATACCCGACAGGGAAAGCTGCAGGTTTTTATATTGGTAAATGAGGTTTCCCTGTAACATCGTCCTGGCGTGGGAAATAATATAGAAGGAAGGTGTTGGCTCACTGGAAGCTGAATGTATGAAACTGGCGCCTGCATTCAGCAACAGGTCGTGCCTGGCGGAAAAGCGGTATTGCCAGGCCAGCATCATTTCCAAACCGTTTGTTTGTACCCGGCTGATGTTTTTTGCGAGTGCATAAATACCGGTTGGCAACAGGTTGTCTTTCCTCGGCATCTGTGCGTAAGGGGTCGCAACATAATCGATGAGGTTGTGCTGGTCGCGGATAAAATAAGTGAGTGAGAATTTAAACTGCTTCAGCAACAGGTCGGCGCCTGCTTCATAGCTCCAGGACCTTTCCGCTTCCAGTTGCGGGTTGCCGATGCTGCCGCCCGTTACCAGCTTTTTACCATAGTTGTTGTAACGTTCTGTGAAATCGGCTGCACGTATGGCCCTGCCGGCATTGGCCCTGAAGTTTATCTTTTTAAAGCGATAGGCCAGGTTCAACTGTGGCAACAACTCCATCCCGTAATTTTCATCCATGTCCACGCGCAGGGAAGGGTTGACGTGCAGTTGACCAACGGCAATGCGCAACGCACCAAACGCAGCGCCATGTACCGTTGCGTGATCGCCGCGGTCGTTGGAACGGATGAGGCGGTCGTCGGCCATGATGCCGTAGTTGAGCTTTACGTTTTTATACAAGCGGCCGGTATGTGTGTATTGAAAGAAAATAAAATGAGACCTGTTATCGTTGGGGACCGATTTGCTGTTGTACACGTAATGATCGCTGGTTTGCTTGTAAGCGAAGCTTACTTCATCCGACTTTACCGAATCGCTGCGCTTTAACTGTAACTGGTTCCACCAGCTTTTTACGCGTTCAGTGGCCGTATCGCTGGCGAAGGGAGTATAAAAGTTCTGTGCTGCAAAGTCGCGGTTATCGAGGGCGGAACGAAAGTTTAGCCGCCAGTTTGTTGAAAGACTTGCCGAAGCTGAAAGCGATGCGGTGTTATTGTGAAAGAACCCGCGGTGGTTGCCCCGCAACAGTTGTCCATCAGCATTGTTGCTCAACAATCCGCCTGCGATGTTTATTTTTTTGCCGGTATGGTGAACGCCCAGTTCCGTGTTCCAAAAGCCGTACTCGCCAGCCGATGCCGCCACGGAGCCTTTGGTACTTTTATAGGGGTTGAATTTTTGAAAATTTTTGCTGATGATGTGGATGACACCGCCGACTGCTTCCGATCCATAGATGGCTGCTGCCGGCCCGCGCAATATTTCGATGCGGTCGATCTCGTAAGGCGCAATGGGTAGATAAGAAGAAAAATGGCCGGTCACGGGATCGTTGATCTTTACACCGTCGAGCAAAACCAATACCTGCTGGAAGGTACCGCCGCGGAGTACTACGTCGGCCTGTGATCCTGCCGGGCCGCGTTGCTGTACTTCTATGCCGGGTATATATTTCATTAGGTCATCGATAGAATGAACAGGCAATTGCCGGAAGTATTTTCCATCGACTACGCTGATGCTGCTGCCGGTTTCGTTTGTTCTTTCCGCGCTGCGGGAGGCCGTTACCGTCACAGGGTCGAGGTCGGTGCTTTGCGCAACTGTATTCAAAGAAAAAAAGATGCAAAGGATAAGGAAGGATTTTTTCACAATCGTTTTTTTAGGCCGCGCAAAGGTAGGAAATGAAGGTTTAGGAGTAGTAGGTTAGAAGATTAAAAGGTTAGTTGAAAATTGTTGGAATGTAGTTGAAGAAGATATGTACGACATACGAAATACAAGTTCCAACTATGACTTATTGATCGATAGCCTGTGAAGCACTTACTTACCATAGGCTTCAACGTAATTCGTAATTGGTAATTCGTAATTGACCTAGTATTGTTCCGATGCATTCGGAAAATCCTTGCTCTTCACATCGCTGATGTAGCTTTTCACCGCGCCGTTTATTTGTTCGTAGAGGTTCAGGTATTGCCTTAAAAAGCGGGGCTTGAATTCAACATTGATGCCCAGCATGTCGTGCATTACCAGCACCTGCCCGTCGCATTCATTGCCGGCGCCGATGCCAATGGTGGGGATGGAAAGGCTTTCGCTCACTTCCTTCGCTAGCGCGGCAGGAATTTTTTCCAGAACGATGGCGAAGCAGCCCGCTTCCTGCAACAGCAAGGCATCGCGTTTTAATTTTTCGGCTTCATCCACTTCTTTGGCCCTAACGGTATAGGTGCCGAATTTATAAATGCTTTGCGGCGTGAGGCCCAGGTGTCCCATTACGGGTATGCCGGCGCTGACGATCTTTTTCACTGAATCCACCACTTCTTCGCCGCCTTCGAATTTCACCGAATGGCCGCCGGTTTCTTTCATGATCTTTACGGCAGAAGCCAGCGCGATCTCCGAATTGGACTGGTAGGAACCGAAGGGCATATCCACCACCACCAGGCAGCGATCGATGCCGCGCACCACGCTTTGCGCATGGTAGATCATCTGGTCGAGCGTAATGGGGAGCGTGGTTTCATGGCCGGCCATAACGTTGCTGGCACTGTCGCCCACAAGGATTATGTCGATGCCCGCGGCGTCGAAAATGCGGGCAAAAGAAAAGTCGTACGCAGTGAGCATGGAGATCTTTTCCCCGCCGGCCTTCATCTTTTGTAATGTATTGGTGGTGATCTTTTTTACTTCTTTGTGAACGGACATACTGGTTGTTTTAATGATGAGAAAAGCGAAGGAGTTGGCTCTGCATTAGAATAAAACAAGTCCGGGAAGTAAAAGTAATTAGTAATTAGTAATTAGTAATTACTTTTTTGCCGCTTTTATTTCTTCACCGCGTTTCATCAGTTCATTAAAAATTCCGAAATGGTATTTGGCCAGGTTCTTTTCGGTAAGGTCGGTGTTCATGAATAAGATCACGCCTACTTCCTGGGAAAGGTTGCAAAGCATTTCCGTTTTTACACCGGGATCGCTGCCGGCATGACCGATGCGGGTTGCATTGTTTTTTGTAGCCCAGAAAATACCGGAATTTAATTTTGCAAGGTCCACGTTCCCGGGCTTATTGGCTTCGGTGAACTGGTATCTTTTTATCTCCTGTACTGTTTCTTTCTTTAAGATCCTTGTGCCTTTATAGCTCCCATCATCCAATAAAGCGATAAAGAATTTCGACAATTCCGCAACCGAACTACGGATGCCTCCATCGGGATAAGTGGGTACGCTGTAAAAAGGAATGACTTTTAATGTATCTCCCTTTTTGTCATAAAGCTTTGAATGGTTGGCGAGGTTGATCTCGGACAGGAACCACCCCGAATTCTTCATTTTTAAAGGTTTGAAAATATGTTCCCTGCTGTATTCGTTTAATTTTTTACCCGTAACGATCTCTACAATGTAACCCGCCAGGCCCGCAGCTATATTTGAATAATCGCGGTATTGCCCGGGCTTTTTATCCAGGAAGTTTTCTTTTGTATAGTACCTCCCGCCGGCCACAAAATAATCCTTTAGAAAATCGCCCAGTTGCTCGGGTGTATCTCCTTTATAATAGTAGTGATCTTCGTAAAAAGGGTAGCGGTCGGCCAGGCTGGAAGTATGCGTAGCCAGGTTTCTCAGGGTGATGATCTCGTTGGGGAAATAGGGGTTGACAACTTTGAAAGGCAGGTATTTATTAATGTCGTCGTCCAGCGATAATTTTTTTTCTTCCACCGCCTTCATCATGCAAACGCCGGTAAAGGTTTTGGTGATGGAAGCAATGTTCATAATGGTATGGGGTGTAAAAGCAACGCCCTTTTCCTTATCGGCATATCCATATCCCTTGTTCCATACTATTTTTTTATCGATGATGATGGCCGCCCCAATGCCAACGATGCCTGCTTCTTTCATTTTTCTTTCGATGAAGGTATCGAGGGCATTCAATGTGTTTTGAATAACATTTTTTGATTGGCCTTGTATATTTTCAGTACAGGAAAAAGACAATAAAAAAACGAGGATTGCCGATAATGATTTCATTATTGAACTTTTATGATTTTATTATGCAATGATATAAGTATTTGGTTGCACAATTTGAGTAAATTGCCGCTACCCCCCGCACAAAAAAATTACGAAAGAACACCCAACGGGTAAAATATGCAGGAGCTAGACGCATTCGATAAAAAGATATTAAATCAGCTGCAGCAAAACAACAGGATCACAGCCGAAGAACTGGGCAGCATGATCAACCTCAGTACAAGCGCGGTGCAACGAAGACTAACCAGGCTGCGTAAAGATAAGATCATCGAAGCCGATATTTCTGTGATCTCTCCTTCTGTAGCGGGCTTTGGTATTACCTGTATTGTAGAAGTAGCCCTGCACCTGGGCAATTCCGAAGCCCTCGATGGCTTTAAAGAATTGTTATCGGCTTGCGATGAAGTGATGCAATGCTATTTCGTAGCCGGCGCCTGCGATTTTATATTGATCGTAAATACAAAAGACACGGGGCATTACGAAGCCTTCTCCACAAAATATTTTAAAGAAAATCCTGCGGTGAAACAATTTTGCACACACGTGGTGCTGGATAAAGTGAAGGTGGGGTTCGGCGTAAACATTTAGATCTGG
>Ga0247804_10000956_pt1 | contig 13434 bp, 12 predicted proteins | sample UWRJL029104C1_FD_181142 | JGI IMG/M metagenome (GOLD analysis project Ga0247804, IMG submission 181142) | Plant litter microbial communities from Arlington Agricultural Research Station in Wisconsin, United States - UWRJ-L029-104C-1 | ecosystem: Environmental > Terrestrial > Plant litter >...
ACTTCCGACAGGCGGGATAAAGAAAACATCACCGATTTGAATTATGGCCTCAACGAAGTAATGAAACTGCGCCCCGTAAGCTTCAACTGGAAATCAAATCCGCAGTGGGGCCGCAAGATCGGTTTCATCGCGCAGGAACTGCAACCGGTACTGAAAGAAGTGGTGCAGGCGGGCGCATTGAAAACGAAGGAAGAAATGAAACAGGATGATGGAAAGCAAACAGTTGACAGTGACAAACTCGGCGTTTATTATTCCGACATCATACCCGTAACGGTGAAGGCGATACAGGAACAACAGGCGCAGATAGAAATGTTGAAAAAACAAAACGCCGAATTATTAAAAAGGCTGGAGAAAGTGGAGAACAAATAGTCAATATTAATTTTTAATGATAAAATATAAAGGCATGAAAAGTTCCATAAGGGTTGCCATTTTTATTGCGGGATTGCTCTTTGCAACAAATGCCCGGTCGCAAAATGCAGCCGCCAGGGAACCGGCGGTCGACAAAGAAAAAGTGTGGGCCCTGCAACCAAAACCTACGGATAAAACGGGCATTCCCAACAGCAAGCCGCCATCTGCAACACCTGTAAAAAAAGATGCGGAAACAGGGCAAAACAACGCAAACGGAACAGCGGCCGAACCCCTGCCGGTAGGCCGCCGGGCAGAAAAAAAAGAATTGTCTTCAAAACCGGAAAAACCGAAATCCTCAACACTTGAATTGCCACAACCATATAAAGCGATCGAATAATCATATCGCCGGTAACGGTCACGCATAGCCGCTGTTCGTTCCGGGATATAAAACAAAACCACCATGACCAAAATTGTACGTTCAGCATTTTACACGCTGCTCCTCCTCTCCGCCACGTTCATCGGCAAGGCCCAGAATGTAGCCATCAATACCGATGGCAGCACGGCCAATGCAAGTTCTTTACTGGATGTAAAAAGCACCGACAAAGGCGTGCTGATACCCCGGATGAGTAAGACGCAAAAAAATGCCATAACAACACCGGCAACGGGTTTGCTTGTATTTCAAAATACACCCGACAGCATCGGCTTTCATTATTTCAACGGCACGATTTGGGTTTGGCTCACCGATGGCAGCAATGCAGATACAACTGCCTGGAAGATCACCGGTAACAATAACATTAAATCCAGCAACTTCTTAGGTACTACCAACGACAGCGCCTTACATTTCCGCGTAAGGAACCTTCCTTCCGGGCTCATCGATTCGGCGAGTGCCAATGCACATTTCGGGTACCGGGCAGGATCGGCCTCCACTACAGGTTTCAGCAATGTGATCGTAGGTAATTATGCTATGGTGAACAACAGGCTTGGTTTTGCCAATGTAGCAGTTGGGTCGGGGTCGCAGCAAAACAACGATACGGCCAACCGTTCCGTATCCGTTGGTACGAGCAGTAACTTTTTCAATAAGCAATCGGGGCAAACGGCGCTGGGTTACCAGGCCGCTGCTTACAATAATTACAATTCTACCGGCGCACTCGATGGCAGGGAAAATACCGCTGTGGGGTACCAGGCCAACTGGGGCAATTTCCGTGGCGATAAAAATACGGCTGTAGGCTACCGGTCATTGTTTGCCGGGCAGGGAAGTACCATTTATGCCACCTGGAGAAATACCGCTGTCGGCGATAGCGCGTTGGCCTATACGGTAGGCGATCAGAATACCGCCGTAGGTAATGCGGCTTTGAGCATTGGCTTCGCTTCTTACAATAACGTAGCTGTTGGTGACAGCGCCATGGGTAAAGCCGTTAATACTTCCAACAACGTAGCGGTGGGTGCAAGGGCATTAAGACAAACAATTGCCACTTACCCGAATACAGCCGTAGGTGTTTCGAGCCAGGACAGTGCTACCACTGCCGGTGCCAATACCTCGCTCGGCAGCTATGCTTTGATGTCGAACAAAACAGGTGGCAACAACGTGGCCATTGGTAATGCCGCCATGATGGAAGCATTTAATGCAAATGCTGCTTATCCATTCGACAATACAGCCGTGGGCAACGATGCGCTCAGGCGTAACCGTTATTACGGAGAAACAGCGTTGGGTGCAGGTGCGTTGCGTAATGATACCGCCGGTACTTTCAATACGGCACTTGGCTATTTGTCGCAATACGAAAGGCTGCGGGGTTATTCAAATGTTTCCGTAGGTACGAGCGCCTTACGCAATGATACCACCGGTGTACAGAATACCGCCATCGGTACCAACGCCATGTTTTATCACCGCAGGGGCGATAACAATACGGCCATCGGTATGAGTGCGCTGTTCAACAGCCGCGAAGGCAACGCTAATACAGCCGTGGGTGTGAATGCATTGACCAGCCACGTAAAAAATGATTTAAATACGGCGGTGGGTTTTGAAAGTATGTACTCCGATACTTCGGGAAGTTCAAACACAGCTATGGGCTGGCGATCCCTTCGTTATGCAAAAAACGGATTTGAGAATACAGCGGTGGGTGTTGGTACATTGGAATTCACGGATTCTTCCCGCTACAATACAGCTATTGGCCGCGGCGCCATGATCGGTATAGGCGGCCAATACAATACGGTGCTTGGCTATTTTGCCGCAGGCAGCTATGCAGGTGTTCCTACAACCAATTATTATGTAAATAACATGACGGCCATCGGATCCTATGCAGGCAACCGTAACATCGCCAACGATAATACTTTCCTCGGCTATGCAGCGGGTTACGGCGGCGTTGATTCGCTGCGCGGTACAGAAAACACCGGCCTCGGTACACTCACCCTGGCCAATACTACCACCGGCCGCAGCAATACGGCTGTAGGGTTAGGACCTTTGTTCAACAACACGACAGGTAGTTACAACATTGCCGTGGGTACGCGCGCGTTGCTGAACAATACAACCGGTAATTACAACGTAGCCATCGGCGACAGTACCATGGAATTCAACAGTGGCAACAACAACGTAGCGGTAGGCCCTTATGCCCTGCGTTTTAACGGCACCGGTAGTTCCAACGTAGCCATTGGCAATACCGCTTTGTACAACAACAATACAGGTGTGCAGAATGTAGCCATCGGTGAGAACAGTTTAGGTGGTAATTATTCCGGCAGCCTCAACGTAGCCGTGGGCGCTGGTTCCAAAGACCAGAACGGAAGCGGCAGCCGCAACGTGGCGTTGGGTTTTTGGGCCGACAGGGCAGATACTTCGGGCAGCAACAACGTATCCATCGGCCACGTAGCCATGTATTTCAACCGCAACAGGAGCAGCATGGTGGCAATAGGCGATAGCGCCCTTTACATAAATGGTAACGGCGTGTTGCCGGGCAATACCGTTAATGCGTTGCGCAATACGGCGGTCGGTTCTGCTAACCTGAGGAATAACTCAACAGGCTACAACAACACGGCATTGGGCTACCGCGCTTTGTACACGGTTAGCATCGGCAACAGCAATACGGCGATCGGCAACGCAGCGCTGGGCAGCACCATTGCCAATTTCAATACGGCGGTGGGCGACAGCGCCCTGTACACCAGTCAAAATGCCAACCTTAATACCGGCCTTGGATATAAAGCAGATGTATCGAGTGCGGCCCTCGTAAATACCACGGCTATTGGCGCCAGGGCTTTGGTAAGCGCCAGCAACAGCATGGTACTGGGCAGCATCAATGGTGTGAACGGCGCCACGGCTTCTGTAAATGTAGGCATCGGCGAAAGTTCGCCCAATGCACGGCTGCACATTACGCGCAGCGGCGCCAGCGGCGGCGGGTACCTTGCCAACTCTTCGATGATCCTTGAAGACAATACAACTTCCTATATCCAGCTTTCGCATCCCGATGCCAATGAAACGGGCATCCTTTCAGGCAATGCAACGCAAACCATCAGGAGCGGTATCATATTCGGGTCGAACAATTCACTGATCCTCCGTTCGGGCGGCAATACCGACAGGCTGTATATCAACAATGGCGGCTATGCGGGTTTCAACCGTACACCCACTACCGGCCTGAGCGCAGGCAGTGTACAGGTAACAAATGTATCAACGACCGACGACCAGTTTGGTATCTACAACAGCCTGGGCAATCGCTGGACTTTTTATGTTAGCAATAATGTTACGCCCAGCCTTCAAATGTTTTTTGACGGTAGCGCAAGAGGTAGCTGGGCAAACGCAACAGGAGTATATACAGCGGTAAGCGACAAACGCTTTAAAAAAGATGTTACTGATTTCAACTACGGCCTCGAAACCGTTAAAGCATTGAACGCTTTGAAATACCATTACCTCGATGGCAAAACGTCCGATCCCTATGCTGTAGGTTTTATGGCACAGGATGTAATGAAAGTTTACCCTGAAGCAGTGTATTCAAATATAGATAAGGCGGGTAAAGAATTTTACACGATGGATTATCAATCCTTCGGCGTATTGTCCATCAAAGCCATCCAGGAGCAACAGGCGATCATTGAAAAGCAACAAAAAGCGATCGATGACCTGTTGAAAAGGGTGGAGCAACTGGAAAAAAAGTAAGCGCTGTCACCCGAAAGAGGGATAGGCATCAACAGCAATAAATATAAATTGTGCGGGTATGAAGATCTTGCCTGCCGTATGCAACATAAGTTGATAAAATAGTACGAATATGTTTTTAAAAAAAATATTGCCTTTATTCGCGGCCTGCTTCGGCGGTTCCGCGCAAGCGCAACAGGTGGTGCATGCCAACAATGTACAACTGGTGACCACGCCGGGCATACAGGTGGTGGTGCAGGGCGGCATGAAATTTACCGGTACGACCACCTGGAAGGACAGCAGCACTACTACCCTGCTGCCTAACCCTGTTGCGGCGCAATCTGATTGGGTGGACAGTACCACGGGCGTTTTCATCAGCAACTATGGCAATACGATCTTCAGCAATGGGACGAATGTGCAGCAGTTGATCGGTCCGACTAAATTTTATGACCTGCGCCTGAACGGCATCGGCATCAACCTGCACCAGAGCAACGAGGTAGCTAATTTGCTGCGACTGGATACAGGACTGGTGTATTTTCAAACGGCATCGGATAGCCTTTTTGTTTCCAACCCGGCGTTTGCTGCCATCACTTCCACATCGGCGCATACAAAAAGTTGGGTCAATGGAAAGCTTAGGAGGAACATCAACGTGGCAGGTACGGGCAACAGCAACGAATACCTTTTTCCCATCGGTAAAATGTTGGGGCCGGACAGCCTGTATGCGCCGATAAAGATTCAGAAGAACAACAGTACGCTCAACAGTTATACGGCGGTGTATTTTCCTGCTACGCCTTTTGATCCAACGAATATTTTAAACCCGCCGGTGGATCACATCAGCCAGGTAGAGAACTGGGAGATCACGGCGGCCATTACTGCGGGCGTGGATGCCGAAGCCAAAGTGGGACTTTCGTGGAGGGGTTTCAGCCGCGTAAGTTCTGTACAATTGATCCGCGATAGTTTACTGGTGGTGCAATATGTGTTGAACCCGGCGGGCAGGTGGGAAAAAACCGGCAGTTTCGGCCTGCACCAGGTAAGCAATCCATCCGATTCTTTGGGTGGCTGGGTAAAGCACCGCGATTACATGGGGGGCTTCGATTTTGCGCAACGCAGGTTTACCCTGGGCACCTGGAGCAAATACAATGCATTGCCGCTGCGCTTGCTTTATTTCAATGCCATTCCTGATGGCAACAGGGTAAGGCTGAACTGGGAGATCCGCAACGACCAGGACATCAATGTGTATGAAATAGAAAAATCACTGGACGGCAATAACTTCACGCACCTTGCCAATGTAAGCGCTTTGCAGCGCGCCGAATGGACCTATACCGGTTACGACTATACGCCGAACGAAGGATGGAATTATTACCGCCTGAAGATCAAAGATGTTTCGGGCCGCTTCTCTTATTCCGAGATCAGGAAGGTGAGGTTCAGCAAGGGGCTTGAAGAGATCAGGCTGTTCCCCAATCCTGCCATAACGGTGGTGAATGTACAACTGCCTTCTTCCTACAGCAACAAATCGCTGTTGCAGTTATATACAGCTGATGGTAAATTGTTGTCGTCCATCAAACCACAGCAAACCAATGTACAGGTAAACGTTACCGGCCTGGCTTCCGGCAACTACTTTTTAAAAATAACATATAACAATACGACCAACTCTTACGGGTTCATTAAATTATAAAAACACAAAACAGATCGATATGAAAAAGATATTTGTTCTCTTCATCAGCATAAGCGGTTCTTTCTTTATTATGAACAACGCCAAAGCCCAAAGCGGTAAAGCCGGTGACGTACCTTCCGGCAACGTGGCAACCAAAGTAGCGGAAAAACCGAAGCCTATTGTGCCCGGTGGCGAATCCAAAGCAATGGATACCCGGCTGCCCATAAAAGAAAGCAACGAGCAAAAACAGGCAGCCCCTCCCCCGGCTTTTAAAACAGCACCGGTACCTGCGCCGCCAGCCGACAGGAAACCGCCTGTACCAATAACAGGATAATGACCCTGAAAATATTGTAAGCCACCGCCTTAAAGCAGTGGCTTTTTTTTATGCGGTGATTCCGCTAATTTCGTTGAAAAGAGAACTTATGTTACAACGTATTCAATCCGTGTGGTTATTGCTGGCAGCGACCTGTGCGTTTTTATCGATCAAATTGCCTTTTTACACCGGTACCAATAAAAGTGGTGTTGCTTCATACAATCTCAATGCTTCGGAAAATTATTTATTGCTGGGCGTTACGGTGCTGGTAGCTGCAGTGGCCTTGTTCACTATCTTTTTGTATAAGAACCGTATGCTTCAATTGCGTCTTTGCTTCCTGGGCATACTGCTGGAAGCCCTGCTCATTTTTTTATACTACCGCGAAACGCAAACCTTCGTTGCAGGCACCGGCACTTATGCCCTCACTTCCATTCTTCACAGCCTGGTGGTGATCTTTTTTGTATTGGCCGCACGCGGCATCAACAAGGATGAGAAACTGATTAAGAATAGTGATCGGCTGCGATAGTAATTGGTAATTACTTTTTTGCCGCCTTCTTTACCGGTGCCGCTTTCTTTACTACCTTCTTTACAACCTTCTTAACCGCTTTCTTCGCAGGTGCTGATTTTTTCACGATTTTCTTAACTGCTTTCTTTGCAGGTGCGGTTTTTTTAATTGCTTTCTTCACTACTTTTTTTACGGCTGCTTTTACTGTTTTTTTCGGCGCTGCTTTTTTATCTGCCGTAATACTCCCGAGGGTTGACTTCACGGAGTCGATGGCCTGCCCGGCTTTTTCCACCAGCTTATTTTTTGCCACTACGATCTCCCCGGCCACCTGTCCTACCTGTGTGCCGATCTTCGTGATCAATGTGGGTTCGGTTGTTGTTTTTTTAGCATTGTTCTTTTTTGTTGCCATAATAATGAGTTTAGTAATGCTAATATAGCTAAAAAGAACAGGTTAAGGCTGACTACCGCTTTCCAAACAACTTATCAATGTCCCTTTCTGAAAAATTGATGTACCCTTCTTTTGTTGTCAACCGCACGCCTTTGCCCGTGATCAAAGCATTGTGTTGCAGGTTCACCATATCACTGCCCAGTTTAAAAGTTTTTGTATAACTGTTGCCCCTGTTCTCTTCCAGGAAAAAAGATTGGAGTAGTACGTATAACTTATTGAACGCATCGCCCGTATTCCTGAAACGTACAGAAAAGAAATTCGATTCCGCGTTTTTGTCCCGTTTGGTGAAGTCTTTCATGAACAACAGATAAGTTGTATCGCTGCCGGCAGCGTGGTATTCCATTTTGGCTTTCACTGCCCCAAGCGTTTTTAAGGCGCCGATGGTTGTCCACCCGCCGGTATCCATTACTTCCAGTTGCGCGCGGGCGCTGGATAATGAAAAACAGAGGAGGAAAGTTGAAATTATTTTAAGTAAGAACATGTTTTGAATTATGATTTATGAATGGCAGCCACCGTTTCCACCTGACGCCTTCGCGAGTTACCGGGAAGTATTTTGGCGGTAGACAGGAAGCCGAAAGAAACAGGATCAATGAATGATCCTTACAAGTTAAAATTTAATTTCAAAATACCAGGCTGATTAATCAAGGTGGACGGATCACTCAAAAAACACATTCAAGTGTCCAGGCCCTGTAATTCGTAATTAACCCATAGTTTTGCGCTTCTTAAACCTACAGGTCTATGTTCTTAAAAACGCTTACCGTTGCGGCGCTTGCCACTTTTGAAATATACGCGGCCATACCGGCGGGCTTTGCTTTCGGACTTGGGCCGTGGACGATCTTTTTTGCCAGCGTCAGCGGTGGACTGGTTGGCCTTTTCGTAGCGGCATTTTTGGGTGATAAGATCCGCAAATTCTTTTCTAAAAATAAACCGGTGAATGAAAAACCTAAAGCGCATCCCATGGTACACCGCATCTGGAATAAATACGGCATCATCGGGCTTGGGTTTTTAGGTACGCTGACGGTAGGCGCACCGGTGAGCATCGCGGTGGGCGTGGGCCTGAATGCCAATTTGAAAAAACTGGTGACCTGGAGTTGCATCGGCGTGATCAGCCGTTGTATCATTTTTACGCTGGTGGGATATTATGGTTTGCAATTGTTTTGATTTGCCTGCGACGGGCGATTACACGAATTTTAAAAATGCACCTGTCGACAGCCAGGTTATAAGAACCAACGCACACCCGGTAAAGCTGGATATAACTTTTTCCCGGTGTGTTCCTGCATTCTAACGCCTGGTTCTCCCGTTCCACCTGTGTTATACGTCTTTTTTAACCGATGGCGCCGAACTGATCGCCATTAGTACGGTTGAGCTGGCGATGATGGGCTTTATTGCTTCGGACGGTGTAAAATGGTTTAAGGAGTGCAAAACGACCGAAGGCAACAATTGAATTGAAGTTCGTATAGAAGCTTCTTTTATTTATTTTTTTTCGTAGCTTCGCCGCCCGTAATTGTTTTGACTCCTTAGCTCAGCTGGTTAGAGCTACTGACTCTTAATCAGTAGGTCCAGGGTTCGAGTCCCTGAGGGGTCACAGGCCGGTAAAGGGTTTCAACCGATCAGGTTTGAAACCCTTTTTTATTTGCACCAGGTTTGCACGCGCCGGATTTACAGGCTGGCTTTATTTGTGCTTGCGAAAATCATAACTCTCCATTAGTATTTTATCACATCTCTTCTCAATCTTACTTTTTGAAAAAAGGGGATTTTTCCTTTACCAAATAAGGTTTTTACTCCTTGTGCATTGCTCCATATTTGACACATGTGCAAACGATATAAATATGATGTGGCTTTTTCTGTTGCTGAAGAAGATGTAGCGGTGGCCCAACAGATAGCCAATGCTTTGCGTTCACGGGGAATTAAATTTTACCTGTACACCGATCGCCATGTTGACGACTGGGGTAAAAACCTGATCGATGTTACTTTCAGGCGGTATGCCAAAGAATCGAAGTTCACCTTACTGATCACCAGCAAAACTTTTGTCAACAAATACTGGACGGGCATCGAGAATCAGGTCATCCAATCGTACAGCCTGAGGAAGGAAGATGTATTAACCCTTCGGATCGACGACAGCAGCGTAGATGGACTCAGCCAGTTCAAAGTTTTTGTTCGGTGGGAAAACAACCCGGATGAAATAGCTGCGAAAATAGAAAAGAAGGTAAAGGCGTGGAAGAAAAGAATACGGGTTAGGATATCGTTTATTTTTTCTATTTCTTTTTTGTTGGCATTTTCCAGCTACCTGTTGATCAATGTACCACAAAAAGAAACGGCAGAACCCGCTATACCAAATTATGATTCTACCATTATGAAGGCAGGAATCATGAAAAAAGATCAACGGAATCCACCGCCATCTCCCCCACGTGCTAACACAAAATTATTAATAGAGGGTAATGTAAGAGATGAACTGACGAACGAACTGCTCGATGATGTTTTGGTTAGCCTGGAAGGTGTACAGGCGCGCACAAAAAATGGAAGGTATAGCCTCGTATTATCGGAAACGGCGGCCAGGAAAAGAGGAACAGAGTTAAGTGTCAACCTGGATTTCAGCAAAGCTGGTTACAAAAATTACAATTCTGTTGAAACATTTTTTTGGAATAAGGACATGGCTGTAAAAAATATTCCTATAAGTCTCACCAAACTAAAATAAAATTCTATGCTTTTAAAAAATATGCTCTTCGCATTGTTGTTGTTATGCACTTGTTTAAAAGGCTTTACTCAAAGCAGGTTTTTAACAGGTACAGTCAGGATGGAAGGACGGCCTGTTAGTGGTGTTGTTGTGTACACATCGTTTGCCAGTATTTCAACCGATAACCTTGGCCGGTATGCCCTTCCGCTGGATGGTTGCCCTTCCTGCCGCCCGGGTCACCAACTTATTGTATATACCACGCACAGTGTTTATGGGTCTTCCGAGCAATCTTATACCATCAACAACGATTATAAATTCAATTTCAATATTATCCGCGGCACCATGATGATCAATGGGCAGGTACAAAATACCGGCATCAATCCAGGCTCATTGGCGGGGATAGAGGTTAAGATCATGTCCGGCGATATTGATACGGACCCGGTTGTAACCAACAGCTTCGGAGAGTTTAAAATTCCCGTTTCGCGTGCATTACTGGAAAATAATAATGCCATCAGGTTGCAAATGAGAGATCCGAATCGCAGATATAAACCATTACGGACCGAACCTGAGTTATACAGCATTAACTCGTTCATCATTCTAAGGATGGAGCCGAATGATGCTATAGGCATTGATGTAGAAGGTTATAAGCGTTCGTCAGTTTGCGTCAGGAATGGAGACGTGGTTACAATGGAAGCAGAGGGCCATATCCGTGTAGGCGCAATGGTCGGCACTTCCGATCCGGATGGAAGAAATACCGGTGTATTTGGTTTGAGCCTTGAATCTTACAATATTGTTTCTACGATCAATCATGCTGCCCTGATGTACCGGTTACAGGGCGAAAGAGAGTGGCGGCTTGCAGGCAAACGTCGCCGATTCAAAGCCAGTAAAGATGGCTGCATCGAATTCCAGGTAAACGATAATATCCAGGATGATAATGTGGGATACTATACTGTAAACATCACCGTACAGCGAGGTTAATGTATTGGAATTAAAATAAATCTTATGACATTAAGAAATACACTTGCTGTGTTGTTAATGCTGTGCCCGTTCTTTAAGTCGGCTGCACAAAGCAGGTTCTTAACAGGTATAATAAGAATGGAAGGCCGTCCCGTTAGTGGATTGATTGTTTATACACCTTTCGCTACAACCAAGACTGATGACCTCGGAAGATATTCTTTATCCTTGGCAGGTTGTCCTGTATGTAAGCCTGGGTATGTGCTGAATATATATACCACAAAAATTAACCTGGGATCCTCTGAACAATCCTGCACAATTAATAATGATTATAGGTATGATTTTAATATTGCCAGGAGCCGCATCACCATTTATGGCATCGTAAAAAGTTCTGGTATAAATGCTGGGCCATTGCAGGGAATAGAGGTTCACATAATAGCCGGAGATACAAATACCAGCCCCGTTCTAACTGATAGTCTTGGATCATTTAAGCTTCCGATATTCAGTGCATTACTGGAGAGTAGGAATACTGTTTGGCTACAGGTAAGAGATCCGAATGGAATACATAAACCTATACGTGTTGAACCTGAACAGTATAATATTAATGCCTTAAACATCATTACGATGGAACCTACCAATACGGTGGATGTAGAGGTCAAAGTCAAAGTGAACACTTTTACAAGTACAATTATATGTGTAAGAAAAAGTGACTTGGTAACGATGGAAGCCGGGGGGCATATTCGGGATGAAACAATAGCTTGCAGCTTCGACGCAGATGGTAAAAAACTAAGCCCACTTGGAATAAGTCTGGAATCATACAACATTGTTCCCAACATAAACCATGCTGCCTTATTGTACCGCCTCGAAGGAGAAAGGGAATGGCGCCTGGCAGGTAAAAAAAAGCAGTTTGCTGCCGGCAGGGATGGCTGCATCGAGTTCCAGGTAAACGACAATATCCAGGATGATAATGTGGGAAGCTATTTGGTAAAGATCACCGTGCAGCGAAGTTAAATGCACGCATTGCTCGTCATAATAACCTGCCTATTTATGAAATATTATTTATTGCTATTGGTACTTTGCGGGATCTTTTTGCTCTATGGTTTTAAAACGCGGCAATCGATTTTATCACGCACGGGTTATGCCCAACAAAAAATATCCATTACCGGTCACCGCGGGGCTGCAGGACTAGCACAGGAAAACACCCTGGCTGCTATTCAAAAAGGACTCGAACAAAAATGTGACCGCATTGAAATAGATGTACACCAAACCGCCGACAGCGTGATCGTTCTCATGCACGATGACAACATCGACCGCATGACCAACGGAAAAGGAAAAATAAAGAACCTGCCTTACCGACAACTGCAGGAATATAAAGTCAAAGCTTCCAAAGCCGAAGGATCGGTACCGGAAAAGATCCCCACATTGGAAGAAGCCATTGAAGCAGTGAAAGGTAAGGCCATCCTGCTGATAGAACTAAAAGATGGTGCCGATGTATATCCCGGCATCGAAGAAAATGTTATAGCGCTCATCAGGAAACACAAAGCAGAAAAATGGTGCATGGTGCATTCTTTCAGGGAAAAGATTTTAAAGAAATTCCACACTTTGGCACCGGAGATCCCTTTACACCTGTTGTTGCTCACCGGGCTGTTCAATGCGCCACCGGAAGAGTATATAACCGAGGTTTCCGTTTTCAGCAGGCTGATCAGCAAGTCATTCATCGACAAAGTACATAAGGATGGAAAAAAGATAAACGTGTGGACGGTCAATAACATCGACGACATGTTGTATTTCATTCAAATAGGTGTTGATGGCATTATTACCGATTTTCCCGACCTGGCAAATGAAGCAGCCTTGAGGAAATTATGAGTTATGGATTTTTTTTAGTCACTATGCTTTTGCGTCTTCCCGGACTTACCGGTTAATTTTGCCGGGAAGCCGGGAAAACGTTTTTATTTTATTGGGCTATTAATATGCATCATTGCGAGCTTTGCTCCTTTGCGTGAAACGAATTCGCGCAGCGAGTAAAAGTTCTTTCTATCAACCGGGTGGACACTCAAAATACAGTAGTGAGTCACCTACAAACTTTCCAAAACGACTTCCCGGCTACCTTTTAATTCGCGCAGCGAATAAAACTTACCACCTATACGACTTCCCGGTAAAAAAATTCTCAAGCCTGGGGGGCCACTCAAGAATACAGGAGCGACTCACCCTTGCGAACGTTGCTCTCTGCACCTTTGCGTGAAAACAAAAATCCCGCAGCGAATAACCGGTTAATTTTTGTAAGCTTTTTAATATCAATTAAATTTATGGAATGGATCACCACTCTTCCGCGAAGCTCGAAAATTTCAAGAACCAGGTAGCGCTGAAATTCCAACTCTACAACAGTCTTTTCACGGCCCTGCCTTTCCACCGCATTGAAAAAACAGG
>Ga0247804_10000957_pt1 | contig 13431 bp, 13 predicted proteins | sample UWRJL029104C1_FD_181142 | JGI IMG/M metagenome (GOLD analysis project Ga0247804, IMG submission 181142) | Plant litter microbial communities from Arlington Agricultural Research Station in Wisconsin, United States - UWRJ-L029-104C-1 | ecosystem: Environmental > Terrestrial > Plant litter >...
TGCATACGAGTAAGCCAATGAGCACCACCGCCGACAAAGCTGCCCCTGCCAAAACCACCGCCGAACCAGCTGCGCAACGGGCTGCCCGCCCAGCGGCCGCCCCGCTGGCCGACTACCGCCCCGAAACCGTGGCGCAACGGCAACTGCAGGATGACATTCGGAACAGCCCCCGCGCCCAACAGGCAGTAACGTACCAGCGGGCCATTGACCGTAGTGGACCCCGCCCGGTGGCGGTGCAGAAAAAGGAGAATAGGACCGGCCTGCCCGACAACTTAAAAACGGGAGTGGAGAACTTATCTGGCCACTCGCTCGACGATGTGCAGGTGCATTACAATTCTGCCAAACCTGCGCAGCTGCACGCCCATGCTTACGCGCAGGGGGCTGATATTCACCTTGCCCCGGGTCAGGAAAAGCATCTGCCACATGAGGCCTGGCATGTGGCGCAGCAGAAGCAAGGACGGGTGAAACCGACCATGCAGATGAAAGGCGGAGTACCTGTCAACGATAACGACGGGCTGGAAAAGGAGGCCGACGCGATGGGAATGAAAGCGCTGGGAGCTGTTGGCCCAACTTCGGCCGAACTGGTACAGCGCGTGGCAGTTGAGAGCACGAGCGTCGTTCAGCGAGTTAGCGTGCCGAAGGAAAAGATTAAAAGTGCGCTCTTTACGCTGGGTTATGGCTGGAAGCTGGGCTCGGATGAGCGAACGATGTCGGTGTGGCAGATAGCCCTGGACGACGATTGGGACTTTCACTTCACAGCCATGTTCGACCCCACCGGCCTGAACATGACCAAATGCCATTTTACCATTCGCCACCGCACGGGAGGTACCAAGGGGGACGATGCTTTCGCATGGTTTGATGTGGAGGGACAGAATAAGACGGCCACCCCGGGAGCACGTGAAAATGCCGGAGTGACGGCCTACTGGACCGTGGACAGCACAGAATACAACACAGTGACAGAGGAAATTCGCACCGAGTTTGCCAACATCGATACCTGGGCTTCCGACATTATCACGACTGCTGCATCATACTGCAAGGCCTGAGTGGATACTGGCCAGAGTTTCCCGACAGTTATTTAGTTGGGCTAGCTTACACGGCAGTTGCACAAACGGCACCGTGATGTGAGAGAATATGGTAAGCGGTAGTATATTGCTAGCCGATTGCGCCCGCAATTATTTCCCCCTCACCTTTTGCTCATCGCCGATAGAATGGAAACTACCTCTACTGATACCCAGGAAACCGTCAACCAGGTGTATGAGTACGCCGCCAACCAGCTTGTGAACGGCGGCCGCAGCGCCGCCGAAGTGGAACAGCTGCTCCAGGACCGGGGCCTCGACGCCGCCAGCGCGGGCATCGTCGTCAGCAACCTGCAGGCGCAGATTAAAGATGCCAAAAACTCCCAGGCCAAGAAGGACATGCTCTACGGGGCGCTGTGGTGCGTGGGCGGCACGGCGCTGACCATTGCGGATGTAGGCTTCATCTTCTGGGGCGCCATCATCTTTGGCGGCATCCAGTTTTTCAAAGGCGTTGCCAATCTGAAGTAAGCGCTGGTCAATTAACCGCAGCAAAAAGCCCCGCCAGTAGCACGTAGCTACTGGCGGGGCTTTTTGTGTTGGCTGGTGAGCTTACATCTCGGCCAGGGTTTCCCAGCGGTCGTTGAGCTTGACCAGCTCTTTTTTCACCAGCTCGAACTTTAGGGTTACGTCCTTGAGCTGGGCGGCGTTCTGGTAGATTTTAGGGTCGGCGAGCTCCTTTTCGTAGCCCGCCAGCTCCTTTTCCAGCTTATCGATGCTGGCTTCGACTTCGGCCAGCTCGCGGAGGGCTTTCTTCTGGTCGGGGGAGGCAGTTTTGGCGGGGGAGGGGTCGGGCTTGGGCTCGGTCTTCGGGGCGGGCTTGGCGGCGCTGGGGCTGGGGAGGCCGGCTTTCTTGGCGGCTTTCTCGCGGTCTTCCTGCCAGAGCTCGTACTCGGCGTAGGTGCCGGGGTATTCCTTGAGCTGGAAGTCTTCGATAAACCAGATTTTGGTGGCGACGTTCTCGACGAAGTAGCGGTCGTGGCTGATGACGATGAACGTGCCTTCGTACTGTTCGAGGGCCTGGATGAGGATATTCACCGACACCATATCCAGGTGGTTGGTCGGTTCGTCGAGCAGCAGGAAGTTGGCTTCCGAAATCAGGGTTTTGGCGAGGGCGACGCGGGATTTTTCGCCGCCGCTGAGGACCTTGATTTTCTTGAACACCTCCTCGCCGGTGAAGAGGAAGGAGCCGAGGACGGAGCGCAATTCCATGTCGTTGCGCTTGGAGCCGGCTTCGCTCATTTCCTGGAGGATTTCGTTGTCAAGCGTTAAGCTTTCGAGCTGGTGCTGGGCGTAGAACGACATGATGACGTTGTGTCCGAGCTGGTGCTTGCCTTCGGTGGGGGCTTCGGTGCCGGCCACGAGGCGCATGAGGGTGGACTTGCCTTTGCCGTTGGCGCCGATGAGGGCGATTTTGTCGCCGCGCTCGATGTGGACGTTGGTGTCGCGGAAGATGAGCTTCTGGTCGTACTTCTTGGTGACGTGCTCCATGCGCAGGATGTGGCGGCCGGGCTCCACTTTGAAGGTGAACTTCATGTTGATTTTGGCGGCGTCCTGGGCTACGTCTTCGATGCGTTCGAGCTTGTCGAGGGCTTTGACGCGGCTCTGGGCCTGCTTGGCTTTGCTGGCTTTGGCTTTGAAGCGCTCGATGAAACGCTCGGCCTGGCGGATTTGGGCCTGCTGGTTTTCGAAGGCGCCCTTTTGGATGAGGTTGCGCTCTTCTTTTTCCTCTAAGTAGTAGGTGTAGTTGCCGGCGTAGGGGACGAGCTTGCCGCCGGTGACTTCGACGGTGGTGTTGGTGGTGCGGTCGAGGAAGGCGCGGTCGTGGCTGACGATGATGACGGCGCCTTCGTAGTCGGCGAGGTAGTTTTCAATCCACTTGATGGAGGGGAGGTCCAAGTGGTTGGTGGGTTCGTCGAGCAGCAGGAGGGAGGGCTGCTGGAGGAGGATTTTGGCGAGCATGACGCGCATGCGCCAGCCGCCGGAGAAGGATTTGAGGGGTTTCTGGAGCTCTTCGGTGCTGAAGCCGAGACCTTCGAGGATTTCCTCGGCGCGGGCCTGCATGGTGTAGCCGCCGAGGGCTTCGAAGCGTTCCTGGAGGTCGGCGAGCTTTTCGACGAGGTCGTCGGTGTAGTTGGTTTCGAACTCGACGAGGATTTTCTCAATCTGGTCCTGGAGTTTCAACGCCTCTTCGAAGGCCTGCATGGCGACGTGCAGGATGCTTTCGTGGGTGTCGTAGCTGAGCAGGTCCTGGTTGAGGAAGCCGAGGGAGACTTCCTTGCTCATGGAGATGGAGCCGCCGTCGGCCTTGTACTCGCCCACGAGCAGGCGCAGCAGGGTCGATTTGCCGGTGCCGTTGAGGCCGATGAGGCCGATTTTATCCTTCGGCTTGATGTGGAGGCTGGCGCTGTCGTAGAGGGTGCGGGAGCCGAAATGGAAATCTAAATCGGAAATCGATATCATTTGCGTCGGGGTAATTAGGGCAAAGGTACGAAGGCGGGGGCGGGGGGCGGTAGGGTTGGCAAAGGTGTCGCAGGCGTTGGGAAAGGTGTCAGTGAGGTTGGCAAAGGTGTCGGTAGCGTTGGCAAAGGTGTCGCAGGCGTTGGCAAAGGTGTCGCAGGCGTTGGCAAGCGTGTCGGTAGCGTTGGCAAGCGTGTCGCAGGCGTTGGCAAACGTGTCGCAGGCGTTGGCAAGCGTGTCGCAGGCGTTGGCAAACGTGTCGGTGAGGTTGGCAAGCGTGTCAGTGACGTTGGCAAACGGATGAGGGAAATAAAAAAGGCTGCTTCCGGGGAAGCAGCCTTGGTAGTTAAGCGGGGACGAGGGGGTAGGCGACGGGCTTGGGGGCCTTGAGCTTGATAATGCCGAGCTTGTTGAAGGTCCAGATGACGGGGTAGGTGGGGTCGAGCTCCCATTTTTTGACGCCGAAGTTGGGGCGGTTGGGGAGCTTGTGGTGGTTGTTCTGGAATAATTCGCCGCCGGTGAGGAAGTCGAAGAAGAGGGAGTTGCGGCTTTTGTCGCGGTTGTCGAAGTTCTGGTAGCCGTACTTGTGGCCGGCCCAGTTGACGATGGCACCGTGGAAGGCCCCCATGGTGAAGTGAATGGGCAGCAGCAGGAACTGCCACCAGGCGGTGGCAAACTTGACGTAGAAGAGGATGTAGAGCAGGCCCCAGCCGAGGCGGCCGTACCACTGGTTGGCGAAGGTTTCGAGGGCGGTCCACTCGGGGTATTCGCCGGCGAAGCGGGTGGCGGCGGGGGAGGTGCCGTTGACGCACTCCTGGTACACGGTGCGGGTTTTCCACATCATGATGAAGGCGTTGGAGGAGTTGTGGGGCGAGTGGGGGTCGAGCTCGGTATCGGAGTAGGCGTGGTGCATGCGGTGCAGCAGCGCGTAGGCGCGGGGCGACATGAAGCTGGAGCCCTGCATGAGAAACGAGAAAAAGAAGAAGATGCGCTCCCAGGCATAGCTCATGCTGAACATGCGGTGGGCGGCGTAGCGGTGGTGGAAGAACGTCTGGGTGAAGAGCGACAGGTACCAGTGCGCGGCAAAGAAGACCAGAATAATCATGGGCAGGGACAGAGAGTGAGAGGCTTCACAGGTCGAGAAAAGAAACCCGCGGCCCACTTAGCTGGTGGCTCTGTCGCTTCGGTTCAGCTAGTGCTGCTGGAAGATACAACGTAATCAACGGATGCGTTCGGGGCCGGGGGCCGGCGCAGGGCCGCCGAAGCTCGACCAGGCGGGCCGCACGGCCCACCGAAAGCCGATGGGTTAAATAGTTACATATTGGGTGCAGGGCCAGCCGGGAGGGCGGAAAAAAAGTGGTCCGGCCCCGGTGGCCGGATATAAAAGGCGTACCTTGTGGGAATGCAAGAATTGAAAACATCATTGGGACGCACCTACCTGACCGTCGATACCGACGAGGCCAACCGCTGGATTGCGGTGGACTGGCAGGGCTACCTCACGGCCGAGAGCATTAAAGAGGGCGCTAAGGCTTACACGGCGGCTTTGGCCGCCTCGGGCTTCGGGTGCGTGCTGAACGACACGCGTTCGGTGCGCGGGCCCTGGGACCACAGCATGGACTGGGTAATCAACGAGTGGGCGCCCAATGCGGCCGAGGCCGGGCTGAAGTATTTCGCTTTGGTATCGACGCCTGAGACGCTGGCCGATGGCTCGGCGGCGAATTTCTACGCGCAGCTCACGGCGTTTAACGCCGAAGTGTTTAGCACCCTGGAGGAGGCGCAGCAGTGGCTGCTGAACTGTCAGCAGCGCGGCTAGGGCTTAACCCCTGGCGGCGCGGTTTCGTACTGTTGCCCATGCCCGATAATCCCATTCTGACCGAAACTTACGGCACCGTGCTGGCCGATAGTGCCGTGCCCTGCGTGATTGTACAGTTTCACGGCTTTGCCAACCGTGAGCAGTTCAAGCTGGTGATGGATACGGGGCTGGCTTACTACGAGGCCCACAGCACGGCGGCCCGGCCCTGGGGCTGGGTGGGCGACGTGCGGCAGATGGGGGCCATTCCGAAGGAAGTGCAAGAGTGGCTGACCGACGACTGGAACATCCGGGCCTTTGCGGCGGGCATTCGCGAAATCAGCATTGTGGTGGCCGAAACGGTGTTTGGGCAGGTGGCTACCCAGCAGTACGTGCAACGCACGGCGCAGCGGGCGGATACTTACGAGCTGGAATCGGCTTACTACGACACGCTGGCCCATGCCAAGCAGGGCGCGGCGGCGCGGCTGGCCAGCCTGGCCGGACCGGGGAAGTAGCATTGATACTCAGTACACCAAAAATCCCTGCAGCTACTGGTTGCGGGGATTTTTGGTGTACTGATGAGCACAGTCTTTATCGCGCCTCGGCTGGCGGCAGGGGCGCGGTATCCTGGGCCTGGCTGAGCTTCTGGGCCATTTTCTGGGGCACACCCACGCTGTGCAGGCCGCCGCTGACGATGCCCTGGCGCCAGAGCGAGAAGACCGAGAAGCGGGGCTCGCGGCGCGAGGTCATGGTGCCTGTCACGAAGCGGCCGCCGGGGCGGGGGTTCTGGTCGCGGATGGCGGCGTTGATGGCGCCGGTTTTGAGGCGAGTCCAGAGGGTTTTGTCGATTTTGTCGTTCTTCTTTTTGTAGCTCAATTGCTGGAATTTCACGTCCGTGTAGCGGGCGCGCATGGTGCCGGTGACCTGGTGCTGGTCGCCGCGCATGGTGAAGTCGATGCCCTGCACCTGGCCGCTTTCGAAGCGCATCTCGCGGGTGGGCAGCAGCATGGGGTTGAGGATGGTGAGCTGGGCCGGGCCGAAGCTGCCCCAGCCGGTGTGGCGGCCGAGGGGGTCGAGCAGGTAGGCGCGCAGGTGGACCTCCATGCGGCATTGGTTTTCGAGGTAGCCCACGGCGTAGCCGGTGAGGGGCGTGGCGGGCGTTTGGTGGTGGGTGTTGCTGAAATTGAAGATGGAGCCGCCGAAACGGGTGAAGCGCAGGGTGCCGGCAATGGGCGTCATGGGGCTGCGGTAGTAGCTCAGCAGGCGGCCGTTGTGCACGTCGAAGCGGCGCACGTCGAGCTTGAACTTGAGGCGGCGCACGGCCTCGGGGGTGATGTCGGAGGGGAAGGGGGTGAGGGGGCCGCGGCCGTCGCTGGCGATGTAGAGGCGGGGCCGCTCGGCGGTGAGGCGGGTGACGAACACGTCCTTGTCGTCGGCCAGGCGCGGGAAATCGACGCCCTGAAAGCTCAACTCGGCAATGCGCAGGGCAATGGTTGATTTCTGGTAGCCCACCCGGCGGTTGAGCTCGGCGGGCCGAAACCGGGGCGTGAGGGCCAGCCGCCGCAGGCGCACCCAGCCTTTCTGGGTATCGAAATTCAGCTGCGCGATGCTGGCCGGGTACGTGGGGGCGCTGAACGTGCCCGTGATGCGCCCCGACGAGCCCACCCAGCGCCGGGCGTAGAGCACCCGGCCCGAGCCGTTGCGCCCGGCGATAGAATCAACCCGAATACCCAGGCCCAGCAGGTTGATGCCCCGCGCCACCGGCTGGTGACTGAGCTCGGCAAAGGCCAGCCAGCCGTGGCGGATTTGCCCGGCCTTGATATCGGCCCGGCCCAGCAGCGGGGCCAGCATTTTCCAGACCGGGGGCGGCGGCTGGTCGGGGGGCCAGAAGCTGAGCGAGGGCGATTCCAGCACCAGCGAGTCGGCCTGGAAGTGGTGATTATGCTGCCAGCTGGCGGTTTTTAAACCTTTGGCACGCAGCTCGGGCAGGTTGAGCCGGAAGCGGGCGGCGCCGTGGCGGGGCTCGTCGGGGCGGGCGGGCCAGAGCTGCACGCGGCGCAGGGTCAGGGCCTGGCTGTCGGTGGAGAAGTAGGCCCGGCCCACGCGAATCTGGTGCAGGCCGCCGTCGAAGCGGGTGCCGCGCAGGGCCACTTGCCAGGCGGCGGCGTAGGCCAGGCGCTGGGTGTCGGCGGCGCCGGCGGCGGTCAGAAGCAGGTCGCGGGCGGTGAGGTTGGCGCGGCGCAGGCGGGCGAGGGGCTTGGCTTCGTTTTGAGCCACCAGCTGGGCATCGTGCAGGCGCAGCAAACCCAGGCGCAGGCCCGGGAGGCCCAGCGGCAGGCGCTGGTGCAGCGGGCGCGGGTCGGGGCGGCCGGGCTTTTTGGGCAGGCATTCCAGCGCAAAGCGCAGCGAGTCGAGGGCGAAGCTATCGACGGGCACCACCTCCTTGCGCCACACTTCCCACAGGCCGACGCCCGACACCGTGAGCCGGGCGGCGGCGGCGCGCAGGCGGGGCAACGTGTCGGCCACCTGGGCGGCCGGGCGCAGGCGCAGGTAGCGCAGCTCGATGCTGCCGCTGAACAGATGGGTGCGCAGGTCGCCGATTTTTAAGTGGTACTGCCCGTGCGTTTGCTCAGCCACTTGCTTTTCCAGCTTTTGCTTCAGCCAGGGGTCCAGAAACAGCAGCGCCAGGCCAATCAGCAGCGCCACCGTGGCCAGAATACCCAGCAGCCACCAAGCCCAGCGGTAGCGGCGAGCGGGCGGCGAAGCAGGAACGGAAGGAGCGGAATCAGACACAACAACACAACAAGGCTGCCCCGCTAACGGCAAAGGGTATGTCCGGGGTTGTGCTAACTTGCGGCTATGAGCGCCGATTCTTCATCTGCCGAGGCCTTGGGACTGGCCGTGCTGCAAAGCCTGCAGCACAGCTTCAAGGCCAGCAAAAGCCTCGCCGACCGCGCCCTGGCCCAGCTCGCGGCCGCCGAGTGGCTGCACGAGCCGGCGCCCGGCAGCAACAGCGCCGCCGTCATCGTGCAGCACGTGGCCGGCAACCTGCGCTCCCGCTTTACCGATTTTCTGAGCACCGACGGCGAAAAGCCCAGCCGCCAGCGCGAGCGGGAGTTCGACGCGCCCGCGGCGGCCGCCGCCATTCCGGCTTTACAAGCTGAATGGGAGGCCGCCTGGCAGGTGCTGTTCGATACCCTGGCCGGCCTCGCGCCGGCCGATTTGCTGCGCACCGTCACCATCCGGCACGAGCCGCACACGGTGCTGCAGGCGCTGCAGCGCCAGGTGGCGCATTATTCTACTCACGCGGGCCAGCTGGTGCAGCTGGCCAAAATTATTCGGGGAAATGAGTTCGTCAGCCTTAGCATCCCACGCGGCCATAGCGACCAGTTTAATCAACAAAAACGCGACGCCGCCAGTAAGTAGCACCATGCTTGCCATTACCTCGCTCCTGAGCCCGCCCGCCGCGGCCCGCATCAACCGCATCATCAAGAGCCTGGAAACTGAGTTTGGCCTCGACGACGTGCAGGCCACGCCCGACCCCCACATCACCTACCAACTGGCCGGCGTGGGCAAGCGCACGGCCCTCATCGACGTGCTGGCCCGCGTGGCCCGCCAAACCCAGCCGTTTTCGGCCTTCACCACGGGCCTGGGCATTTTTCCGGGGCCGAATCCGGTCATCTACATCCCGGTATTGCGCTCCGAGGCGCTCAATGCGCTGCACCGCCGCATTCACGAAGCCACCGCCCCGCTCTGCCTGCGCACCGACAAATTCAGCGGCGCCGACTGCTGGCTGCCGCACATCTCGCTGGCTCTGCACGATACTACCCCCCACTTGCTGGGCGAAGTACTCCGCTACCTCAACGAACAGACGTTCAACCTGAAATTCCAGGTCGATAACCTCGCTATCCTGGAGCAGAAGGGGGAGTTATTTCTGCGGCAGGAGGAATTTGCGTTTGGCAGCTGGCTGGAGTCGGAGTTGGTGGAGTAATTATAGAAGACCGTCATCCTGAGCGCAGCGAAAGGACCACTGGCCGCAGTTTAGCGCGGAGCGCGTAACTGCAGGCCGACGGGTGGGGTGAGTTTGTAACTCACGGCCGCGAAGCGGCCATGCGGAACCGCGCCTCAAGTCCCGTAAGGCGAGTTACAAACTCACCCTAATCATCAGCCTGCCGTTACGCGCTCCGCGCTAAACTGCGGCCAGCGGCGACAGCTAACCGCTACTCCACCGTCGGCGGCACCTGCGTCCCGTTGTCCAGCGACTGCCACAAGTACTTGCAGGCCAGCGACCGGTACGGCCGCCAGTCCTCGGCAATCTGCAGCATGCGCTTTTGCAGCGCCCGGCCGGTTTCCTCCAGGCCGTAGAGGCGGCGCATGGCATTCTGCACGCCCAGGTCGCCTTCCGAAAATACGTCGGGTTGGTCGAGGGCGAACATCTGCAGCATCTGGGCCGTCCAGCGGCCCACGCCCTTTATCTGGGTGAGGTGCTGGGTGAAGGCGTCTTCCTCCAGCCGGCTGAGGTGTTCGTAATCCAGCAGGCCGCGCTCGTTGTAGTCGGCAATGGCTTTTAGATAACCCGCTTTCTGGCGCGACAGCCCGGCGCCGCGCAGCGTGTCTTCGTCCATCGCCAGCACCTCGCGCGGCTCGGGGTAGCCTTCGGGCGGAAACAACGCCTGAAATCTTTTCCAGATGGCGGCCGCCGCTTTGGTCGAAATCTGCTGGCTGACAATGGCCCGCAGCAGCGCCAGGTACAAGTCCTCGTGCGGCCGGGGGTGAATTTCGCGGCCATTGGCAATGATAGCAGCCAGCCGCGGGTCGGCGGCCGAGAGGTGGGCGGCGGCGGTTTTGACGTCGTAGGTGAAGGCGGGTGGGGGAGTGGTGGACATAGCACGGTTTAAAGAAGGGAAAATGTCAACCCCGAAATCCGTCCCAGGGTTCGCCTATTCATAAGTTGCCGCCGCCAGCGCTGCCCGCACCCGCGCCACGCCCGCGTCGTCCACGTCCAGGTGCGTCACGAAGCGCACCCATTGCGGCCCGAAGCTGCTGGCCCGAATGCCCTGCTGCTCCAGATAGGTCAGGAAATCAGCTGCCGGGGCATGGTCGTGCAGCCGGAAAATGACGAGGTTGGTTTCCGGCGCCAGCACCTCGGCCACGTAGGCTTGCTGCTGCAAGGCTTCGGCTAACTGGGCGGCGCGGCGGTGGTCGTCGGCCAGACGCTCAATGTTGTTTTCCAAGGCATAAATCCCCGCCGCCGCCAAGTACCCAGCTTGCCGCATGCCGCCGCCCATCACTTTGCGAATCCGGCGGCATTTCTTGATAAACGCTGCCGAGCCCAGCAGCACCGAGCCCACCGGCGCGCCCAGGCCTTTCGACAAACACACGGAAATGGAGTCGAATAACTGCCCATAGTCCTCACTGCGCTGCCCGGTAGCGACCAGCGCATTGAAAATGCGCGCCCCATCCAGATGCAGCGCCAAGCCCTCGCGTTTGGTGAGCTCGGCAATGTTCTGCAAATCGGCCCAGGCATAGCAGCTGCCGCCGCCGCGGTTGTGCGTGTTTTCGAGGCACACCAACCGGGTGGTGGGATAATGCACGTTGTCGGGTCGGATGGCAGCTTCGATTTGGGCGGCGGTGAGGCGGCCGCGCTGGCCGGGCAGCAGCGCCACGCTGGCCCCCGAGTGGAAAGCAATGCCGCCCACTTCCCAGAGATAGACGTGGGCCGTCTGCTCGCAGATAACTTCGCTCAGCGGCTCGGTATGGGCCTTGATGGCAATCTGGTTGGTCATGGTGCCGGAGGGGCAGAACAGCCCGGCCGCCAGCCCGAACCGGGCGGCGGTGGCTTCCTCCAGGGCCCGCACGGTGGGGTCTTCCTCGTACACATCGTCGCCGACGGGCGCCGCCTGCATGGCGGCCAGCATAGCCGGCGTGGGGCGCGTCACGGTGTCGGAGCGCAGGTCGATAATGGGCGGGGCAGGGGCGGCGGTGGTCGTCATAAGTCGGGCAAAAGTAGCCGCTACCGGGCCGGTTAGTAAGGTCCAGCCGCTTCAGGGGCAACAAAATGCCTAATCGACTTGCACTTCCCGGGCAAAAGCCGTACTTTTGCCCTCCCTTTCGTAAGACTCTGGATTTTTAAACTTACCGGCCATGTCCGTTACCCGCCTGAAGCGCAAGCACCGCAAGAACATCGCGCGTGCCAACAACAAGCAGAATATCATCAAGAACCTGCTCCGTACTCCTGTCCTCAAAAACGTTGACCTGGACGAGCTGAAGTCGCGTTTCACCACCTCGGCCGCCAACGCCTAACCCTTTTTCGTCATGTCCGTTACCCGCCTGAAGCGCAAGCACCGCAAAAACATTGCCCGTGCCAACAATAAGCAGAACATCATCAAGAATCTGCTTCGCACGCCCGTTCTCAAAAACGTGGATATTGAGGAGCTGAAGTCGCGCTTCGGCACCACGGCCCCGGCTAAGAAAGACGAAACCAGCATCCTGAGCTCGGTGAAAAACGCCGCCAGCGCGGCCGTCGACAAAGTGAAAGAAGTAGCTGCCGACGTCGCCGACGCCGTTTCGCACTCCGCCGTGGTTGAAAAAGCCAAAGAAGTAGCTGCCGACGTAGTAGACGCCGTGTCGCACTCCGAAGTAGTGGAGAAAGCCTCGCAGGCCGTTAGCGACGCCGTTGATAAAGTGAAAGAAGTGGTGGCCGGCGACAAAACCGCCGCCAACGCTACCGCTTTCGACGATGCCGAAGCCGTAACCAAGCCTGTGAACGAAGACGGTCAGGAAGGCGAGCACCCCAAGCCCGAAATCGCACTGTAGTTTTTTGAACTGCTAGCTTTGAGAAAGCGCCCGTTGAGAGACGGGCGCTTTTTTTATCTGTCATGCTGAATGCAGTGAAGCATGACAGGTCCTCTGAAAACGGCAAACGGTTAATTACCGCCCCCGCTTGCCCAACTCCACGGCCTGCAACTCCACCACCTTCCCACGCTCAATGCCAAAGCGCAACAGCGTGCGCACCTGGTGAAACCCGTGCTGCCCCGCCGCCCCGGGATTGAGGTGCAGCAGGCCCCATTTCGGGTCGGGCATGACGCGCAGAATGTGCGAGTGGCCCGTGATGAACAGCCCCGGCCGCGCCGCCGCCAGCAGGGGCCGGGCTGCCGGCGCGTAGTGACCAGGGTAGCCGCCGATGTGCGTCATGAGCACGCGCAGGCCCTCGATTTCGAAGTCCTGCACCAGCGGCTGGGTCTGGCGCACGTCCGCGCCGTCGATATTGCCGTACACGCCCCGGAAACGCGGGGCGAGGTCTTCCAAGGCCTCAACAACCGTGGCATCGCCGAAATCGCCAGCGTGCCAGATTTCGTCGCAGTCGCGCAGGTGGTGCGCAATGCGGTCGTCGAGGTAGCCGTGGGTATCGGAAAGCAGGCCAATGCGCGTCATGCTGCAAAGATGCAGCCCCGGCGTCCTAAACCGGCCCAGCCGCGTATCTTGCACGCCGTTGTTGGTGCAAGCCGGCGGCGGGTGCCATGCCGGCCTCGCAAGCAGCGTTCGGGCCAATATCATTCTTTCATTTCGATTTCTCCGATGAATATTTTCATCAACGACATTCCGCTGGTTATCAAGAAGGCCAGCGAAAAAATTTACAAGCACAAGTTCGACCTTGTCCTCAATCCCGAAGACGAGTTCACGTCGAAAGACCTGATTGGCGACGTGCTGGTGCGCGACGCCACCATGCAGTTTATCGACCGCCTGCTACGCCTTATGGAAGTGAAAAAGCTCAAGAAGCTGAAGTCGCTGACCATGACGGTGAAAAAGAAAAAGTACATTACCCTGCACTTCAAGGACCAGTTCAAAATTGCCAAGGCCGCCGGTGGCCTGGTGGTGAAAGGCGACCAGGTGCTGATGATTTACCGACTGGGCAAGTGGGACTTACCCAAAGGCAAGCTCACCCGCGACGAAGACACGGCGGCCGGCGCCATTCGCGAAGTAGAGGAGGAAACCAACATCAAGCTGGAATTGGGCGAAAAGCTGCCCAGCACCTGGCACAGCTACGCCTACAAAGGCAACAAAATGCTGAAAAAGACCAGCTGGTACGTCATGAAGTGCCAGGTGCTG
>Ga0247804_10000958_pt1 | contig 13424 bp, 6 predicted proteins | sample UWRJL029104C1_FD_181142 | JGI IMG/M metagenome (GOLD analysis project Ga0247804, IMG submission 181142) | Plant litter microbial communities from Arlington Agricultural Research Station in Wisconsin, United States - UWRJ-L029-104C-1 | ecosystem: Environmental > Terrestrial > Plant litter >...
AGGATGTTTCAATTGCGTAGCCTGTATGAGCACGCGGCCCCGCTGGTCTTTCCTGCCGGCCCTGCCACTCACCTGTTCCATCAATTGGAAGGCTCTTTCATTCACGCGAAAATCGGCAAAACTCAACAAGCCATCGGCATCCAGTATACCAACAAGACTTACCTTGTCGAAATCCAAACCCTTTACCACCATTTGCGTACCTACTAAAATATCGAGCCGGTGCTGCTCAAACAACAGGATCAGGTTATCGTGGGCCGTCTTGCCGCGGATGCTGTCCACATCCATGCGCGCAACCCGGTACTTTGAAAAGTCCGTTTCCAGTTGTTCTTCTATCTTCTCTGTGCCAAAGTTTTTCTCGATCCAGTCGTTGCTGCCACAGGGCGGGCAGGTAATCAATTTTGCATACGTACTGCCGCAATAATGGCAATGCAGTTTGTTGCTGTACTTGTGCAGCGTAAGCGACACATCGCAGTGCGTACATTGTGGGATGAAGCCGCAGGTGCCGCAGATCAGGTAAGGATTATATCCCCGCCTGTTTTGAAAGAGTATGACCTGCCGCCCACCGTCCAGCGCCCGTTGCATGGCTTCCTGCAATTGCGGGCTGATCATCATCTTTGTCTTCTTCTGCCGGCTGTCCACGATCTCGATCAACGGCAATTCCAGCCCGCCGAAACGTTCGTTCAACTCAACCAACCCGTATTTATTATTTACAGCATTGTAATAGGTTTCAAGCGATGGCGTAGCGCTGCCCAGTAACACTTTCGCGTTGAAAAGGTTGGCATAATAAATAGCCGCATCCCGCGCGTTGTAGCGTGGCGCCGGGTCCTGCTGCTTGTAGGAAGCATCGTGCTCTTCATCCACGATGATCAAGCCGAGGTCAGGAAAAGGCAGGAACAACGCGCTCCTCGCTCCCAACACGATCTTAATGGCACCCGTCCGCACTTTGTTCCATAGCTCCATCCTTTCGTTGTTGCTGAATTTGGAATGGTAAATGGCAATGTTACCGCCGAAATGTTTTTGCAACCGGCGTATGATCTGGGCCGTTAGTGCGATCTCGGGCAACAGGTACAATACGGGCTTCCCCTGTTCAAAAAGTGCTTCTATCAGCTTTATATATACCTGTGTTTTACCACTGCCCGTAATGCCATGCAGGAGGCAAACGTTCTTTTCTTTAAAACTTGTTTCAACCGCTTCGTAAGCCAATTGCTGCGCGGTGCTCATCTCGAAGTTTATTTCATTTTTACCCGGCAGGTAAGCGATGCGGTCCACCGCCCTCTTTTCAATACTTACGATCTTCTTTTCTGCCAGTCCTTTCAACTGCACTGCCGTTGCCCCCGATTTTTTCAGTAATTCGGTTTGGGTAATGGCAGGCGATAATTTTTGCAGGTGCAGGTAAGCGAGCAGCAGTTCCATTTGCTTCGGCGCCTTACTCCAGTTGTTCAATAATTCCTCCAGCCTTGCTTCATCCTCGTACTGCGGGTCCAGCAATACATAATTTTCGTGTTTTATTTTATAGCGTTCGTCCATGGCTTCCCAAACAAAACAGATCTTTTTATCGATCAGTTTTTTTACTACGGGGTATACATGGGTGATGCTCAGCAGTTGCTGCACTTCTGTAAGCTTTAATTCTTTTTTGATGAGCAGGGCCTCGGCCACGATGAACTCTTCATCTTCCAGGCCGGAAAAATCATCACCGATGGCATCGTTGTACAACAGGATGGTTTCGCTGCTGAGCTTGAAATGCGCCGGTAGCGCAGCGGCCATCACTTCGCCTTCGCTGCACATATAATATTCGCTCATCCATTGCCAGAGTTGCAATTGCGGGCCGTACAGGATGGGCTCGTCATCCAGCACGTTCAATATAAATTTAGTTGGGTATGCAGGCTTTTTACCAGTCGTATTTTTAATGATACCGGCATATTTCCTGCTGGCGCCAAATACCACTTCCACCCTGCAACCCGGGCTTGCCTTCTCCATCAAAGCTAACGGTATGGCATAGGTGTAAGTAGTGGGGATCGCCAGCGGCAGGATGACCTCGGCCCACAAAATGGCATCTTCCTCGAATAGTATTGTCCCGGTTGCACGCATGTTGGCGGTAAAGGTAGAAATTTAGGTTTAGAAGGATAAGGGTTTGGTGATTAGGAATTTGGGATTAGGTAAGTTTAGACGAGATTTGCGCCTTCAATCTTCAATCTTCAATCTTCAATCTTCAATCTTCAATCTTCAATCTTCAATCTTCAATCTTCAATCTTCAATCTTCAATCTTCAATCTTCAACCTTCAACCTTTTATCCACCCCGCATCCAGTTTCACCAATCCATCTTCCATCATTTTATAAACAGTCGCTTTTAAAGCCGGGAGGTCTTTGATCGTAAGTCCCTGCGTGGGAACGGCATCCAGGTAAACCGCGCGGGAGCGGCCGGGTTGTAAAGAAAAGATAGAACGGTAGTTCATGCGATCGTAGGTGTCGGGCAGCAATACCGGGCGGATGGGTGTTTGTGTTTCGATGGCGATGCGAAAGGCGCCGTCATAAAAATCTTTCAATGGCTGCTGGGTCATATTAAAAGTGCCTTCGGGAAAAATGACGATGGATATTTTTTTGCGCAGCACCGCTTTCAACTGCAGCACACTTTTGGCGCGGTTGGCGGCATTGTCGCGCTCCACCAATACCGCGGCACTGCGGTAAATGAATCCAAACAAAGGTATGCGTCCCATTTCCGCCTTGCCCAATACGCGGAAGCGGCACCCTTTAATGGAGAGCAGCATCACCGGTATATCGAGGAAAGAAATATGGTTGAATACATAAACATAAGGTTGGCCGGGCATGCCGGGCTCTCCATAGCTGGTGCGATGAAAAATACCCGTCATAGTTACAAAGAAACGCGACCAGGCCTTGCACAATAAATAGATGAAGTTGCCACCGTTTATCTTGCCAAAGAAAGATGCAATGATCACGAACGGAAGAATGAGCAGCAGGAATACCGTAAAAACAACGAAAGCATACAACGTAAATAAAATACCGGCAAAGCGGGCAAAATAGCGCATAGGTACAGCGAAGATAGCCTGTTCCGTGATTTTTACCATTTAACCAATGGTTTACAGGCCTGAACCCCTAATTTCGTGTTTCTTCGCGCCGGGTGATAATTTTTTATTGATCCTGTCTATTTTTCCGGCAAAAACCCTTACCTTTGCCGTCCTAAATTTGGGATATTTATGTTAGCAGTAGTTAAAATAGCAGGCCAGCAATTCAAGGTAAAAGCGGGCGACAGCTTATACGTACCACACGTAGCAGGTAAAACAGGTGATTCAGTAGAGTTTGCCGATGTTCTGATGACCGACAACAACGGAACGGTTGTTATGGGCGCTGATGTTAAGGCGATCGTGAAAGCTGAAATCGTAAACGACCTCGTAAAAGGCGACAAAGTGATCGCTTTTAAAATGAAAAGAAGGAAAGGTTTCCGTAAAAAGCACGGTCACCGTACCCACTATACACAAATCAAAGTAACTGGCATCGCTTAATTATTGCCTGGCCGGTTCACTGGTTTTGCAGGTTTAAAAATTTGCGTTTACCCGTTACCGTAACAAACAATAAAAAAGCATCCAATCAACTTATAAATAAAATACAATGGCACACAAAAAAGGTGAAGGTTCCGTAAAGAACGGCCGGGATTCACAAAGCAAAAGATTAGGTGTAAAAATTTATGGTGGCCAACCCGCGCTTGCAGGTAACATCATCATCCGTCAACGCGGTACTGTTTACCACCCCGGGAAAAATGTAGGTGTTGGAAGAGATTTCACCATCTTCGCATTGACCGACGGGCTGGTAGAATTCAGGAAAACAAAGGGTGATAAAACCGTTGTTTCTGTTAGCGCAGTAGAAGTTACGGCTTAACATTTTTTTTAATTTTTTTTGGTAGTTTGGAAAATATTTTTATTTTTAAGTATTATTTACTAACCAATTAAATTTTAAAAAATGGCAACAAAGAAAAAAGCTGCAAAAAAGGCTGCTCCAAAAAAAGCCGCTGCTAAGAAAGCTGCTCCTAAAAAAGCTGCTGCTAAGAAAGCCGCTCCAAAGAAAGCCGCTAAGAAAGCTGCTCCTAAAAAAGCTGCTAAGAAAGCCGCTCCGAAGAAAGCTGCTAAGAAAGCTGCAAAAAAAATGTAGTCTTCGATTTTGCAAAGCAAAATATTCAAGTCCCGGTAATTTACCGGGACTTTTTCTTTACAACCCGCTCCCACCGGGGCTTACAGCCAGCCTGTCTTTTTATAGCAGGGTAACCAGTTCCTCCTTTTTGTTTTCAATAAAATGGTAACGAAAGCATCTTCCACTTTTCATCTTCTTCCCTTTTTATTAACCCGTTCATGTTATTATTTTAAAATAGTACGCAACAAAATGGTACAGTATCGTTGTTCATTAATACATGAAATAGCATTTTAAAAGTTACCAAGCACAGGTAACATTTTTATCTTTAAAAAAAACATTGCGGTTCCATTGCTTAAATTTGAAACATGAACAATTTTGAGATCGCCGACAATTTTTCGCTTTTAAGCAAGTTAATGGACATTAACGGCGAAAATACTTTCAAGTCGAAATCGTATGCATCGGCTGCTTTTAACATTGAAAAATTAGCTTTCCAGTTAAGCGATATTCCTAAAGAAGAGATCATCAATATCAAAGGGATCGGCGCTTCCTCCGGGCAAAAAATAATCGAGTTGTTGGAAACAGGTTCATTGAATGCGTTGCAGGAGATCATCGCAAAAACGCCGACCGGTGTTATTGAAATGCTGAACATAAAAGGCATTGGTCCCAAAAAAATCTCCACCATCTGGAAAGAGATGGGCATCGAGAACATCGGTGAATTATTATACGCATGTAAAGAAAACAGGCTTAAATTATACAAGGGTTTCGGTGAGAAAACGCAGCAGCAGATCATCGACACCATCGCCTTTTACCTCAACAACCAGGGCAGTTATTTATACCCGCAGGTAGAGGCCGTGCTCCCGCAGGTAAGCGGTTACCTCGAAAAACTTTTTGGTGCCGGCAATGTTTTTTTAACCGGTAGTTATAAAAGACAGGAAGAGATTATAGAAGAACTGGCTTTCGTAGTGGCGGCGGCAAATGAAACAGTAAAACCAAAATTTTTATCTGCCAACCCGCCCGAATTGTTGGAAGAAACGGAAAACAGTCTTTTGTATAAACTGATGAACGGCTTAAAACTCCGCCTTTATACCGGTGAGAACGAAGTGGCCGCCCGTGTTTTCAATACCAGTGCATCGGCTGAATTTGCCGAAAGTTTTGCCCGGCATTTTCCGGATGTGGATTTTACAGGTATTAACGGGGATGACGACGCAGCTATCTTTCAACAGGCCGGCATTGCTTACATCCCGGTGTGTGCAAGGGAAACAGCTTCGGTGATCGGGAAAGCGAAAGCCGGTCCTTTACCGGAACTGGTACAAACAGCTGACATCAAAGGCATCATACACAGTCACAGCAACTGGAGCGATGGCAGCAATACACTCGAAGAAATGGTTGCCGCCGCAAAAGCCAGGGGGTTTGAATACCTGGTGATCAGCGACCATAGTAAGAGCGCTTTCTACGCCAATGGGCTTACTGAAGAACGGATCGCTGCCCAGCACCAGCAAATAGATTCTATCAATGCAGGGCTGCAAGACTTCAGGTTATTCAAAAGCATTGAAAGCGATATCCTCTACGATGGCAATCTCGATTACAGCAACAGCATCCTCGCCACTTTCGACCTGGTGATCGCTTCTGTACACAGCATTTTAAAAATGACGGAAGAAAAAGCAATGGAACGATTGATCACCGCCATTGAAAATCCTTATACTACGATCCTGGGTCACCTGACAGGTCGGTTATTGCTGAGTCGCAAAGGTTACCCGCTCGATCATAAAAAGATCATCGACGCCTGCGCTGCCAATGCTGTAGTGATAGAGTTGAACGCGCACCCCAGCCGGCTCGACATCGACTGGCGCCACATTGATTACGCACTGGAAAAGAATGTACTCATCTCCATCGATCCTGATGCACACACGTTGGAAGGATTTAACGATATTAAATACGGTGTATTGACTGCACAAAAAGCATTGGTGAGCAAGGCTCAAAACCTCAGCAGCATGGGCCTGGAAGATTTTTCCAATTTCATCAGCAACAGGAAGGTGACAAAGGGCATTTAATAGTATTTACTTTAGGCATACGCCAACACCAATTACAAATACAAATGGAGAAGGCCTGCAGGTTAACCGCAGGCCTTCTCCTTGATTGTGAAATATTGTCCGCTTATTGAACCACTACAGATCCCGTGGCCAACGATTTTCCATTCTTATCGAACACCACTACCTGGTAGGTTCCTTTTCCATACCTGCGCAGGTCAACCGGCATGCGGTCGTAACCGCCATAGATCGTGTAACTGTTATGGTAAACCTTAGCGCCTTTACCATCGTAGATCACCAACTGGTAAGCCTGTGCCGAAGCGGCAGCATAATAGCTTACCTGGAACTGCCCGTTGTTCGGGCTTGGATAAATGAACAAGCGGTTGGTGGCCGAATCGCCGATGGCAATCGCGTTTGAGACATTGCTGCAGCCACCTGCATTGGTAGCGATCAATGAATAGGCACCTAACCTGTCGATCGTAACCGCCAGTGTTGGATTGGTAGCGCCCGGAACCGCGATGCCGTTCCTGTACCAGTTGTAGGTATAATTGCCGGCAGGCGCAATGGTTGATGACAAGGTTGTTGTAAGGCCGGGATACAACCTTGTATAGGGACTAGCGGCAATGCTTACCTGCGGTTGCGGGCTCACATTCACAACCGTTGCCGCAGAAGTGTTGTTACATCCATTGGCATTGGAAATCCTTACCGTATAACTACCCGAAGTGCTGATGGTAACGGATTGCGTGGTAGCGCCCGTACTCCATAAATAAGAAGTACCCGCTGAAGCGGTCAATGCAACACTACTGCCCTGGCAAAAGGAAGTGGCGCCGCTGGCGGATATGGCTGCAACCGGCAATGCATTCACAGTTACTGTTGTTGCAGGCGATTGCACGGTACAACCTGCCTGGGTAACCGCTACTGTATAAGATCCCGGCGTTGTTGCCGTAATAGATTGCGTGGTAGCGCCGGTACTCCATAAATAAGACGTGCCTGCAGATGCTGTAAGCATTACACTTCCGCCCTGGCAAAAAGTAACAGGGCCGTTGGCCGCAATGCTCACCGGTGCAGGATTGTTGATCGTCAGGGTTACAGCAGTACGTACCAGGCTCTCGCAACCGCTGGCCGTATTCCTGCTGGCAGCATAATAAGTAATGGAACCTACCGTGTTCCAGGTTGGACTGGCCACTACGGTTGAACCTGTTGAAGTAGTGTACCAAACCACGGTATGGCCCGCTGCAACGTTAGCCGTTGCCGTTAGTACCGGTACCGGTTGCGAAGGGCAGGCTAATTGCGACTGGTCGCCGCCGCTTACCGGTGCTGTAATGGAGCCGCTACCGGATGTAATGGGCAATGTTGCTACTGCCGTTTGACAGGCGCCTGAACTCGCAAACACGGTAATATTCCCGGTGGTACCGGCTGTATAATTTACCGTGATGGAAGTGGTGCCCTGTCCGGTGACAATGGAAGCGCCCGCGGGCACCGTCCAGGTATAGCTGGTAGCGCCGGTTACGGCCGGAACACTATAAGTTACATTCGTTGCCGCACCGCAGATGCTCGACTGGCCGGATATAGTCCCTATCGCGGGCAGGCCCGTTGCAGAAACCGTGCGGTTGATCGCCAGCGCCCTTTCGCCGATGGCGCCGGTGGTATTGTTCTTTGCTACAATGGTGAACCACAGGCTGGCATTGGGCGTGAGGCCCGATGCAGTATAAGTTGTACCGGTTATATTGGCAGCGATCACATCCCAGTTGCCGGTTGTTTCATCCAGTTTCAACAGGTCGTAGTGCGTAGCATTGCTTACTGCTGTCCAGGTAAAAGCAACGCTCCCAACAGCACAAGTAGTAGTCGTGTTGAGGTTACTTACGATGCCCATGATCTTAAAGTTGGCATCGCTTACATCGGGTGTAATGCCCGCAGCACTTACACGAATCAGCGCAGTAGAGGTATTGGCAGCCGGTGGTGTCCAGCTCAGCCTTGTTGTATTGGCCGAAACACCGGAAGAAATGGTTGTCCAGTTTGCACCATTGTCCAATGAATATTCAACGGTTTGCGTACCGGTAACGCCGGCATTGTTCCAGGTAATGGTTTCGGCAACGCCGGGTTCAAATGATTCATTGCCGTTGGGATAGATCACTTCGATGAATGGCTGATCGATCAACCAGGTAACGGTATATTCCTGCGGGCCCGATGGAACGGAAGCGCCTTCTACCCTTACGGTATAAACGCCGGCTGCAGGATTGTCAATGGCCACCTGCTCGATGTTGCTGACGTTATCAATCGCTTTTGTTGCAGGGGTTGCGGGATTGTTGGGATCCAGTATCCAGGGCAGGCTGGTAACAGCGCCGTTGATCAAAGAAAGATTAAGGTTGTTCACCAGTGCAGGATTTGCATTGGCCGTACCCGCAGGATCGTTCCAGGTAAGCATTACGCGTACCCGGGCAGCGCCTGCAGGCACCGTGATCGTAAAATCATTTGCCGCACCGGTTGCGATCGTGCTGATGGCATAGCGGTTCTGTTCTAATATTCTTACTGCTTCCAAAGCATTCAGCCGGCCATAACCAAAGCGGTAATCGGGACCTGCATTGCCCAGGTCGGCAGCGGTATTACAGATCGTATTTTTTATGAGGCTCGACAAAGGAGCATTGTTGCTGTTCAGTTGTTTGTAACGTTGCACCAGCAACGCAACCGTACCGGCCACGCCTGGTGTGGCCATCGAGGTACCGGAAATAGTCCCGTAAGTATTGAGTGGTGTATAGGTAGACAGAACGCCGGTACCAAAAGAACTGATCTCTGGTTTAACCCTTCCGTCCTGCACGGGTCCGCAACTGCTGCTGCCGGAAAGTGTTTCCGTGCTGGTGATGTTGGCAACAAGGATATTATTTTTTGAAGACTTACCACTGGCCGTGATCGTTGACCAGCCACCGGTGCAGGCCGTTTGCGAGTTGCCCGCCGAATGTACATGCAAATGGTCTTTAAAATTATTAAGGTTCAGATCGGTAGCGCGGCTCGTAGCCGAATAGGTAACGCCTGCCCCATTGAGCCCGCAGGTTTGCGTACTGCCGTAAGAGTGGCTGCTGACGGAAAGCCCGAGTGCCGGGATCGCCGTGGCCATTTCGGATTGTATGTTGCCATTGAAGTTATAAGAATGAATGGTTGCATTCGGCGCCATGCCCCTCGCCTTTGGGTTGATGATGCCTTTGCCACCGATGGTGCCGGCGCAGTGCGTGGAGTGACTGGAAGTAACGCCGGTCGGTTCCATGATGTTGAGCCGGGCCGTAGGAGAAAAATCCAAATGGCGGCTTACTTCGTTCTCATCCCAGATGCCGATCTTAAGGCCATCACCTTTTAAATTCCGTGTACCGTCATTCAACACATTTACGCGGTGTAAAGTCCTGCCCAATAAATTTTCTTTTTCATTTGGCGGGTCAATGAATTCCACCCATTGAGCGAATGGTTGTGCCACGAGTTGCTTTAAATTTTCTTTCGGCACCCGCAAGGTAAAACTGCGGAACACGGGTAGATCTTCAATCACTTTTATGTTAAGCGAAGCAAAAGTTGACTGCAAAGAAGCGGCCGTTAATTTTTCATAAGTGATGAGCGTCACATCCACTGTTCCCGCTTGTTTGATCGCATAAGCTGGATAATTACCCGCGAACAATGCCGGTACCGATTTTTGTTCCGCCGATAAATGAAATAAACTTCTTGCCGGAACCGAAGACAGGATATCCAGCGAAGCAGTGGCTTTCATCGCAACCGTATAAACGTTGTTGGGAATGTAATCGATCAGTTGAATACCCGCCGCCGCAAGTCTTGCTTTTTCAGCATCCGTAGGCAGCTTTGTAAACTGTAATGCCAGGTAATGAACGGACTGGTGCAGGCTTTCCCTGAATACGGCAGCACTCTTATCGAGCTTACCTATATTTTCCCCGGGAATAAATTTGCCTGAATTCAACAACACGGCATATTTTTCCTGCGCAAAAAGCGACAAGGGAAAATAAAACATAACCAAAATGAAGAACCGGCGTAGAATAATACTCATAGCAGTTTAATTTAAATGACGGTAATAAAATACAACAATGAAATATTGTAGAGATATGCCGGGAAGGCTTACCAGGCAGTTATGCTAAGATAAACTTTTATATTAAAATGTTTCAGCGGCAAGGACGTAAAGATCAAAGAAAGATCATATTTGCCGGGCGGCATCAAGCCGGCGTATCCGGTGCCAGTGGCAATTCAACAAAGAAAGTTGTTCCTTCGCCTTCGGTTGTTTCAAACCAGATATCGCCTTTCGCCTGTTCAACAATACCCTTGCTCATGGCGAGCCCCAAGCCAGTACCGGAGGTTTTGGTGGTAAAGTTCGGCGTAAATATTTTGGAAGCTACTTCGGAACTGATGCCAGTGCCATTGTCTTTTATAAAGACGCGTATTTTACCGGCTTTCAGCGTTTCCCCGACCTCTACGTGCGGCATGCGGTTACCGGGTACGGCTTGTATCGCATTTTGTATGAGGTTGGTAAAAAGCCGGTTGATGTGCGTCCGGTCTGCATTGAGTACCACGGGTTGATTCACCGGTTTCCATTCAAGTTGCAGGTTGCTGTCCGCGCCGTGCAGTAATACCAATGCTTTCAGCGCATCGTGCAGGTCGAAGATGGCGTTGCGCGGGTTGCCGATGTTGGCGAACTGTCCAAATTCACCGGCAATGCGGCTCAGGTGGTCGATCTGTTCCACCAGCGTTTGCGCTACTGAAGCGGTCAGTTCTTTTACATTGCCCGAATCGTTGCTGATGGCTTTCTGCAAATACTGAAGGCTCAGTTTCATAGGCGTCAGCGGGTTCTTGATCTCGTGCGCTACCTGCCGCGCCATTTCACGCCAGGCGCCTTCTCGTTCACTTTTGGCCAGTGCCGCGGCGCTTTCATCCAGTTTGCCTACCATTTTATTATATTCTTTCACCAGTTCTCCGATCTCGTCGTTGCGTTTCCAGTCGATGGCTTCATTCCGCTTACCAATGTTCACCGCTTTCATGCGGTTGCTGATGAAAGAAAAAGAACGGGTGATGCGGTTGGTAATGAACAACGAAATGATACCGGCAATGAGGAAGATGAAAGCATTGAGGTTAATGATGGTAACCAAAAAGTTGGCGATCTCCTGCTTCAGTTTACTTTGCGAAGTAAAATAAGGAATGTTGAGGTAAGCGTATTCCCTGCCGGCCTCATCGATCACCGGCACATAATTACTTACGAAATGTAATTTGCCAATGCGTTCCTCTTTAAAATACTGTACCTCGCGCTGCTTGTTGAGGTGGTAATAGGCAACCGGGTCCATCTTGTTGCTCACGATGCCTTTGTTGTAAGGTAACGGTAACGAAGAAACGCGGAGGTTACCTTCCACATCGTACAGGTTTACATCGGCATCGTGTATCTCGGAAATACGCAGGATCAGCTTTTCCAGTTTTTCGCGGTACGCTTCGTCATATACTTTTACCACGTCATCGAAAATGGCGAGTTCTGATAATGAAGTACGCACTTCATTTTCCATCACCTGTATTACGCGACTCAGTTTTTCGCGGTTGTTGCTTTCATACCGGTAAATGAAAAAAAGTATCGTGGCCATACCGATCACCACGAAGGAAACCACGCTCACCAATATGACCGTTCCGTGTACCTGGTTGCGGATGGATAATTGCAGGTAAGCCTTCAGGGGCGTACGGTTGATGCGGGAGCGGATAAAAATATTGAGCAGCCAGATCACACCCGTTACAAGTAAAAAGGCACAGAACAGGTACGAAAAAAGCGTGATGGATTCGATGAGCATGTTGTCCTGCTTTACAATGATCACCACTTTCTCCGGACCCGCCTTGTACCACAGTTCATCGTAATTTTTTTTATTGAGCGAAAGGTATTCTTCCGTTGGCAGTTGTTCTTTGGTAAGACTGGTGGCAAAAGGGTAATCGTTGTGGCTGTTGATGAGCTGCAGGTTGTTATAAATGGCGAATGCATACACGGACGAATTTTCAATGGCGTTGTTATTGCCTTTTGAAAAAAGTTCCAAGTTCAGCGCTTCGGTTTTATATTTTTTTGGATTTGCGAGTACGAACACGTAACCGAGCAATTGGCCGTCAACATTGGTGATGTTCTTACGGCTGATGTAACTGAAGCGGTCGTACGATTCATCATAATAATAAAGATCGGGAATGCTGGTAGGCCTGGCCTGCGTATTCAGCAGCGTATTCAGTTCGTTGAAACCGGTGGCATCGATATTGAACAGCGGTTGTTCATTTTCATCAAAACTATAGATGCGGGTATTGTATTTATTGGTGTAGCCCGAAAAACTGCCGTTTACCAGGCTGTCCTTAAATAGCCGGTTGGAAGAGTCCGTTCTAAAACGAAAGAAATTAGCCGCCAGGAAATCGTTCCTGAAATCGGTAAGCAGCGTATTCATCAGCGTTTCGCTTGAAGGATCTACTTTGGTGGACAGCGTTTCCGCATAGTGCCGCCGGTTGCGCAGTTCCTTGCTTTTGTTCTCGATCATGATCACGGTGGTGATGCTGAGCGAGAAAAAGAAAAGCCAGAAGATGAGGCGCGAAGAAACGATCCGCGAAGTGGCCAGGGACAATACGGGCCTTGTTTGCAAAAACAAATAACCCAGCAGCCACGCCAATATAAAAAGGTTGAACTTGACTTCACTGTAATCATTGCAAAAGGAAAGGTAAACAAGACCGGCGATGGCGATACAAAAATGAAGCAACCAGGTTTTTTCCGGGAACATCGGTTTCAGCAGGTACAATAATATCTGCGTAAGCAGGAAATAACCAATAGCGATGCAGCACAGCACCACGAAGCCGATGATGCTGTACAGGTTAAGCGTGAAAAAATTGATGACGTCGAAAGATATCTGCGAATCGGCCACCATGCTGCGCAGTATTTGCCCGCAGGTAAAAGTGGCTGCCAGCAAAGCGACCACCACTACGCCCAATGCCAGCCAGCGTCTTTTATGGTGGATAACGGGAACGGCTATGTTTTTTTCATGCACCTGGTGGCGGATGAACAACACAAGCCAGGTAAAGAGCAGCGCGTTGATGAGCAGGTCGCCCAGGGAACGCAGGATAAAATTGGATCCGTAAACGGCTGGATCAAACAATTCGAACTGGCGGAAATTGAACAGGCCAGGCAATCCATAACTGGCCAGCCGTAAAATAAAAATAAGGCTGAATAAAAAAGCAACGGCCTTCCACAAACGAAAGTGCAGGGCGATGAACGTG
>Ga0247804_10000959_pt1 | contig 13414 bp, 7 predicted proteins | sample UWRJL029104C1_FD_181142 | JGI IMG/M metagenome (GOLD analysis project Ga0247804, IMG submission 181142) | Plant litter microbial communities from Arlington Agricultural Research Station in Wisconsin, United States - UWRJ-L029-104C-1 | ecosystem: Environmental > Terrestrial > Plant litter >...
ACGAAAACGATGTGCTGCAATTTGCAGGGCAGGAAGAAGGCCGCATCCGTTTTAAGCCGGCTGCAGGCGCCAACACAGCAGATTTTGCGTATGATTATTTTATAAAAGACCACCTGGGCAATGTGCGCATGGTACTCACCGATGAAACCCAAACCGATCAATACCCGGCGGCTACGATGGAAGACGCGACGACGGCTGCTGAAGAAACGTATTACAGCAACCTGCCAGCTACAAGGGTGAACCCACCTTCAGGTTATCCATCGAACACCCCTAGCGGCAATGCAAAGGTGGCAAGGCTGAGTGGCGGTACCAATCCGGCAGATCATAAGATTGGCCCGGCTATTTTACTCAAAGTAATGAGCGGTGATAAGTTTAATGTAACGGTAAATAGCTGGTGGAAGAAAGATGCCGGTACGTATGTGAATAATCCCAACAATGCCGGGGCTGGTTTATTAGAAGCGCTTATCAATGGTGTATCCGGGTTAAGTGGCGGCAAACTCACGCCCCTGCAGCTTACCAATGCAGGTGTTTTTGTAACCGGCATCAGTACATTTTTAACAGCACAGCCTTCAAACACAGGCACAAGCGGTAAGCCCAAAGCTTATTTGAATTGGATACTCTTTGACGAGCAGTTTAATTACGTAAGCAGCAGTAGTGGCTTTGAAGCGGTAGGTGGCAATGATAGCTATACTGCCCATACACAAAGTAATCTCCCGGTGACTAAGAACGGCTTTTTGTATATTTATACAAGCAACGAAACGCCCAACATCGATGTGTTCTTTGATAATTTACAGGTGACACATACGAGAGGCCAGGTGTTGGAAGAAACACATTACTATCCTTTTGGGTTGACGATGGCGGGGATAAGCAGTAAGGCAGCGGGTGTGATGGGGAATAAATACCAGTATAATGGTAAGGAAAAACAGGATAAAGAATTTACGGATGGTAGTGGTTTGGAGTGGATGGATTATGGAGCGAGGATGTATGATGGACAGATTGGGAGGTTTTTTAATTTAGACCGTTATAGTGATAAGTACATAGGTTTATCTCCATATTGTTATGTTGCAGATAATCCTATTGCGTCGAAGGATATTAATGGTGATTTTATAATTACACTGCATTATAAAATTACAGTTGATGTTTTATTACGATTTGGTTATTCCGAAACCACTGCTGATATTGGAGGATATTATGCCTCATATTATGCTGACAGGCCTTCTAGACTTGTTCAGTATGCAAATGATGTAACTTCTGCTGTAAAAGGATGGTCAGATTATGTTCCTCGATTTAGACATCCAGAGATTAGCAGTACATGGAGCAGAGGTTCAGAATGGAATGATGATGCAACCATCAATAGTCAAGATACAGATTCTCCTAAAGAAAGTATGCGTCACTCTATGGAAGGAGATAGTGAAAATATTGGGTCTCAAAATGCACGAAAAAGAGGTGAAGAATTTGGGTGGACTAATATCTTTAAAGCAGCAAAATATGGAACCCCAGATAAATGGGAGAAAGGAACAGAAGGAGCAAAGGCTTTTGGGGTTGGAGTTCACGCATTGCAAGACTCTAAAGCACACAATGGAGTAAAAATGAAAAATCATAGTTTATTAAAAGATGCTAAAAGTGGTGCCGATGGAACTAAAGCTTATGATGAAGCTGTTAACATTACTATATCAGCACTTGTCATAGTTGAAATTTTAAATGGTAATTTTTCTCATATTAAAAATGGGACAAAACTCGAAACGACAGGAATGAATGCAGAACAAAAGAAAAAATTGCATGAAGCATTGGTAAAAGGTAATTTTGGGATTAAGCAATAATTTATGAAACAAAGTGCAAAAATTTATTATTCTGTGTATTTGCTTCTATGCTCAGTTGTTTTATCTTTCTTCAATGCTGCTACTTCACATGGGCATTTTAGATTAGATAACTCCGATAATTTGCTGAGCCTTTCAGTTTTGATAATTTTTATATCTACAGTAATTCATATTAATTTTTTTGCCAAAAGCAAAAGAAATTTAAAGGTAGGCTTGATCATTGTTAGCTTATTACTTCTAGTTTATCTAAATATCTACATGTTTTTTCCTGATGTATTTGATTTAAGTTCTATAACTTTCTTAATAATTAATATTTTAGGTTTACTTTCTGGATTTGCGACCTTTGTTTTCTCTTTTAAAGGAAAGTAAGGAAAGATTCTATTTCGAATTTTAAATGGTATTAAGCCAATACACATTTTTAGGCGTTAATTAGTGAGTATTCTTGATTCAATTAATTAGTATTTGCCAGCCTTAGCAATAAACTGCTGAATGTAGGCGATGCCGCTATCGTTTACGAACTTAGCGACGATTACAGGGGCTGTGGTGTGCAGCCCGGTATTATTCCCAACCACCTGAACCTGCCGCAGGAAGTGATCATGAACGGCAAGGGCACCATCAAATACGTGTATGTGCTGCAGTTTGGAGGACAGGAAGAAGGCCGTATCCGTTTTAAACCAGCTGCAGGCGCCAATACGGCGGACTTTGCGTATGATTATTTTATAAAAGATCACTTAGGCAATGTGCGCATGGTACTCACCGATGAAGCGCAAACCGATCAATACCCGGCAGCTACCATGGAAGACGCGACGACGGCTGCGGAAGAAACTTACTACAGCAACCTGCCAGCAACAAGGGTGAACCCACCTGCTGGTTATCCATCGAACACACCAAGCGGCAATGCAAAGGTTGCAAGGCTGAGCGGTGGTACCAACCCGGCAGATCATAAGATTGGTCCGGCAATACTCCTCAAGGTAATGAGCGGCGACAAGTTCAGTGTAACGGTGAATAGCTGGTACAAAACAGGCGGCAGTTCTCCTTCGAGCCCGAATGGTGCGGGCACGAGCCTGCTCGAAGCATTGACAAATGGCGTAGCCAACCTCTCCAACGGCAAAGTAACGGCCGGACAACTCACCGGCGCCGGTGTATTTGTATCGGGCATCAGCAGCTTTTTAACCAGCCAGGGCAGCAGCGGCAGCAAGCCAAAAGCTTATTTAAACTGGATATTATTTGATGAACAATTTAACTACGTAAGCAGCAGCAGTGGCTTTGAAGCCGTAGGTGCCAATGAAACCTATACCACGCATACACAAACCAACAAGCCCATCAGTAAAAATGGTTTCCTGTATATTTATACCAGCAATGAAACGCCAAACATCGATGTGTTCTTTGATAATTTACAGGTGACGCATACAAGAGGACAGGTGCTGGAAGAAACGAATTACTATCCTTTTGGGTTGACGATGGCAGGGATAAGCAGTAAGGCGGCTGGTGTTATGGGTAATAAATACCAGTATAACGGTAAAGAAAAGCAGGAGAAGGAATTTACGGATGGCAGTGGATTAGAGTGGATGGATTATGGGGCGAGGATGTATGATGGACAGATTGGGAGGTGGATGGTAATTGACAATAAATCTGAAAAATATTCTTTTTTCTCACCCTACAATTATGCTATTAATAATCCTACAAAATATATTGATCTGGATGGAAATGAAATTGGAAATCCAAATGATCCTTTCACAAAAAGAGTTCAACAAATTTTGAATCGAACTCAAACAGGGCAGGAATTGTGGGTTAGACTTGAAGCATCACACCGTAAAATCTTTTTCATAGATAATAGAAAAGATATGTCAGCCGATGCAGTAGTTATGAGGAAATTTTTATCACAAGGAGGATCTGGGGCGTCTACAATGTCGAAATCAGAATATAATAATGCGTTAAAAGGAAAAGACACGCCGTTGAAAATTCGCGGAACATTTAATGAAAGAACAGGTTTCTATGATAAAACTAACGATTGGGATGAAACTTTTATAGTATTTAATAAGATTGATAACCCCCTTGCCTTATCTTTTCTTGATAAAACAGAGCGTGAAACTGGAGCAAAAGTAGCTGATTGGACAGACTTATTAATTATGTACGTTATGGGACATGAGATGGAACATTCGGTTCAAAATTATTTAGATTTATATCCAAAAACTTTTGTTTCAGGTTCTACAAAATATAAAGATAACAATGGAGTACGAGTAATACTTCCGTGGGCAGATCGAAAGAATGAAAAGGAAAGTGAAGAAAAGGCACAAGCAATCCTGACAGAATTTTACCAAGCAATATTAAATCAAATTGAAAAACAGAAAAATGCAAGAGGTAACAAAGAAAATTAAATGGGTAAATATTTTTATATGCTTCGTATTAGTAATTAGCTGTACACATAGTATAAATAATCCTTTGCAAAGAGGGTTGGTTTTTAAAATGCCCGATAAGAGTTTTGACATTTACTCATTGGAATCTTCTTACATTAAAGCAATCGAAAATTGTAAAATCAATAAGATAAAATTAGTTGATTCTTTGTATGTTATAATTGCTGTAGGCAATCATAAAGTTTACTATTCAAACATTTTTGAGCCTATAGTGAAGGAAGATCAGGCTATAAAAAAGGGAACCATAATTGGACGTATTGATTCAATTAAAAACAAGTTTTCAAACCATCTTATCTTAAGTATTCAGGATAAAAAAGGAAACTTTATTGATGATGTAAATTTTAAAGATGAATAACTTGAACCGATACTATATAAACGTTTTAAAGCAATGAAAATAGTTTTTTTGTATTTATTTTTATTTTGTGCGAAAACGAGTTTTTCTCAAAATTTTAACCCCCATATAAAACTTACCGGAAGTTTTAAAATGGTTGATTCTCAATATTTAATTATTCCCCATCTTAGAGTTTTTAAAGATAATCAGGGTATCAAAATTCATAAGAAATTAGTTTATGGTAATGAGGCTAACCCAACAGCGGACTGCATTTTTATTTTACAAAAAGCACTTGGGAATACTTATGTAAATGTGTACTGGCAAACATCTTATGATTTGATTCCAGATAGCGATTATTTTCTATTAACAAAGTTTACAACTAAGAGTAAGTTAAGCGATACACTTAATCTAAATACATATTATCCTTTTGAAGCAGGGAGTTACCGTTTATTAATGACATTGAACTATTATATAAAGAATGTCAAACGCCAAGTAAATTCCGAGTGGATTAATTTTCAGGTGCCTTAGTTCCTTTTTATTCAGTGAATTTTTATGTTCATAAGAAAGAAAAATCCTTCAGTCTGCGCCCGATTGCAGCGTAAAGCCCGGAGTGAAGCGCAGCGGAATGAGGACTTGCAGCGAAAAGCGGGACCCTGCCCGGGAGGATGCGAATGCCGCACGTACAAACTTCCTTTCTTTTTTTTAGATTGAGCAACTTACGATAAAACGACTGCTTCCATCGGTTATGCGGCGGCACAGTACAATGGCAACATCACCGGTACGATCTGGAAGAGCAAGGGCGACGCCATCAACCGGCAATATGATTTTGGCTATGATAAAGTGAACCGGTTATTGAAGGCTGATTTTAAACAGAAGAACAACGACGGTAACTGGAACAATACGGAGGTGGATTTTGGCGTAAAGATGGGCAACGGCACCGATTATGCCACCGCTTTAATTTTCAATAATTAATAATTCAATATGATAAACAAAATATTTTTGATTGTTTTCTTGAGCTTTTTTTATGTTTTGTAATTCTCATAATACAGAGCAAAACATAAAATCAATTATGAGTAGTTCTCAAAAGGAATTGCAGGATAAAATCGAAAGTCAAAAAGATGTCTTTTTAGAAGCAGAAAAAAAGCGCTATTAGAAGAAAAAACAGATTCGTTGTTACTAAAACAAATAAGAAGTAATGTAGAATTTACTATTGATTACTTCGATAGTTTGAAGCATGTTCTCAATGATTTAAATGTAGCAGATATTGAAGCGGTTAAAAATATTTTTTTTGAAACACAAGCAGGCGATTCTGTTTATAATTCGTTCAAATATGTCTTTTTTTTATGTAAGAAAGGAGCGCGATCTGAAAAAACAGTTTCATATATAGATAGTATAGAGAATAACATCATAAAGAATCGTGATGTAGGAGAATTGAAGAGGACTTTTTTTAGTGTGAATAACCCCATTGGAGCTAGTATGATATTAGCAGCCTATCAGATTGAAATATATACGGTGGGAATAGAAACTATGAATAGCTATAATTAGTAATCGTTACATTGCTTTAGTATGAATAAGTTATTAATTCTGATTATCCTTTTTTCTTCTGTTTTTTTTACTGGCTGTGTATCAAAATATAATAATTGCACAGAGATTAAGACAGGGAGTTTTTATTATTACGTAAAGCCGAATTATGGTGAATATTTAATACTTCGAAGCGATACGATACAAAAGGAAATCCTGGTTTCTAAAAAAGATACCGCTATCTGGAAAATTAAGTGGATAAATGAATGTACGTATTCAGCAACATTCATATCGTCAAATAGTCCAATGTCTGAAACAGAAAGTTATTTTTATGCTAAGTATATCGGGATAACAGAAATAATTTCTATTAATAAAGATTACTATATTGTTTAAACTGCAATAGATTCTCTTTCCTCCAATACGGCAATTATAGATACGGTTTATTTTAAAAGGAAAAACTTAAATAGTATCCAGTAAAATTCTATTCATATGGTATAAAGCATATAAAAAGCCAAAAAAGTAGTAGTTATGAAAACAATCCTTTTCTTTTTCTTTGCTTTTTTAAACATAAAAAGTGCAAAATGTCAAGCCGGTCTAGATACTTTTGCAATTTTATCAATCTGCGAAATCTTTGATTGTGACAGAACAATCTACTCCCAAAAGTACTGATAAGCAAAGCTTGTTATCATAAACTTTATTTACTTCAAAAAGAAGTTCAACGAAAATTAGGTGTAAATTCCTGTACTCAATCCTGTCTTTACTATATTAAAAACCGCACTTATAAGAGTGATACAAAAGTTGCCCGAAGGAGATAAGCTTTAGTAAGAAACATAATATTTGTTTCAGGAATGGATAAAAAATACTAATAGATGAAACTTATATGGACTGTATTCTTCTCAATATTGAATAACGGCAAAGGGCAATCCGATAAGTATGTTGGGCTTTATTCTATTCCTAATACAAAAGGAAGAACTTCAATTACAAAAGGTTCAACCATTGAATTGAAAAGCAATAAAATAGTAGAACTAAGAACTGCATTACATAGGTATGGATTAAAAGTATATCAGGGTATTTGGGAATTGAAGGACAATAAAATTTGTATCAAAGAATTAAAGGATATTGATGGAATGCCTGGAAAGGATAACCACTTAGAATATGAAATAAAAAATTTGAAGCGGGATAACGGTAACGATTCTATTCTAATTCATATCACGGATTCAAAACAATTATCTACTATCTATCCTATCAGTATAAGTATAAATGGGAAAAGATTTGAAAAAAAATATGATGACTCATTTTATATTAAGCGTTCCCGTGCATTCTTAGTACATGTTTCACTATTTGGTTTTGATGATTCAATAAATATTACAACAAATGCAGAATCAAGTGATTTGTTTCTTCAAATTATGAATGATAATCCTCCTACTATAATGTTTGATTTTCCAGATATTAATTTACTGCTAAAAAATAATAATATTCTATACAGATCTATTAATGGTAAATATTTAAAACTTAATAGACTTGAAAACCCCAAACTTCGCTGACGAGAAGCTTGGGGTAATTTTTTCTGCTGCCTGGACATATTGTAGTACAACAAAATATATTTATAAATATTTACGGCAGAGCATATTCAAAATGTTCATAAGAAAGACAACCCTTCCACCTTACGCCCGATTGCAGCGTAAAGCCAGGAATGAAGCGCAGCGGAATGAGGACTTGCAGCGAAAAGCGGGACCCTGCCTGGGAGGATGAGAATGCCCCCACGTACAAATTTCCTCTTTATTTTTTGATGGAATCGGCCTATGATAAAACGGCTGCGTCTATTGGTTCGGGTTATGCCGCCGCGCAGTACAACTGCAACATCAACGCAGGCAGCAATGGGGCCTGAAGATCGCCAGGGCGCAGATCGACCGGACCTATGAATAAGATGAGTTAAGCAACCGCAATGCATTCATAATTCATAATCCATAACTCGTAATTACTCAAAACCGCGGGCACCTTACATCATCCGCATCCGTCAGGTCACTGTCACGGTGCTTTTGATAAGTGAGCGACAATTCAAAACCACCCCTGCCTTTGCTGGCGGATTTCAACTGCGAGATATTGGCATCATAACTGAACGCGATGCTCACGGGCTTCGCTTCGAGTTTTACCATGGGAATAAATGCATCGTTCCAGCGCAGGTACCCGCCACCGTGGATCAAATATTTATCGCTCCCGGGTTCGCCGAGGCGCTTGGAGAACAAAGCGCCCACCATGGTTTCCTTGTACGGGCCCTGGCTCGAATAATTGGTTTCGATGCTGAAGAAACTTTGTTCGCTGATGTTCATGCGCAACCCCGCAGAGCCTACCCACTTGGGGATCATCTCGTAATTGGGATTGCCGTAAAAAGATACTTTGGTGGCTTTGTTGAAATGATGGTAAGCAAGGCCGAGGTATAAATTATCATCTTTGTTTTCGCCGAGTTGCATGTTGAAACTCATGCCCACGCTGGCATCAAGGTAAGAGTAGGAGTTGCGCAAGTTGGTTTCGCCATCGGATAAATTGGGGTTGAAGCCCGTGCCGTCGTACTGGCTGTTGGTGGTGATCTTGCTGCGATCGATCCGGCGCTGCACCCAGCCGCCCATGAAGCCGAGCGACAAATACATATTCCTTTCCGTGCTTAAAGATTTGTGGTAGTTGAGCGCGGGCAACACGTGCGTTGCAGAAAGCGCCACCGTGCCGGCCTTGTCGTACAATATTTGCGCGCCGATGGTAATGAAGTCATCTTTCTTGCCGATGGGCCTTTTAAATTCCGCGTTCAGTGAACCGGTCTGGTACGCATTCGTTACGCTGTTCCATTGGGTTCGGTATACGCCCTGCAGCCGGATGTCGCCGCTGAACAGGCCTGCCAGCGCCGGGTTGCGCAGCAAAGGTGTTTCAAAGAATTGGGAAAAATGGATGTCCTGCGCACGGGTACTCAAAGCCGGTACCAGGAGCGCAAGGATAAAAAATTTTTGTAAAAGTGGTTTCATTGTATTCGGATTTTGGACCTGGATTCTGGATATCTGATACTGGCTGGCGGATGTTCTCCATTCAGCCCTGGTTTCATTCATAACTCATAATTCATAACTCATCATTACCTCATCAACGCCACATCTCCCTTCAACGTCAGGATCGTTGCGTTCTCGCACTCAACCTCCGCGGTATACACAAATACATCAGGCGACAACTTCACGCCTTTGTAATTGCCATCCCAGCCCGCCCGTACATCATTCGGCATGATGTCGTTTTTACTGTACACCACTTCGCCCCAGCGATTGAAAATGCGCAGCGATTTGATCCTGAACAAACCGCTACCTCTTGGATAGAACACATCGTTCACGCCGTCGCCGTTGGGAGAAAAAGTATTGGGTATAAAAACATTGGCGCCGCCACACAACACAGCGACCGTAAGATTGTCGTTTGACCGGCAACCGCCTGCATTCACCGCTTCTACAAAATAAGTAGTAGTAGCCCTGGGCTTCACGGTAACGGAAGGGTAATTGTTGCTCACAATCCCCAGGGTCGGTGTCCAGTTCACAGTGATCACATCATTGGAAATAACGGGTGTTAGCACAGTGGATTCGCCCGCGCTGATCGTCTTGTTTTGCCCCGCTTCCACGGTTGGATAGTTGTACACTTTCACGGGTATGAAAGCCGTATCGCGAAAGCAACCACGGTCATCCGTACCGATTACGCGGTAAGTCGTACTTACCGAAGGCGTGGCGGTTGGAATGGGCGAAGTAGTACTGCTCAAGCCGGTGGATGGACTCCAGGTATAGCTGTGAGCACCGGTGGCATAGAGTTTCAGCGATTCACCTTTACACAATGTATCACCCCGACTGTTGTTCATCACGAAGGGTTGTTGCACCCGCACGATTACCGAATCATAATTTTTACAGCCATGGATGGTTTCACCCGTTACCTGGTAAACTGTTAGGTTGACAGGCGACGCAACAGGGTTCGGGCAATTGGTACAACTCAATCCTGTCGATGGTGTCCAGGTATAATTGTCTGCACCCGTTGCCAGTAACGGCATGCCGGAACCGAGACAAACCAGCGTATCCTTTCCTGCATCTACCGTTGGAACAACAAAAGCTTCCGCATTGGTATTTACCGTATCCCTGCACCCGCTGCTGTTGGTAACAATGAGTTGTACAGGATAAACGGCCGCTGTGGTGTAAACCTGCACCGGTGGATTTTGCCCGTTGAAGAAAATATTATTGCCGAGGTTCCAGTTCCATTCCACTGTGGAAGTATCGGTGGCCACATTGCCACTATACGTAACCGTTAGTGGAGCGCAACCGTTGGGCGACTGTACTACGGCAGCCACCGGGGAGGCCACGATCTTTACCGGGTTTGGTTTTTGAATGGTATCCCTGCAGCCGCTGAGCGTTGTTACGATCAGCTTCGGGTAATAGAGCCCGGGCGCATTGTAAAAATGAGCAGGGTTTTGCGCCGTGGAACTGTTGCCATCTCCAAAATCCCATTCATAAGCGGTGATGCCATCATTGCTGGTCGAAGAATCGGAAAAGTTCACAAGCCCGTTATCGCACAATACTGGTGATGTAAAACCGAAATTGGCAATGGCCCCTTTTACCCTGATCGTATCGATACCGGTAATGGGCACCTGGCAACCGGCCGCATCCACGAGTATCATTTTCGGCACGTAGTTGCCGGGAAGCGTATAAGTATATGTGATCACCGAATCCGCTGTAGGCAATATATTACCGTCGTTGAAATCCCAAACGAAGGAAAGCCTGTTGAGCGTAGTGGCCGTAAGGGTTACGGTAAGCGGGCTGCAGCCGGTCAGCGGTGCATAGGTAAAACTGCCCTGCGGACCGCGTACCACGATGTTCTTTACAATCTCGTCGGTACAACCGCCGGTACTTACGATCGATAGTTTTACCGGGTAAGTGCCGGGGTAAGAATAAAAGTGCGAAGGGTTGTCGCCCTGCGTGGAAGTGCCGTCACCAAAATCCCAGTTAACCGATACGGCGTTCAAAGAAGTATTGGTGAAATTAACGATCAGCGGCGGGCAACTGCTTACCGAATCGCTCATGGCAAAGCGCGCTACCGGCGAAGCGATGGTTACCGTTTTTACCAGCGTGTCGCTGCAGCCATATTGATCAACGACTACCAGCTTTACCGCATACACGCCGTCATTGTTGTATTGATGCACAGGATCTTTATCAGTACTGGTGGTGGCATCGCCAAAATTCCATTGATAAGTAATAGAAGGACCAGAAGAAGCATTGCTGAACGTAACAGGCTTGCCCGGGCAGGATACCGTATCCGCGGTAGTAAAAGCAGCCACCGGTTTTGAAATCATAATGGCAGCCTGCCGGAAGATGCTGTCCACGCAGCCCTGGCTGTCCGTTACTTTTAAGCGGATGTCGTAAACACCTGCTGTATTGTATTGATGTATGAACGGGGGGGCGGTGAACACAACGGTATTGCCGTCGCCGAAATTCCAGGTCCAGGTGCTGATCGCGTGCGTGCCATCGGTAGTGGACATGTCGTTAAATAAGGCAGGCGCCATTGAACAGGTGCCGGCAGCAGGTATATTAAAACCCGCTGTTGGCCCGTCAACCCTGATGTGTAAAGGTTTGATGAGCGTATCCCTGCAACCCAATACATCGGTGATGATGAGGCGAACGGTATAAGTACCGGCCGTTGTATAAATATGTGAACTCTTTTTGCCGGTGCCGGTACTGCCGTCGCCGTAATCCCAGTTGTAAGCTGCTACATCCTGGTTGCGGAAAGATTGCGCCTCAAAATCAACGGGCGTATTGCGGCAGATGATCCTTGCAGATTCGGTGAAAGCCGCATGCTCAAGCGCCAGTTGTATGGGAATTGTTTTCGTGTAGTCGCAACCGGTAGTATGGTTCTTTACCGTAAGCGATACCGTATAAATACCGGGCGCCGCGTAAGTATGTGTAGGATTTTGGACCGTGGAAGTATTGCCGTCGCCAAAATCCCAGCTCCACTCGTCCGCACCGATGGACTGGTCATTAAAATGCCTTATTAAAGGAGCGCTGCAGGTATAGGGCACCGAGAAAGCGGCGATCGGCGGCATGATGTGTACATAGTTGCTGAACTCGATGGTATCGGCACAGCCTTCGTTCCATACGATGAGGCGGATGTTGAAATAACCGGTATCCTCGTAAATATGAGTCGGGTTTTGCTGGGTGGAAGTGCCGCCGTCACCAAAGGTCCACAACCAGGCCGTGATGTTACCCGCGGGCAGCGTGGACAGGTCGGTAAAATGAACGGGGAAGCGCGCACATACATCCCTTGGCGCTGCAATGAAATTAGCGGTTGGCTTCACACTCGAAACGATGCCTTTGTCAGCGGTTACCGTATCCCTGCAACCGCTGGCCGTAACGATGATGAGCCGGATATTATAAACGCCCACAGGAAAGGTATGGGTAGGACTGGTCGCTGTTGACGTATTGCCATCGCCAAAATCCCATTCATAACTTACAACCTGCTCGTTGCTGTTGATGTTGGCGGAAAAAGTATGCGTCAGGGGCGCGCAATTTTTGTAAGGTAAATTATTGATGGTGGCTTCCGGGGCCTGTATCCTGATGTAAGCCGTGCGGGTAAGCGTATCGCTGCAACCTTCAAAGTTGGTGGCGATGAGCCTTACGGTGTACGTTCCAAACGCCGTGTAAATATGTTGCGGATTGATGCCGGCGCCGGTATTGCCGTCGCCAAAATCCCATTCATAATTAACGGCGCCGGTGCTTTGGTTACTGAAATTAACAACTAACGGTACCGCGCACCCGCTCAATGGATTGGCGGTGAAGGCTGCAGTTGGTACGGGCAGGATGGTGATGCTGTGCGTTACGGAATCGGAACAGTTACCGAATTGCGCCACCATTTTTACATTGTATGTACCGGGCGCGCTGTAAGATTTGATAACGTTAAATGCTACTGAACTTGTATTGTCGCCGAAATCCCACCTCACAGAAGATGGATTTGGGACGGAAGCATTACTGAAGGCGATCCCCGTATTTACGCAGGCCGAACCAGGCGCGACAAATTCCGCATTTACGATGCCGATGGTTACGGCGTTTGTTCTTATTAAGGTATCGGTACAACCGGTGGTATTGGTTACGATGAGCGTTACCGTGTAAGCGCCCGCCGCATTGTAGGTATGCGCCGGGTTGATGGCGGTGGAAGTATTGCCATCACCGAAATTCCACTGGTAGCTGAGCGTGCCCGAACCCGTAGAAGTATTTTGAAAGCTGATGGTAGCGGGAAGGTCGCAGTTGCCGGGCAGTGTATTCGTAAATCCTGCCAAT
>Ga0247804_10000961_pt1 | contig 13395 bp, 9 predicted proteins | sample UWRJL029104C1_FD_181142 | JGI IMG/M metagenome (GOLD analysis project Ga0247804, IMG submission 181142) | Plant litter microbial communities from Arlington Agricultural Research Station in Wisconsin, United States - UWRJ-L029-104C-1 | ecosystem: Environmental > Terrestrial > Plant litter >...
TCAGATTTTAACCAATATCCGTAAAAAGTAGTGTTCTATCAAATAGTGTTGAACCAGAGACTTGATTATTTTAGCTGCGCAGAATGCTACTGCTTATACATGCTCCATAAGCCATGCATGAGCGTTTCTCCATAATATTTCATGCTCTATACTTCATAAAGACCCCTAGTCCAACTATGTTGGTGCTAAATTGCCTACAATTCCCAATAAGGCAACACTAAACTCGACCAGCCCGCAAAACTATGCACTGGCTTCACACTGGAGAATATCTCGTCACTAGATGAGATATCAGTGACATCGAGTTGACACTTTTCTGCTTTTTATGGCCTTCTTTTTGCAAATAAGATCAAACGAGACTTGCGTATACAAGCAATGCTATGCTAGCGAGTACAAAATGCACTAAAAATGGATAGCTTCATTACGTACATATTTCGAAATCATGAAGGCTCTGGAAATAATGTTCTTGAGACTCTTTTACGTTATCCAGCGACCTCGATACTAGAGTGGTGTTCAGTGGCAATTCCTTACTCCCCATAATTTGCTGGATATAATGTCGATAAGCGATAAAGTAACAAATACTTTGGTGGATATAATTAGGCTGGATATATATGTGCCTTAGAGTCAGATTACAGTCACTCTGCGATGCTTCTCCTATACAGACCTCATATAGCACTGACATGCAGGGTTTTTGTGATTCAATACTCCTAGCCCTGCTAACATCCAGTAGCTGGGGTATCATGCATATTACAACTTTACCCCACGAAACTGACAAGGCTCGGAGAGATAGATGTGCTCATAGATAATTCAGTCCTGACAGAGGATCGGTGGTTATCTTCTCGATAAACTAAAAACGTTGTTGTTCTTGTTAATCATATTAAAACCCCATATTAAATAGAGATAGACAAATCGTCGACAGCATTATCTCAATATATAGCCAACCTTTTGTTTCTCACCTTGTGTGATAGGAAATCAAGGAACTTGGAAAATGGTTCATCAGAAACAGATTTTGTGTTTATATGCGTATATGTATATATACATAGAGTTACAAACTAAGCATATGATTGAGACTTTAATATACATTATATACAGTATGTTGAGGCAAGTAATGCAAGAGATAGGATAGCAGTCTCTCTTTTGATGATGCTAATGCTAGAAGCACGTCTATACCCTAATTAGAAAAGGTACAACAGACCACAAGGAAACAAAGCACGTGAGCCTACAGTAGCAGCGCAAACGTGCCCGTGAATGGATATGCCTACGATTTTAGGGCCTTCTTCGAGACGGCAATATAGTCTTTACCCTTGGCATTTTTCGTAATATGGCCATATGCACCATCCCAGAGCATAACACCGCCAAAATTAGATTTGGCAAGGGTTTTAGCATTTTTTATCGTCTTTGCGAAAGTGTCGGGGTCTTGGTAGCCGCCGTTAGATGTACCTTCGGCCCATGCGGGAGAGCCAATGAAGAGTTTTGGACCTGAGAGACGAGAGCTCCAGTCTGCAAACGACGTGGTGAAGCCAGAGCCACCAATGTTGCAAGAAGGCGCGGCGTAGAATTGCGGCCAAACCCAGTCCATGAGATTTAACATTGTGTGAGTGTACGAAGTATCGGATAGCGAACAACTTGGTGCTGCGGAAAGATAGTAAGTCTTTGCACTCTGGCCGTTGTAAAGGGACCGTATAGCGATTACGAAATCTTGGTAGAAGTCCCCATCACCTGTTTCGTTATCTGTTGTGTATTAGTACTACGTCGTCCGGTTATTAAACTATGAATGAAGCATACCAATATCAAAACCGTCAACGTTTGCTGTTCCAAAGGGACGCATCCCAGCCGCTTCACCCGAGCCTCCTCCAAATAAGTTCCATAACAACGTGGCACCGGATTTTGCCAGCGTGGCACTGGTAAACGTCGTGTTCCCGTTCTGGCCTCCTAATCCTAGAAGAATTTTCTTACCGAGTTTCTGGCATTGCTGGATTTGTGATGCAAGATTTGTGCATGAGAAGAGGCCAGTTGCTCCCGTCGTTTCCATTGCCTTAGTTTGACCAATGCACAGATTATCAAAGGCCATATCTGGATAACCTCCACCACCGTATACGTTGGTCAAGAAAGCGAGAATTACGATATCAACATTTTTGTCCTGACATTGTGCTGTCAAATTCGTATTGACTGTCTGGTCCGTTCTTCCAAAATAGACAGCAACATTTCTGGAAGACGAAGCATCGAATTTGTAGCTTGCCCGTTTGGCATTCACAGGCTCGTTTGCCAAAGGTTGAGATGCAACTGTCGAGATGCCCACAAGAATGACGGATACTGCTAGGCAGAGAGATGATTTTAGTACCCTCATGTCTTTAGATGTCCCGGATTCATGTGTGTAACGACTGGAAATAACATAGAAGAAATTATTATGTAGTTGAGCTTATGAAGTTTGAGCACTAGACTTATGCTGGCCAATACGATCTTGGATTACCCCACTCAAGCTTGACAGAATCTCTACGTATGCTTCTGAATATGCGATTCAAGTAGTGCAAGCCTTCCCGCTAAAACTATCCGCTAACTCTGGTCGCTCGGTGCAAAAGCTTGGCTAATGCTAAAATGGGACCGCAAGAAGTGTCGTAGTTATCCACTTTCATTATTTAATTACCCGAGCTGAACAATACACCGACAGAACCACGGATGATTTCTCTCGCGCGTCATGAATTCTCTGCACGTTAGGGTCACTGGCAGCTGCGACATTGGTAAACGTTTTGGAAGCAGACACTCGAGCTGATGTGTAAATGACAAGGTGAAGTCAGAAGTGCTGCTGCACCAGAGCGATTTGAGAGCATAAGCTATTGGAGGATCAAATTAAAAAAACAATAGAATCGAAGTACGATTCCATGCACCTAAGCATACTTGCCATCTAAAGAAGACCTAAAATATGTGTTTCCATTAGGTGTGGTCGAATTATAAGAAGTACGAAGGTGCAAAGCAATTGTATATCTTTATTGTATATTGGGGCGAAAGGCTACTAAAGCCCACGCATCAGGTAGATGCAGACGGTATCCGCATTCTACAGCTAGAGATAACCTTAACTGTTCTGCTCCGTGGGATGAAAATATCGTAATCCCGATGGTGTCATGGCAGCCACGAAATGGGTAGGTAGATCGCTTACTGGTGACGATGCGATAACGCTCAAGTCAGATTCGCCATGCGGAGTATTTTCACCCTATGACTGAGTGTCCGTGGTTTCGTGCATGACGGCTTCAGCCGTCCTGCATACATGCATACGTAGATCTTGATTTAGCGAGCATTCTTTGACTTGGTCTGTGTCATTTTCATCGTCCCTTGGTGGTGAACAGGGTATAACCCATAAACTTTTATCTCGGATTGAATGACTGAGCAAAAATTTTGAATTGTTGTAGTAGAATATGTCATGAAATGCAGATTAGGCTGAATAGAAAAAGCTTTTTGAAATTTACTCATATTTAAATGTGCTATTGAGGGATATCTAAAAATGAATTGTAACAGCCACCATATACTCCTAAGACCGCTAAAATTCCTTACATGCTCCCAAAACTCCTGAAATGATAGAGCTTTCTTGGACTTTTGTAATTGCAAAAAGCAAACAAAACTTGTTGAAGCGTAACCACTTATCTAGTAGTACTTGACATGAGCGCTCTTGAGACTGTCGAGTACCGCGAAATCCACCGTATCCTGCTTCATGCAGACGCAAACTAGATCAAACAGTTGATCAATAACTCTTGCTGAAAAATTACCCTGTGAGAGACGCGGTAACCATTCAACGGCATCCTGTGGCACGAGGGGGTCGTGGTACATCAAAAGCTTGCAGCCAAGGGTGTCCATGGCTTTCGCAAAGGAAAGACCGGGTGAGCAAGAGATAACGCTCTGTCCTGGTTTGAATGCCACACCAACAATCAGAACTCGGAGGCCTCGTTTTCCAGAGAAAGCACTGCGCTCTGCATAAATTTCACGAGCAAGCTTTGCAGGTCTGTCGCCCATCCTTTCGGCGGCATGTTCGAGTATTGGAAGTGTGTTGTTGACGAAGAGGTAGTATGGGTTAATTGGGATACAGTGACCACCAACTCCCAGACCAGGTTGAAAAGCCTGAAAGCCAAATGGTTTTGTGGAAGCGGCGTTGATCACTTCTTTAGCGTCGATACCTTGTAAGGTGCACGCATCTGCGATCTCATTCACATATGCGATGTTGATCATACGGTAGCAGTTTTCGAAGAGTTTGGTCATCTCGGCAACCTCTGGTCGCGAGACGGGAACGACAGTGTCGAATACTTGGGAGTATATTTCGTTGATTTTTGTCATAGCAATATCGTCAAGGCCAGATATAACCTTGGGAATTTGTGTCAAACTCGGTGAGACACGGCCTGGGTCTACCCGTTCTGGTGACATTCCACAGTGTAATCTTCCACTGTATTGACTTAAGAAAGCGCGAGTCATACCAACAGAGACACTGCTTTCAATAACCACAACAGAACCTTGTCTAGCGTATTCAACCACCGAAGAGATGGCCGCAATTAAATGAGTGGCATCGACAGAGTTGTCCCTGTGTAGCGTCGTAGGTACTGAAATTAAGAAATGCGTGCCTTGCGCCAACTTTGATACGTCTGTGGTAAGCGTAACCTTAGGAAATCTTTTGAAGTCAGGTGTAATATGATCGATTCTCTTTTGCGAAACATCGAATCCAATAGCGTTGAAAACATTTCCAAAGCCTGAGAGGAGATGTTCTCCAACGTATCCAACACCAATAACACAGACAACAATGTCACGATTAGAGATAATGTCGATAGGAGGAGGAATAGCTTCTCCAGCTTCTTCGTCGGTGACACTGAGAAGGTTAGCTTGGCCTTTAAATTTTGAGTGATACTCTCTTACTTTTTAAGTTCTTTTGGTAGAAAATTTGAAGCAATGTCATCCATGTTACTTTCGAAAACATCTGACTGATCGTTGCCATTTAATCCCTGTATCATCATCTGTGTGTCCAAATCACCTTCAGGGTATAGCATCATGTCTTGTAATAACTCTAGTGAAGGAACTTGTGGAATGGAGAGCCGACGGCTCATGCGCGTTTGTGATACCATCATCTTTGTTGTAGTAGAGGATGGTTGTGTGAATGATGTAAAATGTGATTGGGCGTGTGAACTTCAATTGATTGGGTGAAGTTTGAATGATTAGATGAATTATGATATAATTTATGTTGATTGATGATTTAAAATTATTTGGGGGCGATCTGCAAGTCTATATATACATCTTTACTCTCAAGCACCATAGCTAAGCTTTTGATTAAACTTGACTACTCTACGTAAGAATAGAAGTATTATACTTGTCGTGTAGCGAAACAATTAGAATGATGACGAGTTAGTGTATGACCAAGATCAATATACGAGTATGAAGCATAGGCAGGAAAGGATCATGACGAGCAAATGAATGACCAAGAGGAATATAGCAATCAGTGATATGGACCAAGGAACCAACGTAATTGGTCGATGCCAGTAGTTTTGGATTAGTAGTACATTGTCACGACTCCTCATACAGAAAATATCGTACGACAAGAGATCAATAGAGTTCCCAGTGGGTATAAAACTCCGCAATACTCTCATAGCCGTTTTCACCCGTACAGCTTCGTCACTACAATTATCTAACCTTAGTTCCTCCTAAAATTTAGCTTCTTACTCGGCATTTGTCTACCTAAATGGAGCGAAAAAAGGGGGTAGGAGCCTCACCTTTGGAGACTAGTTAATCTCCAAATTGTCAAGTGTTGCCGAAAGTTACTGTCCAAGATGAATTGACACCGTAATTGACACCGTTTTAGCACGCCTCATTATCCATACGCTGAGCAGACTGAACATTTGCCTACTCGAACGGGTTTTAGTGGCTCCACAACTTACCACCATGTCACTCTTGACACCAAGCCACCAGAAGTACCCTACAAGGAATGAGCACGTTGAAATTCCTACTGATCAAAATTCCGCCAGGAAACAACAATTCTCAATATGCTGATTTTCCTTCTCTTTTGGTCTTCAGCATCATCAAACATATAAAGATGAGCTCAGTAACTCTGATTACTATATTAAATTTTATTTATGATTGGCAACATGCCGGCATATACAAGCAGTTCGTTTAGTAGCCGAAGTAACTATTTTTCCAGGCGCCACCATGCATACAGCCCATGTGGAGCCAATGTGGCTTAGTTTCAATGCTCACTACAGTTATTACGGGTCATGGCGTAGGCTAGAGTCGGGAGATGATCACCAGCAGCGGAGATTTTCAGGAGTTATGACCACATTCTGCTACTTGCAGCGAAAAAAGATCCACCCCCAAGGAAGCCAAATAAATCCGGCGGTGCATCTATGTTCACTGTATTCTGCGACTCTTCAGCTACACGAGCAGTGTAAGACTTTCCTATACACGTTGTTGAATCATGGCTAACATTCGCTACGTACTAATCACGCTACAATTAATCATCAACTATCTAGTAGGTTGATTGCTTATACACAAAGAAAATACTGCTTAGTCACTTTCCAGCAGGTCTTTTTATCTCGCTGTGAAATGATTTCTTAGGAGTTATTGCAAACATGTAATGCCGGGGATTTATCATGCACACACTGACAGTGGAAGGTAGCATGCACACAATTGCGTTTGCGAGTTGGTGTTTGTCTTTGACACCAGGGAATGTCTTCAATGCCCTGCGTACATTGTTCCGGTGGCATCCGTCGTTATGGTTGTAATCAAGCAGATAGGTTTTTTTTCCTAGACTGATCTCAAATCCATAATTACTCGTCAGAGCAAATTTATGGACTGATATGTGGCGCTAGTTTCATCAACATCAATGGGGGGCTCCACTTTGGTCCATAATATGATCATCACCTTGGTGATAAACATAGCGTAACTCCACAAACAAACCTTATTTCCGCATAATTGGTAACTTATCAACCTTTTTCTGTTTTAGCGGCCTTCATTGCAAACTTTCGCCCCGAAGTTCTCAGCATATAATGCACCGTCGATGACGGTATGACGGTACTTAGCGATACTAGAGAATGAACGTCTATTTCCTGTATTCTCCTCTCCCCAGTAGGCTGGGATGCCCGAATTGTCAAAATTTCTCGATTATTAGCATTATATATATACAGTATGTACAAGTCTCGGGCGTCTCTGCGCGCCTGGTGGCGATCCCTCAGCGTAATGCTCAGCGTAAGGACTGTGCCCCTAGCGAATTCCTGCACCCAAAAGCGCCACACCCGAAACCTTAAGCATATCTCGCAAATAGGTGACGAAGTGAGTCGCCACCTTTCTCTTTTTGGCGTTCTTCATATCTGCTAACCCCTTTAAGTTCGAGCGTTTCCTTTAGTGCCGGTCTTCTCAAAATCGACTTCCTTCATCAACCGGACCCTCATTCTCCACTGTAACTTTTGCACAGACCCTTTGTTGAAAAAATTGGGGTTGACTTGCAATAGAAACGATGGGGAAATGGGAGGTAAGAGTAATGCTTCAGCAGAAGAAGCAGCTGTTCCTTCACAATTCTTTTGCACAATGAATCGGAAAGCTATCTGTCAGCATGGCCACGCTTGTAAGATAGTGTGGAGGAGGGGCCTAGCCCAAGCAGCCCCCATCTAGAGACCTCAGTAACAGAAGGTAAAGTGTTAAATTGGCTAATGATTTGGCATTCTCTTGTAATGTCTTGAATTTGAACTATGGTCTATCTCATTGACAGTGTTGGAAATTCGCTACCAGTGTAATGAGTTGGGGCGGCTTTGCTCTTCTAGTCATTCAAAAGCCCATAGGGTATAGTCTGAAAGGTAAATTATTATGATGCTCGATGCCTAGCCAACGGAGAAGTCAGCGACCCCGCTTGACAGATGTATGTTAACTGGAACAACTTCAATAAAAAATATTGCTTCAATTCTTTCATACAGCCAACATGAGTAAACAGAGCAGTGTTAGCCCTTGGACAGCGAAAGACCCATTCACTGACGGCGCTATTTTGGAGGAACAACCAAATGGATATGAAGTAGGTACCGGCCATCAGGATAGTGGTTTTTCCAATTTTCACAACTCAAGCGGAGATTTTGAAGGCACCGGTGTTCTTGTTCCTTGGGCCCCAGGACACAATCGTCGTCGCTCATCACAAGTACACTCTTCATATGCCTCTTCGAATTCAGACAATCCTACACTTTCCTCAAGACTTTCAAATAGGTCACAGTCTTCTCTGCGAAGTTCCTCGCTCACATCTCAGAGGCCATCTGCAGCTTCAATACGGCGTTCGAGGCAGCAATTATTACTTTCAAAAGAGCACATCTTCCAACTTCACTCTCGGCAACAATCTGGCTTCTCTAACCAACCCAATTCCGAAACCGTTAGCTCTCCTATCAATGAATCATTACCTACAAGGCCACCTAGAGCATTTCCTCTAGCCTGTCCTCCTAAAAGTCATGCAGCCACGGTAGATGACTTGGACGAAAAGTCACATTCCCGCGACTCTAGCAAGAACTTCAGCAGGCCATTCAATTTCCCAATTGATAAAGTAGGGATGGAGAACAGCTCACCTGCAAGAGATGAAGACTCTGCCGCTTCCTGGAAGACGCATGGTTCAAGCACTACAGAATCATCTGAAGTAAAAGTTGAAACTGAGAAGTTCGACATGAACAAGTATATACCAGATCCAAACATACCAGCATCACGACAACGATCAAGCTGCGTGATGCAGAACGTTAGGAAATCAAAGTATACCATAGAGGAAGAAAAGGTTGTACGCGCAGTAGGAAAGAAGCGTTTGAGATATACACGAAACATCTTCATTGTCTTCTTCATTATAGTTAACGCTGTCTGTATTACTATCAGTTGGACGTATCCCGAGTACTGGTATATTTGTAAGCTCTCCCTGGATGCTTCCGCCCATCAGAAGACTAATCAGATATGGCAGTTGTGCCTATTATTCTTCTTGGCAACGTGATGAACTCTCTCATGGTCATCAATATCGTCCGATGGTTCATCTGGGGCCTATTTCTGAAATTAATCAACAAAGCCCCACCCGAGCCTGCTACCCATGTGCCCACTACCATTGCGATGGTTCTGGCATGTTACTGCGAATCCTATCAAGATTTGATGGATACCCTTGAAAGTCTGAACTCACAAGAGAAAGTGGCCCACCACAAAAGAATGTTTATAATCATCTGCGATGGCCAAGTCAAAGGGAAAGGCATGGAAAAGTCAACAGATCGTATTCTGGTTGAAGACATACTCAAACCAAAAGAGGAACATTGGTTCCCAATAGGTTATGAATCTTGGGACGGAGCAATCAATGGAATATACGCCTCGGCAGGCATCTGGGAAGGAACACCATATGTGTGTTTGGTGAAAAAGCGAAACTTAGGGAAACGGGATGGCCTCATCTTAGTCCGTACACTACTTTACAAGTACAAATTCCGCCACGAGAATCCAGTGACTTCAATGGGCGATGATTTCTTTAGATGGTTTTCCGAATTTTCAGAAGACTGCGGGATAGATCAATATGAGTGGCTCGTTGGGGTTGACGCGGATACAACTTTCAATTCGACATGCATATATGAAATGCATAAAGAGTGCTTAAAAGACCCAAAACTCGTCGGCTGCTCAGGCTTGATCCAAGGTACATTTCTCCACGCGTTTCCTGTGCACCACTTCTCTTTTCGTGACTCTTGCTAATATTAATTTTTTGCAGTTGGATTTCGAACCGGCCAATGGAATCTCTGGAACATTTACCAGAATACCGAGTACATTCGTGCTCAATGTCTACGTCGCTGGCATCAAGCACACGGAACAGGCAAAGTATCCTGTCTCCCAGGTGCCTGCCAAATTATCAAGATTGTCGAAGAAACATGTGGAGATGTAATCCTCATCAGGCTTTTCGGACACATTCCAGACCCCAAAGCCAACATGATTCATCAGGTGCGCGCACTTGCTGGCGAAGATCGAAACTATATTTGCTTGATTTTCCAGCAATTCCCTGCGGTACAAACCACGATGTCGCTCAATGCTATAGCGTTTACAGATCCGCCCAACGGCCTCATGGTATTCCTGTCCCAACGCAAGCGTTGGACACTAAGTACATGCGCGAACGATATGTTGATCACCATCAGGAACGAAATGAATATATTTGAACGCATCTGCTCCTTGGCAGATATTCTCACCTGGTTGTTACCCATCTTCGTCATGCAAACTGTTGTTCTTTTTATCAAAGCCTGTGTCAATGTTGTGGATCCTACTTTCATTGCATGCTTCGCCATTGTCACCATGATTCCATTGTCCTACGGCATTGGAGTTGCATATTGGGGATGCAATACGAACTTGTTGCGCGCTCAATATTTGCTTGGCTTCCTCATGGTTGTTGTGCTTGGACAGCTCATAACGCCTGTTGTCATTAGCTACGCTATCTGGCACATGGATGATTTCAGTTGGGGAAAGACAAGAGAGGTTGAGGTCTCTGATGACCCGGACAGTAAACCTGCTCATTCGGATTAGAATGCTATTTTATGAAAATTCCTTTATGAGTTTATGTCTGGACGATATATTAATTTTATAGGCGTTTTGTTAATTTTCGCGAATTAAGTATAGACATACAGGTGGACACATAGTCTCACATTCTGGGATATCGGGTAATCAGAATCGGCTGTAGATAGCAAAAGCTTGCTGCACCTAAAACTTCTTATCATGTATTTCTTTGGACAAAAGTCTTTAGTATTGTATATAAAGCAGCGGTGCATAAAGTACCTAATATGAACTCACGTGTATAACATAAGATTAAATTTCATCACGAAAGGTCCAGAGAGATTAGCAGGCAGCGGATTCCTTTTCATAATCTCCAGTAAAAGGCACGCGTAAAGCATGAGTACTAAGCCAGAGCTTCTACATAATCCCTAACAGCTTGTTCAAAAGAAACATCGCCCTTAAAGCCCAAACCATACGCTTGCCTGTTATCAAATCTTGTTGGCCATGACTTCAATATAGGTACCAGATTGGGATCTTCGTTTACTTTTAAAAATGCTAATTTGTCTTTCCCACCAACTATCTCAAGTGCATCCATCATATCTTTCACTGTTGCGCAGCGGCCAGGAATATTAATTTGTCTGATATGCTTAGGAAGTTTTTCAGTAGATAGTGTGAGGGAGTGTATCAAATTCCACACAAGCGTTTTGGGTGAAGAAAGCCATGATTCGAAGTTCATATCTGCGATTGGAATCTCACATTCCTGGCTATTCATTGGCTCCCGTATCATACCAGATAAGAACGAAGATGCAGCTGCAGTTGGAAGTCCAGGTCGTACGGAAATAGTTGGGAATCGAAGAGCGAGACCATCGATGTAGCCACGTCTGCTATAGTCGTTCACAATTGTCTCGCAAATGAGTTTTTCGGCGCCATATGATGATTCTGGGGTAGGTATCACGGTGTCATCCACAAGTTTAGGTAAAGGTTGACCATATACAGCTTGGCTAGATGCATAGATCACGCGAATTCCCGGGCATCTAAGCTTGATCTCATCGAGAAGTACTCGAGTAGCATCCACGTTTACTCGCATGCCAAGTTCGTGATTAGCTTCAGAACCCGAGCTCATAATCCCATGAAACACAAATACAGCATCGACATCCTTTGTCACGACACTTCCGGTGTCTGTGCATAGGTCCGCTTGCATCGTTGTTGCATTTGCTGGAAACTTAACGTTCCTGGGGATTTTGGGTTCGACCACGTCCGCGAGGATCACAGTATGCGAGGCATCATTTAAAAGCTCAGCAGCAACCAGTTGCCCAATAAAGCCTGCCCCTCCAGTAATCAAAATGTGCATTTTGTATTCTGAGTGAGATGTATAGGCCAAGACCAGAACCAGGAAGTTTCAGGGGATAGTCGTTGTGATTTGGCACCAAGTATAATAAGAGTTTAAACTTGATGATGATACCCTAGAACTCCAAAGACGATCTGACGCAGAAGGCTTGTTACAAATAGTCAGTATATAGAATATGTAGAGCTCCTCTCTCCCTTTTGCTGTGATGAAATATAAGCTCAGCTCAAAGGTGGGATTAACCTGATCAAATCATCAATGATCCGTACTTTCTACTGTTTCTTACTCAGGCTTACACCGACAACATTCATCATATCAATGCTAGCAACATAAAATAAAAGCAACCTGGGAGGATATCTAATACTTTACGCATACAAAATGTTGAAATATATATCACGTGATTATAGAATCTATGTACAATCGGTTCGCCATGTCTATCAAGTTGGTACGCGGTCACTAAGAAAAATGTCATAAGATAGATTGCTCAGTTACTATACTGGTTATACGATTGAATTGAATACAGGATAATAAAACAATATAATTCACTACTGAATGTTGCTTTCATTTATGAATACTGAAACCAAAAGGCTACTACTTCACCCGGGGAAAATCAGTGGGGAAAAGGGGATGGAGTTAAGAATAAATTAATGAACACAGCACTAGAAGTGCTTGGAATCCTAGTTGCCAGGCCGATCGCGTAAATACTTATCTCTAACTTCCCGTGCCTACCATCTTTGTTAAGTAAATGTAAAATAGAATATTCCCAACTTGAATCCCACTTTCACTCCAGTGTACAAAATTGTCTTCCATGCCCTCTGCGTCTTCTAAATTTAAAGCCTACTATTTCAACTGTCACTGTGGATACTTCAAGTGGCATCTAAGGATACGGCTGCAACATTTGCGTGCGTAATGATACAATCTTTGTTTATCCTCCTTCCAGCCAGGTGAGTATTGCTGGTATAAATTCGATGTCTTCGTACTCGTTTTGGACGGAACTTCCAAGCTCACGACTTTTACAGTACTCGCGAAGTCGTCATACGGCTGAATAGACTAGATATCGGAGAAGAGAAAACGAAGGAGCAACACCCGAAATAATACTATGCAAAGCATTTCAAGCCACTGCCGGTGAATCTGATATCCTTCATGACGTAGAGTGGAAAGACGTCGAAGTGAGGAAGGAAAATGGCGCAAGTTGGGGGAAAATGGGTTTGTGCGGAGACTCCAGAGGAACCCATGGATCTCCTACCATCATAACTGATGACTACTGCGGTCTCGAAGAGGTGATCTATAAACCATTACTTCGAATTCCTTTTAATCAAGAAATCTTCTTGAAATCAAGAAACTAAAGGTGGGGACTTAATTTGAGTAATTTCTCTTCAGGCTTAGTGATATCTTTTTACTTATGAATCTACACATATAAGTCTTTGGAGCATACGAATATATAAATTTCAGCTGCATTCAAACGTTTGGCTAGTTTACGAATGAGGTGCTTCTTCCACAACTAATTCCTCTTCCCCAAGAGACCTTCTCCTCTGGCATAAAGAAAAAGAACTAGTATATATGACTTCTCTTAG
>Ga0247804_10000965_pt1 | contig 13366 bp, 10 predicted proteins | sample UWRJL029104C1_FD_181142 | JGI IMG/M metagenome (GOLD analysis project Ga0247804, IMG submission 181142) | Plant litter microbial communities from Arlington Agricultural Research Station in Wisconsin, United States - UWRJ-L029-104C-1 | ecosystem: Environmental > Terrestrial > Plant litter >...
GCCGACCCGCTGCTTGTAAGGCAGCTGCTCTCCCAGCTGAGCTAATCACCCTTTGCTTCGTTGAGGCCGCGAAATTTACGCAAAAAAACAGACTAAGTCAATGAATTAAAACAATTTATCTCAGCAGCATCGGTAACGCTTCCGGCGAGGAAATTCAGGCAAAAAAAAGCGACCGGTTAAGGTCGCTTTCTTTCGCTTCGAGGAGTTCAAGGGCCTCGAAGCTATGTATGGCGCAGCGGACGGGACTCGAACCCGCGACCCCCGGCGTGACAGGCCGGTATTCTAACCGACTGAACTACCGCTGCGTATCGCTCGAACTTACGTTCGTTTGAATCGTTGAAGCAGGCTTTCGAGCACCTGTTTCGTTGTAACCCTGACTGAAGAGCTTCGAGGCTTTCCAATCGCAGACCAGGCTGACCTGATCCTTAAAATATGGCGCAGCGGACGGGACTCGAACCCGCGACCCCCGGCGTGACAGGCCGGTATTCTAACCGACTGAACTACCGCTGCGCGTCGGTGGACTTTCGTCCGGTACAACATAAAGCTCTGCAACGAATGGTGGGTGATGACGGGATCGAACCGCCGACCCGCTGCTTGTAAGGCAGCTGCTCTCCCAGCTGAGCTAATCACCCTTGCTTCGTTGAGGCCGCGAAATTTACGCATATGACACACGTAAGTCAAGAGCCTGGTTGAAGTTTTTTAGGAGCAGCTTAAAAGCAGCTACAAGCTCCAAGCTTCAAGCGGCAAGCCAGAAGTAAAAAATCGAACCCGCGGGATCGCTTTTGCTTTCTCTTGTAGCTTGCCGCTTGAAGCTTGCCGCTCCTACACGTAGACCATCTTCTTGCTGATCCCACCGTCGACCACGAACTCCTGCCCCGTGACAAATCCGGCGTTCCTGGACAGCAGCCAGGCAACCATCGCTGCAACGTCTTCCACCGTTCCCACTCTGCCGGCAGGGTGTTGCGCGTGATCGGCCTCTGAGAGGGGCTCAGCGCGTCGTACAGCGGCATCACGAGTGTCGATCCAGCCAGGACTGACCGCGTTGACTCTGATCTCAGGTCCAAGACTGATCGCCAGCGAGTGAGTCAAAGCCAGCAGGCCACCCTTGCTCGCCGCATAAGCTTCAGTATCGGCCTCGGATTGTCGGGCGCGAGTGGAGGTCAGATTGATGATGCTGCCGCAGTGAGCCCGCAGATAAGGCGCACAGTGCTTGGCGAGTAACATGGGGCCGCTGAGGTTGACTGCCAGCACACGGTTCCAGTGCGCGAGGCTCAGGCTTTCAAGCGTACTGTTGTGAGGATCGGCAATCGCCGCGTTACAGACCAAGGCATCCAAACGACCGAATTGACCGATCACCTGAGCTACACCGCTGGCGACCTGCTCCTCGCTGGCGACATCCATGGCAACGAATGTGGCGTTGTCGCCAAGCGCCTCGGCCACCCGCTGACCACGTCGTTGATCAACGTCCATCAGGACCACCTGCCAACCCTCGGCAATCAGCCAGGCAGAAATCCCCAGACCAATCCCACGCGCCGCGCCGGTGACCAGTGCCACCCGACCATTGCTGGTCGTGGTGGCTGGCATGACCCAGTCATTCACAGTGCCGCCAGACCCCGAGCGAGATCCGCCTTGAGGTCGGCCACATCTTCCAGACCTACAGCAACCCGGATCAGGCTGTCACGAATCCCCGCCGCTTCACGCTCTTGAGGCGCAAGACGCCCATGGGAGGTGGTGCTCGGGTGGGTGATCGTGGTTTTGCTGTCACCCAGGTTGGCGGTGATGGAAATCAGACGCGTAGCATCGATGAAGCGCCATGCGCCGTCCTTCCCACCCTTCACCTCAAAACTCACCACCGCCCCGAAACCCTTCTGCTGACGTTTTGCCAGAGCGTGTTGCGGATGGCTCTCGAGCCCGGCGTAGTGCACTTTCTCGATACCGTCCTGCTGCTCCAGCCACTGGGCCAGTTCCAGAGCACTGGCACAGTGAGCGCGCATGCGCAGGTTCAAGGTTTCAAGGCCCTTGAGGAAAATCCAGGCGTTGAACGGGCTGAGCGTTGGCCCCGCAGTACGCAAGAAGCCGACGACTTCTTTCATCTGTTCGCTACGGCCGGCAACCACACCGCCCATGCAACGACCCTGGCCGTCGATGAACTTGGTGGCCGAATGCACCACCACGTCGGCACCCAGCAACAGCGGCTGCTGCAACGCTGGCGTACAGAAGCAGTTATCCACCACCAGCATCGCGCCCTTGGCGTGAGCGATTTCAGCCAGAGCGGCGATGTCGACCAGTTCCGCGAGGGGATTGGACGGAGACTCGACGAACAGCAACTTGGTGTTGGGCTTGATCGCAGCGTCCCAGCCAGACAGTTCAGCCAGTGGCACGTAGTCAACTTCAACGCCGAAACGCTTGAAGTACTTCTCGAACAGGCTGATGGTCGAGCCGAACACACTGCGCGACACCAGCACATGATCGCCAGCGCTGCACAGGCTCATGACCACTGCCATGATCGCGGCCATACCGGTGGCCGTAGCCACCGCCTGCTCTGCGCCTTCCAGCGCCGCGATACGCTCTTCGAACGAGCGCACGGTCGGGTTGGTGTAACGCGAATAGACGTTACCTGGCACTTCACCCGCGAAACGCGCAGCCGCATCGGCGGCTGTGCGGAACACGTAACTGGAGGTGAAGAACATCGGATCGCCATGCTCACCTTCCGGCGTGCGGTGTTGACCGGCACGCACGGCAAGTGTGTCGAACCCTACGCCTTCAAGGTCGCTGTCCAGCCGACCGGCATCCCATTCCTGAGTCATGCGCCCTCTCCCTGATGATTAGTTGTTGTACAGATCGATGATCGCGCTCACTGCCTGGGTCTTGACCTTGGAAGCGTCGTTGCGCGCCTGCTCGATCTTGTTCAGGTAGTGTTCGTCGATATCACCGGTCACGTACTTGCCGTCAAAGACCGAGCAATCGAAGTTGTCGATTTTGATCTTCTTGCTGCCACTCACCGCCTCGATCAGGTCGCTGAGATCCTGATAAACCAGCCAGTCCGCGCCGATCAGATCAGCAACGTCCTGGGTGGAACGGTTGTGGGCGATCAGCTCGTGGGCGCTCGGCATGTCAATGCCGTAGACGTTCGGGTAGCGAACGGCCGGGGCAGCTGAGCAGAAGTAAACGTTCTTGGCACCGGCTTCGCGAGCCATCTGGATGATCTGCTTGCAGGTGGTGCCACGCACAATGGAGTCATCCACCAGCATCACGTTCTTGCCGCGGAATTCCAGTTCAATGGCGTTGAGCTTCTGGCGTACGGATTTTTTCCGCGCTGCCTGACCCGGCATGATGAAGGTCCGGCCGATGTAACGGTTCTTGACGAAACCTTCGCGGAATTTCACGCCCAGGTGGTTAGCCAGCTCCAGCGCCGCAGTCCGGCTGGTGTCCGGAATCGGGATAACCACGTCGATATCGTGATCCGGACGTTCGCGCATGATCTTGTCGGCCAGCTTCTCACCCATGCGCAGACGCGCTTTGTAGACCGAGATACCGTCGATGATTGAGTCCGGACGCGCCAGATAGACGTGTTCGAAAATGCACGGTGCATATTTTGGGTTGGAGGCGCACTGACGGGTGTGCAGCTTGCCATCTTCAGTGATGTAAACCGCTTCGCCCGGAGCCAGGTCGCGAATCAGGGTGAAACCCAACACGTCCAGGGAAACGCTTTCCGAGGCGATCATGTACTCGACGCCTTCATCGGTATGACGCTGACCAAAGACGATCGGACGAATCGCATCCGGGTCGCGGAAACCGACGATACCGTAACCGGTGATCATCGCGACCACGGCGTATCCACCACGGCAGCGTTTATGGACGTCGGTTACAGCCGCGAAGATGTCTTCTTCGGTAGGCTGCAACTTGCCGCGCACGGCCAGTTCATGGGCGAAAACGTTGAGCAACACTTCCGAGTCGGAGTTGGTGTTGACGTGACGCAAGTCAGATTCGTAAATCTCCTTGGCCAACTGCTCGACGTTGGTCAGGTTGCCGTTGTGCGCCAACGTAATGCCATACGGCGAGTTGACGTAAAACGGTTGGGCTTCGGCGGATGTAGAGCTGCCCGCTGTTGGATAACGCACATGGCCAATCCCCATGTGCCCAACCAGACGCTGCATATGGCGCTGATGGAACACATCACGAACCAACCCATTGTCCTTGCGCAGGAATAACCGGCCGTCGTGGCTGGTTACGATACCGGCAGCGTCCTGGCCGCGGTGCTGGAGGACGGTGAGCGCGTCATACAGCGCCTGATTGACGTTCGACTTACCGACGATACCGACGATGCCACACATGCGACACAACCCCTACTTAGTGGTACTGGATTTACCGATCACTTCCTGCGGCATTGTAGGCGGCAGGAGGTGATCCTTGAACGGCAGTTCAGCAGGTACGCTGATGCCGCTGGCGAGCCACTTGCTGGACATCCCGAGAATCAGGTTTTTCGACCAGTCAGCGACCATGAGAAATTGCGGCAGCAATCTGGATTGCTGCCACCATTGATCCTGTTGTACCGGCCCCAGGCTCAACAGCCCGACTGCCACTACGACAAGCAAGCCTCCGCGCGCAGCGCCGAAGACCATGCCGAGAAAACGATCGGTCCCGGAAAGCCCGGTGACACGAATCAGTTCTCCGATAAGAAAGTTGATCATTGCGCCGACCAGCAAGGTGGCGACGAATAGAATAGTACAGGCCGCGATAACCCGAAACGACGGCGTTTCGATGTAATTGACCAGATAAACCGATAATCCCGCACCGAACATCCAGGCAACGACACCTGCAATGATCCACGTCACCAGCGACAGTGCTTCTTTGACGAAGCCGCGCTTGAGACTGATCAGAGCGGAGATTACGACGATCCCGAGGATCGCCCAGTCGACCGGGGTAAATGGCACGTTTGAGCCTGCGAACAGATAAGGCGGCGCATTTTAACAGAGCGCCGACCTGCCGGTAAGCGAGATTTCCGGCCCAGGCTTTGTGAAAACGTAGCGAGCGACGGCAAGACAAGGCAAAAACAGGCGAAAAAGCGGAGTCTAGGTGTTCTAAATGAGCATTTTTCGCCTGTTTTTAACGCAGTATTGCCTAGCGCAGTAGTTTTCACACAGCCTGGGCAGGCCTGCAATCACCTGAAAAGCCTTAGCCGCGCTCAGGCTGAAAACGCACGACAATGCCCTTGAGTTTCTGCTGTTTATCGAGCTGATCGCGCAGGCGATCAGCTTCTGCGCGCTCGATCAGCGGACCCACAAATACCCGATTCACGCCATCCGCAGTGCGGATATAGGCGTTATAGCCCTGAGTGCGCAGGGTTTTCTGCAGGTTATCGGCATTGGCCCGATTGGACATACTCGCCAATTGCACCGACCAACTGACCGACAGGCCATTGGCATCGACACCACTAGGTGCCGTGGGCTTGGCGGCAGCTTGCGCAGGCGATGTCGCCGGAGCAGGTGCCGGTGTCGCTGGAGCAGGCGAAGGTTTTGGCGCAGGCTTGGCAGCCTGGGCAGGCGGTGTCACGGACTTTGTCGCAGGTGGCGCAGGTGCGATCGGCATCGAGGGCGGCTGAGTTTCGTTGCTCAGGTCATCGTCCGTAGGTACGGGCTCCTGAGGCAAGGTCTGGGGCTCAGGAACAGGCACGGGCTCAATCTGCACCTGAGGCGCCACAGGTGCCTGAGGAGCAGCAGGTGCATCGACCTGAACGTGGTGCGTCTCATCCTGACGCGTGAACAGCATCGGCAGGAAGATCACCGCCACGGCAATCAGCACCAGGGCACCGACCATTCGCTGTTTGAAAACGTTATCCAGCAGTGCCATTTGCAGCTTCCTCTTTGGCGTGCCGGGTCAACCATTCCAGGGCCTCGGCTACACAGTAAAAAGACCCGAACAGCAAAATCTCGTCATCGGCCGTGGCGTGCGCACACTGGGCTTCCAGTGCCAACGCAACACTCTGATAGGACGCCACTTTCGCGCCAAGGTTCTCAAGTGCCAACTGCAAATCCGCAGCGGGACGACTGCGGGACGTGGGCAGCGGTGCAACAGCCCAGTCCTGAATACTCGAGGCCAGCTCGGCCACGACACCATCAAGCTCTTTGTCAGCCAGCAAACCGAACACCGCAAAACGCTTGCCGCCAATTTCTCGTTGCGCCAGACGGCGGGCCAGGAACTGCGCCGCATGGGGGTTGTGGCCCACATCCAGCAGCAGATTCAGGGTCTTGCCATGCCAGGTGAACGAACGACGATCCAGACGACCGGTGATACGGGTACCAACCAGAGCAGTACGAATCAGCTCAGGCTTCCAGGCGATATTCATCAGCAGAAAGGCTTGCAAGGCCAGCGCGGCGTTTTCCATTGGTAAGTCGAGCAATGGCAAGTCCTGCAGCTCGACCTTCTGCCCCTGACTATCGCGACCCGTCCAGTTCCAGCCGTGGCTGTGTATCGACAGGTCGAACTCTCGACCTCGCAGCCACAGCGGGCAATTCAATTCCCGGGCTTTATCAAGCAACGGGGCTGGAGGCAATGGATCGCCACACAGCACCGGACAGCCCTCACGGAAAATGCCGGCCTTCTCGAACGCGACCGATTCACGGGTATCACCCAGCCAGTCGGCATGATCGACGCCAATGCTGGTCACCACCGCGATATCGGAATCAATCAGATTGACCGCATCCAGACGGCCGCCCAAACCGACCTCCAGTACGGCAACATCAAGCCCGGCTTTCTCGAACAACCAGAAAGCGGCCAGCGTGCCCATCTCGAAGTAAGTCAGGGTGACATCACCGCGAGCCGCCTCTACGGCAGCAAAAGCATCACAAAGCTCCAGGTCGGTGGCTTCAACGCCCTGCACCTGTACCCGCTCGTTATAGCGCAGCAGATGCGGAGAGCTGTACACACCGACCTTGAGCCCTTGAGCTTGAAGCAACGATGCCAGAAAAGCGCAGGTAGACCCCTTGCCGTTAGTGCCTGTAACCGTGATAACCCGAGGCGCAGGTCGGGTAAGACCCAACTGCTGCGCCACCTGTCGCGACCGATCCAGCCCCATGTCGATGGCAGATGGATGCAGCTGCTCGAGATAGGCGAGCCAGTCGCCCAGGGATCCTGGGGTCATACCGTGGCCGGAGCCGGCGGAACGATGACAGGCTCAAGAACAGGCGCAACGAACTTTGGCGTTGGCAGGTTCATCATCTGCGCCAGCAGGTTACCCAGGCGCAGACGCAGCTCTTGACGATGGATGATCATGTCGATAGCGCCATGGTCCAGCAGGAATTCGCTACGCTGGAAGCCTTCCGGCAGTTTTTCGCGAACGGTCTGCTCGATAACACGCGGGCCGGCGAAACCGATCAGCGCCTTGGGCTCGGCCACAATCACATCACCCAGCATCGCCAGACTCGCGGAAACACCGCCGTAAACCGGGTCGGTAAGTACGGAGATGAACGGCAGGCCTTCTTCACGCAGGCGAGCCAGAACGGCAGACGTCTTGGCCATCTGCATCAGGGAAATCAGCGCTTCCTGCATGCGTGCACCACCGGAAGCGGCGAAGCAGATCATCGGGCAGCGCTTTTCCAGTGCGTAGTTGGCGGCCTGAACGAAACGCTCGCCAACGATTGCACCCATCGAACCGCCCATGAACGAGAATTCAAATGCGCACGCCACAACCGGCATGCCCAACAGGGAACCACTCATGGAAATCAGCGCGTCTTTTTCGCCGGTCTGCTTCTGAGCACCGGTCAGACGATCCTTGTACTTCTTGCTGTCGCGAAATTTCAGGCGATCCACTGGCTCCAGATCGGCACCGATTTCGGCACGGCCTTCGGCGTCCAGGAAAATGTCCAGACGCGCACGTGCGCCGATGCGCATGTGGTGGTTGCACTTGGGGCAAACGTCCAGGGTCTTTTCGAGCTCTGGACGATAAAGCACCGCTTCACAGGACGGGCATTTGTGCCAAAGGCCTTCGGGGACCGAGCTTTTCTTGACCTCGGATCGCATGATCGAGGGGATCAGCTTGTCTACCAACCAGTTGCTCATGCTTTGTTTCTCCAGTACCGGTGGCTCAAACGCGAGGCGACTCAGCGCCCTGCGCATGCCCTTGAGCTAAATTCGTAAATGGCTTGGTGCTGCCAACCGCGACCGCCTTATGGCGAGACCTGCGGGCTCGGCAACCTCAATCGTGACTCTGTTCAACCGTGATGCTGTTTCAACCGTGGCAAGGATGTAAAACCGCCCTCGCCCGTAAAAATCCTAAATGCCCCGCCAACCGGCGCAGACAGGGTGGTGGACGATGGTCAGTGAAAAACCGTCACATCCAGTCAACAACCAATCAATCTGCCCTCAAGCGCCGTGAACCGCACTCATGAACGCGCGGATCTTGTCATGATCCTTGATGCCTTTGCTCTTTTCGACTCCACCACTGACGTCAACTGCGTAAGGTCGAACCTGGGCAATGGCCTGAGCGACATTGGCTGACGTCAATCCGCCCGCCAGAATAATGGGTTTTTCCAGACCGTCTGGGATCAAGGCCCAATCGAACGTCTCCCCGGTGCCGCCCGGGACACCCGACACAAACGTATCGAGCAGGATACCGCTGGCGTTTGAATACAATCGGCAGCTCGCTGCAATATCATCACCGGCTTGCACACGCAGCGCCTTGATGAACGGGCGATGATAACCCTCGCACTGCTCTGGCGTCTCGTCGCCATGGAACTGCAACAAATCCAGCGGAACAGCGTCCAGTGTCTCGTTCAGCTCGCAACGGCTGGCATTGACGAACAATCCGACAGTGCTGATGAACGGCGGCAGCGCTGCGATTATCGCCCGGGCCTGCTGCACGGTGACCGCCCTTGGGCTTTTAGGGTAGAACACAAAACCGATGGCGTCGGCACCTGCTTCAACAGCGGCCAATGCATCTTCGATGCGGGTAATCCCGCAGATCTTGCTGCGAACGGCTGACATGTCATTAACCTCGAGCCTTTCGGAAAGGCCCGGATGTTAACAAATGCTGCAACAAGCGTCAGCCGTCCAGTTCCGAGAACCCTGTAAGAAAGTGCGGCCCGATAAAGCGCTCAGGCAGTGGAAACTCATCCCGATACTCAACCTGAACCAGATAAAGACCGAATGGGTGGGCTGTCACGCCTCCTGTACGACGCACCTTGCTCTCCAACACTTCCTTAGCCCATTCGACAGGCCTCTCGCCGGTCCCGATGGTCATCAATACACCTGCGATATTGCGCACCATGTGATGCAGAAAGGCGTTGGCACGTACATCAATGACAATCATTTTGCCGTGACGCGTTACCCGCAGATGGTGCAGTTGCTTGATCGGAGACTTGGCCTGACATTGCCCAGCCCGGAAAGCACTGAAATCGTGGGTGCCGACCAGGTGCTGCGCAGCCTCGGCCATGCGCTCTGCATCCAGAGGACGGTGATTCCAGGTGATCTCCTGATTCAAATGCGCAGGGCGGATCTGATCGTTATAGATGACGTAACGATAGCGCCGGGCGATGGCCTTGAAGCGGGCATGAAAGTCCGCAGGCATGACTTTGGCCCAACTGACACTGATGTCGTGGGGCAGGTTGATATTGGCACCCATTACCCAAGCCTTGAGTGAACGCTCGGCCTTGGTATCAAAATGCACCACCTGACCACAGGCATGCACACCCGCATCGGTTCGACCGGCGCACAGTAGCGAAACCGGAGAATCTGCCACTTTCGACAGCGCATTCTCGAGGGTCTCCTGCACGGTCAACACGCCGGACGCCTGACGCTGCCAGCCGCAATAGCGCGAGCCTTTGTATTCGACTCCGAGCGCAATTCGGAAAAAGCCATCGGCCGCCATCTCGGCAGTCGGATTATCTATGTTCGCCAAGAAGTTAAAGCCTGTCGGTTTGCGAAATGGCGGCCATTATAGTGCCGTCAAAAAAAGACGCCATGTACTCGGCGCTATAAATACAAACGGCCGCATAAGCGGCCGTTTGCTGTGAACAGGGACTGGATCAGGCAAGCCGCCCGAGCATCTCCCTGGCCTCGGTCTTCTGACCGTCATTGCCTTCGGTAACCACTTCATCAAGGATGTCGCGAGCTCCGTCGCTGTCACCCATTTCGATGTAGGCACGGGCCAGATCGAGCTTGGTGGCGGCTTCGTCGGTACCGGACAGGAAATCAAACTCTGGCTCGTCGTCCATGCCTGCCATGTCGTCCGCCGTAAAGCTTGGCGTCTGGAACGGCTCAGCCATGGGCGGGGTTTCCAGATTTTGCGACAAACGCTCCAGCTCGGCATTCACGTCATCGATTTCCGATGCAAAAGCCTGAGTTGCCTGATCGGTTTCGATCTCGTCAGCCAGCGACAAATCGAAATCGTCAGGAAGATCCAGATCATGCTCTGGCTCCAGCGAAGTTTCAGGCACAGCGGCTGGCGTTTCACCCAGATCCAGCGGTTCGTTTTCCAGACTGAGCAGGAAATCGTCTTCGGTGGTCAGGCCTGGCTCATCTTCAGCCAGATCCAGGTCGAAATCATCCAGATCGTCAGGAGCACTGACCGCTGCGGCCTCATTCTGCTGCCTCAACAATGACTCAAAACTTGGCTCTTCCACGGGAGTCAATGTGGGGGCATCAAGGGCGAAATCTTCTGCCGCCGGCGATGCATCCCGCTCAATGACAGGTTCAGGTGATGCCTGCTCAAGGTCATCGAGGCTCAGGTCAAAATCGTTATCCAGCTCATCCGTTTCAGCTTCGACAGAAGCAGGTTCCGGCTCAGGCGCCAAAGATACCGGCTCTGGCTCTGGCTCGGCCTCCGGCTCATCGAGCAACAGGCTCTCGACGTATTTGGCGTCCATCTCGGCCGCCAACGCGGCGGCAGTGGCGGTTGCAGCTGCGGCAGTGACGGCAGCAGCGGCAATGGTCGGGTTATTGTCTTTTAGCTGCTCGACCTCAGCTTGATTCTTTCCCCTGGCCACCATTTTGCGCTCATGCGTGGCAAACGCCTTGGTATTGCCCTGCTCGGCGTAGATCTCCATCAGCTTCAGACGAATATCGTCGCGTGACGGATCGGCCTTGACTGACTCTTCCAGCAGCTCGACCGCTTGATTCATGCGCCCGTAAGCAATATGGATTTCGGCCTGGACCAGCGGATCGGCGGGACGCTCTTTGGCAGCAACACCTGCAGCAACAGCAGCCGGGGCCATTCTCACGCCTGGCGGTGGGACATCCAGACCATCGAAACTGGCCTGTGGCAGCTCCATATCCATGTCGGAAACGAAGTCGGACTCTTCAGCCAGTGCACGCGCCATGCGGCGATGTTTCTCGGCTTCAGCCTTGGCGTTGCGGCGACGGGCGAGGAACAGCATCAACAGCAGCAGTAGCAACACGACCGCACCGCCGATAATCCCGAGCACTACCGGGTTATTGAGCAGCTGTTTGAATGGATCCTGCTCATCAACCTCCTGCGCGGCCACCGGATCAACCACCAGAGGCTGCTCCGAACCTGGCGTCGTTACCTGAGCGGCACCTGCGGGCAATGCGTCTTCGGGCGCAATTTCACCCGGTGGCTTGGCCGCTGCTTCCGGCGAGCCGGGAGTAGCGACCAGTGCGGCGGGCAATGCCGGATTTGCTGGATTTGCTGCAGGGGTATTGGCCGCAGCAGCGTTGGGAACCACTGCGCCTGAAGCCTGCATCTTGGCCAATTGATCGCTTTTCAGCTGGATCAGACGCTGCATTTTGTCGAGCTGGCTTTGCAGATCGTTCATGCGGCTCTTGAGCTCGGCATTATCGCGACGCGCGGTGTCGAGGTTTTCTTCAGCTACCGCCAGCTTGTTGGCGAGATTCTTGTCACCCGCAGCGCCTTTGGCTGCGGAGTTGGAACCCGCTGAAACCAGGCTCAGATTATCTTGGGCTTCAACCTGGGCTGGAGCGGCGCCAGCTCGATCACGGCGCGTAGCATCCAGTTGGCGCGCACCAGTGGGCAGATTTCGGCCCTGGCGCCATGCCTGATTCTGTGCCGCCACTTCGCTGACAGCCTGGGGCTGAGGCATGGTCCTGGACTGCTGCGCAGTTGGCAGGCGCAATACCTGGCCTTTCTTCAGACGGTTGATATTGCCGCCGATGAACGCATCGGGATTCAGCGCCTGAATCGCCAGCATGGTTTGCTGGACAGTGCCGCCGTTGCGGACCTTCTCAGCAATTTCCCAAAGGGTGTCGTTGTTAGTGGTGGTGTACAAAACAGGCTTGCTTTCAGATCCTGCAGCAGGAGGCGCTTGTGCCGCAGGCTCCTGGGCAGGTGCTGGAGGCGGCGTCGCTGGCTGTTCAGCAGACGGCGCGGTGCTCGGCAACTGGGCAGGCGCGGCAGGGCTTACTGGGGCGGCGGCAGCAGCAGCGGCCTCAGGCGAATACTTTGGCGGGTCCAGCAACAGGCTGTACTCGCGCAACAGACGGCCATTAGGCCAGAGCACTTGCACCAGGAATTTTACGAAGGGCTCACGTACAGGCCTGCTTGAGGTAATACGCAGCACACTCTTGCCATTGGCATTGATGACCGGCGTAAACGTCAGATCATTGAGGAACGCCTGTCGGGTAATCCCGGCCTGGGCGAAGTCGGCCGTGGTCGCCAGACTCGGCACCACCTGCGCAGGGTTGAGGCCCTGAGCTTCCGTCAATTCTATTTCGGCTACCAGTGGCTGGTTCAGGGTCGACTTGACCGACAATTCCCCAAGGCCCAGCGCCTGCGCCATTCCCGATGACAACGCTGAAGCCGCGGCAATTGCTAAAACCAGTTTGCGAACCTGAACCATAGCCCATCCCTTGTTAAAAAATTCCTCGAGATCCGAGAAGGTGAAAAGCACTCATCTCAGCAGCTACGAGGACACGCCTGGCTAGAATGATTCTTCAAAATTGTTGCCAAGTATCTTTTACACATAGTCTTTTATCAACAATTCAGCAACCTGCACAGCGTTCAAAGCCGCGCCTTTGCGTACATTGTCGGCTGTTACCCATAGATTGAGCTCACACGGATCGTCAATTCCGCTTCGTACTCGTCCTACATAAACAACGTCTTGCCCTACAGCGTCACCGACCGCAGTGGGGTAATCGCCGGCTTCTACCAGCTCGATACCGGGCGCGGCTTCCAGCGCCTTGTTCACTGCGGCAAGGTTTACAGGTGCCGCCGTCGCCAGCGAAACAGTAAAGCTGTCGCCAAAGAACACTGGCACTTGTACGCAAGTGGCCGCCACCTTGAGTAAAGGCAGGGCCAACAACTCGCGCAACTCGGCAACCAGACGTTTTTCCAGCGGCGCGTGGCCGTCAGCATCCGGCATGCCAACCTGAGCCAGCAAGTTGAACGCCATCT
>Ga0247804_10000966_pt1 | contig 13361 bp, 10 predicted proteins | sample UWRJL029104C1_FD_181142 | JGI IMG/M metagenome (GOLD analysis project Ga0247804, IMG submission 181142) | Plant litter microbial communities from Arlington Agricultural Research Station in Wisconsin, United States - UWRJ-L029-104C-1 | ecosystem: Environmental > Terrestrial > Plant litter >...
GTTAGATTATGATATATTTGACATAGAATTTTTCAACAAATAATTAACATTCACATGCCAATAACCGCCAACGATACCAAAAGAAAATCATGGTTAGAAGTACCAGAAAATAGTGACTTCCCTATTCAAAATATTCCTTTCGGTGTATTTCTTACTAAAGAAAATGTCGTTACAGTAGGAACAAGAATTGGCGATTTCGCTATAGATTTAGGGGCTTTACAACAACTGAACTATTTTGAAGGAATAGATTTAACTGATGATATGTTCATGCAGGATACGCTAAATGATTTTATTTCTGATGGAAAAAAAACATGGCGTTTAGTTCGAAATCGTATCGCTGATATTTTCGACGAAACGAATCCGCAGCTTAGAGATTCAACAAAAGATAAAGATATTGTTATTTTTAAAATCGACGATGTAGAAATGCAATTGCCTGTTTTAATTGGCGATTACACTGATTTTTACTCTAGTAAAGAACACGCAACCAATGTAGGAAAAATGTTTCGCGATCCTGAACATGCCTTGTTGCCAAACTGGTTACACATTCCTGTAGGATACCACGGAAGAAGTTCTACTATCGTTCCGTCTGGCATTCCGGTGCACAGACCGATGGGACAAACGTTGCCTGCTGGTGAAAAATATCCTGTTTTTGGTCCGTCTCGTTTAGTAGATTTTGAACTAGAAACTGCTTTTATTACTACAGATGTCAATATTATGGGAGAAAATATCCCAACTTACGAAGCTGAAGATTATATTTTCGGAATGGTTTTATTGAATGACTGGAGTGCGCGCGATATTCAGAAATGGGAATATGTGCCACTTGGACCCTTCTTAGCCAAAAGCTTTGCAACATCAATTTCGCCGTGGATTGTGACTATGGATGCTTTGGAACCTTTTAGAACGAAAGGACCAAAACAAGATCCTTCTCCGCTTCCTTACTTACAAACTAAAGGTAAAAAAGCGTTTGATATTCATTTAGAAGTTTCAATACAACCTGAAAATCAAGAAGAAACTGTTGTTTCTAAATCAAACTTTAAATATTTATACTGGTCAATGGCACAGCAATTGGCACATCATACTTCAAACGGATGTCGTGTTAATTCTGGTGACATGATGGGTTCAGGAACTATTTCTGGCCCAACTCCGGATAGTTTTGGTTCTATGTTAGAATTAACTTGGGGCGGGCAAAATCCTTTGAAATTAAAAGATGGTAGCGAACGTAAATTTATTGAAGATAATGATACGGTAATTATTAGGGGTTTCTGCGAAAACGCTGAAGTAAGACTTGGTTTTGGTGAGGTTTGCAGTCAACTGCTGCCTCCTTTTATCAGACCATGAAGAGAACATAAAGCAGCTTTGTATTTATAAAACAAAAACAGGAGATTTTAAATTTAAAATCTCCTGTTTTTGTTTATATTTAAGACTTAACGGGAATTTTAAGCACAAAAGTTTTAAGTACCCCGCCGCTTTTGTAATTAACAAATATTTTTAATTTTCCGTTTTCTAAATCTTCTTTTTTTGGTGATATTTCGATAAGTAATTCATTTTCTAAATTACCCTTTATAAATCGAATTGTCTTGCCTGATAAAGACACACTTTTTGTATTAATGTTTTCAAACTTAAATTTAGTTATTGTTGAAACATTTTCTTCTAAATATTTATTTCCTGTAGAAATTTCAAAAGTAATTTTTTCATTACCACTTATAAATTCAAAGTTTTCATTTGTTAAGTTATTTTTTTTTGAAATACAACTTGAAAAAACTACAAATACAATAAAAAATAAAAACACTTTAAGTTTTGCTTTTTTCATTCTTACCTCCTACTTAATTATACTGGAATCTGTTGGCTCAAACAATGCAAAGTTCCAAATCCCCAAATAAAATCGATACAGCTTATTCCGATTACTTCTCTATCAGGGAAACATTCTGATAGTATATTCAATGCTACTCTATCATTGCTGTCATTAAATGTTGGTACTAATACGCAATTATTTAGAATTAAGAAATTAGCATAACTTGCCGGCAATCTTAAATCTTCAAAATCTACACGTTTTGGCATTGGCAACGCTACAATAGTTGGCGATTTCCCGTCTTCTAATTTTGCGTTTTGCAAACGTTTTAAGTTATCCTGTAATGGTTTGTAGTTGGCATCATTTTTATCTGTTTCAACGATTGTTACAATTGTATCTTCGTTTACAAATCGGCATAAATCGTCGATATGTCCGTGAGTGTCATCACCTTCAATTCCGTCACCCAACCAAATTACATTGGTAACTCCAAGATATTCTTTAAAAACAGCTTCGTAATCTTCTTTGGTAAAATTTTTATTTCGAACCTGAATTGTTGGGTGCATCAAGCATTCTTCAGAAGTCAATAATGTTCCTCTTCCGTTTACATCAATGGCCCCGCCTTCAACGATTACCGGTTTTCCTTTATAGGTTACCTGCGTTAACGGAACATCAATAAAATCGGCAATTTTGCCCGGAACAAATTTATCCAGTTGATAGTTTTTATATTTTGCCCAACCATTAAAATTAAAGTTTAATGCTTCTCTTTTTGATCCGTTTTTTACTATAATCGGTCCAGAATCACGCATCCAGCTTCGGTTTGTTTTATGTATAATGAACGAAACGTTTTTGATGTTTACACGTGCACTTTCCAGCATCCCGGCTACTTTTTCTTTGAGTTTTTCATCGGCTACGACCAAAAAAACAGTTTCAAAAGTGGCTACTTTTTTTATAAATTCTACAAACGCCCATTGAACAGCCTCATATTTTCCTGGCCAGTCGTTACCATTATGCGGAAAACACAATACGATTCCTTGTTGTTTTTCCCATTCTGCTGGAAATCTTCTATTATTTGTTGACATAAAAAGGTTCTAAAATTTGAAAGAGTACAAAGATAAGCAATCGTAAGGATTTTAAAATAACAGATAGAGAATCAAATTAGAAAAAAATTAAATTAAAGATTAAATAATAAACCCTTAATATACACTCTACATCCGCGAATTATATTTGGCGAAACTAAAACTAAAATAACATGAAAAAAATAAGTCTTTCATTATTAGCGTTAATAACCATTTTTGCAAGTTGTAATAATGACGAAAATTCTAACAACGAAGAACCAGAAGTTGTTGTAAATGAAAATCCTGCTGCCTTTAAAGAGATTGGTTCTATAACTATTGGCGGAGAAGGAGCTGCAGAAATTTCAGCATATGATGAAAAAACAAAAAGGCTTTTTACAGTAAATAATAGTGGGACAAATCAAATTGATGTAATCGATATTTCTGATCCTACAAAACCAACTAAAATTGGTAAAATTGATTTAACGCCTTATGAAGGTGCTTCGAATAGTGTTTCTGTTTTTGATGGAAAATTGGCTGTTGCTTTAGAATCAACGGTTAATAAACAAGGAAACGGAAAAGTCGTGATTTTTAATACTACAGATTATAGTTTAATTAAACAAGTTACAGTTGGTGCTTTGCCTGACATGATTACTTTTTCGCCAGACGGAAAATATATCATGACCGCTAATGAAGGCGAACCTAATACAGATTATTCACAAGATCCTAACGGAACGATTTCTATTATTGAAGTAACAAATAATTATGCCATTACAACTTTAGATTTTGCTTCATTTAGCGGTCAGGCCGAAATTTTGAAAAAAGACGGATTCAGGATTTCAAAAGTTGCTAAAAGTTTTGCTCAGGATATTGAGCCGGAATATGTAACGATTTCTGATGATTCTAAAACGGCATGGGTTACTTTACAGGAAAATAATGGTGTTGCAAAAGTAGACTTAACTTCAAAAACGATTACGGCGATTTATCCTTTAGGTTTTAAAGATTTTAATACGGCAGATAATGCAATTGACGTAAGTGATAAGGATGATAAAATTGCATTTAATCCGTGGAAAGTAAAAGGAATGTTTATGCCGGATGCTATTAGCCATTTTTCTGCAAACAGTGTTCCTTATTTTGTTACTGCTAATGAAGGCGATGCAAGAGAATATACTGCTAATACTGACATTAAACGCATGAAAGACATGAAACTTGATGCAACCGTTTTCCCTGATGCTGCTACTCTGAAATTAGAAAATAATTTAGGAAGACTGAATCTCATTGCAGATATGGGAGATACAGACGGTGATGGCGATTTAGATGAAATGGTAAGTTTTGGAGCCCGCTCTTTTTCTATCTGGAATGGAAACACTGGAAAAATCGTTTATGACAGTAAAAATGATGTTGATAAAAAAACCAATGAACTAGGAAGTTATGATGATAAAAGAAGTGACGACAAGGGTTCTGAACCAGAAGCCGTGGTTGTTGCCAAAATGGGAAATCAGAATATATTGTTTGTTGGTCTAGAAAGATCTGATGCTTTTATGACTTATGATGTTACCAATCCGGCATCACCACAATATTTGCAAACGGTAAAAACCGGAGATGCTCCTGAGGGATTATTATTTATTCCGGCTTCTAAAAGTCCGACAAAAAGAAGCTTAGTTGTTGTAAGCAGTGAAGGAGACGGAACTATTAAGATCTATCAGCCTGATTTAAAGTAAATTCACACTTAGTTATTTTAAAAAAGCGAACAAAAATACTTTGTTCGCTTTTTTTTATTTTATTTATTTTTAGATTTCTTTAACATATTCTCATAAAATCAAATTAAAAGATGGAAATTATATAATATTGACAGCAAATATATAGAAGCTGATTTGAAATTCATATTCTAGCTTTGTGGTGAGTTAAAAAAACCTCACCAAAACAAATTTAAATCAAACAAAAATCATGAAAAAGAAATTAGCTTCCGTAACACTATTATTATTATCATTTGCGGCAGGAGCTCAAAATGTGGCAACAACATCAAATCAACCTACAGTTGACGCACCTGCATACAACAAATGGTCTATAGAATTAAATGGCGGTGTAGGAAAACCATTGAGAGCTATGAGTCCGGGTTACTCTACCGCTACCCTTAACCCTTTCCACGCAGATTTAGGCGTAAGATATATGTTTAGTCCAACTTTTGGTTTAAAATTAGACGTAGGATATGATCAATTCCAGGAACGTGATGACACACCAAACTTTGAAAGCAGATATGTTAGAACAAGTTTACAAGGGGTAATAAACCTAGGAAGAGCTTTAAATTTTGAAACCTGGACAAACACAATAGGTATATTAGCACATGGTGGTTTTGGTGTTTCGCAAATAAGCACTGAAACAGGATATGGCGGACAAGATTATATGGGTCATGGAATTATGGGATTAACAGGACAAATTAAATTAAGTAACAGAATTGCCTTAACTGGAGATTTAACCGGAATTGTAAACGGAAGACAAAACTGGAATTTTGACGGAATGGGAAGAACAAGAACTGGAGCATTTGATGGTGTTTTATTAAACGCATCTGTTGGTTTGACTTTTTACTTAGGAAAAAACGAAAAACATGCTGACTGGTATTCTGTAGAAAATGAAAGATTGAGTAAATTAGAAGACAGAGTTACTACTATAGAAACTGGTCTTATCGATACAGATAAAGATGGTGTTGCTGATTTATACGATTTAGAACCAAACACTGTTTCTGGAGTTGCTGTTAATACAAAAGGACAAGCTGTTGATGCTAACCAAAATGGTGTTCCGGATGAATTAGAAAGCTATTTAGAAAAAACATACGGTCAAAACGGTAAAGGTGCAACAAACAATACTGTTGAAGAATTAATTAACGGTGGATATGTAAATGTTTACTTTGATTTTAACTCTTCTAAACCAACAAACGCTTCTCTTTCTGGTGTTGACTTCTTAGTGAAATATTTGAAAAACAATCCAGGTAAATCTGCAGATATCATTGGATACTCTGACGAAATTGGAAGTTCAAACTACAACACTGAGTTATCTAGAAAAAGAGCTGAGGCTGTAAAAGCTGTAGCTGTAAATGCTGGAATTGATGCTTCAAGATTGAATGTAATTGCTAACGGTGAAGATACTTCTGTGAATAAAAATTCTAAAGAAGCTCGTCAAATCGTAAGAAGAGTTACTTTTCAAGTAAAATAATCGCTACATAATTATTAAAAAAGGGCTGTTTCAATTAAGTTTGAAACAGCCCTTTTTATTTAGGATAAAAAAAAGGACAAAATTATATTTTGTCCTTTTTACTTTTTATAAACAACTAAAATTAATCGATTGCTCTTTTTGTAATATCTCCAAAGGCATCAATTCTTCTGTCTCTGAAAAACGGCCAGTTCTGACGTACATTTTCTTGTAAATCCAGATCAACTTCAGCAATTAAAATTTCTTCCTGATCGTGAGAAGCCTGAGCTAAAATTTCTCCTTGAGGCCCAGCAATAAATGAAGCTCCCCAAAACTGAATTCCGTCTGTTCCGTCTATGTATTGTTCTAAACCAATTCTGTTTGCGGCAGCAACGAAAACTCCGTTAGCTACTGCATGGCCTTTCATAACATTCATCCAGGCTCCATACTGATTTTCGCCGTATTGCTCTTTTTCTTTAGGATGCCATCCAATCGCTGTTGGATAAAATAAAACTTCTGCTCCTTTTAAGGCTGTAATACGGGCTGCTTCCGGATACCATTGATCCCAACAAATAAGCGTTCCAACAGTTCCTTTTTTGGTTTTAATTGCCTGAAAACCTAAATCTCCCGGAGTAAAATAGAATTTTTCATAGAAATGAGGATCATCCGGAATGTGCATTTTACGGTACAACCCGGCTTCTGTTCCGTCTGTATCAATTATGTAAGCACTGTTGTGATAAATTCCAGCCATTCTTTTTTCGAAGAAAGGAACAATAATTACAACTCCTAATTCTTTTGCCAATTCGCTAAAAGCAATAAATGAAGTACTGTAAAGTGGTTCTGCTAATGCAAAATTGTCTACATCTTCGCTTTGGCAAAAATAATGGCTGCTATATAATTCCGGTAATAAGATAACTTCAGCACCTTTTGTTGCTGCATCTTTTACCCAGCTGATACATTTTTTAAGATTATTTTCGGCAACGTCATTAAGATTTAACTGAACAACGGCTATTTTATATTTTCTTTTCGGCATGACATAAAATTTAGAGTGCAAAAATAGTAATTTTTAAAGTAACGACAAAGTGAGTAAGATCTTATGAAAACTAAAACTTCTTTACTAGCCCCGATAGGAGTGATATCCTTTTTCTGGCTTCTTTAGCCAGGAAAAGATATAACGGATAGCGGGACGAATGTTCTTTAGAAAACAATTCTTCTGCTTCAAAAAATAAAAAAACCGTTTTATAAAATTTATAAAACGGTTTAAAATATTTTTATTTGATAATAACGAGTTTAATACCAGTTGTGACTTGGCAATTCTCAGCTAAAAAATTATTTTACTACTCTTTAAGAATGAGCAGTTTTGTTTTTGATAAATAACTTTTTGAACAAATTGACAATTACTAAAACCAAAAGACCCAATACCAAACCAATTACAAATTCTTTTAAAATTGACGGCAATTTGATTGTAGGTACAACATGGTGAAAAAATGGAATGTAATGTACGAAGATACCTCCGGCAACTAAAAGTAATGCGATTGTACCAATTACAGTTAAACTTTTAATAACTAACGGAAGTGCCTTTACTAAAATGTTACCAATAAATTTTGAAATGCTTTTCTCTTTTTTGCCAAATTTAATAAGCTTATAACCAGCTTCATCCATTCTGACAATAAGGGCAACAATACCATAAACTCCAATTGTTGCAATTAGTGCAATGATTGAAGTTACAACGATTTGCTGTAACAATGGTTCATCGATTACTGTACCTAAAGCGATAATTACAATTTCTACAGATAATATAAAATCAGTTATAATGGCAGATTTTATTTTTCCTTTTTCTGCAGCTAATATTTCTTCTTCTGTTAAAACTTCTTCCGTTATTCCTTGTGATTCTTCGTGCTTGTGAGGAAAAAAAAACTCGTAAATTTTTTCTGCTCCTTCATAGGCCAAAAATAATCCTCCAAGTACAAGGATTACGATAATTGCATCGGGCAAAAACGCGCTTAATAAAAAAGCAATTGGTAAGATGATAATTTTGTTAAGCAATGAGCCTTTGCTTATTGCCCACAATACAGGAAGTTCTCTTGATGAAGCAAATCCTGAAGCCTTTTCTGCATTAACAGCCAGATCGTCGCCTAAAATACCAGCAGTTTTTTTTGCTGCAATTTTACTCATTACTGCAACATCATCCATAATTGCTGCGATATCATCTAATAGTACGAAAAATCCTGATGCCATTTTATTTTTATTTTTTGCGAATTTAATACTTTTAAATCAATTAATTTTTACAAATTATTAACTGCATTGACCTAAAAGAACCCAAATAATAATAAAAACGAAAATTGTTCCGAAGCATCCGCCTCCTAATTTTTTTGCACCATAACCTGCTAATAATCCTCTAAATAAGTTGTTCATAATATTTTGTTTTAAGTTATTGTAAATATCAGAATTCAAAAAGAAGTTTTATTTATATGAATTTTGAAAAAAGTTTCATTATTCACGGTTTTAATTTTTTGCATAAAAAAACACCAGTGTCTCCACTGATGTTTTCTATATTTAAGAACTAAATATTATTCTACAATTTGTGTCTGATTTCTAAAAACCAATTTACCATCAAAGGCGTCAATTAAAATAATACTGTCTGTTGTAATATTCCCTGCGAGAATTTCTTTCGATAATTGATTTAGAACTTCTCTCTGGATCACACGTTTTACGGGTCTTGCACCAAATTCAGGATCAAATCCTTTGTCTGAAAGATATTTGATTCCCTCCGGAGTTGCATCCATTGTAATGCCTTGTAAAGCCAGCATTTTGCTAACGCTCTTCAGTTGTAGACTCACAATTCTTGAAATATTATCAACTGTTAAGGGCGTAAACATTACGATTTCATCGATACGGTTTATAAATTCCGGGCGAACTGTTTGTTTTAATAATCCTAAAACTTCCACTTTTGCAGCTTCGGTTGCGGCTTCAACACTTCCTTTTAGATTTTCAAATTTTTCTTGTATAATCTGACTTCCCATGTTAGATGTCATGATGATAATCGTGTTTTTGAAATCGGCTAAACGACCTTTATTATCTGTCAATCGGCCTTCGTCTAAAACCTGCAATAAGATATTGAAAGTATCCGGATGTGCTTTTTCTATTTCGTCTAATAAAATTACAGAATATGGTTTTCTACGAACAGCTTCCGTCAATTGTCCACCTTCATCATAGCCCACATATCCCGGAGGCGCACCAACCAAACGGCTCACACTGTGACGTTCCTGGTATTCACTCATATCAATACGTGTCATGGCATTTTCATCGTCAAAAAGATATTCTGCCAATGCTTTAGCCAATTCGGTTTTACCAACTCCGGTTGTTCCTAAAAATAAGAATGTTCCAACTGGTTTTTTCATATCCTGCAATCCGGCACGGCTTCTACGAACGGCGTCACTCACGGCTTCAATTGCTTCTTCCTGACCTACGACTCTTCTGTGTAATTCTTCTTCAAGATGAAGCAGCTTTTCTCTTTCGGTCTGAAGCATTTTCATTACCGGAATTCCTGTCCATTTTGCAACAACTTCTGCAATATCTTCGCGTGTAACTTCTTCTTTAATTAATGAATTACCAGATTGATATTCCTGTAATTGTTTTTGTAAAACATCGAGACGTTCCTGTGCTTCTTTTATTTTTCCGTAACGAATTTCGGCTACTTTTCCGTAATCTCCATCGCGTTCTGCGCGTTCTGCTTCGTATTTAAAATCTTCTATTTCTAATTTTACAGCCTGAATTCCGTCAACAACATCTTTTTCAGATTTCCATTTCGTATAAATTACGTTTCGGTCTTCTTTCAGGTTTGCCAAATCCATGTGAAGAATTTTTAGCTTGCTTTCTTCTTTTTCACGTTTTATGGCTTCGATCTCAATTTCTAACTGCATGATTTTACGATCTAAAACATCCAGTTCTTCTGGTTTAGAATTGATTTCCATACGCAATTTAGAAGCTGCTTCATCCATTAAATCAATCGCTTTATCCGGTAAAAAACGATTCGTAATATAACGTTGCGAAAGTTCTACAGCCGCAATAATGGCCTCATCTTTAATCTGAACTTTATGATGCGTTTCGTATTTTTCCTTGATTCCACGTAAAATTGAAATCGCGCTTTCAGTATCCGGTTCATCAATCAAAACCTTTTGAAAACGACGCTCTAAAGCTTTATCTTTTTCAAAATATTTTTGATATTCATCTAAAGTCGTAGCTCCAATCGCTCTTAATTCTCCACGAGCCAAAGCCGGTTTTAGGATGTTTGCTGCATCCATTGCGCCTTCGCCTCCACCCGCGCCTACAAGCGTGTGAATCTCATCAATAAATAAAACAATATCTCCCTCGGCGGCAGTAACTTCTTTTACGACAGATTTCAAACGTTCTTCGAATTCTCCTTTGTATTTTGCACCTGCAATAAGCGCTCCCATATCTAGTGAGAAAACAATTTTATTTTTTAAGTTTTCTGGCACGTCGCCATCAACTATTCTGTGCGCCAAACCTTCTGCAATAGCAGTTTTACCAACTCCGGGCTCACCCACTAACATTGGGTTATTTTTTGTTCTTCGGGTAAGAATCTGCAATACACGGCGAATTTCTTCGTCACGCCCAATAACCGGATCCAGTTTTCCTGTTTTTGCTAATTCGTTTAGGTTTTTAGCATATTTATTTAAGGCATTATAGGTTTCTTCTGCAGATGCTGAAGTTACTCTTTCGCCTTTTCTAAGTTCTTCTATTGTTGCTTTTAAAGCTTTTCCGGTAACGCCCTGATCTTTTAAAATTTGGGCTACTTTGCTTTTCGAATCAAAAATTGCCAGAATTAAATGTTCGATTGAAACATATTCGTCGTTCATTTTTTGTGCAATAATTTCCGCTTCGTTCAACGCCTTATTAGCGTCTCTGGAAAGCAAAATATCGCCTCCTGAAACTTTTGGGAAACTCTGAATAGTTGAATCTAAAATTTGTAAAAACAAAGGCACATTTACGTTGAGTTTCTTCAAAATAAAAGGCGCTACATTTTCATCAACTTCAAAAATAGCCTTAAAAATGTGTTCGTTTTCTATTTGTTGCTGTCCGTATCGTTGCGCCAATTGCTGTGATAGCTGAATGGCTTCCTGCGATTTTGTTGTAAATTTATTTATGTTCATATTGTATGCGATTTTATGATTGATTTTTTATTTTAAATATTCGATATCATTAAAATTAGAATTTATTGCATTAAGTTTTAACTTTAAATGCCCTAACTTTGCTTGCATATTTCAAAATACATTCCATAATAAAATTACAGACAAAATGGCGCTTTAAAGAGCTTTTTCGCTCATTTTAAACGTCAAAAAGTCATAAAACACGTCAATTATGAGTTTTTTAAATTCAATCTTCGGAAATTCAGAGAATACAGATTCTCCAAAAAGCAATATAAACTGGACTCCATTAACTGATATTTTACAGTTACAGGAAATAGAGGCTATATCGAATGAAAAACCAGTCGTAATATTCAAACACAGCACCAGATGCAGTATTAGCAAAATGGCTTTAAAGCAATTCGAGCGTGAATTTGATTTAAATGAGACTGTCGATGCGTATTTTTTAGATTTGATCGCGCACCGTGATATTTCAAATGAAATAGCAAACAGATTTAATGTTTATCATGAATCTCCTCAGCTTATTTTAATCAAGAATGGCAAAGCGGTTTATAATGTTTCTCACAGCGATATCGATGCTCAAGCGTTGAAAACTAAAGTGCTGTAATTTCTAAAATCAGATTAAATGGATGTTCAGACGATTTATCAAAAGACAATAATTTTTGCAACTTTAAAACATTTAGAAAACAATCAGACTATTACAGATTCTAATCTTCCTTATGTTATTCATTTGAGTAATGTTGCAATGGAAATTTTAATTGCATCGCATCATACAGAAGAATTTGATTTGAATTTAGCCACTCAGGTTGCTTTATTACATGATACTTTAGAAGATACCAATACAACTTTTGACGAATTAAAACTAGAATTTGGAATTGAAGTTGCTGAGGGAGTTTCTGCCCTGAGTAAAAATGATAATTTACCAAAAGAAGAAAAGATGCTGGATAGTCTTAACAGAATTTCGAAGCAGAAAAAAGAAATTTGGGCGATAAAATTAGCAGATAGAATTACCAATCTTCAAAAACCTCCAAAGAGATGGGATAATCTTAAAAGAATTAACTACAAAGAAGAAGCTAAAATTATCTTAGAAAAATTAAAAGGAGGTAATGTATATTTAGAAAGCCGCCTACGCTCAAAAATTGAAGAATACGAACAATATCTTGATTAAGAAATCTTTATATAGTTAAAAACAAAAACGCTGAAAATAGAATTTCAGCGTTTTTGTTTTTATATTGTATGTCTAAAAACTTCCTTCAGATCCGCCGCCACTAAATCCTCCACCGCCAAAATCCATTGGTGAGTTTGCGGGTTTTACTTCTGGTTTCATTCCAAAAGCTGATGCTACAATAAGCGCTTCAGCATTTAAAAAAGCATCTGAATTTTTGATTCTGTCCGGCTTAAAAGTCAAGCCTGTTTCTGCTTCTTTCAATTTTTTTATTGAAAAATAAGCAATCGCAAATAAAACTAATCCGCCCAGAGTCAGCGCTATTTCAATTGGTAAAACCGAATAATAAAATCGAATTGTAAATATTGAAAAACCAATCGCCAGAAAACTTATCCAAAGCATGATTCTATCTTTTGTTCGTAAAGCCTGAACCAAATACAAAACAGGAACTACAAAAGTGAATGCATAAAAGAAAACAGCAAACGGAATATCTTTTCCGGGAAGAACCTCATTACCTAAAAGCGCTGCCGAAAGTTCTCTGACAACTAAATAATTGCAGGAAAGATAAAACAGAACCAAACAAAAACTATTGGCTAATAATAAACCTTTGTAATAATAAACCTGAGTTAAATTGTCAATGCCTTTTTTAGTGAAAAAATAAAAACCTGCAGCGAATAACATGGCTGCAAAAGGTAAAATCGTTTTTCCGATAGCGCCAAATTCAAACAAACCATAAAATAAAATGGCTGTTGCAGCGATACAAAAAACAAGTAATGAAAGTAAATGTAAAAACCTTCTATACATTATAAAAGATGCAATGGCAACAAAAAATGCAATTACTAATTCATATCCTTCCGTAGTCATTGCGATTGCAACACCTAAATTCGAAATGCCCCCGAGAATAAAAGCATCATCTAAACCATGTCCGTGGTATTGTCGATTGGCCAAAAGTTCTGCGCCAAAAAAGCCTACTGCAGCAAAAACATAGAACCCAATATGAA
>Ga0247804_10000969_pt1 | contig 13343 bp, 9 predicted proteins | sample UWRJL029104C1_FD_181142 | JGI IMG/M metagenome (GOLD analysis project Ga0247804, IMG submission 181142) | Plant litter microbial communities from Arlington Agricultural Research Station in Wisconsin, United States - UWRJ-L029-104C-1 | ecosystem: Environmental > Terrestrial > Plant litter >...
TGATGGGATCTGGATAACGTCAGGTGCAGGTGCTGTCACGACGGTTGTTGGGGTCTCTTCATCCGTGGTAGAAGCCCAATAATTATCATACTCACTAGGTAAGTATGAGCTAATTCGTGCTGGATTTGTAGATCGTTCGTCCGGAGATTCCACAGTTAGGGAATTGCTTCGCTGAACTGGATCAATTGGTTTTGGAGTAGGGTTAAGATTTTTGACGATTTCGTTGTGAAGCCTATCATTTTCTTCATCAGGGGATTGTGATCGCTTTATTCCTGTTTCCGTATTCTCCGTAGTGTTCTGTTTCGGGGTTGTATTAAGTTTGGGAAAGTACCCAGGGGTTTCATTCACAATTACCGGTGTATCTTTAGGTAGAGGGGTTGGGCCTTGATCCGAATCGGTATTGGAAATTCTTTTAGCAATATCCGGTCGCAAATGTGCTTGGGAGGACTCGCTTTCAGTTTCAGATAGTAGCCTCTGGTCCAAAGCAGTATTTGAATAAAGACTTCCGCTTGGGGCCATTGAGAGATCTGGAGTTGGCTGGCCAGCATTGGTGTCAGACTCATCTAGAGTACTCGTGGTCACGCGGGATACACTCGAAGGGCTGCCATCTCGACTTGACCCTGATCTTGTTACACCGACATCCGCTGGGGGCAATACTGACTCTGCCAGCGGGCGTCCGGTAGCAGTCGGTGTCAAGTCATCATCCTTGATATCTGGTGAACTATCTGCTGGATCCACTTGCTGTAACGAGCTAATCGGCGCTTGAGCTTCCGACGCACTGATCTCAGGTACTTCGCTACCAGGAGTGGTAGCATATGAGTTCCAGCCTCCAGGCAGGTGAGGTCGGAAGCTTTCGTCACGTCCAATTATTGGCCGAGGAGGTTGTAATGGCTCATGATCGACTTCTTTGCTAGATGGATCGATAGTAACTGGTGGAGGCTGATAGGCTTGATATGGAGTTTCTGGCTCAACACTTTTATCTGTTTTGATAGCACCAGTAGGCACGCTGAAAGCAAGAGGCTCCGGATGACCGTCGGGATTGGATAATGGCATATTAGGAGCAGAGATATTCGGAGCGCGACTCATAATAGGACTAGCATCAATAGATTCCGCACTCTCACTGCCAGTTCTAGCAGCACTATTTAATTGAGAGGTAGGAGTGGCCGGAAGTGACGCATCGTTTTTCCGCTCAAAAGCTTGGCTAACGACAGTTTTGAAATTGTTAGAAGGAGGTTCGCTAGGTATGTTATCCTTAGGCGGCGTGCCCTCTGTAGTAACAGATGACGTGGAGATGCGCTTAACTTCCTGGGCCACCGGAGGCTCCGAGGCTGCCTCTTTTGGTTTCGAGAAAAGATCCATCCCAAATCCAGACATTCGATTCAGATTTGGAAGTTGTGGACTTGTTGACTGACTCCTATTACTAATAGCCTCCAATCTATCCTTCTCAGACAACGGTTGTACGGAAGCCTGTAACGGCTTCGTGGTGTTTTGATCATTGAAATCATATCCTTCAAGGCCGTATTCACTTTTTCTCTCTTTGACAGGCTCCAGCGTTGACCGTGAACGAGGTCCATCAGTAGATTCTTCCCTTCGTCTAGTAGATCCTAGTCCTTCCGATTCTGAATTTTCATTGGTTCTCGAACTCCTCACTGAATCCATGCTTGGTCTACTAGAGTCCAGTGATTGTCGTTCTTTCTCTTCCTCCATACGCCGCTTGTATATATCAGCAGGACGAATGAAGGGGAGGGCCTTCGCTTGAGTTGCGGGAGATGTAGGAACGGAGCCAGATGGAGCTGAAGGACCACCAGTCCAGGGCTTAGATGCAGGATCCTGGGAGGTTCGAATGATTTCCGACATGTCAGGTGCGGTTGATTGACCCAGACTACTCTTTCGCGCTGGGAATCTTGCAGCCGGTGGCTCTGTAGATTGGGGTGAGGGGACCGGCCCACCAGCTGCCCTCAATGGAGGTGGCATTGCTGATGGAGAATAGTCTCTACGAGCTTGATAGTCAGAGGACGGAGCTTTGGTATCGGATACTGATGTAGGTGGATTACTGGAGGTACCAGCGCCACCACTGCTGTCCACCCTCGTTGGTGGAGTTGAGTTTCGATCAGTGGATTCAGATCCGATTCCAGATGTAGATGGCACTGGTGCACTGGCCTTCCGCAGGCCGGTAACAGACTGTGAAAGAGGCAGCTGAGTACTTATCGAGAGAGCTGGAGGACCGCTGGCATTACGTGGTGGGACAACGTGATCCATCTGTGAAAACCGGGTTGCCGGGCCTGGAGCACCAGCGCCAGGTAGGGCTTCTTGCTGTGTAGATGCCGTTCCGCTCGAAAAGTTTCTCGTTTCGTCATCTGCATCAAATGAATTTGCCCTTGGTCGAGCAGCATCAGCGCCCCCAGGCACTGCTGGCAGATCACCATAGTTCTTTTTATTCGCAATAGGCGGAGCAGCCTGTCCTTGCTGCCTCAAGCCAGTGGGCTTGGATATCGGAGGAGGTGGTTCATCGTTGTAATCTTCGTCCTCATCATCATCCCAATCGTCATATGTTACTGGCTTTGCATTGGCCCATTTCGTAGTCTTTTGACGATTGACATTGGTTTTGTAGGATATGGGCGTATTAGATGCTCCAGCAGAGATGGGAGTCCTACGAAATGTTAGCCAGAATCCTTCGACACACAGGTTGACAGCTCACATTGGGGATTTGATCTCCTGCTGGAAGTCGTTTTTGTAAGGTCGCGCCATGTTTGGCTAAGAGTCTGAGCCAGTTTGCTCTCCAGACATCTAAACTAGGTAGTTGACCATAAGCACATGAAGACGCTTCGACTGTGATATAAGAGGCCCGTGGTGAAGGTGATGATGGTCAAGGATGGAGGATGCGGGCGCGCGCAAAGGAGAGTTGACGGCACGTTGGTTTGGTTGATGAGTTCACTAGTCCCACTCGTAATATGTTATTAACGGGCCGGGGATCTGCACTGAAGCAATGTAGACCTGAGGTACTTATAGCCTTAAGACACAGTTATTGAAACAACCTGTCGGATTCCAGTAGCAGCGTGATATCGTAGTAATGGTGGTTCGAAGACTGACTATTACTGGGGAAGCATTGACTTGCGAATCCGCCGGTGCTCTGCTCGTTCTGTTCGCCTTGACCAACCTTCGCCCAAATGATCCACTCCCAGAATTCCCAAGCTTCCGCCTTCTATGTTTCCCCACTTGAACTTGGCAAATAGAGTTTGTTTCAAGCCTGCGCCACACTGAAACCACGAATCACTCGCCGCTGACTCCAAATATAAGATGCCACGTGACTGTCATAGAGCTGGTGCTGCGCAATTTGTGTTGGCCTGGATATTAAGGCCGTGCGGCCAAGTAGGTGGAAACGGATACGGACTCTGGAGTGACCTTAACCGTGAACAGCCCAGTTGTTTCTGTGTTTGAACACGCACACCTTTTCTTCTACCTCTCTTAGCTTCTATTCTCCAATACTCAACGTGTCGCATACAATCTGTAATAACGTTCTACACTCCTTCACCATTCTCTTGTGTCACAAATCCAATATAGAGCCACAAGACAACACGACAGACCCTTGAGGTTCTAATTACATTACCAACGTCTAGACTTTCTCAAGCTCTTGCGCACAAGGCGCCACCTGTACTATACATTTGATATTTTCCGAGCACCTCGCAGTCTCGGCGATCAAAAAACATGGTTTCGAGTATCCAGGACCGGACGATTGAGTTTAAGTCCGTTCTGGCACAAGCACAAAAGCGACAAGCCTCCTCGAAGATAGGAGCCCAGAGGAAGTCGCTCCTGACAGACTCACAAAAGGCCGCAGGCGGAAGCGCAGATGGCGACTCCAAACCTAGGAGATCTGAATTTGCGAGGAGGGCGGCGGAAATTGGTAGAGGTATAGGCGGAACCATGGGGAAATTAGAAAAACTGGCACAATGTACACGCCAAACCATCCTCTGATAGGCTGTATGCTAATGAGATATAGTGGCCAAACGGAAAACGTTATTCGACGACCGACCCGTGGAAATAAACGAGCTGACCTTCATTATCAAACAAGATCTTTCGTCTCTGAACCAACAGATATCATCGCTCCAAACCTTGACAAGAGCGCAAAACCCCAAAGCCGACCAAGAGGGAGAGCACAACAAAAACGTAGTTTTCTTGTTACAAGGCAAACTTACCGATGTTTCCATGAACTTCAAAGACGTCCTTGAAGTCAGAACCAAAAACATCCAAGCATCCAGATCACGAACTGAGAATTTTGTGTCATCTGTATCAGCACACGCCGCACCCGCCCTTTCACAATCCGCAAGCCCGCTATATAGCACGCCCACGAGGGGTAGTCCCGGACCGGCACAGGATCTACTTAGCTTAAATCCAGTAGGAGATCAACAATTGTTGATGATGGAGGAGGCCCAACCTCAAAATGCGTATATCAATCAAAGAGGTGAAGCGATCGAGGCAATCGAGCGGACAATTGCTGAATTAGGTGGGATTTTCGGGCAACTCGCATCAATGGTCTCGGAACAAAGTGAGATGATTCAACGAATCGATGCGAATACCGAAGATGTAGTGGATAATGTCCAAGGTGCGCAAAGGGAACTGTTGAAATACTGGTCGAGGGTATCCGGTAATCGCTGGTTGATTGCAAAAATGTTTGGCGTACTCATGATATTCTTTTTGTAAGTCATTCTCTACAAATCTCCTCAAGACGCTGCTAACAGAATGGTAGACTTTGGGTTCTCATAGCCGGATAGGGTTTCTAGAGGGTCTGGGAACTTTGTAACAATATTATAGAAAGCGTGCAGCAAAATATACCTTTTAATGCGTGAGCCAACGAGCTCATCTTTGCCAACCAATACCTTGTTTTCTTGACCTCCTGTACCTTTTTTTCTAACTCGCATGGAAGTGATTCTAATGACACCAAAAATAGACGTAGGTAGCTTGACTAAGCCACTAAACTACGACATAAACTAATAAGAAAGGAACCATGATACACGTAGCAATTTTCTTGGGGGGGTTGGAAACGTACATGAATCTGTCAATCTAGACAGTGAACGTAGAGGAAAGGAAAGCTGTCTGGGTGTTTTGATGATTCGGATTTGGTATCATATACAACATAAGAGCTATAACTATACATCCACACCCGAGCACGAAGTCACCGGGGCGGGTTGAATGCCTTGTAAACCTGCAACCCGCCCTCAATCACCTGGACCAAGCCGAGAATAAGTGTGAGGAACAACGCCGCGGCGGCAAGAAGCAGAGGATACCTATGGACTCCCCTTCGCTTGTCATGCCACCACTGCGCCCAGCTGTTTGGCTCCGCATCGTCGAAGGCTTGCTTCAAGAGCACCAGCCTCTCGCGCCAGTAGTAGAACTCGTCGATTTGTCGACCGCCGGTCCGTAGATGAGGACACAGGCAGGCGTTGGTGTCGAGGTGCTTTGCGATGGCGATTTTCCGGTACCAAGCGGCTGCCGCTTTGTCTGATCGTGGGAAGAGCAGAGCGAGGGTGCGCAGAGTTTCTTCGATCAACCGGGGTGGAAACAGGTTGCCGATAGTATTTGGTTGCTGGCAACTATGAGGAGTTAGTAGAGAGTTTCTGGCTTTGTTGCAACGCGGTGCGTATGAGACTGTGGAGAGATTTCGAGGCCTGATCTAGTTTCCTATAACATCAACCGTTGGGATATTTATAAAACAAGAAACATCAAGCATGGAGGACTCGTTGGTCTCCTACGCATAAGAAGTATTTATTAACCTATCGCAAAGTCTGAAGTTTTAGAAGCCTTGATCAGTGTTTAAAAAAGTTCTCTCTCAGATCTGACTACCGCAAGTTGAGGAAAGTGGTAAATACTTGTTCAATATCATGACAAGATATGATGCATGCGGAAATATCATCACTCCCAATTCATCCTCTTCAGAGTCGAATAATTTAAGATGGTCGACGAGATTGTCAGTCCACGTAATTCGGATACCAGCGATTCTCTGAAGATTACGTGCTGTGAAGACTTTGCCCAATCTGACTCGTTCTATAGCCATCGTCTTGGGTAGGCTGAAATGTGCTGCGAGAAACTCGCTCAGCTTTCCGTGCTCCCAGACCATTGGTGTATTTCCTGAAAACCCATTGGGAATATTTCCGATTTCGACCATCAGAACTAGTCGAATAACCAGATCCAAGGACGCATCGATGGCTTTAGCTTCGTCGTCAACTTTCGTTTGACAATTTCGGAGCCGAACTCTCTCTCGTCCTTCTCTTCTGTCGAGATCCTCTTTGAGGATTTCAGATATCTCTATTACATGCTGATGTGTTCTGACAATGACATGGTGGCCTGTGTCGTGTACAAAGAGATCCGCTTGTTGGGTATAGCATCGAAAGTAGGCATCGAGGCTAAGCGAGGTGTAAAGTAATGGAACGTCCGTGATATCGAAATTCCACAATTTCAATGCGATTGTCTGTCGGATGCTCGATGCTCCAGGAATCCATTGAATACAGTCGTTTAATTCGAATCCAAGTTTCAATGGTGATACCCTGTGAGAGGCCAAGCAAGAGTACAGGTGAGAAAAAGGAAGCTGTGTTCGGAACATCATCAAATGCTAGCAATTTTCACCATCGCTTTGAGCTTGTAGAATGTTCATATGGTCAATATTCAAGTACGGAATATTGAGGATGGTGGAGGCAGTGCTATCGAAATACTCGCTGTGCATATTATTGCAATTGACAATTGGCCCTTCTTGCGGCATGGCGTAAGGCTCTATAGCTGCACGAAGTGAAAGTAAGCAGCTGAAGCACCCAGACTGGCACTATTGGCCCGACTCAGATTTATGTGATCCCCTCATTTAGCATTAGCACTGCGAAGTATGAAATAACAGGGGTTGAGAAACGTATGACGGAGGGCTTCTAGTTGGCCTGCTGGCTGTTCAGTACGATGCCATGGTATTCGGTCTAAAACTGATCTTGATCTACTCAAAACTTCTTGCTCCACTGATCATTTTCCGAGTGTGTTTGAACGATTCTAAACACTCGTGACTTGACATCAGCCATGCCATCCGACCGAACTTTTGGGCTTCTATTGGGCAAACAAAAGCGCTGGCCAAATCCTCAGGACTCAACGGGGGTCTTTTTAGCAACTTTGGGTCGTAAAAAGTCGTGTTGGGAAGCGACTGGACCGGCAAGAAGTGCCTTCAACGTGTTGCAAGTTGATATTGCCCAATATATCAACCAAACTTGTGACGCGGTGCAGAAGGGCGTTGTTTGGTCGTTGTACATGGTTGGAAGCACACGGGAATCTGCCTCTCCAATTATTGCCTTCATCTCATGCGAGCCTGGTCCTAGGGAAAGGTTGAGGACGGTCATCAAAGAAAGCAACCTACTTGACAAATACCCAGGATTTCTGACCATGACTATTGACCGACCTGTGGGATGTCTGTCTGGTGTAGTGAAAACTCTGGGTGCATCTCTTGGCATGGCAAATCATTCAGCAACCTCCGTCGGAGAGATCACAGTTTCAATGTCTTCCACACAGTTTATGGGCTCTAGAATAACTTTAAAAGAACAAGGGCTAAGGCTGGTAGCAACAGGAGGCGGCTGTTTCCAATTCAATAACAAGTTATTCATGGTCTCGGTTGCACATCCATTTGAAGAGCTCTGGGAAGACAATTTCTTAGACGTAGTTGCACCAGGAAGTTACAACTTTGACATAGATGACCCAATTGGCATCGGGGAAGAAGAATCCATGATGGCTTCAACTAGCGATGGGAGCATTACATCGAGCTCTGATTCGTGTGGTGAGAGTAACTCGTCACTGAGCGTTGCTAGCAGCTTTTGGTCAGATGATGTTATCCATGAAAAAAAGATACCGGGCTCGAATATCTTGAAGAACAAAAGGTTAGATACAACCGATATAGTTGGCGATCTTCCTACATTGACTAAATATCCTCATAAAAGATCATATGTACGACAAGGTTTGGAAGCTAAAAAGCCTCTGCAAAACAACGGAGTTAAGGTGCTTGACTTTACAATAAATTCCCCGGAAATTTCATCAGCCAGAGGAGGTACAACAGGTCTTGATTATGCATTGTTTGAGTTGCCGACATTCGAGACGGATGGATTCGGTTTGAGATTTGAAAAGTATTACCTCGCAGGTAATCCAACCTCCATTGCACGACACCCAAAATCTACTCAGGTGGTTGTGCACACCACTTCTGGCATCATCGCCGGCCGGCTGGTAGCCACACCATCTTATAAGCAACTAGAGGCAGGTATACTGCCACAACAACTGTGGTCGGTTATTGTAGAGGGAAACCTAGAAAAGGGTATCTGCGGATCTTGGGTGGTTGATGCAGCTTCTAACGAGGTATATGGACACATCATAGCCGGTTCACCTGAGGATGGATTCGCATATATAATCCCTTTCTATGAAATTCTTGATGATTTGAACGCTTATTTTGGGAATGGCTGGGCATTGGCAGGTAGTAAGAACGCTCTAGGTAAAAACGTTCTCAAGGAAACGAGCTTACTCACGTTCGCTCTGCTTCTTATATCAGAAGCCATAAAACTGATTATTATAAGCTTAGCAAATATCTTGCTTGATCAGAGAATCAGTAGAATACCCGGTTGATGTGGTTGGATATCAACAGAGAGCGGACTTAGGGATAGGGTCATAGCTAAGTAGGTCTGGAATCAAACCAGCCAAAATTAGTTATGAATCGAATCACAGATTTCATATTATACCAACCTTACCTTATTTAGTCAAAATGAGCTAGCTCTATTACTTTGTAATTTATAAGATTGAGCGAGCTGTCAAGTGATCATTTTACAGCTTACATCTCTCCATTCCTTTCCCCAAAGAACACCGCCCTAATCAAGCACAGCCGAGAAATGATGTTGTTGAAATACACTTCTCGTAAACTTCAAGTCCTATTGACTAAAGAAACAACGAGACATACAGGCAGCTAGAGCGTATATATGTAACATGTATATTGCAGCTTCTCCTCCAAGCTGTGAACAGTTGATGACTGAATATGCTGCGAGCTACTTGTTTTCCTGAATAGACCAATTAGTCGCTATATAGAAACTCTTCCTAAATCTTGAAATATATCACTTGGAAGTATGAAGTCAAAGGACGAAGGCTCTTTTTCACAATTCATCGAAGGATAATTTCAACTATCCGCAATTGTGGGCGAGAAATTAAGTATTATGTACACATGGTTCAAGTATTCAATAAAGCTCGCAGAGAAAATCGGGAATATGATATTCATAGGTTTTCCAAGGAAAGCAGACTCAATATTTCCTGATCCTTTACGATTTTGGCCCATGCAAATGGTGTTCGGCCCGCCTCATCTTTATGGGTAAGGTCAATTCTACCAGTTGCCAGCAAAGTCTTAACCAAGCCTGCACGGCCTCTCTCGATAGCTATTGTTAAAGGAGTTCGGCCATCGTCAGCTTTACAATCAGGGTCAGCACCATTTTCTAACAAGAGCTCGACAACACGAATGAGTTTTTCTTCCCATCCAATCCCAGCGTCTTTGCTTCCAATTTGCCATCTTTTAAAATGCTTTTTCTCTCTGCATGAGCTGTTGAAGACCAAGGAGCCTTCTGATAAATCGTCATAATCGCAATTTACGGCCCAAAACAGCGGCGTTCGGTTAGCCGCGTCTCTTGAATTGGCGTCAACTTCTCCAGTCAGAAATAGTTGTTCAACGACCTCCAGATGCCCATTTCCTGCAGCGAAAGAAAGTGCTGTTCGAGCTGCATCATATCTTTCATCTGCAACCACGCTGTCATAAGTAAGGAGCAATTCAACAATAGAGGCATGACCAAACCATGCCGCCCATAAGAATGGCGTGCGATGTCCCATCCACTGGCCTCCATTGTTAGGTTGCATGCCTCGTTCCAAGAGCATCTTCACAATTTCCAAATGTCCTTCAGTCGCGGCACGCGCCAGTGGTGACTTTCCGCGAAAACCTAAATCAAAATTGATACTAGGGTGTTCGAGAAGAAGCTTCACAATCGAGTTGTGACCTTTCTCTGCTGCTAGTGAAAGAGGCTCTCCAGAGTTCTTGTTTGGATCGACACGACCACTGCTTAGTAGCATATCAACTATTGTGAAGTTCCCACGCCCTGCTGCAGTGGCAAGTGCCGTACTTTTGTTTTGATTATCACTCCAATCTGCGTCGATATCTTTGAATGCCAATAGCAGGTACACAATGTTCCTCTGATCGTGTTTGACTGCTAGAGTGAGTGCCGAATTCTGAGAGTAACGATCTAAAACGTGACCGCTACCGCCTTCATCGAGCACAGTTTTGATAAGGGTTTCGTCTCCATGCTCTGATGCCCATAACAAAACCGAACTTCCAGAATTTTGAATATTATATTGCAAGAGGAATCGTTGAAGGCAAGAATAGAGTCGTCGATTCGTTCGGCTGAGGGCACTAATGTTACGTTCGTGCTCGAGATGATCAGCAATCTGGAGCAAGGTCTCGTTTGGGAGATTAAGCAGCATTGCTTCCGTGAAACACATTAAATTAAAAAGGTTTATCTTTCCAGGACGCAGTAAAATTTTGATAAGTGCGTAGCAGATGTAGCTTGAGCTTTATGTGAGTCGGTTCTATTTTAAGTTGCTTACGGCGTAGACGATATATGCAGCAGGCCAAGGCTTACCATTGCTGATAGACCATAAGCGGGGCGCCGAGTAAGACGAGATATTGGTCTGTGTCTATCGCGAGAGGATGTAAGTGAGATTTGACGAAGAAGGGTAACACACAGTACAGGGATCAAGGATGTTAGATACAAGCATAAAGAGAAGGAGGATAAGTGAATCGTATGGAGTCTATTCAGTCATTCAAGAAATACAAACTATTTCTCGTAGAAGTTACGGTGCGGAATATCTTATCAATATTGTTCTTCTCGGAATATATTACCATCGTACTCTACGTTGTCGGTGCTCGAAGATATCGGAGCGATCTGACCACTGAAAAGCCATCAATGATCCATGATACACGGATCGCGTATGAGCCTCAGTATCACTTTTTTCATTGTCGGTGAAGCAGTGATGCCAATGCAATCCGAATATTCGGCCTGCTGAATGGTTACACTCATCAAGCTAGCATGGACAGTACTCTGTCTTTTTGTACTGATAGATGTACAAAATGTGGCAAGCCCACGCGAGGTCAAAGATAACGTGTGACTAGGTCACTTGACCAGTATGAAAACCTATTCGATTATACCAACAGTTATAAGGACTATAAATGAGAGATCATTATATCCAAGTAGAAGCCTCAAAGTGGCCATATGAATTTCAATCTAAATATCCAAATACGACCTAATCTTGATTTTAAGATGGCAAAAAGCTTTGTTTATATAATCTTCGATTCTTACAACAATATCCTCTTAATTAGATCTAGTAGTAAGAGAGAAGAATTTCTGCAAAAGATATCAGTCATATTAAGTACAAACTAAGCTTCTCCTTTGCAATGTAAAGTGCTCAAATTACAGCAACTTCAGGATGAATGATGTAACAAGCTGTGACCAATAGTGTTAGTTTCCGAGCTTCATGACTAGAAAATCTTATGCAGGCTTCTGGCGCGAGAGAAATCAGTTTCAGAAGTTAGGTCCGCCGCCTGAATGAGAGCTTACCTCAGATCAATACCTACTACTCCAGAACAAATAATATTAAGCGGCACTGAAGGCACCAACGACCAATGTTAGAGAAGAATTTCACCTCTCCATTAAAAGCCACAGAGCCTTGGAAGTAAGATAAGGCAACCAGAATTTACAATAAAACTGTCATTACCACAGAGTTTTGAGTGACCTCTAGTATTCTGGCCAGTGTTTTCAGGTCTTTGATATTGTTCGTAATAGCCAAGGTGAGTTACGGGCGTAAGTAGTGTGAGCGGTGTAACAACTATGGTTAGGTATCTTAGAGCCATAATATTCCGTGACGTATCCTAGTCTGTCGATAATGTGGTAATTAGAGGAACATAAGTACTGAGTAGCATATTATGGTAGTACAAGAGTATGGAATTCTCCTATAAAAGCACAGTATTTTCTTGATAGTCCTTCATCACTCACGCGCTTCTTCATTTGTTACCCGCTTGACAGTAACCTTAAACTTAAAAGCTAGCACAAACATGTTTCTCAAATATTACTTGACTTTTGTTACAGCTGCGTATTACATATCCAAAACATTGGCATGTGGACAATTAACTGTCCGAACCAGCAATAACACAGGAGCAGTTTCCGAATATCCAATTTCAATCGCTGGAGATGACAAGCCATCTGATCCAGCAACAACTGGATACTTCATCAATCATCTTTGTATTAATGTTCGCAATGCCACTGCGTCTGTTGACTGGTACAATAAAGCCTTTGGTCTTCGCCGCATATTTGGACTACAAGTCTCTGAGCATTTCTCCTTAACTTATATGGGCCATTCCCACGGTGGACGCAATGGCACCGGCTACCAAACCAGTGCAGAAATCACACTTCAAAAAAATAACATCGAAGGCTTGCTCGAAATGATAAGTTTGGAATATCCTGGTTGGGACTTACCTGCTGGCACTAGGGTACCAAACACCTTCTCACATATTGGGATAGTGGTACCGAACATTACGGACGCGCAGCGCAGACTCGAAGACATGGGTGCCAATATTTTGAAAGCTACTGGAGCACCATTTACGCTTGAGGGAGTTTTGGGTGATGGCACGGGCTTTGGGATTGCTGGAGATTCGATTACCAAAGAGGAGAAGGACACCATACTGAAGACTTTGACACCGCTCAATAAGCCATTAATGCTTGTTGCTGATCCGGATGGCAATGTAATAGAGGTACAAAATCAGGAGGGGTCAGAGGTGGTGTAATGGAGAAGTCTATTTTGAGGGATTGGGATGCAAGTGAGTGATTGGAAAGAAGATAAATAGTCTGCGGGTCTTTATGCGCTTATTTCATTTATAAGGTACTTTTTATTCGTAATTTTTTAACGAGAGAGAAATTCTTAAGGGAGTAGGCTGCAATGTCCCTCAAAGAAATATTTTTATTATATATTTTTACCAATTGTGTTTCATTTACAAGAACAAAATTTCAACATCACTTATAAGTTCATAACAGAGACTTCACAGCGTTACGCGTCATACCGAGTTTTATTCCTAGTCGGCTGTATATATCACGAAATTTTAGCTTCTATAACTCAAACTACCATCGAAAAGCTACTATTTCAAGTTCATCCACGGCTAGAACGTTTTTATATTATCTGGCAGTCTTCCATTTTCCTCTTTGCTCTAGATCTAAATCAGGAACCTGCTGGAAGAACTGTATGCAAGATTAAATAAAATCATT
>Ga0247804_10000970_pt1 | contig 13341 bp, 7 predicted proteins | sample UWRJL029104C1_FD_181142 | JGI IMG/M metagenome (GOLD analysis project Ga0247804, IMG submission 181142) | Plant litter microbial communities from Arlington Agricultural Research Station in Wisconsin, United States - UWRJ-L029-104C-1 | ecosystem: Environmental > Terrestrial > Plant litter >...
CCACCACTTGTACCTGAACCACCTGCATATGCTGTTATCGGATCAGGTGAAGTAACTGTTACCGTTACTGCTGTACGTGTACTTTCACAAAAAGGCGTAGCAGGATTTTTCACAGATACATAAAAAATTGTAGTGCTTGAAATTGATCCTAAATATGTTGTAGATGTAGAGGTTTGTAATGGAGTTGTCGTTACATTATCTGCATACCATACAAAAGTTGGTGTTGTAAATCCGTTTGGATCTGCTATACTTGCTGTTGGAACCTGAGTGCCGCATTGCGCACTGTTAGTAGCCGTTGGTGCTGTTGGTAATGTTTGTGCAGAAACAGCAACTGTATTAGAAACAACAGGACAACTATTTACTGTAGCTGTAACTGTATAAGAAGTATTTGTTGATGGACTTTGTGATAGTGGATTTGTGATACCTACTGTACTTACGCCATCACTCCAAACATATGCTGTTGGTGTTAGTGTGGCACTGGTTGCATTTCCGGTAATATACATCTGTGGTCTCGTGGATCTTGTTCCACTTGAAGTTCCTGATGCTGAACTGCATGAAACAGGACCTGTTAAATTATCTGTAGCATAATAAGCCGTTGCAACAAATGCTGTATTATCATATTTCACCTCAGCAGCCGTTCCACCACCATTATTATTTCCCCAACAAATCTGTACTACAATATTACTGGTTCCGTTCCAAGCAAATGGTGTTGAGAAATTATAAGTATTAACACCTACAACAGGCGTTACATTGGATGAATAAACGGAAGTAAAAGTTGGTGCTAATAATGGATTGGTTGCTACAGTTGAAGCTGTTGCACCTAAGCTTATAGAGAAGCCTGAATATGTTGTTCCAGCAGTTGTAACATTAAATCCTAAGGCTGTAATATTCCCCGCAGATAATCCTAAAGCTGTTAATTCAGCTGCTCTGATTACGTACTGAGTTTTTAATGCGCCATAATAATGAGAATAAGGTGAAGCATAAGTAACACTAGAACCTCCTGAGCCTGAGCTTGTTAATGCACCTGCACCCAAAGTAACGTTAAGCGGTCCGGGACCAACTACACTAACACTTAAACTTGTAGGTGTTCCGGAACAAACACTTGTAGGCGTAGCTGTTGCTGTAGCAGTAACTCCAAAGTTTGGATTATCCTGATATGTTGCACCATTGTACGTTGCTGAACCACCTAAAGAATTAGTTGCTGTTATGCTCCATGTAACTGTTGTATTGGTAGGGCTTGCTGCCGGAATTGTTCCTGTCCATGTAGTTCCTGTTGTATTTGTCATCGCCACAGAACCTGCAGAACCATTATTATAATTTAAATTTGCTCCTGATACTGTACCTGAAGATGTGGTTATGCTAACAGTCACTACTCTTGCTGTTGCGCTACATTGATTAGTATTTGGAGAAATAGAAGTAAATGAAATTACCGGTGGTACCACTGTTGCAACTTCATCTGCACCTATATCAGGAAGTGTTGTTCCTGTATTCGGACGTGTTTCTCCATCAATATCTGTAGAAGCACCTGTTCCTGTTGCTCCTTTTTGTTCTACATCTGCAATATTTGATGCACTTGTATTTAAATGTAAATCTGTACCTGAAATAAATGGAGCAGCTGATGTAGATCCAATTGAAGCATTATCATTACCTGCAGTAGATACGTTTGTAATAGATCTAAAGTTTGTGGCAGGTGTAGTTGCCGCAGGATTGAAATTAGCAACGGTATATAAATTAGCTGCAGATTTTGTAGTGGTAACTTGTCCGATACCATGCAATGATGCAGTTGAGCCTGTATAATAAGCATTATTATTCATAACAAGTGCCATACCTGCTGTTGGTGTTGTTGTAAAAAAAACATTTACAAATGAACTTGATGTACTCGCTGATGTGCATGTATTTGAGAATATATTGTTTCTTACATCACAACCTGTGGTAGCAACACCTGCAAAACTTAAACAAGTAATTAAATTTCCTGTTCCTGCATCTGCTCCTGTTAATGAAATAGTATTGTGATAAATATTATGGTTATTACCTGTGGATACAAAAATACCTTGTGCTCCGTATGAGGTGCTAAAACTTGTAGCTCCAACATTAAGCACATTTTGAATAAAGTTATTTCTTACCGTAATATTATTATTCACCTGTAAAATAATACCAAAAGCAGGATAACCACCTGTATTGTTCTGTTTAACTCTAAGGATTTTATTATTTTCAATCGTTATTCTTCTTGCTGTGGCAGCTGTTGTTCCATTGATTCTACCTAAGTCTATCGCTGCTGGTCCATAAGGTGCAGATGTTGAACCACAATAACTTTCCACATAAAATGTATTTCCAGATATAACTGAACCTACCGCCGAACCTACACCACCGTTTATACTAATACCTCTCCAGTAAATTTGATTAGTGGCACCTGCAGTTGGGTTACCAATGATGTTATTCGTAATTGTTAGAATAGGGCAAACATCGTCTGTTGTTCCACCTAAACAAATACCTTTACCTGCAGAATTGATATTATTATTGTCAATTATTAAGTTTGTCCAGGTTTGTCCACTGGCACTGTTTTGTACATTTCCGGATAAAGCAGAAGGTGCAGTTGTTACAGCAGCTGTAGAAGCACCAGCACCGGCAAAAATAACATTTGTACCAGCTTGAGTAGTCGTAAAACTTGTATTTGCAGAACTATTAAATGATACACCTGAACCAGTAAGGTTACAATTTTTAATGGTAATATTATTGGTAGTTGTTATAAGTGTTGATGTTGCAATTCTGATAACAGAGGTAAAAGTAACGGTTGTTGCAGCCGTATTTGTTATGCTTAGATTTTTATTAGTACCGGCTGTATTTGGATTATCACCATCAATAGTAACATTATCAGCACCATTTAATTCTATTAAGCCACGACCTGTAACCGTAGGTCCTGAAACTGTAACATTATCTACTATTGGTCTAATAATTAATGATGTATAACTTGCAGAACCTGCACCTGTGCTATTCAATACACATGCAGCGGTTTCTGATGCTGCAGGTGTTGCTGAAATACTGATAACAATAGCTCCTGTATGTGTTCCTGCATTTATCGCCGCAAAAGCAGCTCCTAAAGTATTATAATTTGCAGCAGTCGTTCCACCTGTTGCTGTTAATTGAAACTCATTCGCAGCCTGAAGATTTACACCAATAAAAATCATAGCTAATAATACTATAGCTTTTATATTTTTCAGAAGTTGGTTTGGTGTAACAGACATACTTGCTACAAGTTGTTTTTTATAAAACATACTATTAAATTTTGAGGATAAATAGTTTGAAAGATCTTGAATGATCTTTGATGGGTTTTTAAATAGTTTCATGATGTTTCGGTTAGTGTAGAGTTTAATCATATATGGTCGTTATCTATTAAAATTTGCAAAAATGCTTATATACACAAAACAACATAAACCACAGACGTAGGCTTGTTTATTTTGTTCATATGCACAGTTGGATAATCAAATGTAAAAAATTATATTCAATAAGGCAACGAAATCAGTTGTTTATACAATAATTAATACAGAAATTGAATCAAATTTACATTTAATTAACATTTTATGAATAAAGGATTTTTATTTTATTAAAAATTAGCAAAAACTTTATCATATCTCATTATTTCACTAAAAATTTTATCATAATTTTATCAAAATTCATAAAAATTTATGCTCAATTACTAAAATTGCAAAGATAACATTTGAAAAATGTTGAATAAATTAGATATTTTATGGAAAATATCAAGAAATAAGAAAGTAATTAGAGAGTAATAGCATTCCTTGAAAAGACAATCTCATAGAAAAAAAGTATATTAAACAATACGTCCATTCCGAAACTTCAGAACGTGCGCAGACATTAAAATACTTTCCTATGCGTTGAGAGCCAAGATTATTTTTTTTGGTTACCTAATAACCTGACAAAAACTTCGGTTCCATCAATTTGGCTTAAAATTACTTTGGTTAAAACCATCATTGGCACAGACAAGAACATGCCATAAATTCCCCAAAGGTAACCCCAAAATAAAAGTCCTGTAATTACAACAATGGTATTTAATGAGGTTCGGTTGCCCATAAAAATCGGTTCTATAACAGATGCCAACATAAAATGATATCCATATGCTGTAACATTCAACATTATTGCGGTAAATATGGTGTCGAACTGTATCAAACCCATTATAAAAACAGGTATTAAACCAATGATTGCACCAACCACAGGTAAGAAATTAAAAATGAAACCTATAAAACCCCAAAAAAATGAGAATTGTAACCCGAAAAGCTTGCATATTATCGCCACACCGATACCATACAATAAGCTGATCACAAATTTGACTTTCATATAAGAAACAATAGCATTTTTTACGTCCTCAAATGCTTTGATGTATTTTATGCTTCTTTCATCACCGCCTAAGTAATTCAGGTATGTCTCATATTTCATTATACCTGATAAGATCAATACAAGATATACTGCGGTCAACAGAAAATTTTCAAAGATAGTACCAAGTGCACCGAAGATTGAACCCGAATTATGCATCAGTGATTCGGAAGAAATGTTGGACAATATATTATCGACCGTTGCTTCCAAATCCAATTCTTTTCCTGTAATTCGATTGTATAATTTCAGCAGGTCGGCAAGCTTTATCTTTACCTGTGAAATAATATATTCTTTCTCGCTGAAAATCTGTGTGCCTGTTTTATAGATAATGGTTCCGATAATTGCAAACAATGAAATTAAGACAATCCAAATGATGCTTACACTTAACCACAATGGAAATTTTCTTTTCTCGAACCAAACTAAAGTTGGTTGTAGCAGCAAGGCAATAAACATTGCCAGCATCAATGGTATCAATAGATCCTGTAATAAAAAAAGCAAATACAATACTACAATTCCTGCAAAGAAAATAAGTATCATTCGTATTGTTGCCAACTCCTTGTTCATACTATAACCATCTTTTTTTTCTGAAATAAACAACAAATAAAATTGTAAACAACATGCTGATGATGCAGACAATTGTAAATGCATGCGGATGATGCTGGAACGGCAAATCAACGTTCATACCATACACACCGGCAATCAGCGTTGGTACCATCAAGGCAATGGTTACTGCGGTTAAGCGGTTTACCACATGTCCTAAATTATTAGAAATGATAGACGCAAAGGCACCCATCATATTGCCTAAGATGTTAGAATATACATTTGCCATTTCTAATGCCTGTGAATTATCAATCAGAATATCCTGGAACAATTCCTTAGCATCATTGTCATCACCTAAATTTAAAAAATCAGTACGCTGTATCTTCATCAGCACCATTTCATTTGCACGAATGTCATTTACAAAATAGATCAACGCTTTTTGTAAATGTAGCAGTTTATTGAGTTCCTGATTTTTGCTTGAATAATTCAATTCCTTTTCAATTTGTGAAATACGCTTGTTGATCTCTCGTAAATAATGCAGAAAATAATACACGTTGCGCTCAAATATTTTTATGACGAACATGCTTTTATTATCAGGTTTTACATTCTTTAAAATATTCTTTTCAAACCATTCTATCATCGGATTATTGACAGAACAAACGGTTAAAATAATATTTGGAATTAAAATAATGCCGACAGGAATTGTGATGTAAGTGGCTTCATCTTCCATATCAAAACCTTCATTTAATATTGGCGTATTGATAACAATGAGCTTTGCGTCTTCTTGTTTTTCATAGCGTGAACGTTCATATTGGTCGATACAATCTACAATGTAAGAAAACGGTACAGATAGCTGGTTTGCCATGGTTTCCAGCTGTTCCATATTGAACGGTGGTGCAATATTTATCCAGCAATCATTTTCAGGTTCCTGAATAACGTGCAGCTCATCGCCTGTTTTTTTGTATATTTTAATCATTATTTAATTGATATTTATGGTTCCTTCAAACACTAATTTCGCCGGTCCTTCTAACCAAATATCTGTAAATGTAGTTCCTTCCTTTACAAAAGATACACCTAAGTTTCCGCCAGGTGTTAGTATCTCTATTCTTCCTTTGCTGATGTTGTTTTTTTCTGCTGTTGCCAAAGCTACTGCGACTGTGCCGGTTCCGCACGATAAGGTTTCGTCTTCTACACCACGTTCATACGTACGCATCCAAATCTTTCCGTCTTTTTCTTCTGCAAAATTCACGTTTATTCCTCTGGTTTTATAAGTATCGTTATACCTTATCTTCCTTGCTTCTGAAACTATGTCTGTCTTATTTATTTCATTTCTAAAACTTACATAATGTGGTGAACCTGTACATAAAACATAGTTATTATCTTCATTACTTATTTCAGCAACATCTATCATTTTTAACTGAACTTCATCGTTACTAATAACAAATTCATGTGATCCGTCAATCGCTAAGAATGTGCCTTTAGTGTCTGCAATTCCTAAATATTTTGAAAATGCGCTGATGCATCTTCCACCGTTGCCACACATCGTACTTTCATTGCCATCAGAATTATAATACACCATTTTAAAATCAAAACCATCAGTATTTTCAAGCAGCATCAAACCGTCTGCACCAATGCCGAAACGCCTGTCGCAAATATCCTTTACCAATGAGGTATTTTCTTTAGGAAAAATAAGCTTTCTGTTATCTATCAGTACGAAATCATTTCCTGTTCCCTGGTATTTATAAAAGTGAAATTGCATGCCTCAAAATTAAGCTATTCATACAATATTATCAGAGAATATATGGTTAACTTTTTTTAACCAACGTTTAAGAATTTTAAGTTGATTCTTATGTTATAACTATTAAAATTTGCAGTCAATTTAAAAAGCAATTTATGAAAAAGATAAGTAGTTATTTCATCATTGGAATCATCAGTGCATTTACAGCATTAGGTGTTTCACATTATTTTAACAAAAACCAGGCAACAGTTATTAAGGAAAGCAGCCAGTCTCCTTTTAAGCTGGCAAGTTACAACAGCACATTACCCAATGATGCATTTGTGCAGGCAGCAAAAGCAAGTACGTCTGCGGTAGTACATATCAATACTGTTACTAAGGCAAAAAAAACGGATCGAAGCCAAAGAAATCAAAATCCTTTCTTTCAATTTTTTGGTGATCCATTCGGTGGTGCTTCTCCATATGACCAAGATCAGGAAGCATCAGGTTCAGGCGTTATCATTAGCAATGACGGATATATTGTAACCAATAATCATGTAGTAGAAGATGCTGATGAAATAAAGGTGAGTTTATACAATAGCCGCGAATATAAAGCCAAATTAATTGGTACAGATCCAAGTACAGATTTGGCTGTTATAAAAATTGAAGCGATAAACTTGCAACCTTTAACCTTTGCAAATTCTGATAATGTAGAAGTTGGACAATGGGTTTTGGCTGTCGGCAATCCATTTAATCTGTCATCTACTGTAACAGCAGGAATTGTATCTGCAAAAACACGCAACATCAATATTTTAAGAGAGAAAGCAGGCAATTTAGCTATCGAATCTTTTATACAAACAGATGCTGCGGTAAATCCGGGAAATAGTGGTGGTGCTTTGGTAGATCTGAATGGAAATTTAATTGGTATCAACTCAGCTATTGCTACACCAACAGGTTCTTATGCAGGTTATTCGTTTGCAATTCCGGCTAATCTGGTAAATAAAGTGGTGAAAGATATGATCGATTTCGGTATTGTGCAGCGTGGTTTCTTAGGTGTTAATATTCGTGAGATCGATGATGAAATGGCAAAAGATCTTAAACTGGAAAATATTGAAGGTGCATATATCGCCGAAGTAAACAAAGCGAGTGCTGCCGAAGAAGGCGGACTTAAACGTGGTGATGTAATTATAAAAGTTGGCGACGCTGCTATTAGAAATACAGCAGATCTACAGGAACACGTTGCACGTTATCGTCCTGGTGACAAGGTAAAATTAGATGTTTACAGAGATGGAAAAACCATCATTAAAGAAATTACTTTAAAATCTAAAGACAATACTACTGCATTACTGACTAAAGAAGCTGCACCGAAAAAAGGAAATGCTTTGGAAAACTTAGGAATTACGGTTGATGAATTAAGTACTTTAGATGCTAAGAAGTTAGGCGTTGGCGGCGGCTTGAAGGTGACGAAGATCAACGATGGCATCATTAAACAAAATACCAATATGCAGGAAGGTTTTGTGATCACATCTATCAATAATCAAGCGGTTTCTAAAAAAGAAGACATTTCAGACCTGTTAAACCAAAGTCGTGGTGATGCTATTTTGATCGTTGGTAAATATCCAAATCAAAACGGCTTGAAATATTACGCATTTGGGTATTAGTGGTAAGAATTAGTATTTAGCTATAAGCAAAAGGTATGAGATACTTTTCTCATACCTTTTAGTTTTTCCATTTATCTTTGCAGCATGCCAAACCACTATTTCCAATTTAAGCAATTTAAGGTAGAACAGGAAAAATGCGCAATGAAAGTGTGTACGGATTCCTGCTTGTTCGGCGCATGGATTTCGATAGATGAAACAGTAAGTTCCGTTTTAGATATTGGTGCCGGAACAGGATTACTGAGCTTAATGCTGGCACAGAAGACAAATGCAAAAATTGATGCGATAGAAATTGATGAAAACGCTTTTGAGCAGGCAACAGAAAATTTTGACAATGCTGTTTGGAAAGACAGGCTTAAAGCTTTAAAAGGTGACGTGAAAACATTTCCATTTACCCAAAAATATGATTTCATAGTTTGCAATCCGCCATTTTTTGAACGTGAGTTTGCTTCGCTTGCCGAAGAAGAAAAAGTAGCCAAGCATTCGTTGCATTTAACTTTGCCTTATTTACTTACTGCTATAAAAAACTTATTAAATTCTGATGGAAAATTTGCCATACTATTACCCTATTATCGTAAAGATGAATTTGAAAAATTAGCGGCACAATTTAATTTCTATCCAAAAAAAACTATATCCATCAGGCAATCTACGGCACATGAGCATTTCCGTTATGCAGGAATTTATTCTACTGCAAAAATAGAAATTATTCAAAAAGAATCTATCGCTATAAAAACAACGCATCTGAAATACACACAAGAAGCTACGGCTTTACTACAACCTTACTATTTGTATTTGTAAGCTTGGAAAAGGCTTCGATAAACTCAGCCTGACAAGCTTGCCACATTGAGCTTATCCAAATGGCAATATATTTTTATCATTACGAAACACCAATAATTGGTGAAGTTTATGCGTATTCATTAAACATTTAAAATGTTTTTTATGTGAACGTCGAATTATGCTTCTACAAAGGATTTACTTTTGGAAAAACTATTTATGTCTGCAAAATTTTACACGCTTGTTTTTCTTTTTTCTCTAACATTTCATCTTAAAGCACAACTGCCTTCCAATACCTCACAACGTATTGTTGTAGTAGAAGATTTAGCTCCTTTTTATCATGGTGTAGCTTCCGGCGACCCGACACAAGATGCCGTTATCATCTGGACACGTTTAACGACCGATGAATTGAATCCTTCGGTGCAATGGCAAATCGCAACTGATACTTTTATGCAAAATATTGTACAGTCAGGCACTGTTGCAACATCAGCAGATAAAGACTACTCTGTAAAAGTAGATGTTACCGGTTTACAGCCAAACACATATTATTTCTATGAATTTAAGTATGATAATAAATATTCTCTTCGTGGCAGAACAAAAACTTTACCAAATGGAAACGTAAATCATTTAAGGTTTGCCGTTACTTCCTGTGCAAGCTTTCCTCATGGATATTTTAATGTCTACCAGGCGATCAACGAACGCAATGATATAGATGCTGTTATTCATTTAGGTGATTATATTTATGAGTATGGCAAAAATGAGTATGGTACGGTTCGCGTTCCCGAACCAACGAATGAAATACTTACTTTAGCAGATTACAGAATCCGTCACAGCATGTATAAATTAGATTCCATGCTGATGAGATTACATCAGCAATATCCTTTCTTTACAATTTGGGACGATCATGAGTTTGCTGACAATTCATATATAGATGGTGCGGAAAATCATACAAACAATGAAGGCGACTGGAGCGCGCGTAAAAAGTCCGCAGCACAATCTTATGGTGAATGGATGCCTATTCGCAACATTGACACCAGCTCTTCCATCAAGATATACAGGAAATACAACATCGGTAATTTAGTTGACCTGTTCTTTTTAGATACACGCATCAATGCAAGAAAAGCACAAAATATTATTGCTTCTTTAACAGGCAATGACGATTCAACGCATTATTTAATCGGACCGGAACAATTTGATTGGTTAAAGACAGGATTGCAGCAATCGACAGCTACATGGAAAGTAGTAGCACAACAGGTTATGGTGGCACCATTTAAAGTTTTTAATATTGCTTTCAATTCAGACCAATGGGACGGCTATCCATCAGAGCGTAAGAAACTATTTAACATCGTTAATGATCTCAACTTAAAAAATCTCGTTGTACTTACAGGTGATATACATTCTGCATGGGCAAACGATCTGCCATTCGGAAGAACGCCTTATAATGCGCGAACAGGTGCAGGTTCTGTCGGTGTGGAGTTTGTCACCAGTGCTGTTACTTCACCAGGCATTCCGTTAACAGGTATATTCGGCAATATTGCTCAAGGTGCATTTGCTCAATTAGTAAAAGATAATAATTCGCATGTAAAGCACAATAATTTTGTGAACAGAGGTTTTAGTATATTAGATATTACACCACAAAAAACACAAACTGATTTTTATAATATTGAGACCATAGAAAGAGCCAATTCAAACTATGAATATCAAGTAAGCTATTACACAGAAAAAGATTCAAACCATTTAAAGAAATCAGATAGCACAACCCATTTTATTGGAACTACACCAATAAGAGCACCTTATTATCCAAGACAATCTGTTGCAACATCTATTCATCAAGCAAGCAATTTTGAGATAACCGGTGTATATCCAAATCCTTTTATAAACTATACAGGCATACAATATTATTTGTACCAATATGCAAATGTATCGTTCAATATTTATGATTTAAACGGTCAATTAGTCTTTCAAAAAAATATTGGTGATAAAGTACGTGGATTTTATTTTGAAAAATTTGACCTGAGTGCTTTAGCGGTTGGTGAATATATATTGACACTCCAAACCGGTAATGAAATCATATCAAGAAAATTAATTAAAGCACAATAATAAAATTCTTTATTTTAATTTCTTTGAAACTTTTATAACTAAAAATAATGCCGTATTTTAGTTACAAATCTAACCTATGAAAAAATCTATACTTAGTGCATTTATTTTATTAACTGCTTTTCTAAGATCCTTTTCCAATTCGCCTATTGATTACCTGGAAAGATCAATGCTCGACACCTCTTTAGTACCATTTTACCATGGTGTAGCTTCCGGTGATCCGACGCCGAATGCAGTAATTATCTGGACGCGCGTAACACCAGAAACAGATGCAAACGTGAGTGGCACATGGCATATGGCTTTAGACACTAACTTTGTGAATGTGGTACAATCAGGAACATTTACGACTGACAGCACGCGTGATTATTGTGTAAAAATAGATGTTACAGGCTTGCAGCCAAACACGTGGTACTTTTATGAATTTACAGTTGATGGAATGAACTCTGTAACAGGAAGAACCAAAACAGCACCTGTAAGCGGTGTTGAACAATTACGTTTTGCATTTACATCTTGCTCAAACTATCCAAACGGTTATTTTAATGTTTATAACAGGATTCGTGAAAGAAATGATATTGATGCGGTACTTCACTTAGGTGATTATATTTATGAATATGGCGTAAGTCCTACAGCTACAAGACAAGACATGCTTCCTACGCATGAAATAATACGACTGACAGACTACAGGCAGCGTTATTCTACTTATCGGTTAGATCCGGCTTGTCAGAAATTGCATCAGCAATATCCATTCATAAGTGTTTGGGACGATCATGAAACAGCCAATAACTCTTATACAGATGGTTCAGATAATCATACGCCTTCGACAGAAGGTCCTTGGAATTTAAGAAAAGCAGCAGGACAACAAGCAAATGATGAATGGATGCCTACAAGATTGCCTGAACCGGGAAATCCTAATAAAATATGGCGCAAGATAAGCTACGGAAATATGGCTGATATTTTTATGTTAGATACACGTTTATTTGACAGAAGCTTGCAAGGTGGTGATAAAGATGACAGCACAAGACATATTATCGGTAATGAGCAAATGGCGTGGCTCGAAACTGAATTGAAGAATTCTACCGCGCGTTGGAAAATCTTAGGACAACAAGTAATGGTTGGAAATTTAAATCCGTTATGGCAAGTAATTCCAGGTGGTATTTTATTAAATGATGACCAATGGGACGGCTATCAATTTGACAGAAAAAAGCTATACGATATTATTTTAAATAACAATATTCAGAATGTAATTGTCCTCACCGGTGATATTCATACAGCTTGGGCAATGGATCTTCCATATAATCAGGCTACTTACAATCCTGGTACAGGTGCAGGTTCTGTTGGTGTAGAATTTGTGACAACGAGTGTTACTTCCAGTTCTTTTCCTGTACCGATCGATCCATTATATCCATTGGTTTCTTCTTTTCTTCAGCATATAAAATATGTTGATTTACACAAAAAAGGATATAGTATTTTAGATTTAAAAGATACCATTGCACAGGGAAATTTCTACAGCATTCCAACGGTTACTACTCTAAATCAAAACGAATCTTATGAAACAGGGTTTTATACATTAGCATCTACCAGATGGCTGAAAAAAGCAAGAACACAAACCTTGAAACTTGATTCATTACATTACCAGGCACCTGAAACGCCAAGACAAAATGTAGTTACAGGAATTAAAAATAAATTGAACGATTTAGTGGTATTAAGTGCTTATCCAAATCCTTTTGTAGACATTGTTAAGATTCAATTTAATATTGCCACAAGCTCTAATTTAGAAGCAAAAGTGTATGATTTAAGCGGAAAATTAGTAAAAGAGATAAATTTTGGTCATTTATCTAAAGGCTTATACATAAAAACAATTAACTTAGACGACTTAGCAAGAGGCGCGTATAAACTTATATTAACTAATAACAATGATTTGATAGAGCGAACCATTGAAAAATTCTAATCATGGCAACAAAAAAGGTAACTACCAATAAAAAAGCAATTGCAGCAAAACCTGCAGCAAAGAAGGTAATCAGTAAGAAAAAAGTAGCAGCAGAAAAACCGCAGCCAATATTTCCGGAAAAATTAAAACCGATCGAAATTATTGAAATACTGGATCCGCATATTTATCCGATCGGAAAAGCAAAGCAGCCTGCTGAGTTTACGGATGAAGTTTTGACCAAGCTT
>Ga0247804_10000973_pt1 | contig 13337 bp, 7 predicted proteins | sample UWRJL029104C1_FD_181142 | JGI IMG/M metagenome (GOLD analysis project Ga0247804, IMG submission 181142) | Plant litter microbial communities from Arlington Agricultural Research Station in Wisconsin, United States - UWRJ-L029-104C-1 | ecosystem: Environmental > Terrestrial > Plant litter >...
CTCACATATACAATATCGTTATCGGCATAAACCAATTTTATGGCTTCCTGCGTTTTACCTTCTACCTGAATTTTCTGCAGTCCCCCAAACTTTCCAATTCCGTGATCAATGTGCGTTACATAATCGCCAACCGAAAGTGCGGTTAATTCCTTAAGCGTAATATTTTGCTTTTTAGAATAGCCGTTTTTAATGTTGAATTTATGATAACGCTCAAAAATCTGGTGATCTGTATAAGCTGTTATTTGATTCTCTTCGTCAATAAAACCCTGGTAAAGAGGCAGTACAATAGTATTATATTGTTTTCTGATGTTTTCAGAATTAGCTTCATCAAGCGATTCAAAAATATCGTGAAAACGTTTTGCCTGCGTTTCATTCGAACAGAACAAATAATTTTTATATCCGTTAAAATGATTGTCGCTCAGATTATTAAGCAATAAATCAAATTGTTTATTGAAAGATGGCTGAGGCTGAAAATGAAATTCCAATTTTTTGGTTGTTTTAAAAATGGGTTTTGAAGCCAATTCTACAATCGAAAAATCCAAAGCGCGTTTAATAAACGAACTTTGATTTAAGAATAATTGTTCGGGCGTTGCATGTTTTATTTCTTTTGACAATTTCTCAAAAGCTTCTTCTGCCCTTGCAAATTGTTTGTCTAACTGACTAAAAAGTCCGTCGGTATTTTGGATAAAAATTACCGTTTTCTCGGCAATATAATCTAAGAAACTTTCACGGTTTTCCTGAAATATTTTGTTTTCAACATTCGGGATAATCGTAATTTTTTTATGTGTTTCTACAGATAATTGTGTTTCGACATCAAAGCTTCGGATACTGTCAACTTCATTTCCGAAGAATTCAATTCGGTACGGATGATCGTTTGAAAAAGAAAAGACGTCGACAATTCCTCCACGAACCGAAAATTCTCCTGGCTCTGTAATAAAATCGACTCTTTTAAATTCGTATTCAAATAAAACTTCGTTGATAAAATCAATCGAAATTTTATCGTTTAAAGCGACTTTTAAAGTGTTTTTATCCAATTGCTGACGCGTCACCACTTTCTCAAAAAGAGCTTCTGGATACGTAACAATGATGGCTGGTTTTTTTCTGGAATTTATTCTGTTTAAAACCTCAGCACGAAGCAAAACATTGGCATTATCTGTTTCGTCAACCTGATACGGACGACGAAATGAAGCGGGATAAAACAATACATCCTGCTCGCCAATCATTTGTTCGAGATCATTTAAATAATAAGCCGCTTCTTCTTTATTGTCTAAAACAACTAAAAAAGGCAATTCGGTTTTTTTGAAAACTCCGCGAATTATAAACGAAACAGCCGATCCTAACAATCCGCTAAGATGCATTTTTACCTGATTCTGTTCCAGTAATTGTGTGGCAATCTGCTGTGTTTTAGGCAAATTGTCATACGTAGTATATAAGGCGTTTTTACTCAACTTTTGGTGAATTTTGATCTATATTTTGTGGCGGCAACGGAGCTGCTGTTATATTCGGAATGGCACGCGTTGTATCTAACATTCTCAGGAAATCTTCTTCTCCTTGTTCTTTCGGAATCTTGCTTTTCTCTACAATTTTGTCAAATTGTCTTTCTAAAGAAACCATTTCCTTATTTATTTCTCCAATTAAAAAAGTCACCTTTTCATCCGGAATTTGATTTAAATGAATAAATAAATCCATCATTTTGACTTTCGTAATCAAAATTGAAATTCTCGCTTTTATTTGTGGCTGATTGAATTGCGCCGGAATATTGTTATTAAGCGCGATTGCTTTTTTAGAAATTGCCGTAGATTTTTTTTGAAATGCCCCAATTGTCTTTCTCGGCTTTTCTCCAATTTCTTTTAGAAAATCACGCCATTCTGTCCAGGCTCTTACATTTTGCTCCGAAATTTCATTGATTGGTTCATCAATAAAAACCCAGGCTTTATTAATATTATCGAAGATTTTCTCTTTCTTTTTGGCTTCTTTTTCGTTTTCAGCGCGACGCTTTTCATCTTCACCCTGACATGAATTGAGTAAAAAAATCAAAAGCAGAAAAAGAGATATTTTATATTTCATTTGGCAAAACATTAAGCTACAAAGTTACAAAGTAAATTTACAATTACGAATTCTGTTTTTTGTTAGAAAACATATAAAATTCTTATATATTTTGGCCACAGATTCTATAGATTAAAAAGATTCTACAAATACTACCTTGTTGTTGGAATCTATGATTCTGAAAAATTTTTACCGCAAAGCACGCTAAGATTTTTATCTTGCGGTAAGTTTAGAAAACACAAAGTTCGCAAAGCTAGATATTGAAACAGCTTTGCGAACTTTGTGTTTATAAAACTGCTTAATTTAAAAATCTTTGCGTGCTTTGCGGTAAAAAACAATGACGCACTATCAACGGAGAATAATCCAAAAAACAAACTTCATTGTTGTTAATTTTACAAATTTAGCTTCTCAAAAGTAAAATTATTTGCGAAAACGTTATATTTGCAAGACTAAATCTTCATAAATGAATCCAAAAATATTGATCATTGGCGCTTGCGGTCAGATTGGGACAGAGTTGACTCAAAAACTGCGCAAGTTATACGGAACAGAAAATGTAATTGCTTCTGATATTCGAAAATTAAATACTGACGTTGTAAATTCAGGGCCTTTTGAAGTGGTCAATGCATTAGATTTTAATCAAATTGAGCATCTTGTTGAAATTCATCAAATTACTGACATTTATTTGATGGCAGCACTTTTATCAGCTACAGCTGAAAAAAATCCTGCTTTTGCATGGGATTTAAATATGAATTCTCTTTTTCATGTTTTGAATCTGGCGAAAGCAAAAAAAATTAAAAAGATTTTCTGGCCTTCGAGTATTGCCGTTTTTGGGCCAACAACGCCAAAAGAAAATACACCCCAATACACCATAATGGAACCTTCTACCGTTTACGGAATCAGCAAACAAGCCGGAGAAAGATGGTGCGAATATTACCATAATATTTATGGTGTTGATGTTCGCAGTATTCGTTATCCTGGTTTAATTAGCTGGTCTACTCCTCCGGGCGGTGGAACTACAGATTATGCGGTTGATATTTTTTATAAGGCTATTGCCGATAAAAAATACGAATGCTTTTTATCTTCAGAAACCAAGATGCCAATGATGTATATGGATGATGCGATTGAAGCCACCATTAATATCATGAAAGCTCCAGCTGAGGACATCAAAATACATTCGTCATATAATTTGGCCGCAATGAGTTTTACCCCAACAGAAATTGCTGCCGAAATTAAAAAACATATCCCTGAATTTGAGATTACTTATGAACCGGATTTCCGCCAGAAAATTGCGGACAGCTGGCCGGCAAGTATTGATGACCGTTCTGCAAGAGAAGACTGGAACTGGAAACATACCTTTGATCTTGAATCGATGACAAAAGATATGATTGAACATTTGAGTTAAACTCAATTATTCATCAACCCTTTAAAGCGCGATAATCTAAAAGTAATTCTTTAGATTATCGCGTTTTTTTTATGAAGATATTTTAAAGATAATTATTCGATTACAAAATTTCTTATTTTTGGCTGTATCAGAATAATTTCAAATTTATCTAAAATCATCAATCAAATCACAACAAAAACGTTAAATCAAATGACAAATTCTTATTATCCTATCGAACAAGGCAAGAGAACTGCTATTGTCGATATTCTTCGTGGCTGGGCCATATTGGGCGTGGCAATTGGCAATTATTCCGGTCTTCCGCACATTAGTGTGCCCAACGAAACCAACAGTCTTTTATCTGAAATATTATCTAAGTTTGATCAGTTTTTTTTCGCCGGAAAATCCTGGACTTTATTAACCATTTTATTTGGCTATGGCTTTGCTATTTTAATTAATAATGTGGCGGCAAAAGGCAAAAACCCAGTTACTTTTTTTAGCTGGCGCATGTTTTTACTTTTCATTCTGGCTTTTATTCATTCTGCTTTTTGGTTTGGTGACATATTAAAAGATTATGCTTTTTTAGGACTTGTATTATTGCTTTTTTATAAATGTTCGGCAAAAACATTAGGCATTATTTCTGCTGTCCTTATTCTTATTATACCTTTTTTAATGGCTTATATCAAAAGCTTTAATTTCGAAAGAATCGACATTATTTCAAATCCTGAATATTTAAAACTCTATTATTCCGGAAACTGGCTCGATTTTTTTAAATTTAATCTGTTGGGTTCTTTTTACCAACAAATCGTTGCTCCCGGATATGCCATTACCGCCCACGTTGTAATGCTGGGCTGTATGCTTTTTGGCGTTATGCTTCAAAAATTAAATTTTTTTGACAGGTTGAACGAAATGAAAAAACTTTTGAAATATGTACTTATAAGCAGTTTAATTATTGCCGTTATAATCGGTGTTGCTTTTTTCCTGGCTATCGAACATAAAGCTGACTTTCTAAAATTCTTTCATCCTTATTTCTGGCTGATTTTAAGTACAATGCTTTTTATTGCAACCGGAATTACGCTGTTATTCATTAACGGAAAACTCAAAACGATTTTCAGTTATTTTAGTGCCGGGGGCAAAATGACTTTGACCAATTATATTAGTCAAAATATTCTGGCTGCCTTTATTTTCTCTGGAATTGGTTTGGGAATCAAAGCCACAATGCCTTATTGGTTTTTCTTTGCATTGGCTGTTTTTGTATTTACTATTCAATTATTTATAAGTAAATGGTGGTTGTCTAAATACAATTACGGACCAATTGAATGGCTTTGGAGATGTGCCAGTTACAGGCAATGGTTTGCTTTTAAAAAAACCAATTCTGATACTATTACTGAAGTAAAAACAATCTAAATTTCTTTTTTAGATAAATTTGAAAAAAATAAAAAGCCCTTAAAAATATTTTTAAGGGCTTTTCTTTACGTTTTCTAAAACTCAAATTCTCCAATCAGAATTTTGCTGTCGTTTTCGCGTTTATTTTCTTTCTGACTCTGAAAAACAGCAATTTTACGTTCTTGTCTGCCATCAGAATAGTACAGATACACTTCGGCCATTACTGTTGTTGGCCCGGAAAGTATATTTTGTCTTTCTCCAAAAAAATTGGTCTTAATTTTATATTTACCTTTTATGGCTTTTTTTAGTAAAAATTGTTCAGGACCAAAACCCTGAGTAAAATCATTACTTAATCTTCCTCCAATTTCTGTAGACTTATGAGAATAAGAGCAATCTTCACCTCTCGGATCTGTAACCCAAAGGTCTATGTCTGTATTGTCTTTATTCCAGTTAATTACCACTCGAATGTCTACCGGTAGATTTGCTTTTAGACGATCATCTATTTTGCTTGCATCTACATTTTTATTTTGGCTTAGAATATTATTAATTTCCATAATCAAAATCTCCTCTATACCGTTGTCTCTAACTGAAATTTCATCGGTATATTCCTGATAGAGCATGGATTTATAGACATTAAGAGCCTCCTGAGGTTTTTTGTTATCAATCAGAGCCAATGCATAATCTCTGTGGCTTTGAGAATCGAATGGTCTCCATTCCAGAATTTTCTGGGTAATCCATAATTCTTTTTCATAATTACCTCTCTGTTTTAGCAGATAATATATGGTTTTGTATAGCTCCTCATTTTCCAGATCGAGTTCTGCTAATGTGCTTAAAACTTTTAAAGAAAGTGCTTTATCTCCTTTTTTGAACAGCAATTTAGAGACATCAAAATAATAGGTTACCTGCTTTTCATATTTAGGACGATTTTCAAGATACTTCTGGTAGATCAATTCAGCTGTCTGCAGTGTCTGAAAATCTTTCATATATTCTTCATTGCTTTCTACCTCTACTATAGTTATTTTACCTCTTGATTTTGTTGACCCGGAATTTTCTTCAGCACTACTGTAAACAGCATTATCTTCTACTTGATCTTTGTTTGCTGATTCTGATAACGACTGCTTAGAAATCTTAGGATATTGCTTTTTTTCGACAGGTTTAAACTCGCTATTCCACCAGGTTACCAGTTCACGTGTTATATCAAAAGATTTAGATAAAAGGTTTTTTCTTTTTTCTAAAATTTCTTTTTTGTTTCTTGAAACGATTTTGTTGTATTCAGATAATAATTCCTGAGGTGGCGTGATGCTGTAACGCACATAATCATTGACATCATCTAATACAATAAGGCTGGTATTTTTACTTACTACGCCAAACTGTTCGCTCAAATTTCTGATTTCATCACGGTTTTGAGTTGAATTTAGTTCAAGATCATTAATTTTTCTTTGTGCCCAAAACTGTGCAATTGGCCAGTTATCAACCTGTACAGCAGTATTAAAATCTACAGGTACTTCGTAGTTCTTATTCCCAACAGAAAAAAGAGCAGTTAATTTACCCAAATTTGGAGATGAAATTCCAAATATATTAACAGGCTCATTTACTGCAGTTCCCACATTTGGAAAAAGTTCCTGAATAGTAGCATTTTCTTTAAATCCTAAAAATATAACAGGCTGTTTATTGTATGTTTTTAGAGCAGACTGCGTGTCCAGTTCATTAAGATTGATAAAATTCCCTCCTGATTGTGATGCTAAAAGTTTAAGGAGGTTAAAATCAGAAGTAGGCGTACTTACAATACTATTTAGAGGTTTTTTGAATTTTAAAGTCAAATCTCCAAAACTTGAAATTCCATCAGAAAATAAAAGATATTCTTCTATTCCTGAAATCTCTTTTAATGCACCAAAATCGGTTCCGCCATCGTATTTCAAGTTGACAATTCTATTTTTTAAGGCACTCCAGTTTCCTCCCGAAATAGTAAATTCTTCTGTCTTCTCTAAAATATTATTTATAAGAACAAAAGATACTGAAACATCTTTGTTGCTTAAAAAATAGGCATTAAGAAAGTCAAGTTCTTTTTGAAGGTTTCTCTTCGATCCGCTAAATGAATTATCCCAAAGAATGGCAATCTTACGAGATTTTGATTTTTCCTTCACAGGGAAATCTGTCGAAACACTCGCTGCAAAATAAAATTTATCACCAGAAGTTTTCTGCAGCAAAATATTTGAAGACTGATTTGCTTTTGGTATTGTTATTTTAAGATTTTCATTTGGTGTAAAATTCTCTTTGTTAATCTCAGCAACCCATTGATTTCCTTGTTTCTGAAAAGCAAAACTTCCATCCGGGTTCTCCGTAATTTTGGGAGTTATCAGAGTTTCATTAATTAATACTTTCAGATTAAATTTTGGAATACTAACTGTTTCGTTGGCAAAATTTAACAAATATTGATAATCAGAAGCGGAATTTTTTAGTTCCTGATGATAAGTAATTTTAATGGTTCTACTGCCTTTTGCCGGAATTGGATAAATTCTTGTTCGGAAATTATTTCCGGCTACTTTTTCAATAATCCCCGGATCTACATTTCTTTTTTCAAGACTTTCAAATACTTCCTTAGCTCTTTCTTTAGGAACTGGAACTGCGTCTCTTAATTTTCCGTTGATATCTAAAGCATAGCCGCTTATGCTTACTCCTTCAGGTAACGGAATGGTAAGTTTTCCTTCTAAAATCCTGTTGCCCTCATTATAAAATGTGTAAATGGCTGTTGTGGTGGCAAGATTGCCCAAAATCTTAGTCTCAATTTTTGCTTCCTGCAGTATGACTGGATTTTTTTTTAGATTTTCGACGTCCAGAGTTGGGATTTGAGAAAAAATGGCACTATAAAACATTAATGCACAAAGAGTAAAAACTTTATTCATATTAAAAAAGTGATTTTTTATTTTGTTACAAAGAAGAAAAGTAATAATTCGTAAGAGGCTCTATTTATAAAGTGCTAATATGCTTAGCAACAATTCCAAAATTAAAACCCTGTACCTCATCTACTCCGCTGAAATTGACCGCGATCAACTGACCACATTCATTAAATACCGGTGCGCCACTGGCACCATGCGTAGATGTGATACTGTACTGAATTTTATTCCCGTCTGATTCTTTGCTTATTTTACCATCATAAAGCTGCACTTTTATACCTGAATTTGTCTGTGCCAAATCCATTCCTAAAGGATATCCAACCATTATTGCTTTTTGACCGGGATTCAAAGAGGTATCATCCTTAACCGCATTGTCAAGATTGATGATGTTTGCAACACTTTGCGGAGTTGTATGATCTGTTAGCTGTACAGTACCTAAATCAATATTGGTATCTTCTGATATTTTTTCGATCTCACAACTAAGCCATTCGTTATCAGAATCATGAAGTGCTACCTCAATAGTTACCGTTTTTATATATACTTCAATATCATCTTTTGCTACATATTCTTTAACCGGAATAGCAGCTGCAATATCTGTTGTTACTTTGGCTGTATCTTCTTGTGTATCATTTGAACTTACAAATTCTTCACCCGCTGGCTCTTCAGTTCTTTCTTCACCTTCGCCTTCGCCCTCATAATCACCTTCGCCTTCACTTTCGTCATAAGAAGATGCAATTTGCCAGTTTCTTTCAATAAAACTTTGATACTCCTCTTCTGAAATATCAGTAGTAAGAATTGAAGCAATTTTCATTCTTAGATTTCTTATAGTCGTATTTACTTTTTCCTGCTGTTCCTCAGATGAGTTCCATGGCTGCAAAACATGTCCGTTGGTCAATATTCTTCCGTCTCTGTCTACGAAAAAACCTGTTCCAAAAACTGTTTCTTCTTTTGCGTCCTGAGTAGTAAGCTGAATTTCTTTTCCCTTAATTTTTGCAAAATAACCGTAGCTGTGTTTTATCAGTACAACTGCGTCTTTGTATTCGTTATAGACTTTTGTATCTGAATCTAAACAAATAGCAACAGGTGGTTTTTTTAAATATTTAAAGCCAAAAAAAGTTGCTGTTGAAAGAATGATTATAGTAAAGAAGATAATTTTGTAAGGCTTTCTTTTTTTAGTGTTAATCTCATGTAAATCATTATTGGTTCCGATTTTTCTAATTTTCATTTGTAAATTGGTAGGTTTTATTAGTTTTTTTCTAGATTGTCAATTCGCAAAATTCTCACTGTTTGCTTTTTTTAACGGCGCCAAGGTAGTAATTTAATTATTAAATTTTACTAGTAGATTATCATGGTATTTGGTATTGGTAAGATTTATATCTGCATAAATCTAACATCTCCTTTCCAAAATAAATATTCTGCTGATGCAACTATATCTCGCTAAAAGTGTGTCGGTAATAACTCCTGCATCGTGTAGGCACAGCAGAGATGATTAAGATAAAGTGCTATTTTAGATAAATAAATTTTAAAATAAAAAGTGCTGGTTACATAATTTTCTTACTTTTGAATTTGTTAAAAATAATTTTATTTTTATCTAAAATCAATCAAATTAAATCAAAATGTTAATCAAATGACAAATTCGATTCAGCCGATTCAGGAAGATAAAAGAACAGCTATTGTAGATATTTTAAGGGGCTGGGCTTTATTGGGAGTAGTGATCGGTAATTATGTTGATTTTAGATACATCGGATTAGAAAGCTCTATTCTAAAAAAAGGTATTTTTTCTGAAATCATCAGCTATTTTAACCTGTATTTTTTTTCTGCTAAATCCTGGACTTTATTAAGCATTTTGTTTGGGTACGGATTTGCTGTCCTGATTAATAATGTAGCAGATAAGGGCAAAAATCCTGTTTCTTTTTTTTGCTGGAGAATGTTTATCCTCTTTGTTTTTGCATTTATAAATTCTGCTTTTTGGCTGGGCGATATTTTAAAAGACTATGCCTTTTTAGGTTTATTACTTTTGTTTTTTTACAGAAGTTCATCCCGAACAATTTTAATAACGTGCGGAATACTTTTGCTGACTGTTCCGTTTGTTAACGCATATATTCATTCGATAAAACAAACACTACCCGATGTGCAATCTACTGCTAAATATTTAAAATTATTTTACTCTGATAACTGGCTCGATGTATTCCAATTTAATTTACTGGGGACTTATTATCAGGAAATGATAAATCTTGGTTATGCCGTAACGGTGCATGTTGTGATGTTTGCGCTGATGCTTTTAGGTTTTTATGCTCAAAAAATTAACTTCTTTAATCGTTTGCCTGAATTTAAAAAATTATTAAAAAGAACAGTTGTAACAACACTGGTTCTGGCAATAATTTCCGGTGTATTATTTGAGATTGCGATTAAACAAAAAGTAGGGTTTACGTATTTTCATCCGGTTTTTTGGATCATAATAAATACAATGGTATGCATTTTATCCTCAATCTGTTTATTATACATTAATGGAAAACTGAAAACAATTTTTAGTTATTTTAGGGTTAGCGGTAAAATGACATTAACCAATTACCTGATGCAAAATATTCTTGCTACTTTTCTTTTTTCCGGAATTGGTTTCAAAATTTATAATACTTTGCCTTATTGGTTTTACTTTTTCTTAGCTGTTTTTGTTTTTATAATTCAGTTATTTCTAAGTAAATGGTGGCTTTCAAAATACAATTATGGCCCTGTGGAATGGTTGTGGAGAATATTAAGTTACAGAAAGATGTTTCCACTAAAAAAGGCTGCACAAGACGAGATTACAATAGGCACAAAACCTGTTTTATAGATTTACTATTAAAAAAGAATAGCCCTTAAATTACTTTAAGGGCTATTACTTTATATGTGTTTTTGTATTAGTTATTTCACCTCAAAAACATTATTGGCAGCTTTTATATCAGCCATTAATCCGCTTGGATCTATGGAGATTTTTTTGATTGCTGTTTTGTTTTTGTCAATGGTAAAACTATAGTTTGACTGTGCCCACGCCCAATCTTCTAAAACGGTTCTTTTTTCGTTTGGATTTGGATTCGGTTTAATGAAATTCATCATTCTCAAAGGAATATAGAAATTTTCAGAAGTTCCGTCTGTATATTCTACTTTTAAATCGATTGGCATTGGCATTCTTCCAATTCTTTCCAGAGTAACGGTTGTTTTTCCTGCATTCTCAGCAACGTCTTTAATTCCGTAATCAATTGTATTAGCCGTTTGTGCCCAGTCAATTAAATACCAATCTAACTCAGCTCCAGAAACTCTTTCTGCAGATCTTTTGATATCATTTGGCGTTGGGTGTTTGAATTTGAAATCGTTAAAATATCTTTTTAAAGTTGCATCAAGATTTTCTTTTCCAATTACATATTCTAATTGCGATAAAAAGATACTTCCTTTTACATAAGATGAAATACTATAAGGTCTGTTTTCATCGTAACGATCACCATGTGTTGTTTGCGGTTGCTCTTTTCCTGATTGAACCAATTGATAATAAGCAGCATAATTTCCTTTAAACGGATTTACTTCTTTTTTATCTCCTTTTAATTCATTCAAAGCGCTGTCTTCGATATACGTTGTAAAACCTTCATCCATCCATGGGTGTTTAGATTCGTTTGAAGCCAGAATGTGCTGAAACCAAGAGTGTCCTAATTCATGAGTTGCAGTTCCAAGAATTCCTTCCAAAGTTCCGTTTCCTAACATTAGTGTACACATTGCATATTCCATTCCGCCATCTCCACCTTGAATAAACGAGTATTGTTTGTACGGATATTGACCAACTCTCTGATTGTAATAATCCATAACTTTCACCATTAGAGGTTCTAATTGTTTCCAGTTTGCCGTAGTTTTTGGATTGTTTTTGTAGAAGAAATGCAAATCGACATCATTTGGTCCTTTTACAATATCATGGGTATATTCTTTATCAGCCGCCCAGGTAAAATCGTGAACATTTGGTGCGATAAAATGCCATGTCAACGTTTTTGCTTTTTTAGGATATGTAACCGTTACACCGGCATCTTCGTAACCGTGACCAATTTCGTTTTTATCCTGCAAATATCCTGAACCTCCAATAGTATATTCTTTATCAATTGTAATTTTTACATCAAAATTACCCCAAACACCATGAAATTCTCTTGCAATATAAGGATCTGCATGCCAGCCTTCGAAATCAAATTCGGCTAATTTTGGATACCATTGTGACATCGATAGTTCAACTCCTTCATTATTATTTCTTCCTGAACGACGTACCTGAACTGGCACTTGTCCGTCAAAATCTAAAGTAAAAGTCGATTTAGAATTTGGTAAGATTGGTTTTGCCAAAGTTACTTCGAGAATTGTTCCTGAAACTCTTGTTTGAGCTGTTGTACCGTCTTGTTTGAAATTTGTGATTTTTAAAAATCCAATTTCATTTGGTTTTAAACTCTCGATTCTGCTTTGTTTTACATCTTTTCCATCAGCGCCTTTTACTTTATTGACCATTCTTCCGTCCGGATCTTTTATAAAATGAAGACGGGCATCCATTTCACTTCCGGGCTGAAAAGCATTTGGAAATAAATGATAAAATACCTTTCTTAAAGTATCAGAAGAATTATTGGTATAAACCAACTCTTGTTTTCCTTTGTATTGATAGTTTTTTACATCCATCGAAACCTCCATTTTATAATCGGCATGTTGTTGCCAATATGGAGCGCTTTGTGCAAAAGCTGAGTTTAAACCAAAACTCAAAAAAGAAAGTAGAATAATTTTACGCATGTTTACATAAATAAAAATGGAAGAGCCGAAACTCTTCCATTGGATTAGTACTGTATATTTTTTATTTTTTTGACATTTTTTCAGCCATCAATAAAGCATTATATGCATTAACTATTTTAGCTGTTTTAGAAGATTCTGCAGAAGAAACCGCTACAGGCTCCTGATTTGGACTTTCACTTTCTCCTAAAACTACTTTTGCCGGAAGTGCAACTCCTGAATCCATCAAGATTTGTTTTACCTGCGATGCTTTCAATTTAGGATAATAAGAACGAATTAATGCCGCTACTCCTGCTGCATTTGGAGATGCCATTGAAGTTCCCTGCAAAAACTTGTATTTATTGTTTGGAACCGTTGCATAAATTTCTTCGCCCGGAGCAAAAACGTCAACATTTATTTTTCCGAAGTTTGAAAATCCTGCTACTACATTTTCTCCATATTGTTTATTAATAGCACCAATCGTTATCACGTTATCTGCAAATTCTTTGATGTTATCTTCAGAATCATTTGGATAATTGATGTTTTTTGTTTCGTCGATATTGTAGCCATCATTACCAGCAGCATGAACAATTAAAACATCTTTTTTCTTAGCATATTTTATCGCATCGTAAACCCATTGTTTGTGTGGAGAAAAACTTTTTCCGAAACTTCCGTTAATTACTTTTGCACCATTATCTACAGCGTAGCGAATTGCCAAAGCAATATCTTTATCATATTCATCTCCGTCCGGAACGGCTCTTACGGTTAAGATTTCAACATTCGAAGCAACTCCGTCTCCGCCTAAATTATTACCGCGAATTTGCGCAATGATTCCTGCAACGTGAGTTCCGTGAAGTGCTTTTTCTTTGTCCGGA
>Ga0247804_10000975_pt1 | contig 13318 bp, 12 predicted proteins | sample UWRJL029104C1_FD_181142 | JGI IMG/M metagenome (GOLD analysis project Ga0247804, IMG submission 181142) | Plant litter microbial communities from Arlington Agricultural Research Station in Wisconsin, United States - UWRJ-L029-104C-1 | ecosystem: Environmental > Terrestrial > Plant litter >...
GAAGGTGACTTCACTAAAGCAGAGGCTGAGAACAATCTTGTGTGGATTTTGCGGTATGCCGGGCTTTGGTCGACCGAAGCACTATCTCTGGCGAGTCAGTATGATCAGATATCAAGTATTATCATCGCACATTGGTATGCAGCGGGGCTATACAATATTGGTTTTGTGGGTGAAAGGTGGTGGTTCTGGAGAGAGCAACCTGTGTTGATGATCCGCGAAGTGTCAGATAGCCTTGGCAAGGAATGGGATGCTTGGATGGAATGGCCTCTCTCTATTCTGGCTAATTCACCTTTAACCACTATGACTTTCACTCCTCGGTGACCTGTTTGGGTTTGCTCAGGTTACGTTAAATTTGTTGGCATCAGGTTCTACACAACCTCGGCTTCGAACACAGAAAATGTATCAACATATTATACTACTCCATTGAGATTATAATTTCCTCATCTCATTCATGCTACTTGGTTGTGTACACATTTTTCATATCATAAGTGAAAGAAGGTTTACGTTTATTTAGAGTTTCTCTGCTTCTCTGGCCGTAGACACAAAGCTTGCATTTTGAATAGCATCATTTTTAACGTTCCCCGTGTAAAGTAGACTCATTCACCTCAATTCATCTCGCTTTTGGTACGTACGAGAGTCTAATCGCATCCATGACCGAAGACTAAGCTTAAGAGATAATTTCAATTCACTCACTCACACTTACCAACCCATCGAGCTACTATCAATTCCTCTTATGATAGCACCCTACATTAAACTCTCACAATATAAGCTCGATTCTGCACCAAAGCAAACTGAGAGAAATTATACAATTCGAACATACACAAAGTCAAAATGGCAAAAAATTGCCATTCCGTGAGCCCGGAAATGAAACCGCCACAGTGAGTAGCCAACCCGTAGCCTCCAGAAGTTCATAATTCGCAACACAACAAACGTGCTCTCTAAACAATGAAAACGGTTTCGAGTGGTACTTAGCGGCCAAGAAGACAATTTTGAATACTGGCGTAATCAAGAGCAATCATGAGTATAAGAAGAAAGCCTCCTTGACCGGCCGTAGAAGGAGAAGAGCCACTATCGAGACCCGTTCTGGTAAAGGTAAGTCATACAAGGTTCATATGACTACTGCTCTTAAACATTTGAATTACTACTAACATTACTCTTCATGGTTAATTGAGTCTTTCTGGCAAGTCAAGGAAGGAGCCGGCTAGGAACATCAATCAGGAGAACGGCTTCATGCATGAGAAGAAATCGACTGATGAAATCAAGCACGACAGAGATATTGCCCCGCCGAGGAAAATCCTGAAGAGTCACTAAAAACAACGGATCTCTACGACTATTCATCCCGTGAGATCAAAGTGGCAAAGTTTCTAGATCAATAACCTGGCCCTGTGGGCAATTTGATTCGGAAATGGCTCGGCCATGCCCAAAGTGTCACCTCCCAGGAGATGAATAAGTCCTCGGGTGTCCCTTCATATCAATCCTACAAGAATCAAAAAAGGGGATTAAGAATAGCTATACTACAGTATCGGTTCTACATTGAAACTCAATCTATCGCTCAGTAGCTTTTCCGTGTCGCCTAAGTATTGCAATACCTTCCCTTCCTATAGCTATAATTTGTCGATTTGAAGGAATGACATAATTACTACACTTCTTTAACCATCAAAGGAAAGTGCTCGTGACATCTGCTCACTTTGTTCTTTGGCTACTTCGTATCAGAACACAGTTTTCTTTGTCTCTTATTTTTGACACTCTATGCAAAATGTCCCCAGAGATTTTCATTCCCACCTAGTATATCATAGAGACTTCAATATCCGTATGCCGGATGTTCTCACTTAATATACATTAATAATGGACTATTCCACTCATGCACTGGCAACTTTGGTAACGCAAGCCGTATTTCTTCCACTGTCTTGGGGTTTTGTCCTCACCAGGCTCTATGTCCGGCGATTTATGGTGAAGAAAGTTGACGTTGACGACTATTTTCTTATTCTAACTTTGGTAAATCATCCTCAATACGCATATGTGACGTCGACTAATTAGACAAGGTTTGCTACACCTGCTACGCAGGATTCACATTCCACGTTGCCAATATCAATGTCTTCAACCATGGAATCCAAGTTTACACTTTCATCGAAGCCCTCCCGGGAATGACAGAAGGCTCTAAATACTACTATCTCATGGAGCTCTTTTACATCATTACCGCTGCATTTCTCCGAACTTCCGTGGCATTCTTACTTCTGCGCATTGCCTCGACAAAGTCTCAACGTGTCGTTATTTGGATCATCATGGTCTTAATGATAATCTACTCTCTCTGCTTCCTCTTTATCGTCATCTTCCAATGTGATCCAGTTCAGTTCTTCTGGAACTGGATTCCTGGCGATCCTGGATCTTGCAATAATCATCAAGTATTGGCAAACACCGGATATGCACATATGGCGTTGAGTTTTGTAGCAGATTGGACGCTGGGATTGATACCCATTTGGCTATTATGGAATGTACAGATTAGCCGGGAGAGGAAGATTGGCATTTCTATTCTTCTTGGACTCGGCCTTCTGTAAGTCTTATCACTTGTACTGAGCGGGCGGGGGAAGCTAAACGCGAGTAGATGTGGACTTGCAGCTATTGCTAGATCATATCCGATTCATATCTTGCTAAAGACAAATGACTTCTGGAAAGACTGGGCGCCATTGGCTATCTGGTACGAGCTATCACTGTCATTGTGACAAAATCTAAGTTGACTTGCCATAGTTCTACTGTTGAGATTGGCCTCGGTATCATTGCTACCTCTCTCGCGGCTATGCGTCCTTTGCTCGTCACTAAACGGTTCCAATCACTTAGTTCCGGCTGGAGTTCAAGAGGATTGTTACGTCGAAGTGACTATTCAAGAGCTCATGAGTCCGAAAAGACTAATACTAACAACTCCGGAAACATGGAGGAAGGAATTATTAGGACAACTGAGGTCAACCAAAGTTCAAGTTCTGCCGATAAGAGCTGGAGCAAATCCCCTGAAACAGAATGGGACGCAACTAACAAGAATTAAATGATTATTTCAGAATGGTGAAGAAGTGGATCAATACAGTTTTGATATAAAATGTCAGGACAGTAGGTTAAAGATTGTGTTTATGCAAAGGATATTTTAGTATTTGAATCTACCAAGCACAATCTCTAATGTCTCTTGCAAGGAATTACTGTTAGCTTCAGAAGGGGACTATGTGTGGAAGTTAACAGGGTTCATGAGGTTTGATCTTATGATCAATGCTCGACTGGTAGGTGGAAAAAGTTGTGAGGTCTTGTTGGTTTGAATTTTAGGAGTTTTTATTATTTACTTAGTTTCGTTGAATACACTTAGCGGTGAAGTTTATTTTATAAAACATTTACATAGGAACGAGACTGATGTCGTATACAACCTCTAAAGAAGCTTGTAAATTTCCCTGCAGAGGGACTAGATCGACAACAAGGGAGTCTTTGACTGCAAATACTGTGTCGTCTGTCAAATAATCACTCTTTCGATCAAATATTTGTGTAGTTAAAGCCCTATATTTTTCTTTGCCAGCCTATTGTAGATTAGCCTCAACCGATGAGGGATAGAACGTTAGTCCTAATCTTACCAATATGTGAATATGGGCAGGTCTCCATGGGTGCCGGTCAAGTGACTTCATCAACTGTCCAATTGTGCCTATCCTGTGTCAATAAATGCTGCTTCTAACCAGATGGAGTACAATGTTTACCATCATCGGGGATCGGGTAAGGTGTTGGCCGAAGGCAGTAGAGCCCATAGTAGCCATTTTTATCAGTTTTAAACTTCCCTCTTAAGTTACAATCATTTTGATTTTCATCTTGCTGTTCGTATAAACCATTGGTTGAAGCTTGCCAAATGTCGATAAAACAGTCCTCAACTGGATCACCAGAAACTGCATCACGCACATAACCATGCATATAAACTACCTGCCATCAGGTTCATGCTGTATAATACTAGTATCATTTTCTTTCATCGGTGCATCCTTTCTAAAGAATGGCCCGAGAAGTGCGCTTGCAGTTGCCTCGTAGCCTTCGGCTGCTGTTTGCTTGGTTGTAATCTCATCGACTAATCTAGCCGCAAATGAGTCAGGGATGCGGGTAGATTGATGGGCTCAAATGGGGCTACTTACGAGGACAAGCCAAATACATCAGACACAAGTTGTACCTCATCTCTCTTAGCCGTGGTCATTTTCCCAGCCGCATTCATGAAATCGACACCTTGCATCCACTCGTCAACGGTCAGGTTGACCTCCCGTGCAAAATCATGCGTATGTTTAATAAGACTTGTCATAATTTCTCGGAAACGTGGAGTTGCATTTGGCCCTATAGATTCCATCACCATCTTAGTGAAAGTGGGATCATATGGAGATTCCTGATCATTGCCAGTGGCTCCATTGGTCGTTCCCTTGGTAGCAGATTCGACATTTTTAGATTGCGAAGACATAACGACCTAAGTGTTTACCATTTGGAAACTGAAAAATTACGAATGAAAGAAGATAAACACTGTATATAAAAGGACTGATAGATGTCAGAGAATTATGCCTAACTGGGCATAGTGAGGATGGAGTGAAAGCGGGAGTGGGGTAACCTTAACTTAATTTGTTAGACGTCAAGTTTGTTATGCTTGGCGGCAGCGAGAACCGGCAGTTTTGAAGGGCTGTTGGTCTAATTCAGTAAGGTTTTAGACGAAGAGTTCTAGATCACATAGTATAAAAGTGGTCAGAACTCGAAATTGAGTCTAAGAAATCCATGAAAAAATCTATCTATCATGTTGTTGGCAAAATATTGAACATTCAACTACTCAAGCTAATAAAGTATTATATAGTCGTTGAGTTCCAATATAACGGTCACCGGTAGCTGCTGCCGTCTCCCCATTTCCGAACCATTCTGATCTGCTAATATTCCGATATATGACATGCAATTTCTGCCACCACAGGATAATGAATCTCATTTTACTTTGATCCCCCTCTAGAGATCACCCCAAAGATTCAAATCTCGCTAAGGTTGACTCTAGCTACTGCTAAGTTAAAGTTTCTGCAGTCAAGAATGTATATCGAAGTTTTGTGTTAGCGTAAGGAACAATTTTCTATTATAGTCGATTCTCAGTAATGGGGTTTGTTTGAATGCTTCTTCGACAGTTTTTTGAATGTGTATTCGTGCATAGAGGAGTCGTATCAGAGTAGCAACGGATCGTCGACAGTTGTTGGTTTGCATTCAACATGCATGGCGAAGAGTCATATGATATTCAGAGGGTAGAGAGGGGTACACGAAGAGGTGTAACTGATAGAATCTTATACGGAGGATTGTGGTATGCCATTTCGTGTTTTGTATTTTGCTATATATGATGCCTGTTGCTTTCCAAGCTATTTGGCTGATCTGCTTATGAGTTCGTACAAGCCAATCTGGCCACGGCTTTATTCCAAATGTCATAACCGACCCTACGCAACCCTCATACGCTGTTTGTGGCAGATGATTGAGGAGACTATAGTAAATTAGCGTGTGTTATTAGCTCAGTAGAGGGGATCGAATACCTTCTTGGGAGATGTGAAAGTTCTTTTGGCCTTTGGTCTCACTTGGATTAACACTCACACCGCGGGAAGGTAGGCCATTGTGAGCGCCCTGCAACACAGTCAGTAACAAAGGGAGGGAAGGGACTTACCTGCCGAACGGGGCTTTGCCCCTAAGGTGATAGAGTATAGTAAAAGTTAGCAACCGCTCTTCGAAAAGAAAAAAAGAATAACCTCTAAACCCGATTGTACTGGCTATCTCACCAGTCACCCGTACCGACCGAAGCTCTCCTAAGTGAGTGGAAAATAACGACAACTATACCAAAAGTGCAAGGAAGACCAACCAGACCGTTTTCTCCAAAGATCAACGCGGTTTGCCCTTACTTCGCCAACCCTGCACCCCAACGCTGGCCATTACGGCACACTAGTAAATACTTGCCACATAACCCGGGAGCGACAGAGCAACAGCCCTTAACTTGACAATCCAATCCGAGGGTTGGATAGTAGGCGTTCATTGACGACATCATGATGCCAACACCGTTTTGGAAGGTTGTAGTACAATGAAGTAGAGAGGACTGTAGTACTTACTTGTTGAGAACGCTGTCAATAATGAAGAGACTCTGGGAACGTGGTAGAATTTTCGCTGCAATGGGAGTAAAAGAATATGATGTGATGAATAGAGGAAGTCCATGGTTTAAATTATGGCGGACTGAAACTGGAACTGAAGTTGAGGAGGTTGTAGGTGTAGATAGAGAAGTGCTACGACAGCGTGATCGACGAAGAAAATTAATTGAGTCAACTGTCAAAGGAAAAACGCGTTGCGTGTAGTTTAGTGCCTCACGTGTGCGGTATCAAACTTTTAGTCTTGCACGCTAGTCCCAAGCTGTTACACGCTAGTGAACACAATATAGCCTCACCAGGAAGTTTATTCCACACTCCATCTGCACCCGACGGGTATGGTGATCTGGTATGTGGAGAAGCGGTACTCTTTACATTCCCTGTAGTCAATACATAGCGAAAGTTTAATGCTTATAAGAAGTTAAAAACTATTCTCTTAATCTGGAAATTAAGCTGGGAACAAGGTATTTTATGATAAGTTGTAGTTGTCGAGCTTGTCCCACAGCATATCACTTACAAACTTGGGATTTCTCTTTCACTTTACTTGTTGAGTCTCTGCTACCGCCAAATACTGGATCAATCATATGCGTGCCTAATTTGTCGATGGTGACTTGGATATTTTCCATAGCAACTTTGGCACGATTAGACTATTTTACTTGACGCATAGTTTTGAACACTTGAAAATATTCTGGGTCACACTTGTGGCACGGTTTTCACAACTTAATTACTACTATGTACTTAAACAATACTCTCCTATAATGAATCGTTTTCGGATTTGAGAATTCTAATTGGAATCTGTGTTTCATCCCTTCACTTTTGACATCTTGTTGTTGCCGATGACTGTGACCAATTAGCTGGCGTGAGGTATTGGCTTGGCGACCTACTTACCTGACTTAACCGAGACATATGGCGTTAAGCATCGTTCCTTACTGTCTTTTTGTAACGTATCGTTTAGCAAAATTTGATGGAGCTAATACTTCAAATTTTAGACCGCTTGAGATAACGCTCATAGTTCATCACGAGCATCAGTAGCTAAACAACGCGATCATTAAACTATACTGACACAAAGGACATGTGCCAGAAAAGAATCCGTTAAAAATAGATATCTGATGCTATTATAAATGTAGTATGAGAATAATCAACCATTTCTTCTTCCAATACTGGCTTGATTTCTCGAAAGCAACGGTTCCCGGACCAAGGCAATTGACGGCACCCGTGACCTCGGTAAAATTGGGAATATTGGAGGTTTCTGTTGATATATTCTCACTATGTGTATTTACTTCCGGTCATGTGACGTAGTCACATGACCACTGTGGATCCCTAGTTGGGGATATCATCAACACCCCTACGTAGTTAGTAATGGAACATCGATTACTCTACAATACAACTGGCACATACGTGATTACACGTAGTGGTGCTACGTATTGAGAGTCAATCCACAGTTTCCTAATCATTATCTGAACCATCCGGTTGAGGTTTATGAGTTTTTGAATATATACAAATTCCTCATATTGCACTGTAAATTGTAAGGTGAGAGGGATCTACATTATAAATAGAGTGTTATCGAATCTTATTGAATCGGACAGTAAGCCAAAATACAATCACTATAATATCATGTGGATAAACAGAGCCTATTTGTGCTCATTGCTTCGGGAAGCAAGCTAGAATACAGCCATTGTAGGAGAATCTCAAGATGCAGATGCACCGCCAGTTTCAGTATCAACAGGGTACATCATACTCGTACGAGTTAGCTTGGCCGAGCGATTCACTGTGCGATACTTACCAGCAGCACACTTGCCACAAACGACGATCTTGCAAGACTTCGTCCAGTGAATCTTACTTCCAAACTTGGTGCTTTCTGGTGGGTCATCGTTGAGAGACGCATTGGCATCAGATATCTTATCCATCATTGGATGCTTTTGGGTCAGGAGTCGGGGGTGTGCGTGGTGTAGCTGGATAATGGGTGATGGAGTTGCTCTTGGCTTGAGATGTGAATGGTAAGACCGGGTTTAGGTAGATTGATATTTTCTATTAGTCTGTGTGCGCTGGAAACAAAATAAAAGGGGCACCTTGTCGAAAGGGTTGTCATCAAAGTCCCATGAACACGGCAGGTTGGATGAGTTCCTGAATTGGTGTTGGCCAACAAATGTAATACCATATTATCCTTCGCACTCTCAATGCATATACTAAACTAGTTATGACGCCTGAACACAATCCTAAACCAACGGGATGAGATCCCAAATGGAAAACTTGTTCAATTACCTTAAAAATATCATCGTAGTGCGAAGATAAACACTTGTTTCCTACCATTACAATAGAGAACTCGTTAAGTAGCTTTCGATTTGATTCACGCTGTTTGTATAGTTCACTAGCTAAACAGTAAATATAACAAGTATTTTCTGTGGGAGTTACAAACAAACTCTGCAAATTTGAGTTGTGTCAACGAATTTAATATCTTCCAAGCAAAGAACAACTGCCAATTCCACCTATGAGCACGGTCGCTTGGAAGGATGCATTTCATTCGGGTAGGGCAGCGTTTTCGTGCTGCTAATGTCGGTGGAAATGGCATCGCTTGTCAAGGACCTGGACTCACGATGAAAGCGGAGGAGAGGTTCCTGTGCGTAAAACGTGTGTAAAGGTTTCTTGTTTTGGTAAAGTCTAGGGAAGGAAGCTCTCCGTACGGGAGAGGTCTAAGTATGCTAGCTAATGAGGGTGTGTGCCTCAGGCCACAACATCGCTCTTGCTGGTGTGCGTTCTTGTTCTGCTACCCAATGTACCTGCAGATATCCATCTCGAAAATTCTGACACTTTGTGGAATCTCATCAGACTGGCTTCTCCGGTATTGACGACCGTGCTCGGAGTATGCATCAGAGCTCGTCCCTTTTTCAGACTGATTCATTTCATGGCTACTACTAGAAGAAGTTACACGGGATGATGGATGGTATTGCTGACAATCCTGAAAATTCTGTCTCTCCTATGAGCCCGTGTTATTGTATGCAAATGGTGTGAATGGCGAAGGCAGGGGCGGAGGTGGGTATTGAGGCATAAGGTAACTTATCTTATATTAAGACCCTGTCTTCATGCGATTTACAGTACAGTATAAGATAATGTGGTCATATGAAAAGTCTTCTACCTCTCATCCTGGTGATTTAGAATTATGTCTAGTCATCATAACCGATATAGAGAAACCCAATCGTTCTATTGGCTATAATGAGTCTTCCTGGCTTCATGAGAAATAACAAAACTTTGATGATCCTCATTTGTTGTGTTTTTTGTATCACTTTCGCTGTATTTACGAATTGCGGGAGTTGAACCGGTAATACCTACAAGGTGACCGCTCACGATATCATAAGCTGTCGCCATGTTGGCTCATGCTGCATTGGTTAGAAGATCAGGTAAGAAAAGGGTCTCCAGGAAGAATTGGCGAATTGACGGCAGTCGACACCGTTCGATGCGTCTTGGTTTAACCCCACCTAATGATCACTCCACTGGCTTTCTTGCAGGGTGCTTGGAACCAGAGGCAACAGATCTACAAGAAGTGAAGCAGCCAGTCTCGCGGCACGTAGCTTCAGCTCTGAAAAGGGTTAATACAAGTACGCCTTTGTACATTTTATTTGATCTCATTATAATAGGTCCACCTTTTTCTATTATTATGATATGTTAGATACACTTCAATCCCTACATTCACGTATCAAATACAACAGACTGTCCTCCTGATATTATTCCACTCTGTTAGGTGCATCTTCAAACGGTTTGATAACTACAATTCATTAAAGCAAGTCAGCTTATCTTAACATTTGTATCTGCTTGGTATATCGTAAACCTAACAGTTAAACCTCTAAACGGCAAATTGAAAAGTGGGAATCTCAAGCAACATGATTATTCGATTTCGATTTTTCCGTTCAGCATGAGCCTGTCATTAAATGAAGTACTATTACCTTCGTGACGGAACCTATTCTCCAACACCTTGGTGGAGAACATTTATATTGGAAGGAATAAATTTTGAATGATGATAACCCTCAGATTTTGTCATTCTCAGGAACAGTATTCCAAACTCGGAAGAATAGTGCGCTACTTAACACCCCCCGCCTGAACTTACGCAAAGCTCTCAAAAAGCTTCGGTTAAAAAGATCATCAAGATGAAATACTAGAACAAGGTATTGTTTTAACTACTAGTATTATCTGGAACGAGTTGCCTTAATATTTACAATGAATTTCCAATTTCTCCGTTTTTCTCTCTAACCACATTAATACATCCATCCTCCTACACACGCCGTGAGGTGTATCCATACCACCATCAATGTATTCTAGATGGTCCATCATAGAATGATCCATTATTCATCCATCTGGGTATCCAAATTTTCGCTAAAATGAGTGTGAAACCATTAGGTCATAAATTCGTGTACTCGAAACGCCGTCGTTATTAAAATTGTTTTGATATGGATGGGAAATCTATGCTAGAGCAAGGAGAGCCATTGCTCCAAAAGCAAGGGCTTTTGGAACATTGTTGGAGGAGGCAGCACCAGTGATTTGGGCAGGGGCAGAAGTTTCTGGCGAGGTAGGAGTTGGTTCAACTGGGGTGGCTGTTGGAGATGTTGGAGAAACAAGGACGGTAGTTGGGGGGGCGACAACCACAGATGTAGATGGCGGTGGGAGGTAGGTTGAGGTCTCTGGGACTGGGATGGTAGAATAAACGGTAGAACCACCGGATGTTGCTGTGACTTCTGATGGGTAGGTCACAACCTCAGTGTAAGGAACGCTGGTGGCGAGGGTGATTGGGACGAAAACGGTAGCTTTGGTAGTAGGGGGCTCGAGAGTCTGTGTAACAGTGTATGTACCTGTGACTGAGATCGTAGACGTTCCCGTCTCTGTTAAAACGATTGTGGATCCGGCAGAAACCGTTGTGTAAACAGTCTCGTAAGAGGACTCAGTCTCGTAAACCTCGGTTGTGGCATACTTGGTGTATGATGCGGTGGTGTAGTCCACGATTGTGGTTGGGACCTTCACGACGACGAGGCTAGTGCTAGTATACACAACAGTGTGTGGTACACCAGCAACAGTTTTGGTCTCGGTAACGGGGCAGAGAGATGTGGAAGTCTCGTAAACCCATGTCTGGACGGTCTTAGTAACATCAGGAAGTGTAGTGCTATGATTTGTAAGTAAAAAGACCAATCTATGCTCAGTTGAGAACCTACTATTGTACAATCGTCGTGGGGACAACGGCAACTATTGTCGACGTTGTGGTACCCGTGACGTATGAAACAGTGCCAGAATGAGTATATGTGGATGTTACTGGGCAGACGGTGGTTGTCGTGACAGTTGCTACCGTTGTGTACTTGACTGGTTCGGGGTGATAAGTTGCCAAAGCACCACCAGCCAAAGCTAAGACAGACGTGAAAACAGACTTCATGTTGATATGAGGATGGACTGTGGAGTATAAAGCGAAAGCGAAGGTTGGTAGTTTGAAAGTTGATGGTTGGGCTAAACTTAAAGCACAAGAACGAAGGTGTTTTAAGTAACCGTAACGAAGGAGTTACCTGTCGCTTTAGGGAGGTTGGGCTTGCTTATAATAACAAAGGCTGGTTTGCTTGAGGAGAGAATATAAACACGGTGGTGGGAAACACGGCCTCTTTAATTGAATGGCTATCGTACAGGTTGGTCTATGCATCATGCAGTCGGAGCTGGCAAGTGCACATAGTCTCCGCGTAGAGGCCGACCACAGATTGCTTGCCAGCGAGAAAAAGGTTGGTTGGGAGGACAAAACCTGGAGACTGACGTCTTGATTGCCAGATTATTTGGTGCGAATGGCTGGTTGATCTGGGGATAAGGTGACGGGTGAAGGCAGGGTAGGGATTGTCGGAGCGTGCTGTTTGTTTATTGGCCTTCGCTTAGCCCCTCGAGCCCCTTTTCACAGGGGAAGCTGTGCTGTAAACCCTGCATCAGCCTGTGGCGGGGTTACTGCCAGGGGCAAATTCGAAAAAAACCTGGTCGGTGATGTAAAAGTACGAGGCAGGGTAGTTGGGAGGGGTTGGTATGGATTTTCAGGACGTCGCATCCGTGCCTGACCATGGTGCTCTCTGAGAAGGAGAAGATGGTCCACAGAAGGCCATCTCGATCACAAGTCGCCCAAATCCACATAGATTGGAGAGGAGAGGTTATCTCAGACAATGATCCGTCTCGCTCGCCTTCAAAATAGGAACCAAGATATTGTGTATTCTAAAGCTTCGAAATGTCTGCAGCGCTTTGTGGTAAGTAGTTGTAGTCCCAGAAGCCTTTTCTTACCTTCAAGCAGATGGGGATATCCTGACAGGTCCACGCTTTACCAAATGCTTGATTCTGGCCCACATGATTCGCTGGTAGTGGCTCGTTACCTGACATGTTGTGGATTATTGGCCTTGATTTCTGGCTACGCCTGACCCAGCCGTGATTCGTGTCTCTAATTGGTCAAGTCAATTTCAACATGCCATGCTCTACTTATAACTGCGAGGTTCGAGGTCGCTACATTCGAATCTAAAGATTCATCGAAATATGAGAAGTATTTTGGCTGCCGAAGAACAATCGGTGTTAATAAGTGATTGTCATATTGTTCACCTATCTAGGCGTTGGTGCCGAGCCGCAGCAGCACCAGTTGCTTTTTGCCTCTCACATCATAAAAATAGAATACACCGCTACCTCGTCATCAGTTTTCTTTTTCGTGATTACTGCCATACAAAAGATGTGCGGGGCAATGTCAATCGCTCGGAGATTTGGTAGGCGATCAGAACAGGGAAGCCACCTAATATGCATACAATTATCAGCTTGCGTCATAGCTTTTAAGTCGTTGGACATCGCATATACACTCGAAAAAGCTGGATGGGCGTAAACTTTACAGGATCTCCTAGACCTATAATATCTGAATTTATTCTTCTAACCTCGTATTCTTTCAGGCAAAAGGAAAATGTATTGTGCGATATAGATTTTATTTTGTGAGCCCAGGTGCTGGAAAGGCTGCAACCAGCCGTGGATGAGTGAACACATACATACGGTAGCATCAATATTCCAGTTCTATGGACCAAATAGAAAAGTTTGATTGGCTACATCATGGATTTAAGTTGATCTCACGTAACTATGCAGACCTCCCATGGTTCACAGTACCAGGTCTTGCTCTTTGAATTCCCGAAATCAGTTATTTTCGGCTA
>Ga0247804_10000978_pt1 | contig 13311 bp, 17 predicted proteins | sample UWRJL029104C1_FD_181142 | JGI IMG/M metagenome (GOLD analysis project Ga0247804, IMG submission 181142) | Plant litter microbial communities from Arlington Agricultural Research Station in Wisconsin, United States - UWRJ-L029-104C-1 | ecosystem: Environmental > Terrestrial > Plant litter >...
AATTGGCCGTATAGCCACGCATATATTCCTGTAGGGGGAAGTATCCATGGAATTTTCTACCTGTTCTATCTATTTATCGTTATCTTTGCGCACAGGGCGCTTTCATGGAGCGTATGGCGATTTATATTTGCACAGCTTATTAGCGTTGTACCTTTTGGCGCGTTAGTATTTGAAATGTGGGTGGCGCATCGCCGGAAACACGGTAAAAAGTAACAGCTACTGCACGTGGAACTTTGCTTGAACTGTATCGTTATCATGATCATGGACAATGAATTCGCCAGCCTGAACTAAGGTAACAGTAAAGCTTTCTCCTTTATTTAAAACTTTTTCGGTCACGCCATCATAGGATGTATGGTTATCGTGTACACCAAAGGCCATCATGCGACTCGTATCATCGAGGTTGATTACGCTTAACGTATCACACCTAAGGATGACATCACTACTCACCACTGCATCGTTGTTCTTGACGGTAATAGTATGATTGGGCTTTCGAGGAGCACACCCATCATGCAAGCTCACATATTGTCGATCGAGATAGCTCATCACTGCCCATGTTGATGCGGCGGCTATTAATACAAAAACTAACGCCGAGGCGATACCCATTACTACTATTTTTTTACGTCGAATCATTGTGATTAATTATAGCGAGCTTTAGCGATATTGGACAGTAAACGAGCTTCCATTTATTGCTGACGGAACACCAGTATGACCTGCGGCTCCGCCCTGACCGATGAGTGTAATAGGCGAGGCATTACTTGCTGCAGCTGACATTGTCGTGCCATTCACCGTTGTAGTTGCATTTGAAAATACAACCGTACCAAAATTATCAAGCAACACAAGGCCGCCACCTGCATAACTTGGGTTTTCCTGGATCCATTCAGCAGATGATAATGACGAAACATAACTCAGTGATGTCGAGAAAGACCTTCCGGTGGATACATTTGATAAAGAAAGTGTCCATTCATTTGTGGAGGTCTGCGCAATCGAAGCAGATATTGTGTCGCCCGGACGAACAGCGACTGAAGGAATTCCAATCGCATGAGCTGGAAGCAGTTCGTAAAAAGCCGAAGTAGTGATAACTCCCGATGGTGAAATTGTATTCTGCGTTCCGATCTGTATGAGGTCAGAAGTTGTAATTCCTCCAATACCTATCCAAGTTCCATCAGCAGACTCTACGGTTGTACTTGTTGGTGTTGGCGTAGATGCAATCCATGTTCCTGAAATAGTCGTAAAGTTGCCACCCGTCGAGACGTATCCTGCCCAATTTGTTGATTGATAACTTGCCGTACTATTCGAGTTATTCGTTGGCTTTAAAGTCGGCACCTCACTCGATGATCCAGGCGTTACCGTTGAATTAGGGATAACAGCTGGGGTGTCGGCCGTATTGGGTGTCGTCGTTGTTCCTGAAAGTTTGTCGGTATCACTTGTTTGGACAGATGGAATATCTGACAGCGTGACAGTATTTGCTTGAAATATAGAAAGTGTGACAGCAATAAGACCACCAACGATCACGATAATTGTCAGAGCGGCTAAAATAAAGCGACTACGTGAAATAAAACCGGAAGTTAATTTCCCAGTAAATTTTTTAGACGGTGATTTCGTCGAATGTTTCGTTTTTTTAGACATGTTTATTTTGCGATTGTCCTGCATATATTCTATCAGTTACAGCACAAAATCACACTATAAGCGTAAATATCAATGGTTTAAATTTTTCAACCATCGAGTATACTGAGTGGTAATGGATGAGTTAGCAAAAATTCGCACTATTTTTAAGAAAAGTTTGCCTATTTTTAACGCACTCGGCGATAGCCATCGTCAGAAACTCATCTTATTGATGCTCGAATCAGAACCAAAGTCAGTTAAAGAGCTGACCGAAGGAACGCAACTCTCAAGACCTTCTATATCGCATCATTTAAAAATATTGAAGGATGCCGGACTGATCGAAGAAAAGAAAAAAGGAACCAGAACATACTATCATCCTAGAGCCGGAGAGCACATTAATCAGATGAACGAATTACTCGAAGAGATAGAGCGACTAGAAACACTACAATCATCAAAAGAAAAGGGGACAACATGCTAGGAAAGAATTTACACAAATTAGGCGATTTCGCATTCGCACATCCTTGGCGTTTTGTTGCTGGTTGGATTAGCCTCGTTCTTATTCTTGGAATCCTTGCTGTGACCTTTATCCAACCGACAAGTTCTTCGATTTCAATTCCTGGTACAGATGCTCAACAAGCTATCGACCGAGCAAATGAACTCTTCCCAGGATCAGGAAAAGGATCGGGTAGAATTGTCTTTAAAGCCGAAGATGGCAAAAAGATTTCCGATTACTCTACGCAAATCTCGACCTTAACAAAAGATGTCGGTTCTGTTGAAGGAGTGAGCTCAGTTATCGACCCATTATCACAGCCGACTTTTATTTCTGAATCAGGTACCATTGCCTACGCGCAGGTACAGTTGTCAGAATCAAGCGGTTCCGTAACCGAGGAAACATTAAAAGAAATTGATGATGCAGTTATTACTGCACGCGCGAATGGTCTACAGGTAGAAACTGGTGGAGACCTCATTACTCGTACTCCTGGAGAAATTCTAGGAGTCGGCGAAATCGGTGGTGTCCTTATTGCCTTGATCGTATTGTTTATTACGCTCGGCTCATTGATTGCTGCGGGTATGCCACTTATTACTGCCATCATTGCAATTGCCGTCAGTATGGCTGGATTGTTCTCAATGAGTCAGTTAATTAGCATTAATGCTACCACACCAGTTTTAGCGGTCATGCTAGGGCTCGCAGTAGGTATTGATTACTCGTTATTCATTATTAATAAATATCGCCGCCTGGCACTAGACGGCTATGGATACAAAGAGGCTGCCGCAAAAGCAGTAGGAACGGCCGGAAACGCCGTTGTATTCGCCGCGCTCACAGTAGTGATTGCGCTCGCTGCCCTCAGTATTGTGAATATTCCATTTATGACGATGATGGGTCTTTCGGGTGCAGCAACGATTGCCATTGCGGCACTTGTTTCTATCTCACTTGTTCCAGCACTGCTGGGAATCGCTGGTAAGCGAGTATTTAACCGAAAGCTTCGAGCTAAAGTTGAAGTCGCTCAAAAAGCAGGCGCAAAAAAGATTCACACAGTAAACCCAAACAGTATCTGGTACAAATGGGGACAAAAAATTACTGGACACCCAGTTATTGCGCTCGTTGTCGCACTACTTATTATTGGCGTCATGGCACTTCCTGTAAAAGACCTGCAGCTTGGACTACCGACAGATCAATATGCCGCAGCCTCTTCAACTGAGAAGAAATCTTACGACCTGCTAACGGAAGGATTTGGCGTAGGATTTAATGCACCACTCACGATTATTGTTGAAGGATTACCAGCCGTTACAGACGAAGACAAGGCTTCGGTTCGCACTGCCTTGATTTCTGCGGCGATGCAGCAAGCAACTCAAAATCCAACTACACAACCTACAACTGCTGCTGCTCAAAAAGAGGCCGCCGCAAAACTTGAAGCTACTGTAGAGCAATATGCAAAACTAGCCCAGCTCGCAAAAGTTGCGGACAGTGTTTCGAAAATCGATAACGTTGACCAGGCACTCCCAGCGGCTGCAGTAGAAAATGGTACAGCCGGAATTATTCAGGTGATCCCAAAAACTGCACCCATCGACACAGCAACAGCTGACCTCATTAAGAAGTTCCGCGATGAGTCTGAACAAAAGAAAATTACCGGTAGTGACACTGTTTCATTAGCGGTCACTGGCTCGACGGCATTACAGGGTGATATTAATAGTAAGCTTGGTGCAGCACTACCTATATACCTCGTTGTTGTTGTCGGACTATCTCTCATATTGTTAATCGTTGCTTTCCGATCAATCTTGGTGCCAGTAAAAGCCACAATTGGATTCTTACTCTCTGTTCTGGCGATGTTTGGTGCATTAGTGGCTGTCTTCCAATGGGGCTGGTTTGGACTCGCCGATGCTCCTGGGCCAATTATTAGCTTCATTCCAATTATTTCTATCGGGATTATATTTGGTCTCGCCATGGACTATGAGTTCTTCCTGGTTTCGAGTATTCACGAAGCGTATGAACAGAAAAAAAACGCCAAAGAAGCGGTTGCCAAAGGATTTGGTGTGGGAAGTAAAGTGGTGACCGCGGCGGCTATCATTATGATCAGCGTCTTTGCCGGGTTTATCACCAACCATGATGCAACTATTCAGGCGATTGGCTTTGGGCTTGCTGTCGGTATCTTGGTGGATGCATTCTTGGTTCGTATGACGATTGTTCCAGCTGTTATGACGCTGCTAGGGGATTCTGCATGGTGGATACCGAAATGGCTTGATAAGCGATTGCCGCATATTTCTATTGAAGGTGAAGACACCAAGAAATAACCCGTTTGATATAATAGGGTCATGACAGAAATTGGCATTGAATCAACACTTGTTGAGGCTATCAAAAATGGCGACAAAACTATCGAAATCATGCTAGCAAAACCACGATTCCTAAAGGTACAGGAAGACGATATATTGAGTATTCGCGAAGACTTTTACTACGAAGGGAAGATCCTAGAATCTTTATCTCATGCGCTTGAAGTGCAAGTAACCCAGGTTTTATACTTCGAATCACTGAAGGAAACGTTTGATGCACTCAACTACGAGCTTGCGATACCGACTGCAAAATCGACAGAAGAAGCAATAAGAATTTACCGAGAATTCTATAGCGCAGAGGACGAAAGAGAATTTGGTATCGTGGCTTTTACTATCGAACCAACACCTTTGAGTACAACTGAGATTAGGTAAAACGGCCAAAAAGGAGCATAATAGGTATAAATAGTTGTCTAAATTTGTAGACACAAATGAAAGGCGCGATATGTCAAAAGGACAAGACCGAAAAAAAGAAGTCAAAAAACCTAAAAAAGTGGTGACTATCTAATGGCAAAATCTTTAAGCGCACAACGTTTCCTTGACTCAGCAGAAGCTCTTGAAATTCGTGACATCTTGAAAAACATGATGACCGATCCTGAATTTAACACCAAGTCTATGTACTCACCAGCTGCTGGTGGCGATGTTCTATTCGTTGACAAGCACATGGAATACCTTAGCCAACACACAACGCTGAATGTATCTCACTATTTGTCGAACTTACGACTTATGACCCGCGTCCGTACACAGTAGTAGGACTCTTCCTATTCTGAACATCGTAGTATAATAAGTTGTACTACCTAGTTGGAGATATTACATGCGAACTATTCAACAACTTCAAGATGCAGCCGATAAAGAGCGTTCGAAGGCAGAGGCTTTACGTGCTGAAGCGAAAAAAAATCAATTATTTGCAGCAGATAATATGGCTGATCCAAATGTTTCTTCGCGTTATGCGAATATTGCTCAAAAAGATAACCAAAAAGCTGCGCAACATGACCAAAGTGCGACGAAATATGACCTGGAGAAAACTCAGTTAGAAGCACGGGCGGTTGAGCTAAATAGGCGTAAAACTGAAATACAAGACGTCAGCCAATCACAAATCAACAAACTTGATCAAGAAGAAAGAGCAATCCGAGGGTAGAAGCGATCCCTTTAAATTGGTATACTAGCAAGTAACCACAAGCTTAACCGATCGAAATACCTATTCATGGATCAAAAAAAACCTGCCGTACCTCCGCCTAACGAAATGACCGTCCCTGAAGAGGACGCTACTTTGCTTGCGATTGAGGCGCTTGAAGCACGAACGGTAGATCCTGACCCAAAGCCTTTGAATGCGCCTGTGACTGCGTCAGTGGTACCGCCACCAGCGCCAGTTCCGCCAAAGGTTGTCGAACCTGTCGTGAAACCTGTCACACCCGCACCTGTTCAGCCCGTAAAACCTACGCCACCCGCAGCCCCTAAACCAGCGCCAGTCGCGCCTGTAGCACCGCCAAAAACGATTGCCGAAGTCAAGCCGGCTCAAGCACCAACAATACCTCCAAAACCCAAAAAACCTGCGACACCATCCGAAAAGATGGCCGAGGAACTTACTCATGCACCAACGACAAAAGGGTTTCAGTTCTTTGCTAATCAAAAACCGCCACGCAAGCCATTCATTATTGTTGGCATCATCCTTATCTTGATTGCCGCCGGCGTCGCGTATTACTTTACAACAGTTTAAAACACCTTTGAGGGGTATATCTATGGCATATCTTTGCTATACTGTCATATATGAAACCGCTGACTCCGAACACGCCTCACGTTATTATCATGGTGGGTATCCCAGGCTCTGGAAAGACAACTTTTGCTGAACACTTTGCAAAAACTTTTCAAGCGCCGTATATCAATCCGCGTGTCATTTCTGAGTTAACGGGCATTGACGCCGAGGCAACCGAAAAAGTTACGAAACTTCTTTTTGACGAACTATTAAAGACAAACCGAACGCTTATTTACGAAGGTTCAACTTATTTAAAGACGCAGCGTATGGCACTTGAAAATATGGTGAGTAAAGCTGGTTACAAGGCGCTTATTGTTTGGGTGCAAACTGATCCAGCTGAATCAAAGCACCGTGCAACAAAACGACAAAAAGGCGTCACCGCATTGTCTAGTGAGCAGTTCGATGCGGCCTACAAGCAATTCCAAAATCCATCAGAGGCTGAAAAACCTGTTGTGATTAGCGGTAAGCACACCTATGCAACACAACTGAAAGCGGTCCTGCAGCGTCTCGCAACCACACGACCACCAACATCTACGACTGCATCACCACCGCCTGCGCCTCAACCTAGAATCGTCCCCGGACGAAACATTATTATTCGGTAATTTACTATGCCGATCATTCAAGACGAAGAGTTTGGCAAAATCACGATTCGAAGAAGTGCTCGGGCTTCGCAAGTTCGACTAAGGGTCGCACCAGATGGTACTTTACGCGCCTCGCTGCCGTTGTATGCGCCGACATTCCTTGTAAAGCGCCTCATTAAGTCATCACGTGATGAACTGCGTCAGATGCTGTCTCAAGCTCAACCAACCGCATCCTACACAGACGGTATGCGGGTAGGGAAGAGTCACACGCTTATTGTTCGCCCTACTTCCGGTTCACTCCAAATAAATCGCCGCGGACAGCAAATCATAGTGAGCCTTCCGGATGGAAAATCTTTGAACGACTCAACCGTTAGTCGGTCAGTGCGAGACGCAATTATCGCCGCACTTCGGATTGAAGCTAAGAGTTACTTACCAAAAAGACTGTCATTCCTCGCGGACAAATATGGTTTTCGTTATAGCAAAGTTCGCTTCTCGCACGCCAGTGGACGGTGGGGAAGTTGTAGCTCTACCGGAACGATCAGCTTGAATATCGCCCTTATGAAACTGCCATTCGAACAGATCGATTACGTCATTGTTCACGAGCTTGCCCACACGGTACATATGAACCACAGCCAGGAATTTTGGTCACTGGTTGCCGTTGGTGATCCGCAGTACAAAGAGCACCGCCGAGCACTCAAACAGGAAGCGCCAACTATTTAATAATCCGCCTGGAACTTCGTATACAAAACGCTTACGCCTAGGGTATAATGACAGCACATGTTCGAGGGTGGTATCAGTTTTAATCGTGACTCCGATAAAGCAGTGCGCTATATCGCGCTACTTGGAACGCCAATTTTTGTTGGCTACAACCTTTTAGTTTTCTTTGGCATTGCTCACAGTACAAATTACGCAGGTGATTTTGCTTGTTTACTAATTTCGGCGTTATGGTTAATTGTTGGTGCCTATCACTTCTTTGCAATTATTCGATCACGGTTCGATATGATGATCCGGCTGGTACTGTATCACATCCTATCACTAGCAACGATCGTGTTTATCACTGGGTTCCTTGAACCTTTCGCTTCTTCAATTACGCTCCTTTTTCTTGCCTCTAATATCTATTTTGGTCGAGTAGCGCTTGGGGTGAGTGTTGGGTCGGTGATCCTTGCTGCCACTATCGATGCAATTGTTCGATACCCAGGCGATCCTACGATCATCGTGAATAACGCACTCGGAACATTGGGCATCATCGTTCTTGGTCTTTCAATGGTGGGTATTATCATTGCTCAGGAAACCCGGCGCCAAACCCTCATCCAAAGCCAGGCAAGTGAACGCTTGCAATATGATCGTATTTTAACGATTATTAACAACCTGTCTGATGCGACCTTTAGCACAGATGATAAAGGCGTCATCCTTATGTACAATGCCGCCTGTTTGAACTTACTTGATACAAACGAGAATTTGAAGGGTGTGAACATAAGCTCACTTTTCAATCTAACCGACGCCGACAAATCAAAAGTAAAACTGTTTGATGTGTTGAGTGACGCCAAAAAGACAGTTCGTCGTGACGACATTCGTCATACCTACGCTGACGGTGAGGAAATCCGCCTCGAATTAACCTATGCACCGATTAAAAGCACGTATAGCCGACGTAAAAAAGGCCAAGTTCAAGCTGGCTTCATCCTGATCGTTCGTGACGTCACAAAACAAAAAAGCCTCGAAGAAGAGCGTGATGAATTTATTAGTGTTGTCAGCCACGAACTTCGGACGCCAATCACAATTGTCGAAGGGACGCTCTCTAACCTGCAGGTGATGATGGAAATGCCAAAGCCACCAGAACAACAATTACTCAAAGGATCTATTTCAACAGCACATGATCAAGTCCTATACCTTGCGAAGATGGTAAACGACCTAAGTACACTTTCACGAGCTGAACGTGGCGTTGCGGATGGTGGCGAAGAGATCAATGTTGAAGAAATGATGCACAAACTTCACAACCAGTACCAAAAATCTGCCGAAGCGCGCAAGCTACACCTGAACCTCGACCTTGGCACGAAACTTGGCTCTGTTCATGTCAGTCGCTTGTATGTTGAAGAGTTGCTGCAGAACTTTATTACCAATGCCATTAAATACACGAACAAGGGGAGTGTCACCGTGACTGTTAAGGCCAAAAACGGCACTGTGCACTTTGCCGTTAAAGATAGTGGTATCGGCATTAGTCGCGGCGACCAACAGAAAATCTTTGCAAAGTTTTACCGCAGTGAAGATTATCGTATTCGCGAAACAAACGGCACCGGACTTGGACTATACGTATCCGCTAAACTTGCGCACAAGATTGGCACAAAGATTGATGTAACGAGCCGATTGAACCACGGATCAACCTTTAGTTTTGACCTACCTCAGGCAACAAAATAATAGTTAGCGAAGTGAACGAAGCGGTCGGCCTTTCCAGGTGACCGTTTTTTGTTTATGCGCGATGGCACTGGCGATAACTAAATAAACTTCTTGCACAACAATACCACCCCATAGCAAGCCGCCAATAATCCAGCCCTTGTTCCATACTTTTTTAAGATAGATTCCATAAAGTCCTGCGAACATAAGGTACAGGATGCCGGCAATAAGATGGTTATAGTTCCAGCCGCCGATAAATCCAATCAAAAGAATGAATAGTGGCGAAGCAACGATAAGCAGATCAAGCGCAGCCACAATACTATTTGAAGCTCGTAGCTGCAAAAGAGGGGAAAGTAAGCGAATGCTGGTTGAAAGTTGTGAACGCCACTTCTTTTCATAAGATACGCCCAACATCTGCGTCCCGATTAAAAAGCGGTACTCGCCACTAGCCATCAGCTCGGCAGAAATCCGCGCTTCGGGTTGTATTACATCTTTGAAAGACTCAAAGCCCTGGAAGCGCTTTAAAAGCGTCTGGCGATCAATTAGCCAGGCATTGCTTGCAGTAGCTGGCGAGCTTTTCTGATGAAACATAATTTCCCAGAAATAGCGGAGTGGTGAAAAGAGGACACTGGCACGCATCCCATCCTCACGGCGCGGAAGCACCGAAACCATTTTTGCGCTTTCTTGTTGGGCATACGACACAAGTTGCTCGATAGAATCAGGAGTCAGGCGTGTGTCGACGTCCATAAACAAGATATACGTTCCACTCGCTTCTTTTAATAACCCCTGCAGCGCGTGATTCTTCCCAAGCCATCCAGCAGGAAGCTTGGCACCTTCGACAAATCGAACACCTTCGTGCGCAAAAGCTTTAATGAGCGCCGATGTGTTGTCGCCCGACATATCATCGAGGACAATAATTTCTAATTTAGGGTATGTACTGGCAATAACTTGCTGCAATGCGTCATTCATTGCGTGGTGTTCATTGCGGGCCGGAATACAGACGGTCACACTCGGCATATGCTCTATCATCTGCGCAGTCGTGACCAAAGATTTCATTTTAAAATGGGTGAGTGCGAACCGAAGCCGCCACACGGCCAAAAAGAATATTCCGATAAGTACCGCGTACAGTACGTACAATAAAACCTGAAGCATCTTCACCTATGATAGCATCCCCTTGACGATAGAGGCGAAAAAAGCTACACTGATCTTGACAGTCTGCAGCAGCAGGCTATTTTATTTGACCGAATAAAACGGCAAGAAAGAGGGATGCGGGCAATGGCTAGCAAATCTGGAGAAAAGATCACTCGAATTAGTGCAAAATCAACTGCACCTAAATCAGTTTCTAAAAAGTCTTCAAAGAAAGTAACTACAAAGGTTACAAAAGTTCGTAAAGAACCAACAAATCCTTTTATAAAGACATTATTTGCCATTGGCGGGTACTTTAAAGGTGCCTGGGTAGAGCTACGACTTGTTCGTTGGCCAACCCGACGTGCAACTTGGGGGCTTACGCTTGCCGTTATCCTCTTTAGCGCATTTTTCGTCGTCATCATCCTGCTGCTCGATATATTATTTAAATTTCTTTTCGAAATAATTCTAAAGTAAGGAATTCAATACAATGGCAAACAATCGTTACGATTCATCACGACAATGGTACGCAATCCACACCTACAGTGGCTACGAAGAAAAAGTAGCTGATAGTATTCGTCAGCGAATCAACGCAGTCGACATGGCTGACAAAATCTTTGACGTTATGGTACCAAAAGAAAAGCAAATCGAAATCAAAAATGGTAAGCGCAAAGTTGTTGAAAAGAAGATTTTCCAAGGCTACGCCCTTGTTGAAATGAAACTAACTGACGAAACTTGGTACATCGTACGTAACACTCCTGGTGTTACTGGATTTGTTGGTACTAGCACACAGCCAACTCCTGTATCTGACGCTGAAATCAGCAAGATCAAGAAGCGAATGGGCGTTGAAGACCCGAAGCACTTCATCGACTTCCAAGAAGGCGAAGTTGTCAGCATTACCGACGGACCTTTCAAAGGCTTCGACGGCGCTATCTCTGAAATCGACAACCAAAAAGGTAAAGTCAAAGTTATGGTCAGCATGTTTGGCCGTGACACATCTGTCGAACTCGACGCACTTCAAGTTAAAAAAGTATAGTTTATGCACGGCGAACGGTATGAAAAAGTTTCACAGGATCGTCAGTTACTTGCCGACGAACGTGATGAACGCCTCCTTCGGCTTGTAAATAATACGAAAAGTTTAAAGCTTTTTGATTATGTCTCAAATCTTTTAGTTATTCGTGAAGTAAAGCGCGGCGATACCGATGCGACCGATATTGTACTCGATCACCTTATTGAAAAACGAGAGCGTGTCGAAGAAGTTATTTCATTACAGAAACAATTCGACGCAATAACGCCTGACGATGATGAAATCGCATTTGATGAAGAAGTACGCATAGCTCTGTTCAAACCTTATGGCGAAGATGGCACCGAACAGTAGTCAGCACTGGACATATCGTGCGTATTTTGCTACAATTACCCAGTTACGCACTAAATAAGCTTCAAATTATTTAGTACAAGTTCTCTACGAGGACAAGAAAGAAAAGTTATGGCAAAGAAAATTATCGGAAATCTTAAACTACGTATCCCAGCTGGTCGTGCGACTGCAGGTCCTCCTGTTGGTTCAACACTCGGTCAATGGGGTCTTAACATGATGGATTTCATCAACCCGTTCAACGACGCGACTAAAGAGCTAATGGGTAAGGACGTTATCGTTCACATCCAGGTTTACGAAGATCGTTCATTCACATGGAACTCACTTGGTCAGCCAGTTGACGACATGATCCGTGAACGTGCCGGAATCCAAAAGGGAAGCGCTAAGCCTCATACTGACAAAGTTGGTAAGATCAGCCGTGCTCAACTTGAAGAAATCGCTGAAATCAAGAAAGACCAACTCAACGCAATTACTGTTGATGGTCGAGTAAAGGTTATCGCTGGTACTGCTCGTTCTATGGGCGTTGAAGTTACTGAATAGTAATTAGTTCTTAACAATAAAATAACCGTTCATTTCGAACGGTTATTTTTAATATATACAAAAATTGAAAAATTTTATGAACTTTTACTTTTCGTAACTACGTCTTTGATGTCTTCGACATTGTCACCTATGTCACTGATTTCTGCTTTAAGATCAAATGGCTTGCTTTTGGCGCTTAAAGACATAACTTGAGATTTTTTTAGCTCATAAGGCTCGGTATGAATATCTTTTAGAACATCACTCATTACACTTAACAGTTTTCCATCTAAGTCCTTAGTACTAGGGAGTGCTCGATGTGCCATTTCAACATGACCTTCAAGAGTTGCACCGGATATTTCCTTAAAAGCATATTGTTCAGCAATGGTTCGCTCTTTACCATAATTACGAAACGCGTAAACACTGAACCCTGCAAGTGGTGTAATTACGAAAACACGTGCCACCACGAGAGCGGTGTCACTCTGATTCTGTGCAATATCATTTACAAGCTGGGAGCCTATAGATACTGCAATGAGTAAGGCCACAATACCTAACACCAACCACACACCTGCCACTATGGTGACGAAAAAGGTACGCTTTTTGAAATATGCCGTACTACTTTCTTGTGAGGCAATTTTGAGAAGAGTTTCAATACTCTTCTTCGCTTCTTCACTTTCAGTTTTGTTTTGTTTAATCTCGGCTAACGCTTGACCTGAATCGGTTCGATTTTTTTTAATACCTTCAAGACTCTTAAATGCTTCGTCTCTGAATTCACTAATATTTTTAAAAAGTGTCGCGCTTTGATCAGCAATAGATGAAATGCTGTCACGTAGTTTCTTCATAGCGGCCAATATGGCATCAAGGCCATCCGTTGGATCGTCGATGCGTTTTTTTGAAATTAAGAAATCATTATATGCTTCATCGATGTTGACCATGTAAGCATTGACCCGTGTAAGTACACGCTTCGCTTCGTCAAGTAACGTCGCTGCCGATGTAGATGCAATTCTCGCTTGACGTCTTAGTTCCCTTACGATATCAAGTGTCGCGATTAGACCTGATTCTGGGTCATCAATTTTATCTTTCGTTAGTAGGAAATTATCATAGGTCGATTGCATCTCACTCACATGCTGGCTAGCAGCTCAAGATTGCTC
>Ga0247804_10000981_pt1 | contig 13302 bp, 10 predicted proteins | sample UWRJL029104C1_FD_181142 | JGI IMG/M metagenome (GOLD analysis project Ga0247804, IMG submission 181142) | Plant litter microbial communities from Arlington Agricultural Research Station in Wisconsin, United States - UWRJ-L029-104C-1 | ecosystem: Environmental > Terrestrial > Plant litter >...
CCTGGGCGCGGGGGGCGGTGCTCACCTCCACCGTCTGCCACGTCTGCGAGCGGCTGGCGGTGGGCGCCTTGATGGCCACAGCCAGCTTGGCCTCGGGCTTGGCCACCGTCAGCGGCACGAAGCCGCGGGCCACGGTCAGCGGCAGGCGGTTGTCGGTAATGGCCCGGATGGCGGTGGCCGTCACGTACACGTTGGGAACGTGCTCGGCCTTGATGTCGATTTTCACCTCCGCCGATTTCTGGTCGGTGTTCACGTAGAAGTGTTGCAGCAGCTTGCCGCGCTCCACCGTCACCAGGATGCGCCCGGCGAAGGGTGCTTTCAGCAGCAGCTTAGCCGTTTCGCCCGGCTCGTAGCTGGCCTTGTCGGGCTCGATACTCACCTCGCCCTCGTTGTTCACCTCAAACGAGTTGGCCTGCGTATCGCCGTAGCCGTAGGCGTAGAAGCTCTGCGCCACGTAGCTGGCCGCGCCCGGCCGGCTCACCCGCACCTCGTACTCGCCCGAGTACACGGGCGTGAAGCTGAAGCTCGAATTGGCCCCCACGTTCATCGGCTTGTTCAGAATGACTTGCTCACGCTGCTGCGAGTTGTACACGTAGCGCCCGCCCTGACGCTCGAGCACCGTTTCCCACAGCAGCCGCACCACCCGCACCTGCGCCGGGGCCGCCGTGGGCGCGCCCTTCGGCGTAAGCGCCACCAGCCGCACCGGCACCGCCTGCCGCGTGCTCACCAGGTCGCTCACGCGCCCGATGCCGAACATCGTGCTCTGCGTCTGCACCTCGAAGGTGGCCAGCCGGTTCACCGGCCGCCCGGTTTCGTCGAACACCGTGGCGAAGGCCGTGCCTTCCAGCGTGCCGAGGTCAGGGTAATCGGGCACGGTATAAGTGGCCATGCCCTGGCCGTTGGCGTCGGTTTCGCCCTCGCGCACGGTTTTCTCGAAGCGCGATACCGGCGAGGGAATTTCCTCGTAACGGTTGCGCCGCCGCTCGCCGGTGTTGATGGCGAAGTCGAAATCCTCGTACTTTTTCGGAGCAAAAACTTTCTCCTTCAGCGAAAATTCCACCTCATATTTCCGGTCCGAGGCCGGCGGGCCGAAGAGGTTGGTAGCCGTCAGGCGGGCCGTCACGTCCTGCCCGGGCTTGAGCACGGTGGGGGAGGCCGTCACCACCAGCTTCAGGCGGTCGGGGATGAATTCCTCGACGCTGATTTGCCGCGAGGTCAGCAGCACGTCGTTGCCGGTCAGCACTTCCAGGGTGTAGAGGCCAGTCATGATGCTCGGCGGTAGGATGAAGCGGCTCTCGAACGAGCCCGCCGCCGTAAGCTTGGGCCGCAGGGCGGCGTATTCCTTGCCGGTGGGCAGCAGCAGGCGGATTTTCATGGGCAGCCCGGCGGCCGGCGTCTGCCAGTCCTCGGTCCGCACGATGGTGTTGGTCCGCACCGTGTCGCCGGGCCGGTACAAGTCCCGCTCGCCGTACAGAAACGCCTGGTAGCGCGCCGCGTTCGATTGCAGCCCGCCCACCTCGAAGCGCGAGGTTTCCACCCGGCTGCGGCTCATGTCCAGAAAGGTAAAATCGGCATCCTTCACCGCCGTAATCATGCCCAGCTTGAACCGGTGTTGCAAGGTCACGGAGTCGAACTCGGCCACGCCGGCGGCGCTGGTGGTGGTGGTACCCACAATCTGGTTGTTGGTGCTCACCAGGTTCACTGTCAGCCCGCTCAGCGGCTCGGCCGCCCGCAGCGAGTTGGCAAATACGGTGATGCCCGCCGCGCTCTGCTTCACGATGAGGCCCACGTCGGTCACGGCCACCAGCTTGCTCACCTGCAGCCACTGCCGCTCGGTGTCCTGCACCCGCACCACGTACAGCCCCTTCATGGGCCCCTGAAATTCCAGGTCCTTCAGGCTCAGGTTCAGCAGCCGCAGCCCCGCCTGCTTCGGCAAGGCATCCACCGACACGGTACGCTCGGAGAGAATGTCGCCGATGTTTTCGGTTTCGTAGTAGCGGTAGCTGTGGTCCACGTAGCCGCCCTCTTCGCCTTCCTCCTCGTCGCCGCCTTCGTAGCCGCCGCCTTCCTCATCGTAGTTGTAGCCGTACTGCTCGCCGCTTCTTAATAAAGCCTGGATGTTGTTAGCGTACACCTTGGCGATGGTCACTTTCACCTTCGCCACCTCGTTGATGCGCAAACCCAGGTTGCGGTTACCATTCGCGCCCAAATACATGGCCTTTTCGCCGTTGGTAAAGCTGATGCTCGGTCGCTCCGCGCCAAACGAAACTGCCTGACTATAAGCACTCGGTAGTACGCCGCCCAGCAGGCCGCGCGTGCCCGCCGCCAGCCCAATCTGGTACGTTTTGCCTACCTCGAAGCCGCCCTTGAGCGTGAAGCCGCTTTCCAGCGCCTCCACCGCGAAGGCCACCGCCGGCGACACCGTCAGCTGGCTCTGAATGTCGGCCACCGCCACCGGCTGGCTGGTGAGCACCGTCACCACCGGCTCGGCGTTGAGCAGGGCGCCCGTCAGTTCGCGCACCTCCAGGGCCGACTGGTCGGGCACCTGCACCTGGGCCGTGAGCGGCTTCTCGGTTGCGGTAGAGCCCGCCGCCGGCTTCAGCCCCGGCGCTACCTCCACTTCCACCGGCGAGCCCGTGCGCACCTCCTGCATAAAGGTCACCGCCACCATTTTGTCCGGCTCGGCCGAGCTGATTTCCACCGCCACCGGCTTGCCGTCCTGGGTCACCTTCAGGCGTGAGCGCAAATCGGCCGGCCGTACCGGGTAGTTGAATACCAGGTTGGCCCGTAGCTCGGCCGTGCCCGTGGCGCGGGCCGAGCGGCCGTAGAAGGCCTGCGGGTCGCCCATTTGCAAATAGGGCGTGTGGAACTTGGCGCGGTTCAGCGCCAGCTTCTGTTTGCCGCTGGGCATGGCCTGCGGGCGCAGCGCGGCGTTGAAAACCGTGCTGGGCCGGAAGGGCTCCAGCGGTGAAAAGGTCAATTCCCGGTCGCCGGTCCACTTGAATTTGCCGCGCACGTTGGGCGAGAAGGTGACGTAGCGCGTGGTGTCCCAGCGGTTCAATTGCGCGTCGTCCACCACCTTTTCATCAAAGGTGAAGACCAGGTTGGAGTACGGGTCGATTTCCTCGCCGTCGCCTTTAGAAGTTTCGATGGCCTGCTCCTCGGCCGTCTTTTTAGAGCACGAAAAGGTGGCCGTCAGCAGCACGAGCAGCAGCGGCAAAAAGCGGTAACGCACCAGCATGGGAGAGGGGGTGAGAATTTAACCGGAAGGTAAGGCTTTAGGCGCACTTTTAGTATTAAGCCAAGGAAAAATCGACCCAAAAAACAAACGCCGAAAGCTGAGCTTCCGGCGTTCCCTACGCAAAACTCAACTGTTTATTTGCCCGCCGCCAGCATATTTGTCAGAATAGCCTGTCCCTCGGCCTCTTCTATTCCAGAAATGCTCACTTTCTTGAACGGTGCCGAGTGCCCGCTCAGCAATTCCACCTGGCTTTTGCTCACCCCAAATACCTGCGCCAGATACGCCAGCAGGCAGGCGTTGGCCTTGCCATCCTGCGCGGGCGCCTTCAGCCGCACCACCAGCGAGCCATCGGCCGCCCGTAGCAGCGCGTTGGCCGAGGCATTGGGTTTGGCGCGGAGGTGCAGGAACATAGCGTGATAGATAAAGCCAAAAGAACGTCATGCTGAACGGAGTGAAGCATCTCGTCCGTGATAGTAAATCCAATCGTTAGGATTAGTTGCTCCGGCGAGATGCTTCACTCCGTTCAGCATGACAGTTCTTTATCCGGCAATTGGAAGAAATTAATTAATCCCGCTACCGTTCCGCACCGGCTGCCCCGGCTGCATCAGCGCCAGCGAGCCGTCAGCATTCTCGGCCAGCAGCAGCATGCCCTGACTCTGAATGCCTTTAATCTCGCGCGGCGCCAGGTTCAGCAGCACCTGCACCTGCTGCCCAATCAGCGCTTCGGGAATAAAATATTCCGCAATGCCGCTCACGATGGTGCGCTGGTCGAGGCCGGTGTCCACGGTCAGTTTCAGCAGCTTCTTGGTTTTGGCGACTTTCTCGGCGGCGATAATCGTCCCCACGCGCAAATCAATTTGCTGAAATTGCTCAAAGCTGATGTTTTCCTTGGCTTCCATTACCGGCGCATTCGCCAGCTGGTTAGCCTTTTTAGTGTCCAGCAATTTTTGCACCTGCGCTTCCACCGTGGTATCCTCCACTTTGGCAAATAGCAGCGCGGGTTCCTGCAATTGCAGTCCGGCCGTCAGCGCATTCAGCTGCGTTGCACTGTCCCACTTGCCCAGCGGAATATTCAGCATGTTGCTCAGCTTGTGGGCCGATTCGGGCAGGAAAGGCTCTAGCAGCGGCGCCAGCGCGGCCGCAATCTGCAGCGCCACGTTCAGCACCGTGGCCGTGCGCTCCGCATCAGTTTTAATTAAATGCCAGGGCTGGGTATCGGCCAGGTATTTATTTCCCAAACGCGCCAGGTTCAGCACTTCGGCCAGCGCATCGCGGAAACGGTAATTCTCAATCAACTCGCCGATTTTCGTCGGGAATTCCGCCGCTTGTTTCAGCGTCTCCTGGTCCAGTTCGGTTAATTCGCCCTGCGCCGGCACTTTGCCTTCAAAAAACTTATGCGTGAGCACGGCGGCGCGGTTCACAAAATTGCCCAGCGTGGCTACCAGCTCATTGTTATTCCGCGCCTGGAAATCCTTCCAGGTGAAATCGTTGTCTTTCGTCTCGGGCGCGTTGGCGCATAGCACGTAGCGCAGTACATCGGCCTGACCGGGGAAATCGGCCAAGTACTCGTGCAGCCACACGGCCCAGTTGCGCGAGGTGCTGATTTTGTCGCCTTCGAGGTTCAGGAATTCATTGGCGGGCACGTTATCCGGCAGGATGTAGTCGCCGTGCGCCTTCAGCATCGTCGGGAAAATGATGCAGTGAAATACAATATTATCCTTGCCGATGAAATGCACCAGCTTCGAATCCTTGTCTTTCCAGTAAGTTTCCCATTCTTCCGGGAAAGCCTCCTTGGTGGCCGAAATGTAGCCGATGGGCGCATCAAACCACACGTACAGGACTTTGCCTTCGCCGCCGGGCACCGGTACGGGCACGCCCCAGTCGAGGTCGCGGGTTACGGCGCGGGGGTGCAGGCCCTGGTCAATCCACGATTTGCACTGGCCGTACACGTTGGTTTTCCAGTCGTTTTTGTGGCCTTCCACAATCCATTCGCGCAGCCATGGCTCGTATTGGTCGAGGGGCAGAAACCAGTGTTTGGTGTCACGCAGCACGGGCGGCGCGCCGCTCAGCATCGAGCGCGGGCTAATTAATTCCGTCGGGCTGAGCGAAGTGCCGCAGCGCTCGCATTGGTCGCCGTAAGCGTTTTCGTTGCCGCAATTCGGGCAGGTACCCGCGATATAACGGTCGGCCAGAAATTGCTGAGCCTTTTCGTCATAATACTGCTGCGTGGTTTGCTCGATAAATTTGTCTTCCTCGTACAGTTTTTTGAAAAAGCCACTCGAAACTTCGGCGTGCGTTTTCGACGAAGTGCGCGAATACACATCAAAGGAAACGTGGAAGTCCTGGAACGAGTCGCGAATCAGGGTGTGGTATTTATCAACCACTTGCTGCGGCGTCACGCCTTCTTTCTGGGCCCGGATGGTGATAGGCACGCCATGCTCATCGGAGCCGCAAATAAATTTTACGTCGCGACCCACCGAGCGCAGGTAGCGGGTATAAATATCGGCCGGTAAATACACGCCGGCCAGATGGCCAATATGCACGGGGCCATTGGCATACGGCAGGGCGGCGGTGACGGTGTAACGTTTGGGTAAAGTCATTTTTAGGGGAGAGACGGGATGGGTTTTGGCCGGATTTACCAGCCGGAAACATCCGTTTTTAATTAAATCAAAATTAATTTCTGGAATTGCCGAAAAATAAATTAACAAAAAACGCTATTCAGTCGTTTCATGCCTGTTCAGCGGCTTATTATTCGGTTATTTGCAGTCGAATGGGAGCCAACGGAAATTTAACCCCCGCCTTACCCTTATCAACCATTCTTTACTCATGAAAAAACCTGCTCAAGCTGCTCCTGAAAAGGAAAAGCGCACCAAGCAAACTCCCGAAGAAAAAGCGGCCCACAAAGCGGAGCGTAAATCGGAAAAAGCCACCAGCCGCGCTTCGGCTGACCTCGCGACTGACCGCGCTGCAAACAAAGCCAGCCAGAAAAAATCGCTCAAGTCGGCGGCCAAGCAACTCCAGAAGGAACTTGACAAGCGCATGAGCGAAGTGGTGACTCGCATCCGCAAAGAAACGAAAGCGAAACTGAAGGATGTCGTGAAGGAGGCCACCCGCCGACTCGACCTTGATACCGAACGCATGTTCGAGCAGGCCCTGCACACCATCGTGCAGCACTACGACTCCGTGAGTACCACACCCGCCGCGGCCGAAACCAGCGCCCCCGCCGCCGAAGACCCGACGAAACAGCGTCGCACCCGCCGCACTACTGCCGAGGTGAAAGAAGCTGCCGCTGCCGCTCCCAAACGGCGCGGCCCCAAGCCTGGCACCCCCGCCACCGGCGCCAAGCGCGGCCCCAAGCCCCGCGTGAAAGCAACTCCGGAAGCTGCTGACGTAACGAACTCGGCCGACAGCCCCGGCACCGGCGAGGTAAGCGCGTAATTGAGTTTTGAGTTAAAAAGTATGAGTGAGGAGTTGAGCGCCGGAATCTGGTGCTCAACTCCTCACTCATACTTTTTAACTCAAAACTCAACTCTAGCGCCGCATCGTATCCGGGAGCGGCGAGCTGTAATCAAGCCGCCGGTTTCGGGTTTCGGGCGTGGTGGTATTGGCGTCGTTGGTGTTCAGGTTGCCCACTCGTTCGCGGCGGTTGATGTCGGCGGCCTGCTCGCCGAGGCGCATGCGGTTGGGCGTGGCATCGGGCACGGCCGGGGCCACGCCGTTATTGTTGTAGATGGCGCGGCGGTCGGCGTCGGTCCGCACTTCGGTGGGAACGCTGGTGCTGGGCGCGGCCGTTTCGTTCGATTGCTCGGTGGCAGTGCAGGCGGCCAGCAACGCCAACGCGGCCACTGGAATAAGACGAGAAAAAGCGGGCAGGAGAGTCATAAACAGGAAAAAGGCCACCCGATTACCGGGCAGCCTTCCTGAAACGTGAGTCGAGCCGGGCAAGTTCGGGCGCTAGGCCGCCAATGCCGGCTGGGCATTATTGGGTTTGATGCCGTCCCAAAGTATCATGCGGGCCTCCATGCAGCGGATGGCCACCTGCTGGCAGTCCTGCCAGCACTGCGGGTCGTCGCCGCACAGCTCGCGTACCATCTGCTGGGCCAGGGGGGCATGCACTTCCTCATCGAGCTCAATGTGGCGGTCGAGGTAGTACGTAAACGTGTCGAGCTGGCCGGGGAATTTATCGCGCAACTCGCCCACCAGCTGCCGAAACATGGCTGGAATTACATCCTCCCGCCCAAAGGTGAAAGCTGCAGCGACCAGATAATTATGGCCGGTATTGATGATGGAAAACGTGGTTTCGACGAACTGCCGTACCGAATCGGGCGCCTGGGCGGCATCCAGCGCCTCGCTCACCGAGTGACCGGCGGCCAGCGCCGCCAGCAGGCGGCGGATGGGGCCGGTATCGGCACCGCATTCGTCCATGGCCCGCAGGTACATCTCGAAGTGGCTGGCCGGCTGGCCGTGCTGGTCGACGTCACTTTCCTCTTCCAGCACAATTTCGTTAATCAAGCGGCGCGTTGCTGGGTTTTTGCTGGGCACCCAGGGCACTTCCACGCAGGTGAGGCCGCGCTGCAGCGATTTCAGCAGCGACATAAAATCCCAGACGGCGAACACGTGGTGCTCCATGAAGCGCTGCAAATCGGGGAGGGTTTGCAGGCGGTAGTACAGCCCATTATTCAGCAGCACGCGCCGGGTCTGGGCTATTTCTTGTTGCAGAAAATGGATGGGGTCGTCAGAGTGACTCATCAGTAGCAGTAGAGAGAAGTATGGTAGTAAGACACAAAAGCGGTAAGCAGCCACAAAGGTTGCTGCGCGAAGCGCAAGACTAACGCAGAAGCCCCCCGGCTTGGTTTGCCGGAGGGCTTCGATTTATACATTACCCTCGAAAAGTACCGTCGAGCTTACTTCGGCTCAAACTTCAGCGCGTCGCCGTCCATGCAGTAGCGCTGGCCGGTGGGCTCGGGGCCGTCGTTGAATACGTGGCCGAGGTGGCCGCCGCACTTGGCGCACACAATCTCGTCGCGGCTCATGCCGTAGCTTGCGTCTGACTTCACTTTCACGCTGTTGTCGGTTGCGGGCGCCCAAAAGCTGGGCCAGCCGGTTCCCGAATCAAACTTGGTGGCCGAGGTGAACAGCAGGTTATGGTCGGCAGCGCAGTAAAAGTTGCCGGCGCGGTGCTCTTTGTGCAGCGGATTGGAAAAAGCGCGCTCGGTACCTTCCTGACGCAGAATGTAGTACTGCGCCGGCGTGAGCTGGGCTTTCCATTCCGCATCGGTTTTGCGCACCGGATACTCGTCGGGCTTGCCAGTGACGGGCTTGGGCTGGAAATATTTTTTTTCCTGCACCGTGGCGCCGTGCGGGCCGGTAGCCACTTTGGCGGACTTGGAATTCTGGGAGCAGGCCGAGTTGAGCGTCAGCAGCGACACGAGGGCCAGCAGAAACGGGAATCGCATGAGAAAAGAGGCTTAAGGAATACCGGCACAACGTACGGCGCGGCGGCCCGGTTCGGTCTTGCGCGGCGCGGAAAAAAATGGCGGGGAACCTTCCCTAAGGCTCACGGCTTTAGGGCCAAGCTCTTGCATAATCAGGGCCTTGCCGTTGCGGGTGGCGGCAAAGCCTGGTTGTTAATCCTTGATTACCATAAGGATTTGCGCTAATTTCTCCGTACCTTTGCACCCGCAAAAACAGACCCTCATGGCTCAAAACATTCGCAATATTGCCATCATCGCTCACGTTGACCACGGCAAAACCACTCTCGTAGATAAAATTATCCACGCCTCCAAAATCTTTGACGCTCACCAGCAGTTCGATGACCTCATCCTCGACAACAACGACCTGGAGCGGGAGCGCGGCATTACCATCGTATCCAAAAACGTATCGGTTCGCTACAAAGACGTTAAAATCAATATCATCGACACCCCTGGTCACGCCGACTTCGGTGGCGAGGTAGAGCGGGTGCTGAAAATGGCCGACGGCGTGCTGCTGCTGGTCGATGCCTTCGAAGGCGCCATGCCGCAGACGCGCTTCGTGCTCGGCAAAGCCATCGATTTGGGCCTGAAACCCATCGTGGTAGTCAATAAAGTTGACAAAGAAAACTGCCGCCCCGACGAGGTGCATGAGCAGGTGTTCGACCTCATGTTCAACCTCGGCGCCACCGAGGACCAACTCGACTTCGTGACCCTCTACGGCTCGTCGAAACAAGGCTGGATGAGCACCGACTGGAAAGAGAAAACCGACAGCATCGTGCCCCTGCTCGACGCCGTTATTGCTTCCATCCCGCCGGCACCTTCCAACGAAGGCACCCCGCAAATGCAGGTGACCTCGCTCGACTACTCGTCGTTCGTGGGCCGTATCGCCATCGGCCGCGTGCAGCGCGGTACGCTGAAAGAAGGCGCCCAAATGAGCCTCTGCAAAGCTGATGGTAGCATCAAAAAGGTGCGCATCAAGGAGTTGCAGATTTTTGAAGGTCTGGGCCGCGTGAAGGTGAGCGAAGTAGGCAGCGGTGAAATCTGCGCCGTGACCGGCATCGAAGGCTTCGACATCGGCGATACGCTGGCCGATGCCGAAAACCCCGAGCCGCTGGAGCGCATCAGCATCGACGAGCCGACGATGAACATGCTCTTCACCATCAACAACTCCCCGTTCTTCGGCAAGGAAGGCAAGTTCGTGACCTCGCGTCACTTGCGTGACCGTCTGTTCAAGGAAACTGAGAAAAACCTGGCCCTGCGCGTGCATGAAACCGACCGCGAAGACACCTTCCTGGTGTACGGCCGCGGCATTCTGCACTTGTCGGTACTCATCGAAACGATGCGCCGCGAGGGCTACGAGCTGCAGCTCGGCCAGCCGCAGGTGCTCTACAAAGAGGACGACCACGGCAACCGCCTGGAGCCCGTGGAGCACCTCGTGGTGGATGTGCCCGAGGAAACCGCTGGCAAGGTTATCGAGTTGGTAACGATGCGCAAAGGCGAGCTGACCATCATGGAGCCCAAGGGCGACCTGCAGCACCTGGAGTTCAATATTCCGAGCCGTGGCCTCATCGGCCTGCGCAACAACGTGCTGACCGCCACCGCCGGTGAGGCCATCATGAACCACCGCTTCGCCAGCTACGAGCCCTTCAAGGGCCAGATTCCGGGCCGCATCTCGGGCTCGCTGATTTCGCTGGAAAGCGGCCCCGGCACCGCCTACACCATCGACAAGATGCAGGACCGCGGCGTGTTCTTCATCGACCCGGGTGAAGAAGTGTATGGCGGCCAGGTAATCGGCGAGCACACCCGCCCGAACGACCTGACCATCAACATCCAGAAAGGCAAGAAGCTGACCAACATGCGCGCCAGCGGTACCGACGACAACGTGAAAATCGCGCCCAAGCGCCAGTTCTCCCTCGAAGATGCCATGGAATACATCCAAAAGGATGAGTACCTGGAGGTGACGCCGAAATCGGTGCGCATGCGCAAGATTTTCCTGGATGAAAACGAGCGTCTGCGCTACGCTAAGTCTTCGGACTAAGTAGCCTTGAGCAATTAAACAAAAAAAGGTGTGGCCGTTGGTCGCACCTTTTTTTATGTTCGTTCGGCGGAAGATGCGCCGGCGTTTATTCAACCGCGCCGCACTTCAAATGTCGTGTACTGCTGCATTTCGCCGCGCTGCACCTCTACTTTATTTACCCGGGCGGCGGGTGGCCCATGCCGGCACCATTGCTCCAAGTGGTCGAGGGCTTCGGGCGAGCCTTCGGCTTCGATGGTGACGGTGCCATCCGCGTTGTTGCGGGCAAAGCCGCAGATACCGAGCTTTTCGGCCTGCTCGCGGGTCGACTGGCGGAAGAAGACGCCCTGCACGCGGCCGTGGACTCGGATGGTTCGGTGTTCGTTCATGCCAAAGTCTTACGCAAGGCGTTACGGCCGGGGTTTCCGCAGACGTAGCGTCCAAGAGCTACCAGCGGGGTGGGTCCACTTTACGGAGTTTAACAATTCAGCTTCATGCACGTAGATGCCGTCCAGCGTCATGTTCTGGGGACTATGCGTATCGATATTGTATTCGCTAATAATCAATTGCGGTGCTGTCTTCGACTGGCGCCTCTGCCAGGCGCCATCGACATAAATGCGCGGATAGCGCGTAGTGGTATCGGGACTGTACAGGCGGGCCATTACGCGCCGGTCGGGCGAGAGCGAGTAGACGGGGGCATTGTTACCACCGGTTGGCAAAGCCGGTAGCCACGTTGGCGAAGCTTGCATGGTGTTTAAATCTAGTAGGGTGCCCGTTTCATTCTGGCCCGCCAGCCACAGCGCCGTGCCGTCGGCCAGCCAGCGGATAGAATAGCGCAGTAAAATTCTGGGCGCCGGCCCCATACGTAGCCACACGGGCCCGGTAGCTGGCACACGCAGCAAAAACACTGAATCGGATGCCACATCAGTATCCGGGCAATGTGCCCGCACCAGCCAGCGCGGCTCCGGGCCGGGCAGCCGTAGGGTTTGGGAGAGATACATATGCCAGCCGCAAGGGCCGGGCGGCGCCTGCGGTACTTTCTTGTATAAAAACTCGGTGTCGACAGTATCGAGACCAGTTCTTATTATGTATAATAAATGTACTCCTCTTATCTTGTAACGCACCACCAATGGCCGGGCGCGACGGTCCTTGCGTAGGATATACACCGAGCCACAGGACCCCAGCACTAGTCCCGTCACCAGCCCCGCCAGCAACAAGCGCGGCCATAGCGAGGCCGGCATGCAAAATCGAAGAAAAGAAGGCAGCACGGGCGAACGAACTGGTTAACACCGGGCAAAATACGCCACGTTCTGTAAGCAGCCGGCCTACCGCCGGCCACTCAGGCCAGTTTGCGCTGCCGCACGGCCTCAAAGGCCAGCACCGCCCCGGCCACGCTCACGTTGAGCGAGTCGATGCGGCCCATCATGGGGATGATAATGGTTTCGTCGCAAGCCCGTTGGGTGGCCTGGGTGAGGCCGTCGGCCTCGGTGCCCAGCACCAAGGCGGTGGGCGTGGTGAAGTCGTAGTTGGTATAGGGCCGGGCCGTGGGCGTGAGCGCCGCGGCGTAGCTGCGGATATCTTTCGCCCGCAGAAATTCCAGAATGGCGGACATCGGCGCGGCCACCGTGGGCACCGTGAACACGCAGCCGATGCTGGCCCGGATGGCGTTGGGATTATACAAATCGGTGCGCGGGTCGCCGATGAGCACGGCATCGACGGGCGCCGCGTCGGCGGTGCGCAGGATGGCACCGAGGTTGCCGGGTTTTTCGACGGCTTCGAGTACCAGCAATAATGGGTTGGCGGGCAGTCGCAGGTCGGCCAGGGTGCGGTGCGGGGTGCGCAGCACGGCCAGGATGCCGTCGGAGCCCTCGCGGTAGGCCACTTTTTCGAAGACGGGGCGCGTGACCTCGAACCATTCGGGCGCGGGGTGCTGGGGCGCCAGCAGGCTTTGGATGGCGTGCGGGCCGGCCTCACCGCCCAGTTCGGGGCAGGTATAGAGGGCCGCCACGGCCACGCCCGCTTCTACGGCAATGGTCAGCTCGCGCAGGCCTTCGACCAGCGTGAGGCCCAGTTCGCGGCGCTCGGCGGCTTTCTGCTGCAGGCGGAGGAGCTGCTTGATGCGCGGATTTTGGGGGCTGCTGAGGCGGTCGGTGGGGGCGGAGAGCATGGGGCGAAGATACGGCCGCGGCCAGCGCAGGCCCAACCTTGCGGGCGGCCGGTGCGTTGAGCCGGCGCGTACCTTTAGCCTCATGCGAACCCAAACCGACCTGAAAATTCAACTTGGCTTTGCCATTGCCGTGGGGGTGCTGCTGCTCACCTCGGCGGCTTCGTTCTGGAGCATTCGCGGGCTGAGCTTGCAGACGACCCGCGTTGAGCATACCTACCAGGTATTGCAAGAGGTAGAGGCCATTACGGCGGTGCTGAAAGACGCCCAGGCGGGCATGCGCGGCTACCTGCTCACCGGCGATACGGCCTACCTGCGGCCCTATAGTCTGGCTTCGGGCCAGCTGCCGACCAGCCTGAAACGCGTGGATGAGCTGATTATCGACAATAGCCAGCAGCAGGCGCGGATGGAT
>Ga0247804_10000984_pt1 | contig 13263 bp, 7 predicted proteins | sample UWRJL029104C1_FD_181142 | JGI IMG/M metagenome (GOLD analysis project Ga0247804, IMG submission 181142) | Plant litter microbial communities from Arlington Agricultural Research Station in Wisconsin, United States - UWRJ-L029-104C-1 | ecosystem: Environmental > Terrestrial > Plant litter >...
AGCTCAAGCAATCGCAAACGTGTCGGCTGGCGAAAGATATTCGATGTGCTGTCGTCTGACGTTTATGAAGTCAGGAAGTGGTCGGGCGAAGGGTGATAGGGTGGTCGTCGTTGGGGTTGCGAAGGCTGGTAAATGGAAGGGTCGGTCGTGAATGGGGTGGCTGGCTAGTTTGGCGGCCTTGATGGATCGGCTTGCTTTTTTTGCAGGGCACAGAGCCTCATGCGACCCACTAAAACACGTCCCAGTCGCGTTGACCTTAAACTCTATGTGCGATACGTACTTCTGCCTATTATCGCTGTGTCTGCCACCTGCACATGAGCATCATACAAAACATTGCAAAAGTCTAACTTCCCCGGATCGACAATGTGGATAATCACGTCTCCATCCTGAAGTCCTGCAATCTTAAAGACTATCCCTCCTCCCGTTCCGCAGACCATGTCAGCGACCACTCTGTTAAGGCTTCCCCGCCTGGACGAGGAAGATGGATTTGTCCTCTTGAAGGTGTCCTCCGGGAAACGACCACTGGATTTGAAGCTGATTGGTACCGAAGGAGAAAATGTTTTCTCAGTCTCAGGTAAGTTGAAATGATCGGCCGGGCCAGGGTCCATGACGTTGAAATTCATGCGTTCTCATATCTAATTTAACGTAGTTAAGCACAAGGATATCTTAAGCTTACGAGCGGAAAAGTTTGCAGGTTCTCAGGATGAATTCGAAAGCATACTCTCTGCTGTCCTACTCGGAGGAGAAAGGAAGGAAGAAGTAGATGGAGTTGAGGCTGTTGCTAAAGTCATCGAGCGAAAGGTCGAGAAAAAGAAGAAGTTTTTCCTGAACATTACTTTTCAGCGGAAGATTGAAGGAATAACTGTATGTCATGTGCCGGCAAAGTTCACCGGGGTTTTACATAAATGCTAAATCTACGTAGCAAAAATATGGCGAGTTAGAATTGCCCGAGTCATCTGAAGAGGAGCTTCCGCTATTTGACTGGTGTGGGATCGCTGTCAAATCGAAAGACAGTGCCCTTCAGGAAGCACAGGTACTCAGAACGCAATTGAAGAGGAAAGAGGATGAGACGGAAAAACTCAGAAATGCTCTTGAGGAGTTAGTTAAAGTCAAAAATGCACACGAGGACGAACTCATAGAGAAATTCTCCCTTTTACTGAACGAGAAGAAGCTAAAGATCCGGGACCAGCAAAGGCTTTTAGCGAGTGCGAATGTCGACCCCCAAAAGCTGGCAGCTATAGAGCAAGACCGAGTAGCTTCCCGCTCTCCAGGTCCGTCGAGGGCAGGGAAAAGAAAGGCTGCAGTTAAGGATGAAAGCGAATCCGAAGATGTAGTTGAGAGAATGGACGTGGATGCGCCACCTGGAGAGACTGATTCGGAAAATGATGACGTTTCTCAAACGCCAGACAAGTCTACAGCAGACGAAGCGTCGGAAGATGAAAGTATTCGGCCAGATAAAAATAAGAAGATGGCGAGCAAGCCAACTACCTCTAAGAAGAGCGGGTCAGCGCCGCAAGCCCCAGAAGCATTGCCTCCAAAACGGGAGCTTCCCTTTGCTAAAAAGAAAGTCACAGCGATACCTGTTGAAAAGTCCTCTGTTAAGGCTCTCCATGACGGCTCAGAAACAGAGTCCGATGACGAGTTATGAGCAGGATGAAGTCTATGATGATTAGATACACGAGAACAATGAAGAATGCCAACTATGAACCTTATATCTTATGAAATAAATATTAACTTAAAGTCCTCCTTATTCAGTTGAGTACTATATATTGCATTGGTAACTCAAGCACTATTTCTTCAATCATAAATGGACCACCCAGCTCGGACATTATTACAATCAAGAATCTGTAAGTAGATGACTCTGGCGATATAATGCAAACCTAGAACACCCAGCCAGGCCAGCATTCTCGTCTTGTCTTATTCCATTGATCATATCCCAATCGCTCGAGATAAGCTCAATACTCCAAACATTGGTGCGAAATTGAAAAGAATGGAGGAAGGTACTTTCACATCTCAGGTTGCGAAACAGTCTTATGTCTTTGAAGTCCGCCAACTACCTGGTTTTTTTTTAAAGAAAAAAGAAGCAAGAAGTAGTAGTCTACTACAGATCAACAACATCTTAGAGATGTGAAGAGTTCTGTGTCTAGATATTGACCCAGGATCATTGCAAACCTGGTATCCCTTCACAGTATAAGAATGCACTCTCGAAGTGTCTCAGAGTTTGAGGATCATAACAACGGTTAGGGTGTCATACTATCAATAGAATAAGCATGGTATTAACTCGAAAATTGAGCCACTAGATCTTTAAGGTTCCACATTGTTCGTATTAATTTGTTCTTTCTTCGCCCGCCATAGTGTGTTGTAAAACAATGCCGGCAATTCTATTATCATATTTCTCTACTTAGATTTATTTGACTTCTTAGCTCCCTTAGTACCTGAACCATTGGCCCCGTTCCTTTTACTCTGATCGCCCTTGATGGTCTTTGGGTCAACACCCTTCTTCCTCATAACAGCCTTCTTAGCACGCTCAATGTAATCCACATCTTCAGTTTCATCGAATTCGGCAAATGCATCCTCAGGTTCATCCTCGGTCTCTGGAACAGGTCGCTTGTCGACATCCATCTCATCAACATCTGCTCTCTTTGGTGCAGTTGTAACACCTGCAGTGCTGCCTGTCGGCGAAGGTCCAGTCTTTTTGAGCTTTGAAACGAAGAATCCGTCTACGTTGTATGTGTGGGGGTAGTAACGACGGGTCATGCTCATAGATTTATCGAAAATCTTTCCGCGATAAGCGGTTTTGCCCTCAACTCCAAAGACAAGACCAGTCTCAACCAGCTTGACATTGGGTCGCTTAGACAAAGCATATTGAACGACTTGCTCGTTTTCCTCGACGGTAACAGAGCATGTTGAGTAGACAATATAACCTCCCGTTTTGCTGGTGTGATCTACGGAGTCAATTGCAGCAAGGAGCAATTGCTTCTGAAGATGAGGCAGCATGATAAAGTCCTTCTCACTCTTGTTCGTTTTGACACTCGGATCTTTCGCTATAACTCCTGTACCAGAGCAAGGAGCATCAAGCAAAACTCTATCAAACCCTCCGATAACCTTAGGGAATTCTCTAGCATCATAGTTGCAGATGATTGTGTTCTTAACGCCAAGGCGGTGGATGTTACCGATTAAACCTTTTGCACGAGCCTTATTGCTATCGTTCGCGAATATACATCCAGTATTTTTCATCAATGCGGCCATATGCGTTGTCTTTCCTCCAGGAGCAGCAGCCATATCGAGTACGCGCTCATGTTCTTGTGGCGCAAGGGCCATAACGGGAAGGAAAGAGGAAGCAGCCTGCAAAATGTAGTGACCTGCCAAATATTCTGGAGTAGCTCCCAGAGGCACAGCGCTCTCGAATATTTGGAGTCCAACTTTTGACCATTTTCCGACTGGCTCTAATGTAACTCCACGATTGATGAGTGCTTGTGCAAGATCTCGGCGATGTGTCCGGATGGTGTTTGTCCGTATAACTACGGGTCGTGGGGTTTCGTTTGCTTCGAAGAAGGCGAAAGCTTCGCTTGGTGGGAAGAGATTAAAGAGTAGCTGACAGAGATACGGGCTATATCCATAGTATAAACATATGTCCTTGATCACCTGGGCCTCGTATTCTGCCCTTGATCGTCCTTCTTCGGCGTATTTTGCAAAATTCGTCTTGTCCTTCAGAACTCTTATGGTATCGTTGATCCTCTGTCTGAGCATTTGCAAGTCTGGCGCTAATAAAGCATTGGCCTTCACTCCTTCAGTCTCGTCGTCCGAATCATCTAACTTTAGCCGATCACCCTCGATATTGGTCTGTAAAGCCGCCTCTTGTAATTCGGCTGCTGCCTCTGCCTCCTGGTCTGCCTGCTCTTTGTCAAGTTTCCTCGTCAGACCCACAATATTTGCTGCTGTGAGCTTCTCTTCCGCATCCGACTCATCTTCATCCTCGGAGAACATAGCTCTATGGGCGTGATCGTCACCAGAATCATAGACATCCGATCCTGAATCCAGAGCATCCCCCATTCCTCCAATCTCTGCATCAGAGCCAGAAACATCAAACTCATCATTCATTAAAGCGTCAGAATCTTCGTCGTCATCAGATTGTGGTAACGGGACGGCTTCTGGTTTCTTCGATTTCTTCGAGGCTGATTTCTGTGAAGTCGCTGGGATGGGTTTTGTAGACTTTGGTTTCCCTTTGCTAGCCTCCTCAGACTTCCCTTCCTGCTTTTTCTTTTCCCCATTGGAACGCCGCCGTTTGGGATTGGGCGCGTTCTTCTCAGACTCTCGTCTCGCATCCATGACAGACATACCAGCTTTGCGCTTCAATGTTGTGAAGTGAGCTTCGTCAAGGGGCTCAGGTGCCCCTTGCTTCTTCATACGTCTTCCGACACCCATCTTGTTGAGTGATTGTTATAGTTTTTGATTTGGAAGAGTTGATGATCTAACTCCAAGCTGCTCTGGAACTTTTGCTTTGGCGAAGGACTTTTTTTCTGCGATAAGATTAGCTAGCGCGCCAAGATTAACCCCACACCACCCGGCCATATCGTCAACACCACATCTTCACAATAAGTCTTATGATGGAAATTTTCAAATATTGTGAACAAAACTGAATTGCTTTTGAGGTTTGCAGTAGAGATTATGAGCGTTGAACTCCATGTTGTCTGAGTTCCTTGCTATCACTCTCCGTTGCGGCAAACCGAAATGGTATCACTGAATAGCCTCCATCACTATAGTGGACCGTCAACTATGTATTCAGCAGCCTGTTTAAGGACGAAAACATCACCACGATGGCAAGAATATAGCCAGTCTACAGCGACCAGAGCTAATTGAAGTCTACCAATGTCTATACTAGATACTTCACAACAGTTTCAAATGGTTCACAAGCTTTCTAGAAACAATTGCGTCCAGAACCTTTGAGGTATGATAATCTGACGTCTCTATGCACTATCTAAAGAGCAACTTGCCATCGTTCAGAAACCTTCTTTAGGTCGCGAGGCTCTACCTATCTGCCAAAGCACAACTCATAGATGTAACGATAGATCTTGCCGCTCAGTGGTTGAGATTTTATTGATAAGCTTAAGATTGGTTAAATGATAACTTGCGGCATATGTCCGTCAATTTCACTTAGTCCGAGTTCTAAAGATGCATTTAATTTTAAAAGCCAAGTTGTTGATAGTATGAGTTTTGTTCAAAAGACACAACGCATGTAAAAACTAAAGTTGCAACGGATGTATTTTTTTGTTCGGTACCAGGAGCCACGAAGTTACTCGAATAACAGCAAGTAATATGTTGAAACAAGCCCACTCGGGAAAGCTATTCTGTTCTTGTTAATAAAACAACAGTAGTGCAAGCAACTAATCTCGATAAGGTGTCGATAATGCAGGTAAGAGTAGCGTGTGATCATGAGTTGCTTTGCGCACATTCTGATTTCCGGCAACTTTATCAGGGTCACAAAGATGTATTTATACCGGTAGTTAAATTAAGTTGGTTCCCAGTAGCTGACGATTATGACCAATCGTGCTATTTCCAGTGCAATCGCCTACGTATGTTGTGCGATCATTTAATTTGGAGCCTGAAATGCAGTACGATACTTGTGAAGAAGGGAGCTTAGTAGTTATGAAACTCACCAATGATTATTCAGTAAGACGCCTCATTCTCTATGGCACCTTCCATTTCAAGCCTGCGGCGTATTAAAACGCTGTTATTGGAGAGTTTACTATCACACCTGTAAACTTTTGATATAGATTCTTGCGAAGTCTGTTATGCCGAATACATGGACTAGAAAGTGCCACAAGTCCACAGAGACATAAAGAGGATGGAAACCGCTCATAATTCAGCTCTATGAGTTTGGTGCATAGCTTTTGGTAAAGCTGCCTGAACTCAATCACCTGCGTGTTTTAAACTGTAGAACATTTCCTCTGGTTTTGATCGTTAGATTGACAGAATGGATGACCTTCCGCCACCAACGTATACAGAGACTCCAGCTTCCTCATCAGCTATATCTGCTAGCATGTCGTACATTGCAAGCCGTCCAGCACCTAGCAACCCACCATCAAGCAACAAGAACGTACACAAACTCTCCCGGGCGTCGCTCTCTTACCCTGCAGCCTTCGCACAACACGATGTCACTTTGCAAGACTGGCAAACCTTCCTACAAAATCTTGCACTCCCAGAAGATAAGCCTTCGAAAGCCGCAGAGCGCCAACTCAACTTCGTGCTTGCGGAGTGGAATGATGAGTTTTTTGCACCGCGAGGCGTGAAAGTGGAATTAGCTGCAGAACCGGGGGATGCAAAAGGGGTGGGATTCAAGCTTGGGAATACATTTGTAGGAGCGAGCTGGTCTGATGCTGGGGGTTATGGAATTAAAATTGGGGATACGGTACTAGGAGTGCGAATGCCGACCACGGGAGAACCTGTTAAGTCTGAGACCAATGACAGAGTGGAGGATGCTAACGAGGAGAATGACAAGATTGATGACAAGCGAGAAGGGGATAAGGTGAAGCTTGGAAATTAGGCGAGGACGGGGTATACTTCAATTAAAAATATCTTATGACTTACGAGTGGATATACTGTTCAATGTCAATTTTAAGTCTGCTCAATATTGAATTCAATATTATGATCAACCTCTACCTTAAATTCGGCGATACAAAAAGGTGATGGAGAAGTCATAGAATAGAGATGGCCTATCTCTGATAACCATAACAAGCTAATCCTCTTTCACCGAGTTGTCTGATACAACGTAGAGTTTAAAGTCAAATTTCCGCAGATAAGATACCTTTAGACGAATAGGTGATCTAAAGATCTAATGTAAGCTCAAAGGCTTTGATTCATCTCCCATGCCATTTTCACAAAATCCAAGAGCAAGTCGAGAGACAACTTAACGTAGTAGTTCGACTGGATTTTCAGGAGTATTGCTCTCCTGAGTTCTATCTGCACAGATGCTTTGATTCCTTTTTCATGGCTTATCTGCTATCTACACATGGTTCCTAGCTTAACTAATTTATCACAACAAATAATCTAAGTAGGCATATCTAAACATGCGAGGCAGAAAAAGGATTGAGGCGTGACACCGCAGTCAAGGCTGAAAATAATGACTTTAGTTCCTGGGTGCAGACTCAACGTTAAAATCCACCGTATGATTTATGGCTAAGGCGTCTTTATTACATGACACAATATGCTCCTCGCTCTCGTTATCTAAGAAGTCAACACCCCGGGCTTGACTTGTCACTTGTGTTCCATAGGTATCTTTTGTATAGAGGTTCTGGAATGGAAAGCTATTGCCATCATTTGCGTATCCACTGCGTTTGCCTGTGCTGTTGAGCAATTTCGGGGAAATTTTCGATATAAGCGGCCGTATAGACGGCAATGAACCGCCTATAATACCGACATTTGTTTCGATTACACCAAGAATTGAGAGGAGCGCCCCGTCATCTGTGACAGTTAGTGGCTGTTTCAGATAGCGGTTTGTAGATTATGACATACAGGAGACATCGTAGGACTTGAAGTATACAGTGATATACCAGATCCGAACAATACCAGCAACGCAGACAACAAATCCGAGGCCGAACACAAACATGAGACCGAGCCTCTGTTTGCGCGGCATTTGAAGTTTTGAGAATGAGAACATCGGAAGAACGAATACGTAGAGGTCGCTAAGTGTGTTGATGACTGCCATAGCAGCTAAAAACTCATATTGTTTAATGCATTTATAACCTGGGATGGTAGGATCCCAAAATGAAGCAATTGGTATACATTGGAAAAGAGCGCCGAATGCATTTGTGACTGCGAAGAGACCTTGCACAACAACCCCTACCCAAATGAGAATTACCATGTAGGTTTCTGGGAAGATACGGCGGTAAAATAACAAAATTGATATCTTTGTAAATGAGACAGTGGGACCAAAAAGAGTTTGCTGTGTAAGTGCCACCTAGGTTGATTAGCAAGATCTATTTCCAAATGAGGTATGCCTATACAATTCCTGCAGGTTTTGCCCACTCAATCCTAAAGTCCCAAACATGGTAACCAACACCTATATTAGTTGCGGCACACACTAGAATTGAAATTACCAGTGAGAGGATCTAAATAACTGTTAATAAACTGGCGTCACAGCTTGAGAGTTTCTGTTGTACCAAAGCAAAGCCCATAAACCAATCATCCCAACCAAGCGGCCTCTTGTTTGTGAAACTGGGAGATATGAGGCGGGCAGCTACCGTGATCACTGCAACGGTCTGTTCTTGGGAATCAGTAAAATAAATCTATTGATAAGAAAAGCTAAAGCTTTTAGAATTGCATACTATAAATGATATCTCGACACCGAGCAGTAATGACACCCGTGTCTCCGGATCAGTATAATTTGGTGCAGGCCATGTGGCGTATTCTTCGAGTGTAAGAGTCGCCATCTTGACAGCTTTGAGTTTGGGAGCTTTCTAAACCTTACATCTGAAATTGCTGTGTAGATAACCGAAGTGGCTTCATCTTTCGACAAGTGATATAATGTAATTTACCTTATGGGCATGCCTGCTCTGGCTAGCCATAGCCATCCATGGCTTGATTGGTAGAGAATGTTTCAGTCAAAGATACTACTGTAGTGGAGTTACCAAGTGTACTACATATAAGGCTCCGGCCATTAGCTTGCGCCACTACTCTATGCATATGGATGTCCCAGCATCATGGACACGGAACGCCTCCCGTTCATCTAAAGATCTACCCAAGATCTTACATCTAAATATCTACCCGAGATCTTACAGGATCTTGAATCGGGATAACATTTCGCGATTATCATAAATAGTCTCTGTCAAGTCTGGGCGCTTGCGTGGTTTCCACTGTAGTGCTCCAAATGTCGCTAGAGAGACTGAATATCCCTATCTCAAACTTCAACAGATAATTCCAAACAGCAAAAGATTTAGCGTAATAACCCATTCTATGCTGATTGAATTCCTCCTACCAAGATATATCTCAAGTTAGAATTCGGAACTTGAATAACATGAACCTATAGCAGTTCTAGACTACACATGAGTGAAGAGATCCCCTTCCATCTTGGTTTTCTGGTCGGAGAACGAGAACCATAAGGGCTAAATTTGAAAATTGGGAAAATTTAATTATGGAGTTAGAAAAGGTGAAGCACCCTACTCTTGGGAGCTAGAAAGTTGTAATTTCAGACTCGGGGTAAATCCTTGCAGAGGCATGGTACGATGGCACAATGCCACGATGACTGATCGTGACTGTAGGCTGAAGAAATCCTTGTACAACCGAGGGCAACTATGGACGGCTACAATAATAGATACTTGACGCACAGTACCCAATGTTGGAGTTGGCACAACTAGAGAGAAAAAGGCTTGGCTCCATCTCCAGAAACAGTACTACTTATTTAGCTCAGGCTAGTAAAGAAGATCTTCCAACAAAACATGTGTAACAAGAGTCTTCAACTTGCTGGCTGCTTGCAAAGACTACTCAAATGCTAGAACGAGTTGAGACGGATATCTTTTTCAGATGGATATATGAAGTCAATTACGAAGAAACACGACTAATCTAGATGCCAAGTTATTGAGTAAGGCAAGATATGACTAACGGAAAATCATTGTCGTGCAATTACTACACTTTGCGGTTTGTTCCATCGAGTGGGTTACTATGCCGTCGATCAGGTGGATCTGATCTCGTTAGTCCATGGACAATTTTTCAGGGGTATGGTGATTTCAATAACTAATTTACAAAAGAGTTGTGCTAAATGGGAATATAAATTATGTTTTTAGATCTCGACTACATCAGTTTCGAAAGCTTACTTTGAGACAGTCTTCTTGCCGTTAATTACATGGTAAGAAAATGTGCAACAAAGCTAAAGGCAATTTCTGCCACGTGGGTACACAGCCAGATTGATATCGCAAGCTTGAGATATCTAATGCGAGCGCCCTGCTTCTTCGAATCAAAAGATGACCCCATATGGAACGCTTGATGCGAATATGTGGACGAATACTCGACGGACTTTCCCGGTGATTGGAGACGGGACTTCTTTTCCTCTGTACCCTCCAAAGAACAATTGGATCAAAAGTCTCTGCCACCATTGAAGGGTGGTTCAGCTAGCTTGGTATAATTGCGGCATTGTGTTATGGTAGGTACTGTTTTGTTTTCGACTCGTACGGAACATCCACACCTCTAGAATATCATTCTTGTATTTTTGTAATTCTCTGTAGAACTCTAGCGAGCCCGTGAATGGGTGTGACGTCTTCACTACAGTTTTCGGAACGACATCGATATAAGGTGACTCTGCAATTTAATACAGTACAAAGCATCTTGAATGCTTCTTCTAGAGTAGCAGAACGCTCTCATCTTGTTCAAGACCGTGTTCCTGTTCAGGGAGTTTATGGAAAACAATCAAATTTCCTGCCAAGTCTTACCCCCATTCAGTGCTGGTTTACTGAGGCGTCACCACGTCCTAGAATAATACAACATAATTATTTGACCACCCTGATTAATGATCGAGATATCTTTATAAAACTTCTAGGACTCTAGCCGCGTGCATGGGTGTCATGGGCAAAAGCGGTTGGGTAGTTGAGAATTCGCTTAATGATACACGTGATTGAATTACCCCTGAACCCCTTTTCAAACTACTTGCAATCTAACTACTCAAACAATGGATGGAAATGTTTTCCCTGTATACACTAAATAGTATCGCTTCCGTGTATCCTTCAGAACTGATTTCTTCCTCCATAGGGTATCGTCTCTGCTAGATCTTGGGCGGAAAAAAACGTTTCATCTAGTAGAATTGAAACATTTAATGAGTCTTAACATTTAGCTAAGATATCATTGAAGGTGACTACTCATTTAATAAAACGAAATGTAAAATTATGGCACTGCTAGAAACTGTTCAAGATTATCTTTTTGGAGTATCCGACAATTTTTGGAACGAACTACATCCTGGTAAATATTAATAGTTCAATTTCTGAATAATTGAGGATATGGCAGCAAAGGTATAAACATGTAACTACTACTTCAGGATTTGCTGGAGTTCAGAAGTGTTATAAATTAAATGGTCGAGTACTCATATGCGCCCAGCAATATTTTAGAAGCCACGAGGTGGGCTTTGGGTGTGCTCCAAACAATCTGTCAGGATGATTCTCAAGCCTAGCTTACTCTATGTGCTTCACGCAGTGTATACTAATGTTAACAAGCAGTTTGGTTGGATCTCTTGTTTTGACAAACTAGGATATGTTGTGCACGAGCTCTAAGAAAAGACTAATACTATGAGTTCTGTACAGACAACCAGAAAGGTACTAACTGGCTTATTAAACTGATTTAAGGCTCTAATTAGGTTCTTCCATGGCAAACTTCTTGCACGCTCTATCTACCTCGTGATAAGATTGTAGGTTGTTAAGAAGATTTCCTTTTTAAGTTGAATTAATGGAGTCAGTTGTGTAACTGCTGTTGCTACTTACTTGCGCTCAAGACTCAGGTAGGGGCTTCCTCCGTAAGGATCAAAGATGATTTGCTGCTGGTCGATTAGAAATACCTAGTGTTAAATCTAACTCTTATTGCTTCTCAACCTTGACTTTGTGTACTTCACACGCTTGATGGAGCTCAATGTCTTGTCATACAGAGGTTTTAGAGATGTGCTTATTGATGAATTGCATTAAAACTATTTTTGAAAGACTGTACTGACTATCCATAGTGCTTGGATCGAAGGGCTTTACCCTTAGAGTTGAACCTCGTGTGGTTTCAAAAGTCATGAGAGTTCTTCGAGTAGATGAATCCAACAGCTTTGTGGATTACTGGCAGTGAGCATATGCTAGGTGTCAGAACACCTGAACTTGCTATTGATAGGTAAGCGTCTGTGAATTATGAGATTCTGTTGAATTGCAAAGGACTTTTTTAGCGATTTGACTTCAGTGGCCAAAGAACCCGATTGCATTAAGGTACGCTAGGTTCATAGATTAAAATGTATTTTGTTAGCAGGAAGCATGCGCAAAACTTGAGTAATCCAAAGATCTAGAACATAAACTCCGGCTAGATAGCTTGCTCGTAGTCCAAGAGAGAGAAGAAAATATATGGCTGTTTTTGGAATCTAGGTAAAATATTTCAGGTTTTCTTAGCATCTGATGAAACGATCAGCCTCCGGTCTTCGATCCTTTTTTATTCGTGTTTTCTAACTGCAGATACATTACTATACAGACCAAATACTAAAATGAGCTTTTTGGGTCAATTTGTATAATTTGCATGTTTAGAAGATCAAAATGGGTGACTACGAAGAAAAGAGTGACAGCTAATGAGCGGGATGTTTGCCTCATAAAATGGGCACCAACAAGCCCTCTTAGGATGACGACCCCACCACATCCATCAACTCACTCCAACACCCCCAGACAACCACAAAATGCCCGTAAGTCTCCATTCCTGCTATTGAGTAAAGTACTAATCAAGCTCCTAGGCATATAACAGTATATTCAATGCGGAGGACTCGTTGCACCTAATCGGCAACTTCCCACTGCTGCCCCTCCGAACCAGAGTTCGCGGGCCAGCTACCACATTACCCCCCTCCTCTGAACCTGCCTATCTATCGCCAGAACCCGAATCCGAATCATACGACTCTCTCGATGAGGTGTTGAGTCTATTCAGGGCGAATACCTTTTTCCGGAACTTTGAGATTCAAGGACCGGCGGACAGGCTGCTAATTTATGGCATCCTTTGGGTTAGCGAGTGTTTGGGGAAGATTAGACCGAATATGAGCGCAAGGTATGTTTTTAGCAAAGGAGGGACACTGGAAGAGGAGATGGGTGTTTGAAAGCCAGCAAGTACAGGTGGTACTGCAGTCTTACCATTTCCTAACTTTCAATTCTTTGATGCCTCTTATCAATTCACTGAATTGGGTTATTATAAGGACTGTACTAATCATATGCAAACAGAGAAGCACAGAAAGAAGTACAAAATATATCTCTAGATACCAATTTCTCTATTCCAGGCGATCCAGGATTTCCTCTTAACCAGGTACACAGCCCACGCAACCTCATGCCGAGGTCTGAACCCAATCACAATTGTCTAACTATGTCCAGATGTTCAACCCTCCCCAATCCCGTCAAGAAGCCGAAACACTCCGGCAATACCTGATGCAGGTCCGTCAAGAACTTGCATTTCGACTGCTTGCAAGAATATATGAAGATGGAAGCGATAAGCCAAGCAAGTGGTGGTTAAGTTTTACAAAGCGGAAGTTTATGGGGAAGAGTCTATAGAATGTGACCAGGGAATGCA